>Ga0256845_1000027_pt1 | contig 120245 bp, 98 predicted proteins | sample RiftiametaG_FD_189101 | JGI IMG/M metagenome (GOLD analysis project Ga0256845, IMG submission 189101) | Tube worm associated microbial communities from hydrothermal vent at the East Pacific Rise, Pacific Ocean - Riftia | ecosystem: Host-associated > Annelida > Integument > Unclassified ...
CACCCCTTGTCGCCTTCGCCTTTGCTTTGCACCGTGCCATCAAGCACACGAGATCACGGACGGCAGCGCTCGGCAAACGGCGGGCTACATGATCGGAATTACACGGAATTTAGATGCGATCGCCCTGGGGTGTAGTAGGGGTTCAATATGGGTTGCCGCACACGATCGACCGCTTTTGTTTTTGGACCTGCGGCGCGGCTCTTGGCCGTGTGGGGGATGGTGGGATGTGGCCAGTCGATGGCCTCCGATGCGTGGTTCTCGGAGGACGACGGGTCAGGCGAAGACGTTGCGCAGGGCTATGTCTGCGACCCCGGGGTGGAGTCCAGCTCTGGGATCGATGTGGAATTTCCTGTAGATCACTACACCTCGGTGGAGGGAGAGCTCTTGTGTCGTTGGATGCGGACCGTTGTGGGCCAAGACGGCAGGGAGGTCGGCTGCGAGAATGGGTCGTCGATGACCGTTGCGGTTCCCGAGGACTGCGTCGAACGGATGACCTCATTCACGAGCTGCGATGTTCCAACCTGTCTGCTCGAGTTTTGCAATGAGGCGGCGAGGCGGGATCCTTGCGATCCCGCCCCCGTTGAGTGCTTGTCGCTCGACGATTGCAGCTGAGGTCTCGTCGCGGCTTATGACCCGTGGTGGTTGCTAGTAGACGTCTCGTTGGTAGCGACCCTCGGCTTCGAGCGTCTGAAGAAATGATTCGCCGCTCTTGATATTGCCCTGCTCTTCGGCCACCGAAACCAGCGCAGCATGGACCGCGGGGGCCATGGCCTCAGCGTCGCCGCAGACGTAGATGTTGGCCCCGGCTTCGAGAAGTTTCCAAAGGGTGGACGCTTCATTGTGCAGAAGGTCTTGCACGTAGACTTTTTTGTCTTGGTCGCGAGACCATGCGCAGGCGAGATGGCTGAGGGTACGATCGTCGAGAAACCGACGGAGCTCTTCGCCGTAGAGATCTTCGCGGTCTTTGTGCCGGTGGCCAAAAAATAGCCAAGTCTCGCGCGGATTGAGCTGAGGATTGTCGTGAATCTCGTGTAGGAAGGCTCGAAAGGGGGCGATTCCCGTGCCGGGACCGATCATGATGATCGGCCGGTTGTCCGAGGGCAGACGAAAACCAGTGTTTTCATGCAGATAGCAAGGGAGCGTTTCCCCGACTTGCAAACGATCGGCGAGCCAACTGCTTGCCACCCCCTTCGCGGCTCGATCGTTGTGTCGGTAGCGAACGGTGTCGATTGTGAAATGCACCTCATCTCCCGCGCTACGTTGGCTGCTGGCGACGGAATAAAATCGGGGAGCGAGCGGTCGGAGGGCTGTGACGAGGGGTTGTGCGTTGAGCTTCGACTCGGGATTGTTCTGCAAAAGGTCGAGCACATGGTATTGACGCGGTGCTGAGCGCGTGCCGTGGTCGTGGTCGTGGTCTTGGTCTTCAAGCAGGTTTTTGGCAAGCATTCCGCCCGCATTGGCGAGCGCACGCAAGAGGGCGGAGCTGGGGTTGTGCAGGCAGCATCGCTGGCGGAGTGTTCGGGCGATGGTGTCTGTTTTACCTTTGTACTCAACCGAGCACTCGGGGTCGATATTCAGCGTGTTGAGGATCGTAGAGACCTCATCGGGGCAGTTCGTAGGGATCACTGCAAAGCAGTCGCCGGGGAGGTACGAGATTCCAGATCCTTGGAGATCGATCGCGTAGTGATAGGTCTCTTTGTCCGAGTTTTGTGCGGTCAGCCGCCTTCGGGAGAGCAAGGTCGCAGGAAAGGGGCGATTGCGGTCAAAGCAGAGGTTCTGCGGAGCGTCGGAGACGGCGGTGGTGTCGTCCGGGGTGGCCACTGGCTGGGATTGTGGAGCCCGGCTCGTGAGGATGTCCTTATGGTCCTCGAGATATCCGACGACGGACTCCGTGAACTGCTCGGCGTCGGTCTCGTAGTCCAGGTCGCAATCGACCCGCTCGACCACGACCACGGCGCCGAGGTCTCGCAGCAACTGCTCGAAGTCCTTGCCTGCTTGGGCAAATTGTTTGAACGACGTGTCCCCGAGCGACAAGACCGCGATGGGAAGGCCATCGACGCGTGGTTTCTTCTCCTTCAGATGTGTCATGAAGGCACGTGCATTTCCGGGAGGATCGCCGTTCCCATAGGTGCTTGTGACGATCATCAGCATGCGCTCGGCGGCGAGCTCGGTGAAGTCGTATTTCCCCATGTCGATGACCCGGCAGTTCACCGAAATTGCGCGGAGTGCGGTCTCAATGTCGTCCGAGCAGTACTCGGCGTTGCCGGTTTCGGTGCCGTAGAGAATCGTGACGCGCTGCACCATGCCTGCCTAGATCGAAGTTTGCGGTCAATACAGTCACGGGCGCCATTGAGTGGGCTTTGCGCTCGTGAGAAAGCCTACGAAGAGGCTCTGCAATCCCATTTACGTTCATGGTGCGGTCGATGCGCGCCCCTGGTCAGTCGCCGAGCAATCGCTCGATACACCACCAGGTTCCGACAAGAGCGACGGCTGCGCTGAATCCAAAGCGCACAACCCGGTAGCTGGCGGGATAGTTTCGAAGCCACAAGAGCGCGGGAAAAATCGGCAGCACGAGCATCAACTGGCCGGCCTCGACACCCAAGTTGAAGCCCAGAAGGGCGGAGACGAGTTCACCCGCGGGCAGCCCGATGTCGTGCAGAACCGAACTGAATCCGAGTCCGTGGACCAAACCGAAGCCGAAGGTAAGCTTGGGCCGTGCGCGTGGATGCTCGCGCACAATGTTCTCGACCGCGACGTAGACGATCGATGCGGCGATGAGTGGCTCGACAAGGCGCGGCGAGACGATCATCAGGTCGAGAGAGCCGAGGGCGAGGGTGATGCTGTGGGCCAAGGTGAAGGCCGTGAGGACCAGCGCCAGGCGTTTCCATGCGGTGACGGCGACGACCAAGCACAACACAAAGAGCACGTGGTCCAGGCCACCGAAGATATGGATGACACCCTGGCGCACAAAGGTGCCGAACCCGAGGAGCGCCGAGTTGCCCGTATCCGCGGTGGCTTCCACTTCGTCTGCTAAATCAGCGAGATCCACGGTGGCGGGCTCGGCCCGAGCGGTCACGGCAGCCAGGTCGGAGGTTTTGGGAGCCTCTCGGAAAGCGCCGGGGGGTGGGGTCGCCATGCGAAAGCCCTGTTTCGAACTGAAGACCTCGGCGCGTTGACGGAGCTTGTCGACCTCGATCGTTGCGCTCCGCTCGCCACCTGTGAAGAAATAGCGTTCGACTGCGCGGCGATGGTGGAAGGTTCCTAGCAGCTGATGTGGGGTCTCTTCGTCGAGGAAAAGGCTCGATCGTAGCTGTATCGTGTGGATGTCGCGTTTGCAGCTGTAGCGCAGCTTTACAACGACCTTGTCCGCTTTCACGCGAAAGGTGAGAGCGGTGGCACCCGGTGGGTTGGGGTGTGTGCAGGGACGGCCGCTGTTGGCGACGTGAAATCGGCGGTCGATGTAACGGAACACCGCGCGCCGCTCAGCCGGGATCCAAGATTTATCGAGCTCAGGGCCGAGCGGTTGCCCGCGGTTGATCAGGTCGATGACCGAGGTGGCGTCGAGCACAAACTCAAAATTTATGTGCCGACCATCGGTGCGGGCATCGAAGGTACTGATCGCCGAGGGGTGGGCATGGGCTCGAGCGGGCACGAATGCCCAGGCCAAAAACAAGGCCAAAAACAAGGCCCACGGCCAGGTCGTGGCCTGCGAACCCTGTGGGCCCACAAATCGTCGACGGGCGCTGTTGTGGACCGACAAGGGCTAGTACAGCGCGATGTCGTCGATGAAGATCTGAAAGGTGGTTGCCTTGTCGCTCACACCCCAGTCGATGGCCTGTAATTTCCCCTTGGCCAGGGCGGTAAGACTGATGCTGTCGCCCCAGGTGGGCACGTTGAATTGCGCGAAGGGAATTTTAATCGTGGTCCAGGTGGCCGGCACATTGACTTGATAGTTGAAGTGTCCACCTTCGCCGTCGAGGTCGCCTCCATAGGTGACAGTCTGTGTTTCGGCGGTGATGAGACTGACGATGATTTTACCGTTCAAAGTGTCTGTGCTGGCGACATTGCCTTTGATCCGAAACTCGATGCCCGTATAGGCGCTGGCGTTGTAGCAAGATCCCGCCCCGTTCCCACCAAGGAAGGCCAGCGTCGCGCCAGTCCAAGCGCCGACATTGGCCCCAGAGTATTCGAGCACCCGCCCACCACCCTCGTCGGAGATCTTGACGGTCACATTTTGGGGATACCAGGACCAGCTTCCGGTGCGGCCATCACCTTGTGCCGGATTTGGGATTTGCTGAAATTCGGCGTCGGTGCGTTCAAGGTCGTCCATCTTGCCAGGCGAGCCGCTGCCGACGACGGTCTCAAGGTCACACACGGAGTCTGCAGGCTCCGGCTTTGGCGTGATGTCACCTGCTTGAACCTCGCTGCCAGGGGTGCTGCATCCCATGAGCTGGACGGGGCCTAATGTCGGGTCTGCGGTGACGCTGAAGGTGTTCGCTGAGATTTTTCGGGTGTGTACTGGGGTCTTATCGTCACCCTGGAGAGCCTCGATGCTGGCGACGTCGTTCGTTGTGGTGACGAGCACACTGATGGGCGTCGCAAATTCGGTGCACTCCGAATCTGAAGTGTCGAATACGATCTCATCGTTGACGATGGACGCGTCACAAGCGGTCCGTGCGTGTCGATAACGAATAATGGTGGACGGATTGTCGGTCCACACTTGGTTTTTTTGCCAGGCATCGACGAGAAAATCGAGGTGGTCTTCGTAGACGTCGATCGAGACTGGGCCGAACCCCTGGGATCCATCGAGGGGTGGGTCTACGTCCGTGGAGACACTGTGAAATTCACGAACGGCCCAACCACCGGCTTCGATAGCGTTCCATACATGTACTGAGAGAATATCGGCATCTGGCCAGGAGGCGTATTTTGAGTAGGTCCGAGGCCAGACATCGAACTCGATCTCCATGTCAGCGGTGGGGTCTGCGCTGTTAATGGGTGGGTTTGTGAAGCCGTCGTTGTCGTCGCGGCTGCCCGCTCGCGCTCCGATATGCCCGGCAGACTGCACCGCAGCCAGGGTCTCCGTGGTCCAATAATCGAAGGGGAAAATGTAGAAGGTGACGGGGTTGACGGTGTGCTCGTCAAAGGCCGCCTTGGCCTGGGTGACCTCGACATCCGCATTTTCAACGGAGATCTCTGGATGGTTGAACGAGTGGTTGATAATTTCGTTGCCGGCGGCTTCGGCCTCGGCCACCACAGTCCACAAGTTGGCGTTATCACAGGCCTGGACAAAGGGCCCGAGGCCTGCGGTGAGCCCGCGCTGCTCCAGAGCCGGAACCGCGAGATCGTGAATGCCGGCGAGCGAGGGTCCACACATGTCGTCGTGGATCATTGAATAGGCGGCAGCCGCATCGTCGCGCCAAACGGCGATTCGTTCGAAGCTGAAGCTCCCGGCATCGGCGGGCTCGCTGCATTCTTCGGGGTTGTTGGTCACGCCATCACCGTCGCCATCGCCATCGCCATCGCCATCGCCATCGCCATCGCCGTCGCCGTCGCCGTCGCCGTCGCCGTCGCCGTCGCCGTCGCCGTCGCCGTCGCCATCGCCATCACCGTCGCCGTCGCCGTCGCCATCGCCGTTGCCGCCACCCGAAAAGTTCGGAGAGTCATCCGGGTCCCCGCAGGCCGTGGCAAGCAGGCAAAGGGTGGAGAGAGTGGGGAGCAGTCGTTTGGCGATAAACATGGGTATTTCAATAGGAGATCATGGGGCGGTACGATGGATGGCGAGCGTGCCTACCACCAAATATTTGCCGTCAACATGAACACGTTGACGTCTGGGAGGGCGAGCGGTGCGCCACGGGTCTCTGGCGCGAGGTCTTCGAGCTCTGTGCCCAAACCATCCGGGGTTGCGGCAGAGACCGGGGACTGTACACATTGCAGCGAGTTCCCGGCCGGGTCGCAGATCCTCTGGTTGTAGAAGTAGCGCGAGTACTGGAGGGTGATGGCCTCGTGCGTGACCCATTGGGAGCGAAAGACGATCCGGGGTGAGAAAATTCCGAAGGACTGCTCCGGGATCTCTTTATTGGGTTGCACTCGATCGAAGCGGGTCGCCACGGCGAGCCATGGAAGGGCGCTGTAGACCAGATCTGCGCCGTACTTCATCCGAACATTGCCGTCGGCGTCGGGGTCGTCGCTCTTGATCTTGTTGAGCATGCCGTAGAGCGAGAGACTGAGGTCCATGCCTTCGCCCCAAAAACCGGCATCGCCGGCCATGATCTTGCGCAGACTGTGCTCGGTCTGAAGGCCGAGGCTGAATATTTCGCCGTTGCCATTGCTCCGCGCGGTGGGACCTTCAAGGTAATTGTCGACAATACCGAGGGTGTAGTTGCCTCCGCCAGCGCCGTGGACAACCTCAATGGCGGTACCGACTGTGCGCGCAGATTTCGCTTTGATGTAGGAAAACCCCGCGTACCAGTAGCCGAATTTTCCGCCGTCGAAACGAATGTCGGGGCCGAGAACGGTCATGCGACCGTCGGGGGCATTGGGATTTTCAGCCTCATTCTCCCGATCTTCCTCCTGGGCCCACGCCGTGAGGTAGTGAAAGTCGAGCTCGACAAGTTCTTTGTAGGAGACCCCGGCATGGGCGTGGTGAAGCAGCGTAAACCGCGCCGTGTTCCATTGGCTCGGGTCGGGTCGCGCGGCACCCACCCCGTGCTCGAAGTTGAAGCTGAAGTCGCGAACCGGGATCCGAATAGCGAGGCGCTCCCCGAGGGTGCGCGTTCGCCCAAACATGTACGTCTCGTAGGCACCGGGGTCGTACTTGCCCATCATCCCGTAGCGGTCGTCGAAGGAGCCCACTTTCCAGTCGATGTGCACACGCGATCGCTTGAGTTTTGGGGTTAGTTCAACAAACGCGAGGGCGATGCCGAGCTGAGCTTGGTTGTTCGTCCAGCTGCTCATGGAGTAGTTCCAGGCCTGGATTCCGACCACGCCCTTGGCGACGTCGTTGCCGTAGCCAAAGTACAGCTCGGCCCAACTGCGTGGGTTGTGTGCTGTGTGCTGCCAACTCTGGTATTGGTCATCCGGTACCAACGGCGAGTGCAAAGTGGTGCTTGATTGACCCGCGGCGGGTGTATCGCGTTTGCCGACCCCAAATCGCATCGGCGCGTTAAAATAGCCGTGAAAATCAAAGGCCCAATCCCCGGGTTGCGTCGATTTTTGACCGCTGATGACGGCCCCTTCCCGGCGGGTGTCTCGGGCATTTTGAGTGTTTGGGCTGCCGGTGCTCGTTTCGATCGCTCCGGCAGGTGCGATGGGGCCAGCTGCGCCCACGCTTGCGGAGGCAGCGGACGGCGGGGTCTCTACGGCATCCGGCGTGAGTGCAACCGTGTGGGGTCCGCTGTCCGCTGAAGGTGTGGAGGGCGCGGCCATCGTGTCGGCCGTCGTCGTCACCTCGGCAGTTGCGGGTTGTCCAGCGGTGGTGTCATCGGCTGTCGCGTCGGCACTCGGCTCCGAATCCGTGGGCGCGTCGCTTTGGACCTGTTGCGCGACGGTGTCGCTGGAGGCCTCGGAGGAGGCGTCGGCCGCGAGGTCGACGGTCTCGGGAGCGTGGAAGCCCAGGACCGAAAAATTTAGCAGAAGACGGGAAAGCTCAGTTGCGTACATGAAGCCTCACAGAACTGCCATTTTTACGTCACACTGACAAGTAAAAGGACCGATTCTGCTAAACACAATGACCATTTTTGACCACGTCGACTTGGCGGGCAGCGTTACTCTAATGATGACCTGAAACCCGCATTTCGCGGAATTTTCTGTTCATAGCGACCGTTGTCATGAAAACTCAGTCAATCTTTTTCCCCTCGACCTTGTTTGTTGTCCTTGGCTGGATCCCCCTGATGTTGGGTTGTGCGGTCGATCCCGTAAAGATGCCTGCTGACGCCTATGGAGGCGGAGATGAAAGTGGTGGTGCTGGAGACGGGGACGGAGACGGAGACGGAGACGGAGACGGAGACGGAGACGGAGACGGAGACGGAGACGGAGACGGAGACGGAGACGGAGACGGAGACGGAGACGGAGACGGAGACGGAGACGGAGACGGAGACGGCACGGGAGGTGGCGATCCGATAGACGTGTTGGCACCGTCCGCGAGTCCGCCGGGCGGGCTTTCGGTCGATCAAGTGCCAATGTTTGTGAGCCTGGGCTGGGACGACAACTCCTATTCGGGCCTCGATGGTAGCGGAGGGACTGGGGGACTGAGTTGGGCGACGACAATGGCGGAGTCTCGCGTAAACCCGGCCGGTAGCGGAAAGTCTGGAACTTATGACGGCACGCCGATCACGATGAGTTTCTATTTTACTGGCACCTATATCGGCAAGTGGATGGCCGACAGCCCAACCTTCGTGAAGCGGGCATGGCACGAGGCTCTTGCCGCGGGTCACGAGGTTGGCAATCACACCTATTCACATTTGCATGGGTCGGCATTCACCTCCCAAGAGTGGACCGACGAGATACAGACCTGCAACGACTGGCTGATCAAGCCCTTTGATCCGAACGAAGACAACGTCGGGCCTGACGAGAGCAAGGGCATCGGTGCCTCGGCTGCCGAGATTACCGGGTTTCGAACGCCCTTTCTAGAATACAACAACGCCGCGCTTGAGGCCTTGGTGGACCTGGGATTTGTCTACGATTGCAGCATTGAAGAGGGGTGGCAGCCCGAGCAGGACGGTACAAACTATTTTTGGCCATTCACACTCGATGGCGGCAGCCCAGGCCACGATGTGCTCGTGGAATGGGGCTCCAAGGAGCCAATTTCTCCGCAACCGGGGCTGTGGGAGCTTCCTGTGCATCCCGTGATTGTCCCGCCGGACTCGGCTTGCCCGGATTATGGAATCCCGGTGGGACTGCGAGCCAAGATGAAAGCTCTCGCTAGCTGGTTTGACGAAGATGGAGGCAAGATAACGGGCTTTGACTACAATCTCTGGGTGGGCTTCGCCATGACCAAGGACGAGTTTGTTGCGACGTTAAAGTACACTTTGGATCAACGCCTCGACGGCAACCGTGCGCCGATGATGCTCGGCGCGCACACCGACTATTACTCAAGCAAGTACTCGGGAGCCCGCAATGCCACGACGGAACAGCGTCAGGAGGCGATCGAAGAGTTTATTGATTATGCCTTGAGCCGACCTGAGGTCCGGATCGTGAGCAATCAAAAAATTCTCGACTGGGTTCGGCTGCCCGTCGCTCTGTAACCGCCTATGGACAAGGTCTCTGTTTGTTGGCGGCGAGCGGCCGTGCGTGTCCGCGGGCGGGGCTTGACGATGTCGATCGATGGTCGTCCTGGGCAGCGGGTTTTGTGGGCTGCCATTTTTGCGTTGACCTGTGGGAGCGCACTTTGGGGAACGACAGCCTGCCTCGGAGGGGGTTGGCAGGGTGGGGCGACGGTGCACAACGATGGCCGAGTCGTGGTCCAGCTTGAGAGTCGCAAGCCGACAGGTGCCGGGCCGAGGGCTGTTTTTTCTCATCCGGCACGCATTGACCCCGTGGCACTTGAGGCTTTGCTGCGCAACCTTGGCCATACCCGGGCAGGGCTGGGGCGAAAAAATCCCCAGCGAAGCATTTCTGAGCGGCATGTCAGCACGCTCGCCCGGGCGTTAACTCGCGGGATTGGAGACGCTGGCCCCGCGCAGCGTGTACGTTTTTCGGTGACTCACCGTAGCCAAAAGACAGGGCCGTGGTTTGTTCCCAATGACCTCCAAACACGCGGTGCGGTGTTTGTCGAACCAGAAGGGGTGCTCAACATCGCTTTTGAGAGGCTCGCAGACCCCGTCGATACTTCCGGGAGTGGCGGGCAGGACCCCACCGCAGGAGTCGGGCGCCGCGTCTATCTCGATGTACCCCTGGGGACGGAACTCCACCGTTCACCCGCTGGGAAGGTCGATTCACTGTGGCTGACTTGGCATTTCGCCGATTCGAGCGAACCGCCACTGGCCGCGAAGAACGATCCCGCAACCATGATTCGCCTGCAATTTCTCAAGGAGCTGCACGACGACGGCTCGATCAGGGACATCGAGTATGAGCGTCAAAAACAGGAGCTTCTCTTCGGTGTCCCGTCCCCAGAGCCCTCGCTAGAGCTTCGTGGCGATCATGTTCGCAACATCGAGCATCCGGCAGGCGAAGGCCCACTCGTTGTCGTACCAGGCGAAGACCTTGGCATGCCGCGTGCCGAGGACCCGGGTCTGGGTGGCATCGAAGATTGAGGATGCCGGGTGACCAATGTAGTCGCTAGAGACCAACGGAAGCTCGCTGTACTCAAAGACCGGGGCCAGAGGACCGTCGGTGGCCGCAGATTTCATCGCGTCGTGGATGGACTCGACCGTAAGCTCATCGCGGGTGCAAACCGTGAGATCGATCAGCGAGACGTCGATGGTCGGGACGCGAACGGCGACTCCATCGAGCTTTCCGGCGAGCTTGGGGAGGACTTGGGAGATCGCTTTGGCGGCGCCGGTGCTGGTCGGGATCATGTTGACGGCCGCGGCGCGGGCGCGGCGGAGATCGCCTTTGCGATGGGGAAGATCCAGAACATGCTGATCGTTGGTGTACGCATGAATCGTCGTGAGCAGGCCACTTTCGATTCCGAAGCGGTCGTCGAGCGTCTTTGCGAGTGGTGCGAGTCCGTTTGTCGTGCAGGACCCCGCGGAGATGATCTTGTGTTTGACCGGATCATATTCGTGGTGATTGACCCCGTAGACAATCGTCTTGTCATGGTGAGTTGCCGGGGCGCTTACGACGACCTTTTGAGCGCCCGCTTCGATGTGAGCGATCGATTTTCGGCCGTCCGTGAATAGGCCTGTACACTCAAGGACGATGTCCACGCCCTGGGAGGCCCAATCGAGATCTTTCGGATCTCGGGCTGCGCTGGTGGAAATGAAGGCATCGTTGACACGAATGCCCTGTTCCTCCGCGCGCACGGCCGCCTCAAACGTTCGGTGAATCGAATCGTACTTGAGAAGATGCGCAAGAGTTTCGGGTGCACATAGGTCGTTGATCGCAACAACTTCCAGACCGGGGATAGGCCGTTTGGCCAGGGAACGGATAATGCAGCGGCCGATTCGGCCAAAACCATTGATAGCGATTTTAGTGGTCATGATGTCCTCGTTGTTGGGAGCGTTGCGACGGGCGGGTGGGGAGTTCGCACGCACCGGCTTCGGCACGCAGGCCGAGCGGGAGGAGGAGACCCCCAGGCATCACGCACGCTGCGAGCGGGGCGTCACGCTATGCATCGATCATCGACATCGAGCGCGGTGCAGAGGCGTTGCTTCGGGCTCGGAGAAGACGAAAATATCGTCCAGCGATGCCAGATGCCGCCGCGGCCTGTCCGATATTCCCGTTGCTCTGTTGAAGCACTCGCTCGATGTAGCGACGTTCGAAGTCCGCGACCACCATCTTGCGCGCGGCGGGCAGCGGTAGCCCTAACTCGAGGATCGAATCCACGGCATCCACCATCTCGGAGTTTTCGTCGTCGGGGCTGCCTGCGACGATCGTATCTTCCGAGCGCTGCGTTTGCGGACCGCTCGTTATCGAGCCTTGAATCCGTTCGCAATCCCCGCTGTGCACCCTGCTAAGGCCAGAATCAGCATCGAGAGATACGGGGGTCGATGTGTCTGAATCGGCGAGGTGTTTCGGCGAGCGAGTGTTGCCTTGAGGAACGCTCTCACGGGACTCTATCTTCATCTCTTGCTCTTGCGGGTCCGGGGCGTTCATCGGCTCCTGTGTGGACTCGATGGGCGAGCGCGGGGCGCTGTCGCCGGAGGGATGCGGCACGGCACATAAACGATTCATAGTCACATCATCCACAGACTGAGGTGAGATAATTGGCCGTTTTCGGTCCTAGCGGTGGTCGTTTTTGAGGATTGTAGAGACGCCGTGTTCGTTTCGTGTGGGGGACCGCCAAGGATGCCTCACGCGGTGTTGAGCGCGTCGTTGTCGGTTGCTCGTAGAGCGCGGGAGGTCTATTCTTGTGGTGTGGAAACCGTTGTGGCTGTGATTTCGATCAACCGCCGCAACTCTCAACCGAAACGGCGCCTCGGCAAGTTCGATAGGCCGCTTCAGACCCGATAGGGTGGATGCAGGTACAACGATGATTAAAGACAATGCAGGGGACAGGGGTAGAGAGAGTGGCCGAGCGAACGACAAGATGGCGGTGCGACAGAAGTTTCTTATCGCCGCGACGGTTCCAGCTCTCTTGGCGCTGACGGCGTGTGGCGGCGGCGGGGACGGCCGTGCGATCGACCCCGTTGGAGGCGGGAGTCAGGATACCGGCGGTATCGGCGGCGGCATCGGCGGCGGCATCGGCGCCGATGCTGGCGGACCCGGTGTCACTCTTTTCGATCTTGGCTCAACGACGGGAGTTCATGGCGAGGGCGGGCGGATTTGGATCGCAAACTCCGTCGAAGGTACGGTCTCGAAGATCGACACGGATACCATGGAGGAACTCGGCCGCTTCCAGACGCGACCCGATACGCTCGGAAGTCCATCCCGGACCTCGGTGAGTTTGAGCGGCAATGTGGCCGTCGCCAATCGTGAGGGCGGGGTGATCAAAATCTTCAACCAGCTGGACGACTGCGTGGAGAGCAACGGCCAAGACGGTATACAGACATCTGCGGGGGGCGATAATGTTCTACCTTGGGACCAGGATGAGTGTATCGCGTGGTACGTGCCCATGGATTATGGGAGTCAACGAGCGATCGCGTGGACCAAGGGCGAGATCGATACGGAATCGGGGGAGGTGAGCAATGAGAAAATTTGGGTCTCGGGCGACAACGAGAGCGACGCCGGCGTGGATATCATGCTCTTGAACGGAGACGATGGGACGATCGAGGCCACCGTCAATATCATTCTTGATGCTGAGGGCGAGGGATGGCCCTATCGTGCCTATGGCGGAGCCGTAGACCGAGAAAGCAATTTCTGGTTCACGACGCTTGGTGGTGCAGGGGTAATCGTTCGCGTGAACCTTGAAGACATGAGCTACAAACAGTGGCCAAAGAATCATTGGTCCTATGGCATCACCGTCGACAGCTTTGGGCGTCCGTGGACCTGTGAAGTTTCCGCTTCACGGTTTGATCCGGAGACCGGGACATGGAAGTCAGGGGATACCTGGGAATGGGTTTTTCCAGGCTTCAAAGAAATCGATATGGGGGGCTGCATGGTCGACGGAAAAAATCGGCTCTGGGTGTCTGCGAAGACCGACTTCGGTTCCGGGTACGGGGTCGCCGCCATTGACGCAGAGACGTTGCTGCCACTGATGGTCCATGAGATTCCCGATCATGCCCATGGCATAAGTATCGATTTCGAGGGGAATGTCTGGGGGGTTGCGCGGGACGACGTAGGGCCGTCGAACGGGACTGAGGCCTACAAAATCAACCCAGACACCGGCGACGTACAAGTCTTTTCAGGGTTGAATGGTGCCTATACCTACTCGGACATGACTGGGTTTGGGCTGACGTCCACGGTGAACCCACCGGTGCTCTAATTTAAGCAATCGGGTGGGGACACGGTACAAGCTTTCTGTCGACTACCGAGAGGATCGCTCTGCGGCCTCGACGGTCTGCCGAATGAGAGTAGAGATCGTCATGGGTCCAACACCGCCTGGGACCGGTGTATAGGCCGTGGCATGAGGGGGGACACGCTCTAGATCCACGTCGCCACAACCTTCGGGGTGGAAGCCCGCATCGACGATCACTGCGCCTTCCTTGATCCATTCAGCCTTGACGAAGCGCGGCCTGGCCACCGCAGCGACGACGATGTCGGCCCGACGAACATGGGCCTCGACGTTATGAGTTCGAGAGTGGCAAATCGTCACGGTTGCGTCGCGGTTGAGAAGCATCATCGCCATGGGTTTTCCGAGGATAGGACTGCGACCAAGAACCACGGCATGTTTTCCCTCGATCGGAATGTCATAGTGGTCGAGCAGGTGAATGATGCCCGCGGGGGTTGCGCTGCCAAAGGCAGGTTCGCCCATGGCCATAAGGCCGAATCCTTGCGCCGTCACGCCATCGACGTCCTTGGCAATGTCGATACGGTCAAAACACCGACGTTCATCGATCTGTTTTGGCACTGGGTGCTGAAGAAGAATGCCGTGAACATCGGGGTTGGCGTTAAGAGCGTCGATCTCGGCGAGCAGCTCATTGGTCGTCGTCGCTGCGTTAAGCTCGACCTTAAAAGAGTCCATACCGACTCGCCTGCAGGCATTTCCTTTCATGCGGACATAGGTCGCCGATGCCGGATCTTCGCCGACCAAGATCGTTGCCAAGATCGGCACCCGGCCACCATTTTTCTTCTTGATGGCCTCGACGCGCAGGGCGAGCTGCGCTTCGATAGTCTTCGCTAGGGTCTTTCCGTCGAGGATGCGTGCTTCAGACATGATGCGGAACCATAGATCAGTCTGAGCTTGGCGGTCAGGAAGTCCGCATTCACCGCGACATCACGCGTCCCCGCGCGTGGGTGATTTCACATTTCGCAGCTCGCACTGCAGTTGTCACCTCGCTACCGATGCGTGGTGATACCGCGATGTATCGGCGTTGGAGTCCGAGACTTGTTGAGTTCGTGGGACTTTCACCCGAGGCTGGTAGTATTGCGCTCATGGGAGAGACACCATCGTTGCAGGAGTATCGGGCGCGGGCAGCCGCGTTGATGCGAAAGATTCAAGACACGATCTGCGAGGGGATCGAGGGCCTCGAGGCTGAAGCTGGTATCCCAGCGCGCTTTCAAGAGGATTGTTGGCAGCGAGAAGGGGGCGGTGGTGGCCGGACTCGCGTGATCAGCGGTGGTTCGGTTTTCGAGAAAGGCGGCGTGAATTTTTCTGAGGTGTACGGCGAACTCAGCCCCAATTTTGCCGGCTCGCTTCCGGGGACTGGCCTAACATTCTATGCAACCGGGATCTCTCTCGTGCTGCATCCGCACAGTCCTCATGTGCCTACGGTTCACGCGAACTTTCGGCATATACAGCAGGGGGACAAGGCTTGGTTTGGCGGTGGAGCGGACCTCACACCTTATTACTACATGAATGAGGACCGAGAGCACTTTCATCGGACGTGGCGAGAAGTGTGTGAGCGACATGCGGAAGTCGCAGACTATGAACGATTCGCGGCGTGGTGCGATCGGTATTTCTACATTCCGCACCGGAAGGAGCGGCGTGGTGTTGGCGGAATATTTTTTGACAGGCAGTGGGTGCACGGTGACGCTGGGGCGATGGATGAGAGTCGATTCTCGGGGCTGATGGACTACGTAGAAGCGAGCGGGAATGCCTTTGTTGGGGCATATGTACCGATCGCTCGCAGACACCTAGAGACGCCTGTGACGGCCGCTCAGACCTATTGGCATGAGATCCGTCGAGGGCGCTATGCTGAATTTAATCTCGTGAACGACCGGGGAACAATTTTTGGTCTGAAGACCGGTGGCCGGACGGAGTCGATTCTGATGTCGCTGCCTCCGCGCGTGCGCTGGGACTATGGCTTCGAACCTGAGCCCGAAACTCCCGAAGCGAAGCTACTCGAGGTCTTGCGCCAGCCCCCCCCTAAGCCCGACTCCAGGGACGTTGATTAGGCACATCCCTGGAGTCAGATCCGAGAATGCAACGCCGAAACGGTGTGTTGGGGAGCACCAATTGTGCTCTTCAACACGTCGAGCCCCGGAATTGAACAGAGAAAACAGCGTGGTTTGTCCACCGCGGAGCCACCGTGTCGGGCGAGCATTGATGCTCTGAGTCGCGATCTCGCATCTGAATTCGCGCGACGTTGGGCTCAGCCACGAAGAGAGATTTATCGATGTCACTACAACATAATTCGACCGCTTTGATTCCCTTCCTTCAACGGGGGACCCTGCCGACCTCGCTGGCGCTGCTGCTCGTTGTCGCCGGCTGCTCAGACGAGAACGAACCCGGGGCCGAGACAGGAGGCTCGAATCCCTCCGGCGCTGGGGACGGAGATGGAGACGGAGACGGAGACGGAGACGGAGACGGAGACGGAGACGGAGACGGAGACGGAGACGGAGACGGAGACGGAGACGGAGACGGAGACGGAGACGGAGACGGAGACGGAGACGAAGGCGACTGTGGAGAACCATCGGGCGTGGCACTCGGGGCCATCACAATCAGCTCGGAGCTCCCTCGCTGGAAAAACAATGTGGATGGCGTCTACACGATATTTCACGACGATACCTGTTGGGATCACGAGAGCAGCCACTTTAAGGTCGCGGCCCCAGCTCTGGAGGCGCGTGGCCTCGTCGCCGCTTTTGGTATGGTCGCGGCTGGATGCGATGGATGGGACAATGTAGAGGGCAGTGTCGGGGAGTTCGTCAAGGGGATGTGGGACCAATGGGAGGACGTGAATAGCCTCGGTAAGGCGGGCCACGAGCTTGTGAACCATAGCTTCTCGCACAACCCGGTCGACGGAAGCTGGGGCTACGACTACGACATTGATGTTGAGATCAATGGCGCCGCGGACCTCTTACAGGCTGGCACCGAAAGTCCGATTGAGTTCTATATTTTCCCAACAGATCTTTTTGAAGATATTCATATCGAGGTGCTTCGGGACCTCGACTATCTCGGTGCGCGGGCTGGGGTGAAGGGCGCTATCAATTCAATTGATGACTTTGACGCCTTCGCCCTCAATTTTGATGTGCACGCCAGCCCGACGGGGGTGGGGGCGAACCCGCATCAATTGGTCGGCCTCGATGCCTATGTGGACGAGGCCATCGCCGATGGCGGCTATGCGATCCGGGAGTTCCACGCCGTGGTGGCGACCCTCTCGGCAGAGGTGGACTCGTCGACTTGGCAGATCTTGACCGACGAATATGAGGACCATCTCGACTACGTCGAAGAAAAGGTGAGCGAGGGGAAACTATGGGTCACGGGTCCTTCGACCGTGATCCGTTATCGGAAGTCGACTGAAGTCTGCCCATTGCCGACCTTTGAGAATGGAACGCTTCGCTTTGCAGATCCCTCCGAGGAATGTCTCCGTTACGGAACAGATCTGTCGTATTTGATTGAAACGGACGGGGACTACAGCCTGCTCGGTGGGTCGCAAGACGGAAGTTGTCTGGATGTTGTGAAGGCGGATAGCAAGAGCTTCTACGTCAACGTCGATCCGTCGCGGGGCGATGCGAAGCTTTGGGGGATCGAGTAGACCACGAGGGACAGGGGGAACGGCGTCGCTGGCGGTTGGCGGCTCCGCTCCCTCCGTGGCGTCAGCGCTGACGCCGGACCATGCTTGGCGCGCCTGCGAGATGCGCGAAATACTCCAGGATGCTGGTCTCTCGCGCCACGAAGGCGGCACGTTCGGTCTCGGCGAGACAGATTTCGCCGCCTGCACCCGAATACGCGTAGGTGGCGAGCAGCCCGCTGAAACAATTGGCGACCCGAGGTGATTGCGCGAGTTTCTCTGCGAGGTCTTCAAGACCGTCAAAAGTGATTTCTCCGCCGCCGGGCAAAGGAGCGGTAGCGAGGGCATTGATCGGAAACTGTCCCTCCATGGATCGAAAACGTCCGGAGTTGTCGAAGTCCTCCATGCCAAAGCCGAAGGGCTCGAATACGGCGTGGCAATCCTTGCACGCGGGAGCCCCATGGGCGATCTCAAAACGCTCGCGAGTGGTGTTGGCTTCGGCGGCCTCCGTGATGGGAGGCACGTTGTCGGGGACCTTTGGCTTGAGCCCGCACAGAAGATTTTCGTAGACAAAAAGTCCGCGCGCCACAGGTGACGTGATGTCGACGTGAGACATCGCTGAGAGGACGGAACCCTGAGCGAGAATTCCAATTCCTCCGCCCACAGGACGCTCCGTGGCCGCGAAACCACTTGCGGGAGTTGGGAAACCGTAGTGGTTTGCCAACGTTGGATCCAGGTAGGTCTGTGTTGAGGTCATGAGCTCATCCATGCCTCCTTGAGTCTCGAAGATGATGTTATCCAAGAACATCTGTGTCTCGGTGGCCATCGAGTCTCGAACATCGTTGAAGTTGGGGATGTCCTGTTTGGACGCCGTCCGTACCGCGAGGTACCCGAGCCATTGACGGAAATATTCCTGTAGCATCGCGCGTCCATCTGGCGTCTCAAGCATGGCCGTTGCCTCGGCAACACGATTTTCTGGGGCATCGAGTCCACCCGCCTGCGCCTTGCTGAGGAGCTCGGCCGAAGGTGGTCGGCCGGAGAACGCGTAGGCAAGCTGGGTGGCGATTTCCTCGGGGCTAAGTGCGCCAGCATCATTCCCGAGTTCACTTCGGTAGATGAAAAATGGGGACTGCAGCATGGCGACAATCATCCATTTGAGCCCCATGGTGAAGTCCGAGCGGGAGGCCACGGATTCGTAGTAGCTCACGAGTTCGCTGCGTTCGGTGGAATCGAGGGTACGTCGGTAGAGGCGATCTCCGTAGGCGTCGACAAAGGATTCGACGCAGGCCGTGTCAGGTGCTGACTCCGCGCAGGGTAAAATCCCGTCAACAACCTCAGAGCGAACGATGAGCGTCGCTACGTCTAATGCCGTACGGTGGACCTCCTCTGCGGATTGGGGTCCCATCAGCAAAGATCGTGCATCGTTGGTGAAACCCGAGGGGCCGACCCGGTCGCCTCCCATGGCGACGCCGGCCCATTGGGTATCGATTTGCGGGAAGATGTCTCGGATCGTCGCTTGATATTCTTTGGCCGTGAGCCGACGAAGTACCGCCGGTGCGATCTTTGATGTATCGCAGACCGAGGCGCGGTCGCTCTCGTCTCTGGGGCTGTCGCCATCACCATCACCATCACCATCACCATCACCATCACCAGTCCCGTCGGTGTTGCCACCGCCTCCGGTGGCCGTCCAGTTTGTCCCGTCGTCCGGATCCTTACATGCGGGAAGGAGTCCGCTTGTAAGCAGGCTGATGGACAAAAAAGACGCGACGAGCGGGGGCTGACAAGTGATTCGATTGGCCTTCATGATTGGAGCTCCGTGATTACAGTTGTCGCTGCGCCATCGATCGCGGGCAACGACGTGCCCATGGCGGAGGCGATCGTGGCCATGACATCCGAGTGGGGTCTATCCTCTTCGACGTTGATGACATGGCCTCCCGATTTGAATTGGCCTGCCGCTCCGCCGATCAGAATTTGTGGGAGTGTTGCGTAGATCGGGACACCCGCGACATAGACCTCGCCCGCTTGGGAATTGTGGTCATTGGGATCTGAGACCTCGCTAGAAATGTAGACGATGCTGTTGTCGAGCACGGTCGATCCGGGCGCCGAAGGATCGTCTTGGTCGAGAATAGGCAGCAACACGGCGGCGATGCGCTCCATAAACCAGCGTTGGGCCTGAGCAAAATCGGGGCGGCTTCCGTGCGAAAGTCCTTGATGGTGGCCTGCACCCAGTCCGGGCCCTCCCGAGAAATTAAACACGAGGTTTGAATTTACGTAGAGTGCCTGAAGTGTGAGCACCTGCGCTGCGCCACAGAGCATGGCTGTGCCCGCAGCCTCAAGTTGAGCGTCGAAGACTTTTCCAAATTGCGTGGGGTCGAGGGGATCGACGAGTCGGGTCGCCTCCACGCGGTCGAGGGTGGGACGTTCGCTGCATGTCGAAGCGGAAGAGTGACCTTGCTTGAGCTCCAGGAGGGCATCGAGGTGCTTTTTGAGTTTGCTGTCCTCGGTGGAGAGCCCCTGTACCTTGTCGCGCAGGCGCTCAACCTGTAGAGCGCTCAATCCCATGGCTTCCTCGCGAAAGACGGATTCGTCGGGGGCTCCAGGAGCATCATCACCAAGACCAAAGAAAAGCTCGTCGGCAGCGGCGACCGGACTTGCCTGGGCGCGCACCCACTGCCCGCCGTGCCGGATCAATTCACAGTCTGGATTGAACCCCTGCGTCGGGTGACGGGGGGCGGCGCCCAGCGCAAAAGCTTTGGTGTCAAGTTGTTTGGCGATATTGTAGTCGTAGGAGTCGGCGGTCCCGGCTGCCGAGCCCGTGAGCATCGTCTTGATCGCGGTGTGATTGCTGGCGCCCGCGGCCATCGCAATGCCACGCAACATGTTTACTTGCGATGCGAAGGGCTGCAAGGGAGCGAATACGCCGGTGTCTCCCTTGGCCATGAGATCGAGGCTGCCGTTCTCGAGGAATGGGCTGGCGAATTCCCAAGGGATTCCATGGGGGATGTATATATTGAGCAGTCGAGTCAGAGCGCCGGTCGGGGCTGCAGTGGCGAGCCGTGAGATGCTCGCTGCAAGCGGAGCCGAAACACCCAAGGCCATTGCCGTGAGAAAGGTTCGTCGCTGTAGTTTTATGCGTGACATTGAATCTCGATCATCCTGCTGTTCGCTTCGCTTCGCTGGAAACTGTGTGCTGTTTCAGTCGCCCGAAAAGTTGTTCACGTAGGTGACGAGCATCCGACGCGTTTCGATTGCAAGCGATTCAGCGTATTCTAACCGCCGACAGACTTCGAGCATAGGATAGTATCGACTTTAGGACAAGTGACAGCGTCCGTGCGCCGGCAACCGTCAACTGGCATCGATGGATCCGTCGGGTGGCGTGCAGTACTTTCGTCTGCCAAATTTTCGCTGCAAGCGTCGTGTTCGATCGCCGCTGGCAGCGCTGTATTTGTTTGTGGTCTGCCAAATCACCGCTATCGATCGTCAAACTAGTTTTCATGGAATTGTGGAAAACGAGGTAGAAAAAGGGTCATTGGTGGGGTCATTCGTGGCCTGCACCTACGTAAAATGACCCTTCCATCTTGCACCCGAAACATCGTGCGGCTTGGTCGCGGAGAGGTCATCGAGCGACCGCACGAGTCGATTGGGCTCGAAGGGGGATGGTCCAGCGATTCGGTGGCCACTGCCAATTTGCGGGGCCGCCGGACCGCCGGGCCGCTAACCTTGAGCGATGACAAATCCGACGGATGTCGAAGACGAATATTTCCGACGGGTCGAGGCTGAGAAACGCGCCTTACATCGTGCGGCGCTCGCAAATGCCGCGACCGAGCTTCACACCTTAGGTTGTGTCCGTCCCGAGGTTGGTGAGCGAATCCATGCTCTAGGTTTCAAAGGACCGACGGCTGCTGTTTTTCGTCTGCTCCCGCTCGTCCTCGTTGCGTGGGCCGACGGCGCCGTCAGCCTTCGTGAGAGGGCGGTGGTCTTCAGAGCGCTTGAAGCGGGGGGGCACGAGAGGGAATCTCGCGCCGGGAAATTTCTCGAAGTCCTGCTTGAGCATGCTCCGTCGCGCGCCTACCACGAGGAGGCCATCGCGTTGATACAGACCATAGCGAGTGCCGAGACTGATGTACACGACCTCTTGCAACTCTGCCGGGACGTCGCGGAGGCCAGTGGTGGGCTTCTTGGTTTTGGGAGTGTGTCGAAGAAAGAGTGGGCAGTGATTGAGGAGGTAGCGACTGCTTTCGAAGCCCACCGGGGTGTCGAGTTGGCGACCTAGCTAGCGAGATCGATGGCAAAAAGCGGTTGCCCCTGGGCGAGAATTTTCGCGGCTTCCTCTGAAGGTGCGGGTCGGCCAAAATAGTATCCTTGGGCCATGGGGCAACCCAGCTGACGGAGCAATTCAGCATCAGCGAGGGTCTCAACACCTTCGGCCACGACTTGAAGACCCAGGGTCTGCGCAAGCCCAAGAATGATCTTGACGATCGCCAAGTCGTCCGCGTTCTCTTGCATTTTTGCGACAAAAACCCGATCGATTTTAAGCGCATCGACAGGGAATCGGTGAAGGTAGCTGAGTGAGGAGTAGCCCGTTCCGAAGTCGTCGATGTAGATTTCGACGCCTCGATTTCGCAGTTCGACGAGGATCGTCTCGGATGTTTTGGCGTCTGACATGAGAACGGTCTCGGTAATTTCGATTTTGATATTTTCCGCGGGACATCCGCTGATCGCTAGCGCGTGGTCCATGTCCGCAAGCAGGTCCGACTCTGTGAATTGGATACCGGAAACATTCACACTCATCTTCAGTGGGTAGCCCGCGATCTGCGAAAATTTGACGGCTTGCCGACAGGCTTCTTCAAGCGCCCAGCGGCCGATCGGAACGATCAAGTGGCTCTCTTCGGCGACAGGAATGAACTGGTATGGGGGCACGAGGCCCTTTGTGGGGTGATTCCAGCGGATGAGAGCTTCGAATCCACAGATCATTCCGGTCGAGAAATCGATGAGTGGTTGATAGTATAAGCAGAATTGATTTTGTCGTGTGGCGACCGTGAGCTCCTCGCGAATCTTCAGAGTTTCGATCGCTTGATCGCGCATCTGGGTGGTGAATATCTCGGTTCTTCCCTTACCCTTACGTTTTGCGAGCGAGAGCGCCGTGTCCATATTGCGGATGACATCGATGGCGGAGATCCCTGGGTCGTCGAGCGCACAGAGCCCCGCTGCGGCCGTCAGTTCAATCTCTCGACCGACGCCGCAGATGAAGGGACATTTTAGCGCGATCTGAATATCTCGAACTCGAAGATCCCGTTCTCGCGGATCGGGAGAGGTCTCAATCACCAGCCAAAATACGTCGCCGACAGCTCTCGCCAAGAAATCGTTGGAGCCCAGAGCGTCGCGAATCCGGTGGGAAATCGAGACGAGCAGCGAGTCCGCCGCATCGTGCCCTAGACCAAGGGTCACGATCCTGAAGGCGTTGATATCGAGGGCGACGGCTGCAAGACTGGATGAAGGGCCAGGTCCGGTTGTGAGCCGGCCTTGGAGATGCTTGGTGAAGAGCGTTCGATTGGGAAGACCCGTCAGGGGGTCGTGCAACGAGTCGTGCAAGAGCTTGCGTTCAGTTTGCAGACGGTGGTCGACCTCGGCGCGCAACTCGGCGACCGTTCTTTCAAGTTCCCGAGTGTGACGACGATTTTGTTGGGTCAGATGCCACTTTGAGCAGAGTGTGAGGGCAACCTGCACGATCTCGGCTGGCCCATAGGGTTCTCGCAAGAATAGGAGACGCGATGTCTCGCCAAATTCGCCGTAGATCGCGGACCATGAGAGGTCACTGAGGGCACCGTAGATGACAACTTCAATGTCGGGACATCGTTTCCAGATCTCTTTAATTGTCGTGATTCCGTCCCAGCCCGGTGAAATCCGCAGGTCGACAAACATCGCCGCATGGGGTCGGCCCTCCTCGACAGCTGCGAGGGCCAGCCCGAGCGCCTCTTCGCCTTCGGCAGCGACATCGACCTTGAATCCGACAAAGGCGCCGTAGACACCTGCCAAGCCCGGGCCCCTGGCGCTCGTTCGTTCGAGGGTCATTCGAAATTCGTGATGAACGGATGGATCGTCGTCCACCACGAGGACGCGGCGTGTGTGGTCTCTCATCGTGTGGCCCTGGAACTACGTTTCGTCGCTCGCGGGCCGAACCTTGAGTTTTTGCTGGGACCGGCTTGGGCCCTGAGAAGGTCGAAAGTGCGGTGATGACGGATGTTTCTCAAGCGCTGCATCCACATCAGCGGACGGATATGAGACTTTTTCCGGGGCTGTTACTGTGGGCCAATGACTTGGGCGTCGATTTTTGTGTTCGGCGGTGTTTCTCGCGGGGACAATCGTAGGTTCGGCCGACGGCGGGCGGTGAGCCACGATCGGGTTTTGATCCGATTTTTCGCCGCTTCACTTTTTTTAGTGGCAGGCGAGTCCGTATGGGCTTCGAGCCCTGTATGGGCTTCGGGCCCCAAAAGGGAGGCTTTGGGCGGACGGAACGGCCTGCCGCCGGGGATTGTCGGCGGGGCGCCCGCGTCCCCGCAGGATTGGCCGGGCGTTGGCGCGATTGTTCAAGGCGGCAGCATCTTATGCACGGGAACCCTGATCCATCCTCGAATTTTATTGACGGCTGCGCACTGTACGAAGGGCATCACAGACCCGTCGTCGCTTCAAGTTCATTTCGGTTCGACGATCGCCTCTGAGGAGGGACGGGCGGATGTCAGCGTGGTAAAGGCCGTAAGCCATCCAGATTTTTGTGGGGTCCCGGAGGAGGATTGCAGCGATTTCGGCTATCTGTTGTTTTCGAAGCCTCTGTCTGGCGTTGAGGTGGTACGGGTCTTGGCGACCCAGGCGCAATACGACCTGCAAGTCGCCGTGGGCAGCAAAGTCACCCTCGTGGGCTACGGCCTCGATGACGACGGTGCTTCGGGCGCGAAACGGCAGGTTGAGGCCGAGATCACCCTGCGTTCCACGACCGGTGTGGCCTTCGGTGCGGGAGGTGACGGGCTTGATAGTTGCAGCGGGGATTCCGGTGGACCGGCCTTGGTGATGGACGGGGCGGGGCAGTGGGCCCTGGGCGGAGTGTTGTCCTATGGATCTGCGATTTGCGGAGATGGCGGTGTCTACGGGGTTCCACAGCGGGCGCTGTGCTGGCTGAGCGAAGATTCGGGTATCGATCTCCGTCCCTCGGGTTGTGAGGGCTGCGACTGCATCGATTTGGCCGAGCGTCTCGCGGACGGAGGATGCGACTGCGCCCTAGGGCCGGGGGCCGGGGCCGGGTGGACCTTGTTCGGACTCGTCTCGTTGTTCTTGTTTGGCGCGGTGCGCCGCCGTTCGAGAACGGGATCGTGAAGGGGGGGTAGACCCACATCGGGTTGTGGTTGAGCTCAATTGCTGCGCGACGGGGTCGATGAGGGGAAAGGTAGGACTCCCACTGGACTGATGATGGCTGGTTTTGACGTAGATCCCGAAGAATCGGAGCAGTTTCGATCGATTGTGCTCGCCCGCAGCTTCAAGGCGCCAATGTTGCCCGCGGATGCGACAGGCCTTTTGGCGCTGGCAACCAACCCCGATGCATCGCTACGCGAGCTCGAGACTGCGATTCGACAGGATCCGATGTTGGCCGGGCGTGTGCTCTCGTTGGCGAATTCTGCCGCGTATGCGCGCAACGCGAAAATCTCGTCTTTGTGGCAGGCGGCGATGCGGCTGGGGGTGGACAAACTTCGTGACGTGCTCGCGCAGGCAGTCGCCGAGGCGTACATTTTTCGCGGTAGAAAAAGCAGAATCGAAGAGGTCCAACGCCACAGTGTCGCTGTGGCGCATCTTGCCCGTCAGGCCTGCTTGTTCTTGAACATCGATCCGGAGATGGCCTTCTTGTGTGGTCTCTTGCACGATGTTGGCCATCCGATTCTGATTCAGATGGTGGATGCGGGGACCCTTCCTCAGATCACGAAATCGAAGCCGCGCGCGCTGTTTGAGTTTTTGCATCCGATCGTGGGTGAGCGAGTTATTCGGAGCTGGGGCTTGCCCAGCGTGGTCGCGGAGGTCGCTCGTTTTCATCATCTTCCAGTTTGCGGGGTTGAGGGTCGAACACGAGAGATCAACAAGGTTATCGCCGGCGTCGATCGCCTCGCGTATCACGTCAATTTGGGCGGCAAGAAACCAAGCGTCGAGTTTGATGAGGATCCGCGCTGGGACGAGGTCGGTTTTCCGCTCCGAAGCGCGCATCAACTCCGCGAGTGTGCCGAAAACTTGGACTTGAGCTGACGGGCCTGCCTTGCACGTGGGTCCTTGGGGGTTCTCAGAGAGTCACGGCCACAGGGAGGCCCGCGCAAGGGGTCCTGGTTTCTGGGACGCACGCCTGCTAAAAAATGCTGACCCGAATGCGTCGAAGATCTGCACTTAGGCAATAAGTATGGAAGGTTCCCCCATTCAGCTGCGCGAATGGACCCCCCGGCAACGTGTTGGGCTGGGTTCGCAGACCGGGCTGGGTGGCGAGGCCGACGCGCGGGCTAAGCGCGAGCGGGAGCACGAGCTTGCCAAGCGCGCCGCCGGAGGCGATGGGGCCGCCCAAACTGCCTTAGTTCAGTTGCTGATGCCCCGCGTTCGCCAAATTACCAGGGCATTTCTGCGCGAAGGATCCGATGCCGATGATGCCGCGCAACTCTCGCTCCTGGCGATACTACGCAGTGTGCCGAGTTTTCGTGGGGACTCCAGCTTGGCCCACTGGGCGAAACGGATCGCTGTCCGCACGACCATGCGACATCTGGAGCGTGAACGACGGTGTCGCAGACCCCTGGTCAGCGAGGATGGCGAGAGATTGGTCTCTGAACCGCTTGAGCGAGGCGGAGAAGGGCTCCCTCGCGAGCTTAGCGAATACCTCGATGAACTACCAGACTTGCAGCGTGATGCGATTGTTCTTCATCATGCGCTTGGCTATTCGATTGCGGAAATCGCGGAAACGACCGGTGTCAGCCCGAACACGGTGAAGGGGCGTCTGCGGCTGGGCTCGACGACGCTGCGTCGCCGTGTGCGCCAAGAAGTCTTGATTGGGAGGAGGCGCGACAATGAAAGACGATGAGCGATGGTCCCGTATCGTCTCTGCGGAGGCGCGGGGTCGCTCCCTGAGTGGCGAGGAGCGAGAGTGGTGCGAACAGTTCGAGCGAGAGGCCGGGGATGTGTCCATCGACCGCGTGCTTTGGGCCGGCATAGGCGCGCTCGGGACCACAGCAAAGCTTGGCGAGATGAGCGACATCGACGTCGTTGCGCGGGTGATGGCGGAGGCCGAGCGGGAGGAAGAGCGAGAAGCCGCGGTGAGTCCAGATCCAAGAAACGGCGGCGCCGGGATTCTCTGGCCGCGCCGTACTTGGCGGCGGGTGGCCTTGGTTGTTGGGGCGATGGCGGCCACGATGGCTCTCGGACGCTTTGTATTTTCTGATGCGATGATTTCTGTAGGGGCCTCCGAAGAAGAAGCGCACGTTTGGCAAGATTCTTCTGCGAGACCGAAGCTTGCCGAGCGGCAGACGTTAGCGCAGCACACGCCGGGCGAGGCCCGGAAGGTCGTAGGCGACCAGTTTTTGGCGAAGGGGCGTTGCATACATCTTTGGGAAGGCTCAAAGGTCTGCGCAATTGAGGATGCGCAGATCGAGCTTGACGGTGCCGCCGAAGCGGGCTTTGGGCCGTCGCTGAGACTCGAATCTGGCGGTGTTCAGATCGAGATTGAGGGTCGGGAGCGAGGGGTGACGCTGCGAACTTCGCTGGGAGTGCTGCAGGCGATGACAGGATCGTTCTCCGCGATGCTGAGTCCAAGAACGACGAGCCTGACGGTGGTGTCTTTGACCGGGCGCGTTATGGTCACCGGATCCTCAGGGGGCCTAACGCAGGAGGTTGCGTCGGGCAAAACGTTGCGCCTGTCTGCGGTGGAGCGAGAATTCGACCCAAGGCGAGCAAGGGCTATGGCTTTGTCTGGCGGTTTGGATTCCGTCGATTCTACGAGAAAAATCGCTAAGAAAGTTCATGAGAAAAGGGCGTCCGATGAACAACTGGCGAAGGCTCAGCGGCTGCTGGCGAGCGGGAAGCAGCGAGAAGCGATACGAGCGTATGAGACTTTGATTCGCAGCTGTCCTGATTCGAGCGAGGCACACACCGCGATGGTCTCTCTAGGTCGCTTGCATTTGGTGGCGAAAAACGCGAGGCGGGCGCTTCGGTACTTTGATCGCTATCTTCGTCAGGGCCGCGGTTCCTTGACCGAAGAGGCTCAGTACGGGAGAATTCGCGCATTGCGTGATCTTGGGCATATCCGGGCAGAGGTGGATGCGATCGGGTCCTTTGTGCGTGAGCATCCTGCGAGCGTCCACGCGAGTCCGCTCGCTCGCCGCGCGGACCTTCTGGAGAGTTCGTCCTTGCTGGCGAATGAAGGCAGTGAAAGCCAATAGCTGCTAGATGAGTGGCCGCCTTACCTGGTGGGACAGTCAAATTTTGGGCGGCCTGAAAGTTTGCAACGAACATCCATTGTTGCACCGACTTGCGGGGGCGTGAGACGGCTGAAGACAAATTCGAGGTTCCAGCCGTGCTCGCGGCAGTGTGGGTGTAGCTGTTCGCCGCTACGTGTTTCGTAGCAAATTGGCGAACTCGTAGATAAGGCATCTGCGGTGCATAAAGGTATCGAGATGCGAGAGCCATCGAGGTCAAGTTCAGAGACCTGGCAGTCCGCCTGAAGACCGGGCGTCGCGGAATCACTGTCGGCCACACACTGGGTCATGCAGTCCGGACGGCGAACCGCAGCCCCGGGACTCGCGGTGGCGGGAACACCGATCCGTTCGCTGCGATGAGCGTGGGATGCATCGATCGCGTCGCGATAGCGCAATAGCCCGGCCTCGATCGCCGAGATTTCGCTAGGGTCGAAGCTGGGGGACAGGTCGTGTAGCTCGCGCGGGTCCTTGCCGAGATCGAAGACCTGTGTGGGCCGTCGACCAAAGTGAAATACGTAGCTCATACGGTCTTCATGCAGGGTCATACAGTAGCTGTCGTACCAGCATGACGTGACCCGTTGCGCACGAGGTTGGCCCTTGAGGGAATTTCCAGGAAGTCGGCCCGTCCACCGAACTCCAAGCCAATCGAGCACCGTGGGCAAGATGTCTAGGTTTTGGCGAGGGCCCTCGATTCGTCTCGGTTCGCCCAGCCAGTTCGGTCCGAGGATGAACATGGGGACGCGGGTGCCTTCTTCGTAGGGGACGGCATCATGCTGTTGACGTCCATGCTCGCCGAAGGCCTCCCCATGATCTCCGATGATCACAACGATTGTGTCTTTGGGCCCTTCAGGACCAAAGAGATCAAAGAACAAGCGACGTAAAAAATTGTCGGTGTAGTGAATCGCGGCAACGTAGTTCTCGATGGGGGTCCCCGCGTGGGCGGAGGGCTGCATCGAGTCCGGCAGACGATAGGGGTGATGGGTGACAGAGGTGAGCACCGTTAGAAAATAGGGGGTGTCTGGATCGTTGCGGACATAGGCACGGATTGGTTCAAGCAGAGCGAACTCGTCCATGGCCACATAGCCCACGGGCTGAAATCGGCTCGAGTCGAGGTCTTCTTGGGTTGTGATGTGCTCAAACCCCATATTTTTAGCGAGCGCACGGCGGCCCTCAAATGTACCCAGTGCCGACTGCATGAATGCACTTCGGTACCCGAGTTCCCCAAGCAAATGCGGGAGACAGGGGATCTGGAGACCGCCGAGTTCTGTTTCCTCAAGATCCATACCGAGTCGCGCATAATTTCCACAGACGATCCCCACCAGGGCCTTGGTGGTGTGGGATTGAGAGGTGTAGGCACGGTCGACGACCCATGCTTGTTCACTGAGCTCCGCGAGAAAAGGGGCAATGGAGCGCCGGCTCTCGTCCGCGTAGGGAATGACCATGTCCGCGCGCAGAGACTCGACGACGATGACCAAGAGATTTGGACGATGCACAGGCCTATGTGAAACCAACACAGGCGGTTCGTATCGGAAGGGCTCGACGGCCTTGTTCGCTGTTGAGTTGGGCGGACGGGCTGTATCCGAACTGTCCAGACGGTGGGTCTCGTGACGTTGTCCGAGGAGGCTCGCCAGAAGCGAACGCTGTGGCCACTGACCAGGAGCGGCGAGCGCGAAGGGTAGCATGGTGAGCACGGCGCCCAGACCCGCACTGCAATAGATTCGCAGTCGGGCCCTCGCAGGGTCGATCTCTATCGAAGCGAGCGGCCTACGGAATCCACCGCGATAGGAAAATAGGAAACCCAAAGAGCCCAGGAACAACGCGCCGGAGATCGAGGCACAGAGTCGAAAATCGACTCCGCTGGCCACGACTCCCATTAAATCCTTGGAGTTTCGCAGCGCGTAACGAAGCAGACTTGCGTCCAGGGCGGTCCCAGTTTGCAAAAAAAACTGCTGAGCGATGATCGCAGCGCCGTGAGCCCCGATGTGACCGACAGCGAAGATTGGCCACCAAGATCGAGAGCGAAGCCGGGTTGCCAGCAGGACGAGGGCGGACTCGACGATCAGGATGAAGCCAAATTCGCTGGAAACGATGGCGAGCCATTCGAGACCCGTAGGCTCGACCTCCGCGAGAGCCGCGCGTTCAGCACGAAAGACCAAGGCCATGAGCAAAAAAATCCCCCCTGCAGTGACGCAGCAGCGCAGTTTTCGTTGAAAATCGTGCGGGGGAGGCGATCTCACCCCTGTAGCATCGCAGCCGCGCCCGCCGCAGGATAGGTGTCGTGCGGGGGAGTCCACGGTTTATGAAGAAGGCTCAAATAATATTGATCTGTATGGGTCCTGCTTCGGCACCCATCCATCATGAGATCCCAAGCCGTAGTCAGTCTTTATCGCGGGGCCCTTCCGCTCCTTTTGGCCATTTTCGCGCTCCCCGCGTGTGGGGGGGGGACGTCGTTGAGAGTACGGACTCCGGGCAAAGCTCAGCGGGGGATGGAGACGGAGACGGAGACGGAGACGGAGCTTGTGTGATCGCGGACGGCGACAGCGAATGCATCGTATGCACCAAGGACAAGTGCTGCGATGAAGTGACGGCCTGTGCAGCCGACACCGATTGCACCTGTTTCTCGGACTGCGTCGATGGCGGAGGTGACTTCTTCGAGTGTTTCCAGAGTTGTTCCATCGATTTTCAACAGCAAGACGCGCCGGTCATGGACTACCTGAACTGTACGAATCAGAGCTGTGGTGATGTTGGCGGCGGCGGCGGCGGCGGCGGAATGCCCTAGACGGGATGCCTGATTCGACTCCAACGTTCGGGTCGGACATAGTGAACGCGGTGATCTCCGCGGGATCAAGGTTCCGATCGCGTTGGGTGCGTCAGTCGTCGGGTGCTGTCCTCGCGGTTGTGATCTCAACGGCGGCGGGCGTGAGCGCGGCCGCAGGTCCGCCGCCGAATCGTTTAGAGAAAAACTCAAACAGGCCGGAACCGAGCGGGCCCAGGGGGCGGGATGTTGGCGCGCGTATTGTGATCGTGCACCCCGACCTTACCGAGAGCGATCTGGATGAACGAAGCGTCGCGCTGATCTCCGCACATGGAGCTTGGCGAGGGGCAAATCTTCAGTTCCAACGGCGGGAACGGCCTGCAGGTGTTCAGCCACTCATCGTAGAGGCCACGAAGATCGCTATGCAGGAGCAAGCGTTGGGTGTCGTGTGGGTTGACCTCTCAGGGACCGATGAGCTGAAGATCTATTTGTACCTCGCGGACAAGGAGTTGTTTTTTGGTCGAAGGATTCCGGTCGAAGGAAGCGAAGCCGTGGCAGTGGAGACCCTCGCCAACGTCGCGGGCTCTGCGATCGCGGCCTTGCTGGAGGGGGGGAATCTCGGGATTTCGGCGATCGAGACGGTGGGTCTCGCCCGCGAGAGAGTCTCCGCGGGCGAGACCCGCCGCGTCGATCTTACCGCGAGGTTGACGGAGGCGGAGCGGGCGAATCTCCGGCGACGCCAGGCGAGGCCAGATATTCGTCTGACGGCAGTCGTGGTGCCACGAATGTGGCCGAGATTGAGATTGCGGGCTCAGTACGTAGGTACAAATTTCGCAGAGGAGGTCCCTTGGCAGAGTGGAGCTTCGATGGCCCTCGGCGTTTACGTGATCGATGGCCTTCATCTGGAGCTCGGCTACGCATTGATGACTCCGATCTTGGTCGAAGACGATCTCGAGGCATTTCGAGTGCAGCGCCACCCTCTCGAGGTAGGGTTTGGCTACCGGCTCCCGATAGGTTCAGTTTTTGGGGTTGTATGGGGTGCACGAGTCTCTCTTGATCCTGTTGTACGCAGCTCGATTCCCGACGCGAAGCATAAAAAGTTTGACTCGACTGTGCGTCTATTCAGCCACGTGGGGTTGAAAATTGGGGTCGGTGCCAAGGTTGCGCCGACGATGTTCATGTTGTTGACCGCCGGACTCGATCTCGGTCTGACGCGAGCCGAATACACGCGCTACACTCCGGAACGTGAGGTCTTGTTGAATCCAGATCTTTTTCGATTTGTGGTGGGCCTTGGTGTTGTTTTTGATCTGGTGGAGCGCTGAGACGTTGGGCAAATTTCAAAAAATGAAGCCTCCGCATTGGATCCAGGGCGGACCCGTGGGGATCGCAAGCCTTGTGGGTTGTTGTGGCTGCATTCTATTGGCTCTTGCGGTGTTTGTGTCGGGCTGCCTTTTGGCGGAGGATGCGGTAAGTTCGGTGGCGCAGGGGACCGAGAAGATCCCTGAGACCGGGTCCTCGAACAACGAGCCCCCATTCGAGGAAACGAGGGAGGACTCTGAGGGAGACGGCGAGACCGTAGGGTCCACCGAGTCTTCGGGCGATGGAGGCGGCGAGGAAGGTGGCGAGGAAGGTGGCGAGGACCCGGACCCGTGCGAAGCGGATCTCTTTGACGACGCGTGCAGCAGTTGCGAAAAATCTCGTTGCTGTGAGGTGCTGACGGCATGTGTCTTCGATTTCCAATGTAGCTGCTTCATGTGGTGTAGCGAGCCCTATATCGATGATTTTTACGCCTGTGTGGACCGGGAGTGTGTCGCGGTTCCGTGGGAGAGCCTCGAGTTCAACGACGTTCTGGCGTGCCGGAGCAACCTCTGCACTCAGGAATGTGTCGACTATTTGCCGAAATGAGAGAGGCGTTCGCGTTCGGGCTTGTTGATAGCGCCGTGACGCGATGTCGCGCGTTTGCTTAGCGGCGCCGAATTTCGGCGCTCAGGCACCAGTTTCCTGTGGGATTGGGCTTGAATGCAATGATATCAGCCCAGTCCGGAACACTGCAGCGTCCGTCGCCTTCGAAACGGAAATACGAACTTGCCGCAAGGTTCGACTCGGTCGCTATTGCGACACCCAGTGCGGACTTGAGCTTTGGAAGCTCGGTCGAGAATCCTACACAAAAATGTTGGCTCTCGAGTGTGGGCGGGATGTCCATCAAGATCTGATTGGTTCCAACGATGGCTTCAGAGTCCGGGTTGACCTCTTGGCTGTAGAGGATTTCCCCTGGTGATTGCGACGGAACATCAAAGGCGCGCAATTCGAACTGAAAGGGCCCAAGTTCCGCATCGCGCGCGGCGAGTTGATATTCGATCCGAGTCAGCACGAAGGGTGGTGCCATATCCGCAGTGAAGCATTCTTGGATCCAAATAGGGCCGCCTACGGGGTTGAATAGGTCGTCCGTGTAGCACCACAGCGGTTTGTCGCAGGTCTTTCCTGGCTGCTGCTGTAGAAATTCAGTTTCGCCGTCGCCGTCGCCGTCGCCAGCGAAGTTGTTGTTCTCGGCGGTGTGGTGGTCAAACTGTGCGTTTGGCAAAAGGCATGTGCACAGACCGAGGGCCCCCAACACGGGTCCTGGGGCGATCAAGATCACAAGAGACCGGGCAGAGACCACCTGCGGACTCTAGCACACGATGCTCGGCGAGGTCGGTGGCGGTGGGCTGAGCCAGGTTCTCGACCTTCTTAGTCGGGATCAAGGGGCTCAAGAAGGTTGTCGACTTCGCTCTGCGTCAGCGGAGCGACCGACTCGCCCGCCAAGATACCATCGGCGAGGTCTTGTTTGCGACGTTGCAACTCAAGCATGCGTTCTTCGACGCTTCCGGCGATGATCAGGTTGTAGACGAACACCGGTCGTTTTTGGCCAATACGGTAGGCACGGTCCGTTGCTTGGCTTTGGGCGGCAGGGTTCCACCACGGATCGTAGTGAATGACGGTGTCCGCGGAGGTTAGGTTGAGCCCGGTTCCGCCCGCCTTGAGACTGATGAGAAAGACATCCGCCCGTTTGGACTCAAAATCGTCGACCTTTTTCTGACGATCTGTAGTGTTTCCGGTCAGCGTTAGATGGTCGATGCCACGCTGCCGAAGCCCCTCTGAAATCAGCGCCAACATGCTCGTAAACTGCGAGAAGATAAGAATTCGTCGACCCTGCTCAAGCATGGCAGGGACCATCTCCATGAGCTCATCAAATTTGGCCGAGCGACGCACGTCGCGGGCCGAGTCGACGGGGACCAGGCGAGGGTCGCAGCACACCTGGCGAAGTTTCATGAGCGCCCCGAGGATATCGACGGTAGACGCGGCGAACCCCTTCTTTTTGACGATCGTCCGGACCGCGGCATGGGCGGCGAGACGGATACCCTCGTAGAGGTCACGCTGCTCACCTTCGATTTCGACAGCGCGGACCATCTGGGTCTTGGGCGGAAGGTCGGTGGCGACCTCATGTTTCATTCGGCGCAGAATGAACGGCCCGATGCGTCTGCGGAGGGAGTCGAGTCGCTCGCGGTTGCCTAGGCGTTCGATCGGGAGCCGGAAACGTGTCCGAAAATCAGATGCATTGCCGAGCAGTCCGGGCATCAAGAATCCGAAGAGCGCCCGGAGTTCTTCAAGATTGTTTTCGATCGGGGTTCCCGTGAGGCAAAGCCGAAGTTCGGCATTAAGGGCTTCGACGGCCCGGTGGGACTGGCTTCGCGCATTTTTGATCATCTGAGCTTCATCGAGAATCAACAGATGAAAGCTTCTCTCCACAAAGAAGTCGAGATCGCGGTGCAAGGTGCCGTAGGTTGTGATGACCACGTCCGCGCGCTGAACAAGCGGCCGCAATATGTGGCGTCGCGCACCATGCATGACCACGACTTCCAGGTGAGGAGCGAATTTCGACAACTCACGTTGCCAGTTGCCCACCAAACTTGTTGGAGCGACGACGAGCGCCGGTGCGTCGAGGTGGTGATGCTGTTTCTCTGCGCAGATGTGAGCGATGGTCTGCAACGTTTTTCCGAGACCCATGTCATCGGCGAGTACAGCCCCGGCTCCATGGCGTGCGAGATTTTGCAGCCAGCATAGCCCCTGTTGTTGGTAGGGGCGAAGGGTGGCTCGGAGCCCGAGAGGGGTCTCACTCTTGGCTTGTCCGCTTCTACGGCCCCCAGAGGCGAGGGCCGCGAATCGTTCGCGCAAATCGGGGCAACCATCACGAATCTGAACGCCGAGTTGGAGCTCAAGTTCTTCGAGGTGACCGGGAGCGAGGTCAGGTATTTTTAGTCCCCCCTTGGAATTTTCATCGATTTCATAGAGGTCTTGGAGAACTCGAAGCGCGGCTTGGACGCGTTCCGGTGGAACCGCGAGATGTCGATTTCCGCCGATCTGCACGGCCATGTATGGCCTGTTGCGGCGGGTGAGCGAGTCGAGGCGAGCATTTTCTTCTTGGAGAAGCTCCAAGAGGAGTGGCAGTAGATCAACGCGTTTCCCGCCGACGTCGACTCCGAGCTCAAGTTCAAACCAATTGGGCTGATCTGGCGCGGGCGAGATACTCGAGTACCAGGTCGCGTCGCTGACGACGTCGAAGGGGTAGTCCTCTCTTTGCTCAATTTTCCATCCCGAAGATCGTAGCTGCGGGAGGATATGGGCGCTGAAGTGGCAAAGCACATCAGGATCGCCTTCGAGGTCGACCAAATAGTTGGCCTCGTGTCCAGGTGCGGGAATGCAGTCGGCGAGGGCATCGATCTCAAGTGGACCGAGGCTCTCTAGATGACGTCGTGCGCGAGCTTCGGCAGAAAAATTTCGGGCGATGACCGACGCTCTGCCTGGAAGAGCGCTCGTTACGTAGACCTCGACAGTGGGATCTTCTGCCTCCACTCGGGTCCCGTCGTAGTCGAAACTGAGGCGGAGCGCGGCGGTTCGAATCTCCCGATACTCGGAAGAAAATGAGCTGCCTTCATCGAGAAGCAAGGCTTCGCTCACCAGCTCCAGGCACGGAGTCGGTTGCAGAGTAGCGACCGACCTGCGAGGGCAGGTCGCTTCTTCACACGTGGAGTGTTCTGCGCCGGTAGCAGGCAGCATCGAAGGACGATTATGGGCATCGGTGGATCGCTGTCCAGTTATGAGCAAGTCCGCGATCGCACCTGGGAGGAGCGGTGTTGCGATCGCAAGTGTATGAGAACAATGACTTTTCGATCCGGCCCCTGAATCGCAAGACGATCGTCTTCGTTGGGGAGTCGACGAGAATATTTTATCGAGATCGAATTGCGTACAAATGCGATCACGGATGGGAGCGTGTCACGAGAATTTTTGTCTTGGCGTTGACTTCTGTATTCGCTGAGGCTAGGCGCACCGAAATGAGCCGGGGAGTTGAGGGTCGTCATGGCGGGCGAACTCGCTCCCTGTTCGCAGAGTCCGAGAATCGCATGGCGATACCTCGGTCATGTCACTCCTCGACGATTCGCAATGTTTTGGTGCTGCTCGACGCGATTGGGCCTCGCTCGTCACGGCCCTCGTTTTCTGGTGTTCTTTCCTGACTTGTTTCGTCGGTTGCTTTTCGGACGGCGGTGTCGCTGAAGACTCTGCGACAGATTCGCAGTCGAGCTGTGAACCAGGATTTGCGGAGTGCGTCTGTTTTCCAAACGACAGCTGTTTGGGACTCCTGCAGTGCGTCAATGGGCTTTGCATTGAGCGGACGGGAGACGGAGACGGAGACGGAGACGGAGACGGAGATTGCGGGCCCGGCACCGCCTTGATGGGTTGTATCGAGGCCGGGGTCTTCTCAATGGGCTGCAACGAGAGCATCGACACAGACTGTGCGGTCGATGAGTTTCCCTATCATGAGGTCGAGCTGTCCAGCTACGCCTTGGACTTCGTGGAGGTGAGCGTTGAGCGCTATCGGGCATGTGTCGACGCCGGCGCCTGTGACGACGCGGAGCTCGGTGAAGGATGCCACTGGGATGTGGCGGGCCTCGAGCAGCACCCGGTCAACTGCGTGAGTTGGCATCAAGCCGACCGCTACTGCCGGTGGCGGGGTAAAAGGTTGCCGACCGAGGCCGAGTGGGAGAAGGCGGCGAGAGGAATTTTCGGCGGTATCTATCCCTGGGGCAACGAGCCTGAGAGTTGTGACTTCGCTGTGGTTGACGATGGCGGTGGTCCAGGGTGTGGAACCGGCGGGACCTTTGCTGTGGGCTTGCTGCCAGACGGGGCCTCGCCCTACGATGTTCTCAACTTGGGTGGAAACGTGAGCGAGTGGGTGCAAGACGGCTACGATCAGAGCTTCTATGTGGTTTCGCCGCGGATCGATCCACGGGCCCCAGAGACCGCTCAGTTCCGCACATTACGCGGGGGCGCCTTTCTCGATGGCAATGCCCGCAGCGCCCGTAGAGCATGGTCTCCTGCGGACGAGGTCTCCAATGCCGTGGGCTTTCGCTGTGCGACGAACTAGTCGTCAACGTTTTTTAGATCGGTAGCGCTTTGCCTCGACTCGCTCGTTGCGGACAGGTTTTCATAGAGGTAGGGCGCCGCAAGTTTCGCAAAAGCCGTACGGTCTCGATTTTTTTCGATGTAGCGTGTCGTGATGGGTCCGTCCCGGAGCCGAGATTCCAAAGAAGAATACCAGTGTACGACGTGGGTATCTGGACGCAGCAGCTGCTCAAGTCGATCTGCAGTTCCGTTTGCGAACCAATGCAGTGAGAGCTCAGGGCCGAGCGGGTAAAAAAATGCGGCTGGGAGTACCTCCATATCGGGGCTCGATCGATTGTTTGTGAGCTGTTGCATGAGGTGTGTACCGAGGCGAAAGCGTCGGCGGCGGGTCGCAGCATCAAGTTTGAGGATCGTCGAGAACGCTCGCGCGATGATTGGATTTTCTGGGCAACTTCCGACGACGGCATTGTTGACCGCGTGGGGGTAAGTCGCTTCAATGCGTCGGAAAATTTGGTCACCGCGTGGTGTCACGCTGAGAGTGGCCCGCAACGCGAGACGTAGTGCCGCGGCCCCCCAGCGTAGCGGGTTGCGGCTTTGAAAAAGTGACGCTGGCATCCCGAGCACCTCGACCCCACAAAAACCACGAAAGCGGCGTAGTGGCGCCAAATCACGGATCGTGATGGTGTCGGTGTCGAGGTAGATCCCACCTAGTTTCCACAGGGCGGCGAGTCGGAGCAGGTTTGCGCGAGTCGCGGGACTCCCGAGCTCGTCGTAAAGTTCGCAGGCGAGTTCGCCTCCGGGCGGCAGGTTGTCGAACCATGAGGGACCGGCGTCCATCAGTCGGAAACCGGGTTGCGCCAGAAGGCTGGAGAGGCCGGGAGTATCCCGAGAGAGCCCCTCGTGGATCAAGACGGTCTCATCGGGCTGACAGCAACGCATTGCAGACCGGATAGCGATGAGGTTGGCGAGTGGAAAATTCTGGCCGAACCAGATAAAAATCAAACGATTGGGGATGGGGTCCAGCTGGTTCATTGCGGCTCGCTTCCTGGGTCGCGGCGCGTTGCGCAGGCCTTATACTCGGCGGCGGCGGGCGCTGCAAAGTTCTGGCTCCAGCCGAGCGCAAGAAAAATTTCCATGCTCACGATCGTCGATGTCAATAACTTCTGGAGCCCATCGGGAGGGGGAGTTCGTACCTACCAGATGGAGAAGATGCAGCGACTCAGGGGGCGCCGAAATGTACATTACATCTTCGTAATGCCAGGCGACGAGACCTATACGGAGAGTCGGGGACCCGGGGTGACCGTGGAACACCTGCGATCGACCAGTCTCCCTGGGACTGGGGCGTATCGACACATCGTGCGAAGCGCGGGTCTTAAGAAGATTTTCGATCGTCATCAGCCCGACATTATTGAGTGTGGATCTCCATGGATCATGCCGGTTCTGATCAAGCGAGCGATTCGGGGGTTGGCTTCGCGCCCGGCGATCATCGGATTTTGGCACGCCGATTTCGCTCGCGCCTATGTGGGTCGCTTTTTCAAAGACATTCACAGCGCGCTTGAGGGACCCGCGGAGGCGATGGGCTGGTGGTGGGCGCGTCGCCACTTTGGGTCTTTTGATGCAGTGTTTGTAGCCAGCTTGTGGGTTGCTGAAAATATGCGTGCCCACGGGATCCCTCGGCTCTTTTACACGCCATTGGGCGTTGATTCTGAGCTCTTCGACCCTGCTCGGCGCGATCAGGTCCTCGTTGATCGCCTTTGTGCTGGGGATGTGCGAAGGACGTCGATCTTCTTTCCACATCGATTTAGCGACGAAAAGGGTTTGCGAACCATGCTTCGTGGATACCGACGGCTCGTGGAGCGTTTACCCGTGGCACCGGCGCTGGTTTTTGCGGGAACGGGTCCCGACAAGGCCCTGGTCGAACAGGCGGCTGCAGAGTTCGAACACGTTCATTTTTTAGGATTTTTGGATTCTCCTCAAGAGATGGCTCGCTGGTATGCTTCGTGTGATCTCTCGGTGGCGCTCAGCGCTTTTGAGACCTTTGGATTGTCCGCGGCCGAGGCGATGGCGAGCGGTTTGGCCCTGGTTGCCGCCGACCAGGGGGCTGCCGGTGAATTGGTGCGCGACTCGGGCTGCGGACTGACTGTGGGCTTTGCCGACGCCGAAGGGCTCGCTGATGCCCTGGAGCGGCTGATTGGCGAAGGGAAGCTACGGGAACGAGGTGCCCTAGGCAGGGACCACGTACGCCAATTTTCGTGGGGAAAGACCTTCGATACCGAGTTGACCTGCTACCGAGAAGTGGTCGAATGCCACAAGAGTGGTCTCAAAATTACGGCCGGAATCCACGATCGGCGAAGCCACAGCGATGCGCAGCGCTAGGCCGAGGATGCGCTGAAAACCACCGCCGTCGCTTGGGTCATCGACTAGCTGAGTTCGTCCACTGCCATTCGGTAGTGGGGATCTTCTTCGATATCGACGTTGACCAAATTTCCGGCTCTCTCGAGCAGCAAACGGCAATCACGGCTGAGGTGAGTCAGGCGAACGTGCTTACCGTGCTTTGAATAGCGCTCGGCCACCCGATCGATGGCATCGAGGGCGGCATGGCCGTAAACGCGTGAATCGGCAAAATCAATGATGACCTTGGCGGGATCTTCGTTGGGGTTAAACAAGTCGCGGAAGCTGGAGATCGAGGCAAAAAACAAGGGGCCGTCGAGCAAGTAGAGTTTTGTACCGTCCTCCAAAATTTTGGTCTTGGCAGAAATCTGTTGGGATTTCTGCCAGGCGAAGACGAGTGCGCACGCGATCACGCCAATAGCAACTGCGACCGCAAGATCGGCGATCACGGTGATCCCCGAGACCAGGACGATCACGAAGGCATCTGCCCGTGGGATTTTTCGCATGATGCGAAAACTGGACCACTCGAAGGTCCCGACAACAACCATGAACATGACCCCGGTGAGAGCGGCGACTGGAATCCGTTCAATCAGGCCTGAGCCAAAGAGAATGAACGCTAGCAAAAACAGAGCGGCTGAAATTCCGGAGAGACGTCCTCGTCCTCCTGAATTCACGTTGATCACGCTCTGGCCGATCATCGCGCAGCCTCCCATCCCGCCAAAAACTCCGGTGACGACGTTGGCAGCGCCGAGTGCGAGGCACTCGCGATTTCCGCGTCCCCGGGTCTCGGTCATCTCGTCGATCAATGTGAGCGTCATCAGAGATTCGATCAGGCCGACGGCTGCGATGATCGCGGAAAAGGGGAAGATGATCTGTAGAGTCTCGACGGTCAGGGGGACGACGGGGAGGTGAAAGCTCGGTAGGCCCCCAGCAATCGAGGCCAGGTCGCCGACCGATCGGGTGGACAGGCCGAGGCCGATGACGACGGCGCTGACTACTAAAATCCCGGCCAAGGGCGCCGGAAAGGCCTTGGTTAGCTTGGGCATCGCCCAGATCACGAGCATCGTCAGGGCGACCAGGGCGAGCATGGTCAATAGCTCTCCGCCCTGCATCCACTGGACGAGTGTATCACCGCTTGGGGCGACAGATTTTGTCTCGAAGGATGCTCGTTGGGCCAAGAAAATCACGATCGCTAGCCCATTGACGAATCCGAACATGACGGACTCAGGCACGAGGCGAATGAATTTTCCAAGTCGCGCGAAACCCGCAAGTATTTGCAGGGCTCCGGCCAATACGACCGCAGCGAACAGATATTCGATGCCGTGCATCTTGACCAGCGCGACGACGACCACAGCGACAGCGCCGGTGGCCCCAGAGATCATGCCGGGGCGTCCGCCGAAGATCGAGGTGATGAGGCAGAGCGTGAATGCGGCATAGAGCCCAACAAGCGGGGGGACATCGCACACAAAGGCAAAGGCGACGGCTTCAGGAACCAGCGCGAGAGCGACCGTGAGGCCGGAGAGGATATCCTTGCGTGCTTGCCTTGGATCGGGTCGGGCGAAGATGGCGGAGAGGGCAGTCATGATGAGGTGCATCGTGAGGAGCGGTGGGTCAAAGCCGAGCTTCGCGGCCGAACGGAGGGATCCGGCGATCTGCGGTGCAGGACTGCGACGGGCATTGGCGGTCGATCGGTCGGGCCGAGCTCGCGAATGCACAGGGCGCCTCGAAGTGGGCGCACCCTACTTTCAACGAGGCAATTTACAAGAGCAGAAAGGACATTAATGTACGCCACAGGGCGCCCTGCACGATGCTTCGTCCCAGACTGGAACACCCGGTCCGCTACGGCCGCGCATCACTGCCGGCGTTTGCATGGGCTCAACGGTTATTCGAAAGGGTCGGCGCTTCCCTGGATGTGCGTCGCGGGCCGCCCTCCGTTAGATGCGGTCTGTATTCGGACGGCCTTCGCCTTCTCCTAGCGCATCGAGCATGATCCCATGGACCAGGGTCATGAGTTTTTGTGGGTCATTGTCCGCGGCAGCAGGATCGATGGGATCCAAGAGCTGGACCGTCACCCGAAGAGGCTTCCGGTGCGGAAATATCCATGTCGAAACGGGCAGGGCCTCATAGGTTCCGCGTAAAATGACGGGGATGATGGGAACGTTTGTTTGTACGGCGAGGGAGAATGCGCCGGCCTTGAAGCTCTTGAGTCTTCCGGTCTTGCTGCGTGTGCCCTCGGGGAAGAGCAGCACGGATGACCCGCGTTCAATATGCTGACGACAGGCTTTGAACATCTCAACGATACTCTTGCGATCACCGCGAACCAGACCGACGTAGTTGTTGAGCCACATGTTCCAGCCGATGAAAGGGACCTTGAACACAGAGGATTTGGAGACCCATTTGAAGTGTTTTTTGATCCCGAAGAGCATCAAAATGTCGCCCAACGAGAGATGATTGGCGACGTAGACAAAACAGCCGTCGTTAGGAATTTTTTCTCGACCGATGATCTCTGTCTTCCAAAATGGACAGACTTCGACATAGTGGTAGCCCCACCAACAGGTGAAGCGATGCAGCAGGCGGCTTCGTTTGTCGAAAGGCCGAGTGAGGGCCCAGATGCCCAAGGCAATCGGAAATAAAATCGCCGCCATAAGGGCTAGATAGGACCAAAATATCGCCGACTTGAGCGCCCGCATGGTGAATGTTTACTCGTCTGATCCCATGGAGGGAAGATTGTCCATGGTCGATGCGGCGGCCTCGATCTGTCTCAAGAAGAGAGGTCCTTGTTCGCCCATCTCGTCCGCGAGGTTTCGATAGAAGACGATTCCGGCGAGGAGGTTTTTACGCGTCTTGCTGAAAAAAATGGGCTTGCGGTCGGTGAGCCCACGGTTGAAATCTGCGATCTCGTCTCGTAGGTAGTCGATGTTGAGTTGAAGCTCAGTGACAAAAGCATGAGGGCGCTCGACGCCATCGAGAAGGTCGTGTCGCCCGTAGATATGTCCGAACATCTGTTCGAGGGTCGCAAGTTGCTTAAAGTTGGCCAGGTTTGGCCCTGGGCAGACGGAGACGGCTGCTTTCTCGTCAATGCCAAGGGCGACGAGGATGCCGTTGCCCAGCTCGTGGCAGATGCAAGATTTTGCCAGCGCACGCTCTTGAACAGCCGGTTTTTTTTCCTCGGCGCAGACCTCGACGCTTCGTAGGGACACAAGATATTGCTTCTGATAGGCGCGAGAAGCGAGACACAGGGGGGCGGCCGTGTAGTTGCGGTCGTCCGCCAGAAAACCCTTCGGGCAGGCGCTACCTGGTCGCTCCGATTGCAGTCTGCTGCGTCGACTGTCCTCGCTTGTCGAGTTGATGAGGTTCCAGTAGCGGACCTGGAGAGGGGAACTCCAGCTAAGCTGAATCTCGTCGCGGGTGGCTGATTGCAGTCGCGCTCGGGTCTCGGCATCCAGGGTTACGGCCTCGGGGACAAGCAGAAAGGGGGATGCCCAGCCGGTGGCGTCCACACCAAAACGTTCGGTGATGAACTCGCGCTCCGCGGAGGTGCCGATGCCGCCTTGAACGGTGACACGGAGTTCGGGTGCCTGGTCGGGAATTGGCCGGCCCTCTTGCCTAAGCGTCTTGGTCCAGACCTTGAAAAGACTCGCCTGGAGCTCGTCGCGCTTCTGTTTGAAGGTGTCGAGGATGACACCGATGAGTTGTCCATCGGCGGGGAAGGCATGGCCTCCACAGTTTAGGCCGGCTTCAATTCGATATTCCGAGACCCAGATCCCTCGGTTGGCAAAAAACTTGCCTTGAATCGCAGCAGAGCGGTAGTCGCTGACCTTGAGGACAACCTGCTTCGGGAACTTTCCATTTGCATCGAGATAGAAACAGTCGAAGCGCGCCGTGTAGCCGTAGAGCCGGGCATTGAGACCTGCAGAATAGACGATCGATCCGCGGACCTTGCTGTTGGCGAATCCCCGCAGGGCGGAGAGGGCGTCGGAGTCTTCCGAAGCCCGAAGCTCGCCCTTCGCGTCATATTTACGATCGATCTTTGTCATGATGTTGGCATCGATCGATCCAGGGACTACGCGGTGGCGAAGTCGATCTTGCTCGATTGTTTTTTGCTCCCCTTCAGGGAGTGCCATCATGGAAAGATAGGATTCTCGGAGCTCGCCTGGGCCAAGAAGTTCGAAGTATCGGGTGAGCTCGGTGCCAGGGCTGAACGTCTCCGCGCGCATGGCCTCGATCTGACGGTCGAGCTGGTCCTGCATAAAGTCGAGGTAGGCGGTGATTCGAAGCGCGCGCCCGTTTGGTTCGCGCAGTCCGATCTCGTTGTATTCGACCTGATGTTCGCGTGACAGATACTCGCGCAGTTGGCCAAGAAGGCGGTCATCCACCAGTGAGATCACGGAGTTCACGCCGTATCGGCCGACCTTGAGCGGTAGATCCGCGGAGAACCCTGTGCCCATGACCGGAATATGAAACGCGTGGTTCTCGTACATGTTGTTTGGGCTCTCGTGGCCGACTTGAACGGCGTGATGCGCAAAAAACGCAGCGGCGCGACAGGGGGGGGGTCGACCCTGAGGCAGGTTTTCAGTTAGACCAGCAGCGCCCCATTGTCGACCATTTTCAGGGTTGTGGGAGTGGGAAATGGCATGCAGGAGGGGCATAGCGGCCGAAGGTGTCGCGGTCGTGTCGCGCTTCGTCGCGGTCGTGTACACGGCTGGCAGCGGTCTTGGAGACCGCTCCCGATGCCGATGTTCGCGCCATCGGTTACGCCAGGCGTTCGCTCGCCCCTGAAGGGCCGCGAACGAAGTCCATGACCTCTGGAGCCGAACTCGCCCGGAACTCGTCGGGCGTTCCCACGTGAGAGAAGCCGCGGTTGGAGATCAGCGCGAGCCGGTCAGAGATCGAAAATGCCGTCTTCATGTTGTGGGTTGCAATCACGGTTGTCACACCCGCACGCGCCTGAAGCCGGACGATCATGTTGCGAACACGGGTCACCGATTGGGGGTCTAGACCTTCCATTGGTTCGTCATAGAGGGTGACCTCGGGTTCCAGTGCCACCGAGCGAGCCAGGGCCACTCGTTTTCTCATGCCGCCGCTGAGGTTTGCGGGCATAATATCGAGGGTCTCCGGACCCAGATCGACGTGTCCAAGATACTCGATCGTGCGCGCGCGCATCTGCTCAAGGGACATCGTCGTGTGTTCGCGCAGCCCGTAGGAGACGTTTTCAAGTACGGTCATGGAGTCGAAGAGCGCGTCGCGTTGAAACACAAATGCGACGCGATGCCTGAGCTTGCGAAGCTCGTTCGCATCCATGTCGTCGATGTTGCGGCCATCGATGAGAATTTCACCGCTGTCGGGATGTTCTAGACCCACAAGCATCTTCAGACAGATGCTCTTTCCGCACCCGCTCACCCCCATAATCGTCAGGGTTTCTCCCGGGAAAATCTTGAGATTGGCCCGCTCAAAGATGACGTTTTTCCCGTGCGCCTTTGAGATATCTCGCAGCTCGATGAGAGGCTTGAGCACCGAGTCGAAGGTAGCACGGTTGAGGAGCGTGCGATGTGAGTTGGGGGGGCGTCGTTCAGGAGGCGACCGCGGCGGCGATGTAGCTGGCGATCGTTCCGCGAACGCCAGCGTCGACGCCAACAAATTCGATGCCCCACACCGATCCTCCATCGCTCTCGAATTCACGCACAACTCGGCCCCGAACTTGTACGTGCTCGCTTCCCAAGGGAAGATCCAGCCGCAGCGCCCCGGTCGGTGCCTTGGAGGGGCCCCACAAGGCGATACCAGAGCTGCTCAAGTTGAGACTGGTGAGGTGTTGCCGGCCGCTGACTCCATGATGGACGGAGACCTCGGTCATGAGACTCAGTCGTTCGGTGCTCCGCCGGTTCGATGGGCTAGACATCCAATTAGTGTGGCATGGGAGTCGAAAATCGCCGCACAAAACTCCAATTTAGATGACTCCTCCAGGCGCTGTTGCCGTAGTTCCGGTTTCGGATGACGGCGGGCGCGCGGCGGAAGGGCTGCTTTGGTCGTCCCCAAAGTTGTTAGTTTGCTAACACTTCAAGGACCGCTAAAATTGATATGGAGACGCCGACCTTGGGTGCCAGGCTCGCCGGTCGACTTTGATCGTCGGAGGACTACGTCCCTCTCGGAGATGCTGGGGGTGCAATTGAGCGCTCTGCGGTAGACTTTGAACCGAGAGAGCGACGCCAGGCGACGGGCCTTGGACGGGTGGAATGAACGGTGTTCTGCACCGAGCATGAAAACTGCGCGAGCAATTTAAGAGAAATTTTCGGTTTTTTTTGTCCATGGTTCGCATCATTTTCGGTCATTTCACACCGTGTTCTCCGTATAGCTTGCGGGGAGGAACGGACCGACATGGCCCCTCAGCGTCCAATACAGATGGAGATCCTCCACAACCACGTCGGCTTCGAGCGACGCGGTCCCAAACGCGTCGTCGTAAAGGCGCCGCCGGGACTCCTAGCCAGCTTTGCTCTTTCCTCAAAACACGACGAAATTGTGCATCGCGGAGAAGTGGTTTCGGTCGGGACGGTCGACAATTGGCGTCGGGGTCGGTGGTATTTTTATGTGCTCGACTTCAGCGATTTTGAGGTTGCTGGGCGCTATCGATTGCATATCGATCCCACCGCCGAATCCGCGGTAAAAGATCCTGTGGTTGGCGAAGATTTTTTGATCGGCGACGACCTTCTGTTCGACACGACGGCAGCCGCATGTTTGGACTATTTCAAGTCACAGCGGTGCACCGGTCGGACGAACAAACAGGATCATCACATCCCTTTGTTTGGCCGAGACGCGGAGGTCCGAGACGTGCATGGGGGCTGGTACGACGCCTCCGGGGACACGAGCAAGTACTTGAGTCATCTCTCGTACGCGAACTTCATGAATCCCCAGCAGACTCCGCTACTGCCGTGGGTCTTTCTTGAGATCGTGGGCCAGATGTCATCCGGATCTGAGACTGAGAATTCCGAGGTTTCAGAGAGTATCCATGGGCCGCTTCGTCTGCGTATCGAAGACGAGGCTATTTATGGTGGGGATTTTCTGGTGCGTATGCAGGATCCAAGCGGCTATTTTTATATGACCGTGTTTGACCGATGGTCAAAGGATCTCGACGCACGTGAAATTTGCGCGTTCTCGACGCAAGAAGGTCGCAAGTCGCGCGATTATCAAGCAGGATATCGTCAGGGGGGGGGCATGGCGATCGCGGCCCTCGCAAAGTTGGCGCATTCTGGCTTCTCGGGGGATTTTACAGCGGATCGCTATTTGGAGAGCGCCCGTCGGGCGTTTGATCATCTTGAGAGTCACAACCTTCGTTACCTCGACGACGGCGCCGAAAATATTATTGACGATTATTGCGCATTGATGGCTGCGGTTGAGCTCTACCGTGCGACGGAGGAGCGTGGCTATCTTGATGCGGCTCGCACCCGGGCCGGCAACCTGTGTGGTCGGCTCCAAAGCGACGGGCAGTTTCGAAACTGGTGGAGATCGGACGATGCGGATCGTCCCTATTTCCATGCGGCAGAGGCGGGTATGCCGGTGACGAGCCTTTGTGCGTACTATGCAGTCGAGCCCGATCTGACCCGGCGGGGGCAGGTGTTGGCGACGATTGAAGCCTCTCTGTCTTTCGAGCTCGAGATCACGGCAAAGGTGGCGAACCCCTTCGGTTACGCCCGGCAGTATGTGCGCCCCGTGGATGGCCAGAGCCAAGACAGCTTCTTTTTTCCGCACAACAATGAGTCTCGCTACTGGTGGCAAGGCGAAAATGCTCGGCTGGCTTCGTTGGCAGCCGCGGCCCTCGCCGGTGCGCGTCTGCTCGCGCACGACGCGGAACTTGTGGTGCGGCTGGAGGTGTATGCCCGCGATCAGTTGGACTGGATCCTCGGACGAAATCCATTTGATGCGTGCATGCTCTACGGAAAAGGCCGCAACAACCCGACCTACGAGGACTCCTATCCCTCGTCCGCCGGAGGCATTTGCAATGGTGTTACCTCGGGGTTCTCCGACGAATCAGACATCGATCTCGATCCTGAATCGTGTGCGGGGCAGGGTGACCAGGTGTGGCGTTGGGGAGAGCAGTGGTTGCCCCATGCTGCCTGGTACATGCTAGCGATCTCTCTCGAGCGCGATCGTTCTTGACTTGGGTTTCGTCGGTATTGTCGAGGATCACGAGGCGTGACGGCCGGCCCGGTTGCTCCGGGTCGGCCGTCGAAACGGCCCCTCATGTCGAGATCCTCACTGCGAGATCCTCACTTCGAGCGGCAACCGTAGCACGGAAAAATTTGAGGATCGACAACTTCCTGTGTCTAGAGTTCTGCGACGGCTCGTAGGAACCGCGAAGCAGGTGCACGACGTCGCTAGCGAGCGGTGACCTTCGAGATGTATCGTCGCTTGTGCTCCCGGTCTTTTATAGCTTTCGCCGGTGTCCCTATGCGATGCGAGCACGTTTGGCGCTCGTGGCAGCCGGTATCGATGTCGAGCTTCGCGAGGTCCTGCTCGCACATAAGCCGCGACAGATGCTCGAGATCTCGGCGAAGGCAACGGTTCCGGTCTTGCAACTTTGTTGCGGGAAAGTGCTCGATGAGAGCATCGACATTCTTCATTGGGGCCTCGATCACTTTGATGGGCGGGACTATCGGCGGTTTGGCGCAAATAGGATCAAGGCAGAGCGTTTGATCGCTCGCAACGATGGGCAGTTTAAGAGCGATCTTGATCGTTTCAAATACGCGACTCGGTTTCCCGACGATGACCCTATGTCTTCGAGAAGCCGGGCGGAGACGTTTCTTGACGATCTGGAGCGGGTGCTGAGCTTGCATGACCACTTGATTGACTCTGTGCCAAGCTACGCAGACATCGCGATATTTCCCTTCGTGAGGCAGTTCTCGCGAGTCGATGCCGAGTGGTTCTCGAGCACGAACTACGAAGGCCTTCGTCGTTGGTTGGCGTGGTGGGAGCAGGACCACGATTTTCGTGCCGTGATGGGTAAGGTACAGGCATGGAGCCCTGGGGACAGCTCCCGTAGTATGTTCAAAAGCTACGGGATCACAGCCTCGTGAAACTCCAGGGCTAGAGATCGGGCGGTGGACGTTCGCCGTGCTCGAGTCCGGAAATATGACTGTGAAGTCTACTCAGCGAGTGGTCGCGGTGACCCGGAGCGACTTGTAGTGGGCAATGAGTCCATTGGTTGAACTGTCGTGCGATCCCTTTGAACCGCTGCCCGCGAGGTCTCGGAGGATCACTGTCGCCAGCTGTTTCCCGAGTTCTACGCCCCATTGGTCAAAACTGTTGATCTTCCAGATGATGCCCTGAACAAAAATTTTGTGTTCATAGAGAGCGAGTAGACGCCCCAGACTGCGTGGGGTTAACTTCTCGAAAAGCAGAGAATTCGAGGGTCGATCGCCCGGAAAGGTCTTGTGAGGGACCAATTGGTTGACCCGAGTGGAGTCGAGAGGTGGGGTGTGTTGCAGAAGCTCGTCGCGCGCTTGGGCGGTGGACTTCCCGCACATGAGCGCCTCGGACTGGGCAAAGAAGTTCGCCAGGAGCAATTCGTGATGATTGCCTAGGGGATGATGTGAGCGGGCTGGAGCGATGAAGTCGACGGGCACGAATTGAGTGCCCTGGTGCAAGAGCTGAAAGAACGCGTGCTGCCCGTTGGTGCCTGGTTCTCCCCAGAGAATCGGTCCCGTATGATAGTCGTCGATGACATTGCCGTCCCGATCGACGCGCTTTCCATTGCTTTCCATGTCCCCTTGCTGGAAATAGGTCGAAAAGTATTCGAGGGACTGGTCGTAGGGAATGATGGCTTGTGACCTCGCCCCGAAAAAATTCGCATTCCATATGCCAAGCAAGGCGAGCGTTACCGGAAGGTTGTCCTGGAAGGGCGTTGTCCGAAAATGCTCGTCCATCTCGTGGGCGCCATCGAGCAATGTCTCAAAATTGTCCATCCCTGTCGCACAGACGATCGTGAACCCTACGGCAGACCAAAGTGAGTAGCGTCCTCCCACCCAGTCCCAAAACTCCATCATCGTGGAGGCATCGATTCCAAAGGCCTCAACTTTTTCTTTGTTGGTTGACACGGCGATGAAGTGCCGCGCGACGGGGGATGGGGAGCGCTCGTCGCTGGGAGAAGGGCTCCCCATCGTCTCGAGTTGCGCGATCAGCCAGGCCCGAGCTGAACGCGCGTTGGCCAGGGTTTCTTGGGTCGTGAAGGTCTTGGAGACGACGACGAAGAGCGTGCGTTCGGCATCGAGGTTGGCGAGGACTTCACTAAGGTGTGTGCCGTCGACGTTGGATACGAAGTGAGTGCGGGGGCCATCGCAGTAGGGATGGAGCGCTCGGCAGACCATGGCGGGACCTAGGTCGGAGCCTCCGATGCCGATATTCACCACATCTGTGATCGTTTTACCGGTGTGGCCGATCCAGCGGCCCTCCCGAATGTCGTCGCTGAGCGCACGCATTTGTCCAAGAACGCGCTGGACGGCGGGCATGACATCGAGTCCGTCCACTTCGATGGGACGTCCGCTACGATTGCGCAACGCGATGTGAAGCACAGGACGGCCCTCGCTATGGTTGATGCGCTCACCGGCAAACATCGCTTCGATCGCATGATCGAGGCCGCTCTGTTTTGCGAGAGCGCCGAGCAGTGTCATCGTGCCGCCGACGACACGTTGTTTGGAGTAGTCGAGCAGCAAGTCATCGAAGCGGAGCGAGAAACGCTCGAATCTGTGGCTGTCTTGCGCAAAAAGCTCTCGAATTGAGATGCTGGACATTTGCTCCTGGTGAGCGACGAGAGCTCGCCAGGCCTTGGATGACGTGAGCATGGACATAGGCACTCGATACTACGCGAGGTCCTTGGGCCGCAATCGTGCTTCGCCGAGTTGGAGGCTGGAACCTCCCTGCTCGGCGCTCAGGGCTTGTTGTCGGAGCGGAGCGAAGAGGCCTCGACCGTGGCTCCAACCGGCCTGTCCACGGGAGCGGGAAGGATCGGGAGCACGGGCCGGTCGGGCGGCCCACTCGCTCTCTGAGACTTCAACAGCCAAGATTCCACGGTCTGCATCGAACACGATGATGTCGCCGTCCAGAAGTTTGGAGATCGGACCGCCATCATCCGCCTCGGGAGAGAGATGGATCGCCGCAGGAATTTTTCCGGAGGCGCCTGACATTCGGCCGTCTGTGACCAGCGCGACGTCGAAGCCTCGGGCCTGCAAAGAGATCAGAAGTGGGACCAAACCGTGAAGTTCCGGCATGCCGTTGGCGCGTGGCCCTTGACCTCGCAAGACCGCTACAAAGTGGGTGTCGAGCTCGCCTGCCTCAAAAGCTCGGTGAACGGCATCTTGATCCTCAAAACACCGGGCCGGCGCGCGGACCTGCCGGTGCTGTGGTTCGACGGCTGAAATTTTAGTGATCGCACGACCGAGATTTCCTGACATCAGCTTGATGCCGCCGCTTGCTTGAAAGGGCGCATCTGGTGAACGGAGGACCTCAGGGTTCGTTGATGTGGCGCCCGATTCCTCCCAATGCAAGCGCGGCGGAGTCTCTGCGTTGGTCGACATCGGCGTCTCTTTTATGAGTTTGGCGCGTTGCGCATAGCCGGCGAGGCCTTTGTCTCCAAATACGGTCACCGCATCACCGTGGAGTAGGCCCGCATCGAGCAGCGAACGAAGAACAAACGCGGTACCGCCAGCGGCGCGGAAGTGGTTGATGTCCGCATCTCCGTTGGGATAGAGGCGTGCGATCAAGGGTACGACCTCGGAGAGTCTGTCAAAATCATCCCAGTTAACCAGGATGCCGGCCGCCCTTGCCACGCTGACGATATGCAAGGTGTGATTGGTCGAACCTCCAGTGGCGAGTACTGCGACGATCGCGTTTACGATCGAGCGTTCGTCAACAACCTCGCCGATAGGCCGCGAAGCGGCACCATCTCCAGCGAGTTCAACGATTCGATGAGCGGTCGCGCGGGTCAACGCATGGCGCAGGGGCGTGTTGGTGGGCACAAAAGAGGCGCTCGGAAGGTGCAGGCCGAGAAACTCCATCATCATCTGATTGGTGTTCGCGGTCCCGTAAAATGTGCAGGTACCCGGTGAATGGTAGGATTTTGATTCGCCGGTGAGCAGCGTGCTTTTGTCGACCTTGCCTTCGGCATAGAGGACGCGAAGTTTGCTCTTTTCCTTGTTGGGTAGGCCGGAAGGCATCGGTCCTGCGGGAACAAAGATTGCGGGCAGGTGACCGAAACTCAGGGCACCCATCAACATTCCGGGGACGATTTTGTCGCAGATTCCGAGAAAAAGAGCGGCGTCAAAAGTATCGTGCGAAAGGGCGACCGCAGTGGCGAGGGCGACGACGTCGCGGCTGGGCAACGAGAGTTCCATACCCGGCTGCCCCTGAGTTACGCCATCGCACATGGCCGGGACTGCGCCTGCGACCTGGCCGACCGCTCCGACATCACGCAGGGCGCTTTTGATGCGCGCGGGATAGTCTGCATAGGGCTGATGTGCAGAGAGCATATCGTTGTAGGCAGTGACGATCGCTACGTTCACGGCATCCTCACCTCGTAAGGTTGCCTTATCGAGTTGGCCACAGGCCGCAAATCCATGGGCCTGGTTGGCGCAAGAAAGTCGCCCCCGGGACCGACCCCGATTTCGACTGGCGGAGATGTCTTCGAGATAGGCACCACGCGTCTCGGCGCTGCGTTCTTTGATTCGTCCTGTGACGTCGTTTAGAACCTGTTTTCGCCGCATTCTGTTTTTTTGTGAGAGTTGCGTAGGCATGGGGGCGTCCTTTGGGTGACTAGGGGGCCCAGTAAATCTCGAGGGGCACGATGCGCTGTCGAACGAGGGCGCGAATCGGAAGAGCGCAGGATGTCTCTTGAGCGTTGGCGAGGAGCGAGCGTTTTTCGTCCCCAGTGACGTGAAGAAAGAGGCTGCGAGTGTGTAGCAGTCGCGGGAGGTTGAGGCTCAACCGATCTTTGGGGTCGCTCGCGGCTTCCATGGCGAGATAGGCGTGGGCGCCCTCTTCTTGGAGCGCTTGGGCCAGCCCTGGTGAACGGGGGAACAAGCTGGCGAAGTGGCCGTCGGTTCCCATACCGAGCACGACGGCGTCAAAGCGGTCAGGGAGGCTAGCGCGAAGCAATTTGCTCGCGTGTTCGCTGGCGTCACCAATTTCTAGATGGCGTTGATCGAGGGCCAAGAGTATCGCTTTTGCGGCACGATCACAGAGCAATTCCTTACGGATGAGCCCCTCATTGGATCGAGGATCGTCGATGGCGACCCAGCGCTCATCGGCCATCACCACGGTGACCTGGGACCAGGGTGCCTTGATCGTCCGCAGGCGACGAAAGAGAGGGAGGGGCGTAGATCCGCCAGAGACCACCAGGCTCGCATGTCCACGTTGGTCGACCGCCTCGCAGAGTAGCGCGACCAATCGATGGGCCAGATCATCGGCGAGCGCATCTCGATTTTCGTGGTGCATCACGGCCTATTTGCCTCTCTCGTCATCTTGTTTCAGGCCACGATTGTCCCATCCCGATCCGCCTTCGCAGATCGTATCGGCCTCTGTCGGACCAATACTTCCGCGCGAGTAAGTCGGAAGTCGCCGGCCTTCGCGGTGCCAAACGTCGAGGATCGGGTCCACCCAGCGCCAAGCCATTTCAACTTCACGTCTGTGGAGGAACAAGGTCGAGTCGCCGCGAACCGCGTCACGAAGCAGGCGCTCATAGGCGTATTGGTGACGCCGTTTGGTCACCTTGCTGAAGTCCAAGGAGAGGTCGACCTCTTGAAGCTCCATGCCTTGACCGGGCCGTTTCACCATCATGTGCAACTTGATGCCATCTTCGGGTTGGAGTTGAAGAACGAGGCGGTTGGGTTTGAGGTCAGGATTCCCTGGGAAGATGACCTGGGGGACGTTTCCGAACTGAATCGTGATGCGTGAGGAGCGACGCGGTAGGCATTTTCCGGTGCGTATGTAGAACGGGACGCCTTTCCAGCGCCAATTCGAGACTTCCGCTCGGATAGCGACAAAGGTTTCGGTCGTGCTTTCGCTACCCAACTCGGTTTCGAAACCCTCGTATTGGCCGCAGACGACCTGTTGTTCGATCGCCGGTCCGACGATCGGTTGGAGGGCCTGTAGCACCTTAAGCTTCTCTTCGCGAACAGCATCTGGATCGAAAGTTCCAGGGATTTCCATGGCGACGAGACACAGCAACTGGAGAATGTGGCTCTGGACCATGTCACGGATCGCGCCCGTGCCTTCGTAGAACTCAAGTCGACCCTCAACGCCAATATCTTCGGCGACCGTGATCTCAACTTGCTCAACAAAAGGCGCGCGCCACAGCGGCTCGAAGAGCACGTTCCCGAAGCGCAATGCCATGAGATTCTGCACGGTCTCTTTGCCGAGATAATGATCAATGCGAAAGATCTGTGGTTCGGGCACGCTCTCGGCGACGGAGTCGTTGATCGATCGCGCAGACAATTCGCTGTCACCGATCGGCTTCTCAAGCACGACTCGTGTATTTTCGGTGATCAAACTCGCCGCCCGAAGTCCTGCGCAGATCGATGCGAAGTGTGTGCAGGATGTAGCGAGGTAGATCACCCGAACTTTGTCATGTTCGGGCAAGAGTGTGCCGAGTTCTTGGTAAATGTCTCCGTCGAGGATCGAGCGGTATTGTATCAATCGGCAAAAACGCGCGAGGTTCCCTGAAAACAGTTCAGACTCGGGAACCGCCGCTGCGAGCGATTGTTCAATTCGATCGACAAAGGTCGCGGTATCGATCTCTGTTCGGGCGACTCCGATGACACGGCTGTCGTGATCGAGAACACCATCGCAGTAGAGATAGTAGAGCGCGGGGAAGAGCTTGCGCATGGCAAGATCTCCTGTCGCGCCAAACAAGACGATGTCGCAGGGGCGATCGGGGGTCGTGTTGTTGACTCCCTTGGCAGTGCTGGGTGTGCTCATTTCTTGTCCATCTACGGAGACTGGGGAATCGCGCGAAATTGTCGGTACCGACCTACTGCATGGCGACAGCGACCAGCACGAGGTTGGCATTGTAATAGATGTCGGGCTCGGTCACGGCCCACCAGCCCTCGGTCCATTGGCCTTCGGCGACAAAACCGCCGTCCCAAAGATCGCTCTGGCGCCAGTGCCACATGCTGTCGGCCGCGACTCCTGAGCGCAGCACATTGGGGTTTTGCCAGAGCAGCGCCTTGGCGGGGGCACCCGGTGCGAGGAAGCCCATGTTCGAACCATTGGGTCCACCGATGAGGTAGCCGGGGGGCGGTGGCTCCATATTGCCCCATTCCATATGATAGATGCGGGTCGGACCTTTGCCGATTCGGGTCACCATCGAGTAGCCGTTTGGATTGCGACCGAGGATCCAGTGCCATTGATCGCGTGCGGCTTCGATCAACCACTTTTGTTCAGGCGCAACTCTTGCCGCCATTAGCAAGATGTGGGCTTTTTCAAGCAAGTTTGAGTTGTGCGCCCAATAGTAGTCCTCGGGCAGCGAGATGCAGCGGTAGCCGTCGTTGTCTTGAACCTGGGGACGCATGATCTCTGCCGCGGCCAACAGGCGAGAGCCGGCCTCCTTGCGTAACGCTTCGGGTGTCTTGGGATCGAGCGCGAGTCGGCCCATTCCCCAGCGGGCGAGGTTTGCCCACGCGCCCTTGAGAAACTCGGCAGGTGCGGTCTCTTTGTCGCTGAGTGCCGACTCGGCGAACTTGAGCGCCGACTTGTCGCGGAATGCGGACCACATTTCGGCGGCGGCGATGAATCGCGCCCCACGGTCAGTGAACTCCGGCTCGTCATCCCACAGAGGCTGTTCACTGCCCTTGCCATCCACTCGAAGATGTTTGGGCGTCGCAAGCAGATAGCTCCACCCGCTCTTTGCGGCCTTTTCACAACGGGCTGCAAAAGCCTCGTCAAAGGGTTTATAGATCGTGGCGGCCAGTGCGAGCACGGCGACGGCCTTGGCGGTCGCCGAGGTGCTGGGTCCAGCGATCCAGCGGACGGTCTTGTCATGATCTGCGGGACCCTCCGGTGACCATTTCATCACCGCTTCGCGATGGCGAAACGCGCCGCCGTCTTCTTGCAGGGACAAGATCCAATTGAGGCCCCAACGTGTCTCGTCGAGGATGTCTGGCACACCATTTCCAGATTCAGGAATGTTGAGGTCGCCGTCTTTGAACTTCTCCGGCGCCCACTCATAGGCCATGAGCAGCGCCTGTGCGGAGGGACCGGTGGAGGGGATGTACATGTCGTAGTTTCCCGCGTCGTGCCACCCGCCTTCGACCTTCCATTTACGCTTCTTGTCGGGATAGTCGAGCAGATCCCAACCGACGTCGTCGTGGACATGAGATGCGGTCTCGCGGGTGTAGGCTGTTCCCTCCCACTCTGCGTAAGGGACCGTCAACGCCGTACGTGTCCTTTGAAAATAGAAATGTTTTTGTCCGGCGATGAGCGCCTTGTTGTAGACACCGTCACCCACGACAAAGAGATCACTCTCGATCTCGCCGCTGGCGAGCAGATAGTCACCTGGCACGGTAATAGCGCTGAAATCCACCTGCCAGACCTGGTCCTTGGACGCGGGATCTTCTCCTCGGGCGCTGATCGTTTCAGGGCCGAGATGAAGTACGACTTTTCCCGTGCTGTCTTTGACGACCGGGTCCTTTGGTTCGATGTTGAAGATGGCAATTTTTGTCCACTGGGTCGGGTAGCCGACCGTGTCGACTTTGATCGCCGGAACATTCACGCCCGGCATGGCCGGTGCGGGGACCGCCTTTACGGTCTGTTGTCCCAGCGCCACCGATTGCGGCTGTGATTTTGCCACAGGTGTGCTGCTGCAAGCGCTTGCAAGGATGAGCGTGGGGGCCAAGGCCGTGAGTCGGGCGCGTGTTCGGTACATTTGAGTGAATTCTCGCGGTGAAGATAGCGATGGGGAAGAAAATTGCCTCGAGTGTACTTAAAATCGTGAGGAGCTCGCGGCATGGCGACGACGACAGGCTAGAGTGCGACGGGGTCGCGCAGCCATGCAAGTACTCGCTGGGTGCTTACAACTCGGACGTCGGCCTTGGTGAGGGCGTAGTCGAGAAATTCGCGAATTGCCGGACGGCGTTCCGAATTGGCGGCGGCGTATTCGTCGCTGTGGACGCCAAGCAAGAATGGCGCGCGGTTGCCAGCAAGTCTTTGATCGAGGCTGTATTTCAAGGTCGCGGTGACCTCTTTCGCCGTCATCTCAAATTCAACCCAGAGATTGTAGTCGAATCCAGTGATCTGTCCGCCCGCAGGGTCGAAATAGTCGACCTTGGCATGTAGACGATCTCGAAGTCCGACCTCGACGCCGTAGCGCTCGCAGGCGTGGTCGGGAGGTACGACGTAGGCGTACACAGGCATCTCCCACAGCCCCGGCTTGGGCTGGATCGGTTTTTTTGCCCCCCATTCGACGAGGAGAGAATTTCCGGGGCTGCCGTTATCGAGGGTGTAGGGCCAAATGAAGTTGGTCCCATCCGCATCTTTGGAGAAGCCTTCTTCCAGGCTGCAGTCGTAGTCGAATCCGCGGCTGTATACCGCGGCGAGCGCCCCCTCGCTCGTCCCGAGAAAGGGCGTTCGGAAGCCGACGATCGCGTCGCTAGGAATCCCGACTCGATCGACCAGGGTCGCTGTGCAGGCATCGATCTCGGCTTGCCATGGCTTCAGGTCATCTACGGATTGTAGATGTTGACCGTGGCTTTGCGTATGGTTTCCGATCTCGTGACCGGACTCCCAGGCTGTTTTCCACAGTTCACCCGTCGCCGCGACGTAGGACGAGGTGTTGTAGTAGGTCGCGGTCAGATCGGTGCCGTCGAAGGTCGAGGCGTTGTCGTTTCCTGCGGGGTTTGTTCGGCCTGTCATAAGGTCGAGTGACCATTGCAAGCCTGAGGGGTCGCCGTTGTCGTCCCAGCCGAAGGCGATGAATAGCGGGACTTGCTCGGGGCGAAGACCCCCGGGTGGATTTGTGGATGGGAGGCGCTTTTCGCTGTAGTTGTGCCCGTTCATAGCGCTGTCCGTGGACGTTTTGGTTTGGCCGGGGGCCGCATCCGGTGCGGTGGAGACGCTCCGATCGCAGCCGATCATCAGACTCAAGAGGGCCACCATGGTGAGCTCAAGATGTTTGAATCGTCTCCTCATTCTCCGATTCTCCTCGGTTCATTCCTGGTTCGGGGGGACAAAGAATGTGCAGAGGTATGAGCCATGCGGTTGTCACGCTGGGTGGCCTACTCAAGCGATGGTGCGACAAGCGACCATTGGCGTTGCCACGGAGCGGACGAAGAACTCTTACCATGGTCGACCAGAGAGCGGATCGGACGATCACGTATGGTTTCAATCGTCCCGACGTTCATTTTGTCGAGACTCGCTCCGAGTGTAGCCCGAAAAATTAGCCCGCCGCTGGGGTCTTGCGGGGGGGTGCGTCACATCAGCCATCGGCGAGGGCCGTCGTCGTTGAAAGAGTCGCTTCATCGGAGTCGGCGGCCGCCGCGATGCGAGTGCACAGCAGCTCGAAATACCGTTTAGAGATTCCTGCGGTCCGTGCGGCGCTGGCCGTGTCTCCGCCGTGCGCCTCCAGCATGTCGGCGATGTATCGGCGCTCAAAATTGAGGGTGAGGCGTTGTCGCGCCATCGGCAAGGGCAGCTTCATCGCCAGGATCTGCGCAAAGATGTCGTCGCGTCCCTCAGGATGTCCACTGGGGTGGGTCGCTATGTCTTTGGTGTGTGCTCGGTTGCCCGCCTCGTGGACCGACGCAGCGCTCGGACCGACTTCTAGCCAGGCAGGGCCCGTGCTTGTTCGATTTAGCGTGGCCGTGCCCTGGTCTGCCAGTTCACCTAGCGCGACTTGGCGGGCGATTGAATTTTGCAACTCACGGACGTTGCCAGGCCAGCTGTGGTGGGTGAGGCTGTTGACGAGAGCTTGGGGCAGTGGGCCTTGTTTCCCCGTCAAATCGTGCCAAAAACAGCTGGCGAGCGTGGGGATGTCGCCGATACGTTCACGCAGTGGCGGGACCGTTACGCGGGTCACAGCGAGCCGGAAGAAGAGATCATCGCGAAACCGTCCGGCCTGGACCTCTACGTCGAGAGGTCGGCGAGAGCTGGCCATGATCCGAACGTCGATTTTACGGGTGTTGGCGGCCCCGATCGGACGAATTTCGCCGCGCTCGATCACTCGCAGGAGTTTCGCCTGAAATTCGGACTCAAGCGCGCCAATTTCGTCAAAAAGTAGAGTGCCGCCGTCGGCCTCCTCAAAAATGCCGTGTCGACGTTCGCTGGCGCCGGGGAAGGCGCCGGCCACGTGCCCGAAGAGTGCGGACTCGATCAGCGTCGTGGGGACTGCCATGCAGTCAAACACGATGAACGGACCGGTTGCGCGCGCGCTGGACGCATGGATGGATTCCGCGAGGGTTTCTTTCCCCGTGCCCGTTTCGCCCTCGATGATCACCGGGACATCGCTTTGAGCGAGGCGCTGGCAAAGAGCATAGAGTTTACGCATGGCCACGCTCGAGCCGTTGAGCCTGCCGAAGCTGGTTGGTTCGTCTCCGGATCGTTCCGGTTTCATGGTTTTGCGTATGGTCGACATCGTCGGTGACAATTCGGCGCTTGACGTAGTCTAGCTGGTTTCCGACTCGGCTGGCCACAGCCAGGCGGCACCCCGTACGCCGCTGGCATCGCCAAAGTGATTCGGGAGCAATCGGGTCGCCACTCGATCGGAGAACACATAGTTGCCCCAGCGCTGGGGGACTTGGGTGTAGATATTTTCAATCTTTGAGACTCCGCCTCCGAGGACGATCACTTCGGGGTCGAAAATGTTGATCACAGAGGCGAGCGCACGTGCCATGCGATCGTAGTAACGGTCGAGGGTAGCGATGCAGTCCGAATCCCCGGCGGAGGCGCCTTTCGAGATAGCGACAGCCGGCAACGCTTCGCCTGTGGCGCGCTCGTGGTCACGTGCCATCCCAGGTCCTGACAAAAATGTTTCGATGCAGCCGGTTTTTCCGCAGTTGCATGGTGGTCCCGGCCATTCGTCCTCGCGTAGCCATGGAAGTTGGTTGTGGCCCCACTCCCCGCAGATACCGTTTTTTCCACGCCGAAGTCCACGGTCGATCACGAGGCCGCCGCCCGTGCCGGTTCCGACGATGACACCAAAAACCCCGGAGGCATCGGCGCCTGCGCCGTCGGTCGCTTCCGAGAGGGTAAAACAGTCGGCATCGTTGGCGACCCGGACCTCATGGCCGAGGCGTGTGGCCATGTCGGCTGCAAAGGGCTTGCCCTGTAGCGCGGTGTTGTGGGCATTCTTCATGAGCCCCGTGGCGGGCGAGATTGCCCCCGGCGTACCGATACCGACGCGTGGGATCTTACCGAAGCGGGACTCCATTTCGTGGACAAGCCCGGTGAGCGTGGTCAAGATATCGACATAGACCGTCGGGGTCGCGAGTCGATCACGGGCAAGGGTCTCGCCGTGAGCGCCCATGGCGATGGCCTCGATCTTTGTCCCGCCAAGATCAATCCCGATGCGCATGGGAGCCTTCTTTCTCAATTTTTTCGTTTGCCGTTCCGTCGCTCTGGGCCGTGGCGAAACGAGCACGCCGGGAGATCTCGCTCCAGCGTTGGTCGGCGATGATTTCGCGTGGACATACCCAACTGCTGCCGATGGCGATGACATTCGTTAGACTGAGATACTCGCTAATTTGGTGGTCGCGCACCCCTCCTGTGGGGCAAAAAAGGAGATCAGGAAGCACCGGTTGAAGGGATTTTAGCATGTCGATGCCCCCGAGAACGTGGGCAGGAAAGAGCTTCAAAACGGAGTAGCCCATCTCGCGAGCGGCCATCGCCTCTGAGACCGTTGAGACCCCTGGCAGGATGGGCAGACGGGCCGCCCGGCAGGTGTTGAGCAAGGCGGTTGTCGTGCCCGGGGTGGCTGCGAAAGCGACGCCAGTATCCACGAGCTCGGCGACCTGTTCGCTGCGCGTGAGGGTCCCCGCGCCAACGGTCATTCCGTCGACTTCGGCGAGTACGCGTTTGATCGCCTCGGTCGCCTGGGGTGTTCGTAACGTGATTTCGATCGTCCGTATGCCGCCATCGAGCAGCGCTCGGGCGAGGGGAACGGCATGGTCGGGGTTGTCGATGGCGACGACGGGCATCACCGGTGTGCCACGGAGAAGCGGCTGGACTCCGGTCGCCGCGGGGAGAAAAAAAGAGGAATCAGTGTGTTGCATGGCGACTGGCCTTTTCTTTACGATAGGCGCCGGGAGTTTGGTTGGTGACCTTCTTGAACGAGCGAATTAGATGGTGCTGGGATTGAAATCCACAGGCCTGTGCGATCTGCTCGGTCGTCATGGGGGTGGTGGTCAGGAGCTTTTTGGCGTGCTCCACTCGAATCGTCCGCAGGTAGGCGAGGAATGAGGTCCCCGTGGCCTGCTTGAAGACTCGGCTGTATGCGGGAACCGAAAAACCGGCTTTGCGCGCGACATCGGGCAGACGCAGAGGTTCGTCAAAGTTCTCGCGAAGGTACTGAAGGGTCGCTTCCAATCGCATGACCTTCGGCCCTTGAAGCGCAGCGGAAGAGACGAAGCTGAGTCGTTGGAGTGCCTCGTTGAACGCCTCGATCACCTGATAGACCGAGTGAACCTCTTCGAGTCGCATGGTGAGGTCGTTGGCGAAGCTCTCACGGGCATCCACGCTCATGGGGTGTCGTTTTTCGATCGCGCTAAAAATCTGAAACAGCGTCGCTAGAAATTGACTACGAACCACTTCGATGCGTTCGTCGGAATAGATCAACACCAGACGAACGTAGCGATCACTGGCGAGTTTGATCTCCGTGTTGTTCTCGCGGTTGAAGGCATCCATCAGGCTGTTGCCAGCTTTTTGCAACTCGCCATAGCGAAAGGGCGCGCCGCCGGGATGTTCGTCGAAAAAAAGTACGTCTTTTTCGAGTTGCACGCTCATGTGCAGTGCCAGGACGGCTTCTCGATGTGAAGGATGAAGAGGCGATCCCGGCGACAGGGTTGTGCCGATGCCGACGACCGAGCGGACGTGAAAGCGCTCGGCGAGATGATTTTGGAATTTTTGTGCACGTTCCCGGAGCTCAAGGCGAGCGCCAGCGGGGCTTTTTCCAGTCTTGGTCGAGGTGATGATCGAGACCCCATAATCCTGAAGATGGGTGGCCGCTGTCTCGGGCATGGCACGGGCGAAGGCGATGCACGCGCGCTGGATTTCGGCGTTGCGAACTAGGGTCTGAACGGGGTCGAGCGACTCGGTGCGTGAGTCCATTGGCATTAGCGCCATGGCTGTTGTGGGGAGATGTTCGACCCCCATGCCCTCTTTCATCCAGGCGGTGAGTTTTCCGTCGTGGTGCCACGGGGTGAGATGAAATTTTTCCGGGGAGATTGCGCTGTCGATCCAGTCTTCGATCGGCCAGAGCTTGGCGAAGTGGTCGCGGTTGAGTTCGTCGATCCGCTCCTGGATTTCAGCGCTAGCTCCGCCGCCGGTTAAAAACTCGGCCCAAAGTTCGATGAACTCTTCGAGGGCGTCGATCAAGGGGTCTTCAAGGACGGGCAGGCTCATGGCCATTCGCACGAAGCGTACAAAATCGACATTCGCGGAGGCCGGCTCGCGGCCGGTGATGGTACGCCACTGATCACTGAGGCGTTGCCAATCGAGAGGGGTGCGCAAGAACTGACCCGCGTGTAGAAATGTGAGGCCATCCGGGTCGGCCGGGAGCGGGTAGAAGAGGTCCCAAAAACCAAGGCACTCGGCGATGACCATCTTTCCTTCGTCCCGAGCTCGCGCCAAGGCTCGGAGGTAGTGGTCGTCGCGAAGCGCTTCTTTTCCAAAGTAAATCTCAAAGTGGAAGGGCTTGAGCCGCTGATGCGGGTCACTCAAGTCCATCCATTCGAGTTTTCCAGCACCGTCCCAACGAATCACCCAAAAAGGAAGCTCGGTACGCAGTGCGGTGACGTTGTGAATGGCGTAGGCGTTGCGAAGGGTCGCAAGCCAGTCTGGAGGTCGAAAATCCTCGCCCGACCCATACAATTTACGCGCGTATCCTGGAGGCTGTGCGATCGTTTTTAGCGATTTTCGAACTTCAGTCATGGTCGAGCAATCTGTCATGGGCCGCGGCTTTGCGGCTTTGCGGCTTTGCGGCTTTGCGGCTTTGCGGCTTTGCGGCTTTGCGGCTTTGTGGCTTTGCGGCTTTGCGGCTTTGCGGCTGTGCGGCTTTGCGGCTTTGCGGCTTTGCGGCTTTGCGGCTTTGCGGCTGAAGGAGAGGAAAGGAAAGGGATCAGCGAGTCAGCGTTACTTTCGACAAGCCGCGGGGTTGGTCGGGGTCGAGTCCCTTCGCAAGCGCGAAGAATCGGGCCCATTGCTGGCCCGGGGCGATGGCGACGATCGGCGACACCCACTCGGGAATTCCTTGTGGAAGGCGTACGGCGACCTGCGCCCGCTCAAGAATGTCCACACGGTCGGAAATGGCGATAACGGGAGCGGAACGGCTCTCAATGAGGTCGAGGAGATCATTGACGCCCTCCGAGCCCTTGCCGGTGGTCGCGACTAGGATGATCGGCATGTTGTTGTCGATCATGGCGACGGGGCCGTGCAAGAGATCTGCCCCTGAGTAGGGTTCGGCGATGGTGTAGCTCGTCTCTTTGATCTTCAACGCCACCTCGAATGCGGTGCAGTAGTTGAAGCCCCGTCCAAGCACCAAGAGCTGGCGAGCGTCCGCAAATTGTTTGGCTTGCGTGCCGAGGTCCGGATTGGCGGTGAGGGCCGCGGCGACGGCATCAGGAATGGTCTCTAAGGTCGCCCATCGAGAATCCGAGCGCTCAAGGGCGGCGCTGAGCATGGCGACCGCGAGAAGTGAGTTCGAGTAGGTCTTCGTCGCCGCGATGGACGTTTCGGCGCCGGCGCTCAGCGGAATGCAAAGCTCGGCGGCCTGGGCGAGCGGCGAGTGAGGGTCATTTGTGATGCATAGAGTGAGCCCGCCTTGTTGTCGCGCGTGCTCGATGACGCTGACGATGTCTGGAGAGCGGCCCGACTGGCTGATACCGATCGTGAGCGCCTTTCCCACCGTGGGCGGAGTGTCGTAGAGCGTGTACAGGGAAGGCACCGCGAGTCCTACGCTGAGTTGGTTGTGTGCACCGAGCAGATATTGTGCATATCGTGCGGCGTTGTCGCTCGTTCCGCGTGCGGCGATGGACACCCAAGCTGGGTTAAAATCCCGAATGCGGGCGGCGGCCTGTTCGACGGCAGGCCTCCCGGTTTCAAGGAGGTGGGCGAGCGCGCGGGGCTGTTCGTGGATTTCGGATTCTAGTTGGGATTGACCCATGGTGGCCTCAGGTTTCATTTCGCCCGTCCGGATGCTTCTCTGAGGTACATTTTACGTTCGATATATGGACAAAATGTATTGAAGTGATGAAAAAGAGACATCCAGTTTTCTAAGATGCTCTGCGCACACCATGGTTCGGAGTGCGGACGTGTATGCCTTCTGGGATATTCAGCCGCATTTGTCATGGGTTCCGAGGGGTGTCTTGGCGAGCGAGGTGACACATCTCGGGCCGGTCGAAGGATGACCGGAGATCTGTCGCGGAAGCCCCGCCGGATGAGCGCCAGTCACGCGCGGCGAAAATCGATAGTGCGCGCGATAAGAATTGTCAGACATGATGTGGCCCGGCGGTCTAGCGTGTTGGAGCGGCGACTAGGGTCGCTGTCAGGAGAGCGACCCCTCAATGCATCGATCAACGTCCCTTTTATTCTGCATGTGTTTTCTAACAGTCGGCGCGTGTAACGCGGGGCACAGCAGCTTGCAGGGCAGCGATGGGAGTGGCGCTGGGGACGGAGACGGAGATGGAGACGGAGACGGAGACGGAGACGGAGACGGAGACGGAGACGGAGACGGAGACGGAGATGGGGGTGAGCTTGGTTGCGAGGGAGGTGATGGGGAGGCCGCCCAGCCCTTCGGGAATCGCGAGCTTCCGTATGCCGAAGGCACGATCCTCCCCAAAAAATCTAGGTCTCAAATGGATGCCGCGGTGCGATCGTTCTACGATCTGTGGAAGTCACAGTTCTTGACCGCGAGTTGCGATGGATCCGGGTATCTCGTGAAGACGATCGAGGAGGGCAGCTTCACCGTGAGCGAGGCCCACGGCTATGGGATGATGATCGTCGCGTACATGGCGGGCCATGATCCGGACGCGAAGATGCTCTTCGATGGGATGCATTCGTATTTTGAGGAACATCCTTCGTGGGAGAATGACGACCTTATGGCCTGGTCGCAGAACAAACAGTGCGAGACGGATGAAGGCGGATCGAGTGCGACCGACGGGGACTTGGATATTGCCTACGCATTGTTGCTCGCCGATAAACAGTGGGGCAGCGATGGTGATATCAACTACAAGGCAGAAGCGGCGCGGGTCGCCTCCGCGATTCGCAACGCAGAGGTCGATGATAGTGGAAGCTATCTGTTGCTCGGGGACTGGACCGATCCCGCCGAGCCGAAGTACTGGAACGCAACACGCTCGAGCGACTTCATGCCGGGCCATCTCACGAGCTTTGGCGTGGCGTTTGGTGACAGCTTCTGGGACGATTTGGTGTCATCTTCCTATTCGATCATCAACGAACTCCAGAATTCCCATGCGATGACGACGGGTCTCGTGCCGGATTTCGTTCAGATGGACGGAGGGGTTCCGAAGCCTGCGGAGGCAAATTTTCTCGAGCGAGCGGTGGATGGAGCCTACTCCTACAACGCCTGTCGAGTTCCGTGGCGAATCGGTGTTCATTTTGTCACGGAGGGCGATTCTCGTTCTCATGACACGATGCAAAAGATCAACGAGTGGATCGTTGGGACCACCGGGGGAGATCCCTACGCGATATCTGCGGGATATTGGCTGGATGGAGACAGTCTTGAGGAAGCGTCTTATACGACGATGAGCTTCGTCGCGCCCCTAGGAGTTGCGGCGATGGTTGATGAGAGCAACCAGGCGTGGCTCGACGATATCTGGGAGATCGCGGCTGATTGGGATTCATCGCAGATCTATTTTGAAGACACACTTAAGCTGCTGTCGATGATCGCCATGAGCGGCAATTGGTGGAGTCCCGAGCACGCGCCTTGTCCGGAATGACCGTTGGTGGGGGTGCGCGGCCGAGCCGGTGCCTGGAAGCCCCGGCTCGATTGATCACCGGGTCTTTCAGTCGATGCCGGCGCCAAGAGCGGATTTATGTTCTAGGTGCCTTGTGAGAAAGGATCGGTTCAAGGTGTCATGGCTCGCTGCCCTCGCACCTTCCGAGATGGTAGTAACAAAGTATGACAAGTTACCCGATTTACATCATGGCGTATTTTGCGCTGTCCTGTTCGATTGAGCCGAGCAGCGCGCCGAACGGGTACGGAGAGTTTGAGGAGAGTAGTGGAGACGGAGACGGAGACGGAGACGGAGACGGCGATGGGGACGGAGACGGCGATGGGGACGGAGACGGGGACGGGGACGGGGACGGGGACGGGGATGGAAGCGCAGATTGCCGCGGCTGGTGGGCGTTGGATGCATGTTGGTACACGGCAGACTCTGCGGGCATGAGCTGCAACCAGGTGTGTGAGAAGCACGGCGGTTTCAATCCCGTCGGATCACAGCATTCTGGAATCGAAGTCGCCACCCACTTTTATCCAAACGCGGTCTACGCGGGAGATTGGATGGCGGTGGAGTGCACGGTTGTGAGCAATGGGACGACCTGGGCGGCGACCGGAGTTGTTCCTAGCGGTGAACTCTCCAACCCGTCTTGCCATTTTCATTGCGCCTGCCACCAATAGTAGGCTCCGGAGCGCCCGCATGCGCGTGTCACGCGCATGCGGGCGCGCACGCGCGTCGCGCCATCGGAGAAGCTGAAGTCCGCCCCGAGTTGGCCCGAATTCTAGGGGTGGGACGGAGGGGAGCAGGAGAAGTGGGTCGAAAGGCGAACCCTACTTTTTGCCGGGTCTCGGAAATGGCCGGGATCTCGGTCGAATAGTGGAGAGTGTGGGTGTAGACTGAAAGCCATGACTGGTGTGCCTCCCCGAGGATCTCTCCACCCGAGGTCGCTGCAAACTGTATCCGTCGGTGGTTCCGCCGGGATTCAGCTGCAGGGCACGACCGTCGTCACGGGGGGGGTCGCGTTCCCTCCCGTGGAAGGTGGGATCGCCTCCGCTCCAGTGGCGGGGATGGCCGTTCCGCAGACCGCAGCGATGACGCCAACGATATCTTACCAGCTTTCGGATTCGAGTCGGAGCCCTACGCGCACGTCGAGTGCGATGGCCGAGCTGGGCTCGCTTATCGATGGGCGGCCAAGGCAGGCTGCCTTGATGTTGGCGTTGGCGGGGCTGGCAACCCTCTTGGTACCCCCCGTGATCCTCTCCGTTCTCGGTTTCACTGCTGGATGGTTCGTGGCTCCGATCTTGTTTTCCCTGTTACAACTTGGCGGCGCGGCGTGGGTGATGAAACGAGCCAAGGTGGAGCAAGACGGGTTAAATCCGGCTTTAGAGCAGCCACTTCTGGCCTTGGCCATGCAGTTGAATGGTGTGTTGACGGTTACGTCGACCGCCCACGGGCTTGGTATTGGCCTCGACGAGGCCGAGGCCGCGCTTATGATTCTCGCGCGTGCGGGACATGTACAGATCGACAACGATTCAGAGTCAGGGGCGGTGATCTACATATTCCCGGAGATCAAGCCCGCGGCCCCGTTGCCGCAGCAGGATGTTCGCCATTTTTGAATTTTCCGTACGAAACGAAGCCGTGACATGAACAAACAAGAACATCCCCGTCAGCCTGTGCCGTCCCCCGCAAAGCCGGATGCTGGTTCGTCGACGATGCCCGAGGCCGTCGGAGGAAGCCCTGGATCCGAGCCTTCTTCTGAGCTTGCGCGAGTGGGCCAGGGTTCGGTCGGGTTGATGCCACAGGTGCCTCCGGGGCCGCTGCAGCAGGCGCCCCGTGGGTCGTTGGCTCCCACAGGCCATGGGCAGCAACCGGCGCACGTGCAGCCGTCCGGCTACGCTCCCCAGCCGTCCGGCTACGCTCCCCAGCCGTCCGGCTACGCTCCCCAGCAACCGGGCTACGCTCCCCAGCCGTCCGGCTACGCTCCCCAGCAACCGGGCTACGCTCCCCAGCAACCGGGCTACGCTCCCCAGCCGTCCGGCTACGCTCCCCAGCCGTCCGGCTACGCTCCTCAGCAACCGGGCTACGCCCCTCAGCATCCGGGCTACGCCCCTCAGCATCCGGGCTACGCCCCCCAGCAGCCCGGTTCGGCTATGGTGGGATATCCGTCCCATGGGCAGCAAAATTTACAGGCCGTGGGTGTGCCGGGCCCGAACGGATACCCCCAGCAACCCGTTAACGTTGTGGTACAAAATAACCTACTTCCGGTTCCGACAGGGCCCAATGGCATGGCACGGCTTCACGATCGCAATAAGTTTGTTGCCGCGATCTTGGCCATGTTCGTGGGGGCATTTGGAGTCCACAAATTTTATCTCGGACACATTGCCGCCGGGGTGATGTACCTGATGTTTTTCTGGACAGGAATTCCGAGCATCATCGCGTTCATTGAGGGGCTGGTCTATTTGACAAAGAGCGAGGAAACTTTCGATCGGGAACACAACTACCGCTGATCTGTGACGATTTTTTCAGAACAGGGTTTCGCTCGTTCTGGGCGGGAATCGGCAGGATCGACGGGCAGTTATCGGATGCGGCGATATGAGGCCCTGCTGGAATCGTCGCTGCCGATGATAGACTGCGAAAAAGACGAACTCTGGAGAATCGGTCACGAAAACGGGATTGAAGACCGTTTAGACGGTTGATAGGTACAGGGGGTGTCGGGCAACGTATCGGGTCGAAACTGGGACAGGAGGTTGATGTCGCAAGCTTACCTCCAGCCTGCGCGCTTCCTTGCAGGGGTTCTATTGAGCTTCTCGGTCTCGAACTTGGCCGGGGCCGTGGATTGCGAGAGTCTCCCCAACCCACTCTATTTTCCCGCGACAACTTTGCTGGAGGCGCTGCTTTCCAAGGTTTCCCCAGTGCTCGCCGATTCCGCGCGTGTGGGGGACGAGGCGATCACGGTGATTCACTTCCCGTTGCCCTCATGTAGCGCCTACGAGACCCATCGCACCCGGACGTATCTACCGAGTGCGGGGCAGTACTATCTTCCCGACGGAAGCGCCGCGACCTGCGAAATCCCGACGTTGAGCGAGCTTCGCTCAGATCTCACGGCAATGGATGTCGGCGGCGTGACCTGTCTGGGCGGCGAAAATCCGCCGGGGGACTTGGTCGAATTTCCGAGTCACGTTGAGACGCTTGGATTCGTTGTCCCGCGCAACTCTTCTCAGCTCGCTATTACGGCAACGGAAGCCCACTACTTGATGGCCTATGGCGCCGAACGGGGGCTCGAGGTTGCGCCTTGGGTCAACCCAAACTTCGTGCACGTTCGTCACGCGGGCTCCAGTACTCAATTGACGGTAGGAGCGAACATCGGCATCTCCGGCACCATGTGGAGTGGAACGCTCGAGTCGCATCAAGGTTCCGGCGAGGTGAGGGATGCGATCGTCGCGGAGAACACCACTGGAAATGCCGAGCAGGTCATTGGCATTCTCAACAGCAGCAAATGGGAACTGGCGAGCAACGACATCAAGGTGCTCGCATTTCAGGCCTATAATGGCTGCTTGGGCGCGGTATTTCCGGATTCGACCTCGATATCTCGTGACAAAGAGAACGTCCGAGATGGCCACTACCCTATTTGGACAAATCTTCGCTACGTGCTTCGCTACAACTCGGATGGCAACGCCACGAGCCCGAATGGAGAGGACGCAGCTGCACGAGCCCAACGATTTGTGGACCTCATGACCGGTGTAGAAAATATTGAGTCCTTGGATGTGGTGGGGGCTGTGATAGAGACCGGAAATATCCCGACCTGTGCGATGCACGTTCAGCGCGAGATCGATGGTGGAGTCATGTCAGTATTTCAACATACGGCGCCTTGCGACTGCTCGTTTCTCGAAAGAAATGGGATCAGCAGCGGATGCAAGACCTGTACTGAAAGTGACGAATGTGACGGTGGTGCGTGTCGCTGGGGATTTTGCGAGCCCCAGTAGATTCTCGATTGGCCCGAGGTGAAGAAATGAAAAAAAGTCTTAGGCGACCGCCTGGTATCGAAGTCTTCGTCGTTTTGTTGTCCCTCGTGTATGTGGCGGCGTGCGACAAGGATCCGGAATCCACGGGCGCCGACATGGATACGAGTGGAGATGGATCCCCTCTATGCGACCCCGTAGGGGAGAATGCCGAAGTGGGCGGGCTGCTGAACGCGCCGCTTGGCGATCACGTTCAAGTCGTTCACAAGGTCCCGCAGCATCCCGGGGCTCCCGGGCCCAAGGGGCTGCCTTAGACGGCGGACTGTGGGATCCGTAGCGACCCTTATCATCGGGATTTTGTGTGTTGCAGGGGACAGAATTTCTGGTCCGTGGAGAGACGCCTCTGCCGCTCCGCCTCCCGTCGTGTTGCCTGAAGCCCCCCAGCGAACTGGCCGGAGCCACGGGGTGTCTGCGGCGTTTCCTGGCGCAGTGGATTCGGTTGCAGACGAGAGAAAAATCGGGAATGCGGACGATCGAGCCAGCGACGTGCCTGCCGTGGTACCGACTCGCTCTTCAGATCCATCCTCCATCTCGATCGAGCCGTTGGCCTCCCCGTTCGTCGAACATGTCGAGATTTCCGGGATCATTCAGGCGGAATATCTTCGACGGCAAATTTCCGAAGACCAGCTGGCGGATGGCAGCGGACAACCGCTCAATGAGAACCGCTTTTTACTACGGCGCGCGAGGATAGGTGTCGATGGAGAGTGGCGTTATGTCGGCACCACGATGGTCGCCGGACTGTCAACCGCCCGCTCTTCGAAGTCGATGGCTTTTCGGCCGATCAATGTCGACATTCATGCCCAAATTCCCAGCGATGATCACCGTCGTCCCTACCTGTTGATCCGGGCTGGTCTTATCCCCGTGGCCTTTGGCTTCGAGAGCTACGGCCAGAGCAATGCCGAGCGATTTTTTGGTGAACGTTCGCTCGTTGTACGTGGCTTTGTCCCAGGGAAATTCGACATGGGCGCGTCGATCGAGGGCTACATGTGGGATCTTCATTGGACGCTCGCTATCCAAAATGGCCAACCGATCGACGTTGCCGATTTTTCCTACGGCGACCCCAATGATGCCAAGGACCTGAGCGCCCGAGTTCGTGTTGTCGAAGACATTTTTCCGAGATTGAAGGCTGCGATGGCGGTCTCGATTCTCCGGGGTACAGGTTTTAGTCCGGGAACGACACCGACCAAGGACACCTTCGAGTGGCAGGACTTAAACGAAGACGGTCGCGTATCCGAGTCGGAGATGATTCCGATTCCGGGGTCCGCGGGACGACCGTCAGAAAATTTCTCCCGCTGGGGCGCGAGTGCCGATGCTCAATTGTGGATACAGATACCGCGGTTAGGTCAGGCGATGATCTACGCGGAAATCGCTTTGGGATCGAATCTTGACCGCGGGGTCGTGATCGCGGACCCGATTTTTTTGGGTCGAGATCAACGGAGTCTGGGTTGGTACGGCGCGTTCACGCAGGCGCTCGGTCACTGGGTGACCGTTGGGCTTCGCTATGACCGGTATTCGCCAAACCTCGATTCGATCGATCTTTATGGCGGAATTTCGGTCGTGACCGTTCGCGAGTTTCATGCGCTGTCGGGAGGCCTATCGACTCAAGTCGATCTCAAGGACTCCGTGAGCCTCCGCCTGCTTGGGGAGTACGAGGGGCAGAGAAATGCTTTGGGTCTCGACACGAGCGGGAAACCTTCCCATCTGAAAAATGACACCTTTCGTTTGCGGTTGGAGCTGATATTTTGAGCGACGTTGTGAGGTCACGAGCGATGCAGGCATTGATCGTCGGACTCCTTGTGGTCGATGGGTGCGTCGAGACCGAGGCCGCCACGGGGCTGGGGCTGAATCTGCGGGTGCGGGCTCGTGATGCGCAGCTGATGGAGGGGAGACTTGGCGTGGATGAGGGGGGTCCATTGGTGTCTCAGGTAATTCGACCTCAGATCCGTGTGCAGCGGGGCGAAGGAACGGTCGTGCTGAAGGGCCTTCTGGGTCACGGCGGGGTGGCCCTTCACCTTCAAGCCGAGGGCGATCCGAGACATTGGCTGGTTTCTCCGATGGGCTACGATTTTGTTCAGGAGGATGAACTCCAGTGGAACACTCGCCTGGAGTTTTCACACGCGATCGAGGACGCCGAGATCACTCTTCTTATGCAGGCCGCGGACAAGAACGGGCGGCTCGGGCCCGTTGAACGGGCCTTGTTTGAGATTTCTTCGGAGATTCCAGCGGCAGGTGCTCTGGTGTCTTTGGCTTGGGACATGCCCGTGGACTACGATCTTCATGTCGAATTTCCGGACGGGACGGTTGTTGGCTCGAAGAATCGGAACAGCCATGAGCCGCGATTGGGAGAGGACCCGAATTTGTGGCGCCAAGGTGCGTGGCTCGATTTCGACTCCAATCGAGGATGCCTCTTGGATCTGCGTAATCGCGAGAACGTGGTTTGGACGGCATCCGCGCCAGAGACCGGATTGTACAAGGTCTATGTTCACCTGCACTCGGCCTGCGGAGCGAGCATGGCGAATTTTGAGGTCAATGCCAGGATTGGCCAGGAGGAGCTTCTGTGGGTTGGCGGGACGCTCTATGAATTCGACGCGCGGCGACATTCTGCCGGATCTTCGAATGCACCGGGCGTGCTTGTTGGGGAGTTTAGTGTTCCTTGAGCTCTCGGTCGGCGTTGGAGGTCTCGCATACTTGGGTTTTCCTTTATGATCGACGTAGCGAATCTCGTGGTCATCTTCGCAGTCGCGCTGGGAGATCCGGGCATATTGCTGCCTCCGGACCAGGACCTTGGCGAAGCTGTCCGCGTTTCGTCCGTTTCATCAACGTCGAAACGGAAGGACCGTGATGGGTCTGACGATACCAACGTACGAAAGATCACGGTGGACGTCGCAGAAACGCTGGCGACAGATGTACGGTCGCAAAACGCTGAATTTTACATCGACCGCAAAGAGGGGGAGCGTACGGCGGGGACCCAGGGAGATCTTGTTCGGGGGGTACAGACCATGGCCGGTGTAGCGAGGCCGGCGATCGGTTCCACTGGAATCGTCGTTTGGGGAGCCTCTTCGGCCCAGACCCGGCTGATGGTCGACTGGATCCCCGTGCCAAAAATATTTCATGCGGGTGGGATGCGTTCGATTATACCGGCGCGACAAACATCCGGAGTACGGCTGCTACCCGGTGGATTCGATGCGCGGTACGGGCGAGCGATCGGCGGTTTGTTGATTGTCGACACGGTCATGCCACGATCTCTTGGCGTCCAAGAATCGAATAAACGGCGAGGCATACATGCGTCGCTTGACCCGATCGACGTGAGCGGGGGGGGCGACGTTGTCTTCGCGGGCGGCCACTGGCTGAATCTGGCGGCTCGTCACAGTCTCTTGCGGCAGAGCCTTGCGCTCGCTGGGGCCAGGTCGTCTCATCAGATTTTGGTCCCGGTTCCGGACTATTGGGACTATCAGGGAAAGTCGGTGGTTCACGTGGGCCGGACCTCGACGTTGACCATGTTGGTCTTTGGTGCGGGAGATCGAAGTTCAAGGGGGATACCGAGCCTTGATGTGGGGAGGGGATTTGTTGAGGATACCCGATCTCGCTTTCACAGGGTCGGTGTTTCGCTGCGGCAAGTGGGTGGGGACGGGTCGACTCGGACCATCGCAGCCTGGGTGGGGGGCTCCGAAGATGACCAGTTTTCCGACTATGGCGACGTTGAGCTGCGCACCGATGAATCTGTGATTTCGGGGGGCTTGCGACTCGATCAGCACCGGGACATCGCATCGTGGATTTCGCTTCGTATGGGGCTGGACCTCGAAGTGCAGCGGAATGCCAACGGCCGTACCGGAGCGCTATCACTTCCGCCACGTGAGGGGGATATCGCTGTCTTCGGCCAGCACCCAGGAAATCGAGTGAATAGCGATCGATGGAAGACTCTCTTTGCAACGGCTGGGATGTACGTCGGAGCCGCGATAAAATTCCCTCAGGGCCACTGGATTCTTGAGCCGGGGCTTCGTGTCGAGCCAGGGCTTCTCGATGGAGATCGAGTGTTGCCTGTGCGGCCGACAGAACCGGAGGTCGGCCACACGCGATTGATTATGCGTGTCGATCCTCGTTTGCGGATGACCTGGACCTTGGATGCATTGTTGGCATTCTACGCTGCGGTGGGCCGCTACCATCAGATGCCTGCCTCTGAGGATCTGTCTTCGGTGTTCGGAAATCCGCGTCTGGGGCCTTCGGCTTCGTATCCCCTGCTCGCGGGATTCTCGCTGGTTCCCGCCGAATGGGTCCGCGTGGATACGACCATGTTCTGGGTCCATCAGGATCGATTGTCCGTTCGTTCTCCGCTCGCTTCCCCTGCCATGGCGCAGCTTCTGGGCGATCGGGGCCGCGGCCGGAGCTACGGGGTCCAAGTGGGGGGGAGGGTCCAGTTTGGACCCCGGCTGCAATCGCGAGTTTCCTATGCGCTCACGAGGGCCGAACGTAGGGCGCCAGGGGAGGGGCGTTGGCGACTCTTCGATGAGGACCAGACCCACGGATTCAACATGATGACAAGTTGGTTGCATAAGAGTGGAATCGAGATCGGGTCTCGTTTACAAATCAACAGCGGGTCCCCCCGGACACCGGTCATCGGGGCGGTCTTCGATGTCGCCAGCGCAAGTTACGACCCAATATTCGGAAAGCAAAACAGCCGCCGTCTGCCGAATTTTTTAGAAATCTCGGTACGCCTTGCCTGGAGACGTCAGACCGAGTGGGGCATGATGAGGACCTGGATCGACGTGCAAAATGTCACCAATCGTCGCAATGCCGAAGAAGTGTTTTACAACGCTAGCTACACCGAACAGGCCTTTGTTGAGGGCCTCCCGATTCTTCCGACCCTCGGGTTGGAGGTTGTCCTTTGAGGAACGATCGGTCGCGATCGCTGGCAATATCGCTGGCAATATCGCTGGGCTCGAGTGGGTGTCTTCCAGACTTTGAGGACCGAGCATGGCAAATTGAGGGCACACGGATCCTGGCAATTCGTAGCCTACACGGTGAGGCGCGGCCTGGAGACGTTGTGGAATTTGAGAGTCTCGTGGTCTCTCGTGAGGGCGAGGACCTTGGTCCCGTGGCCTGGAGATTTTGTACTTCTCCTCGTGCCGCCGATGAAGCGACCGGGGTGAGTGCACGATGTCTGCTCGGTTATGATTTGCAGCTGACGCCGAATCCAGGGATTGTGCCGCCGGATGCATGCGCTCGCTTTGGACCGAACGCCCCGCCGGCACAGGGAGACGGGCCGCAGCAACGGCCCGTTGATCCAGATCGTACGGGGGGCTATCATTTGCCAGTTCAGGCCAGTTTGGCTCCTGGGTCGCTCGTTCGGGAGGGACCACGGGCGGACCAAGTCGCCTTTGGATTTCAACGCATTCGTTGCGATCTTTCCGGCGCGACGCGCGATGTATTTGACGACTTCGAGGCGCGATATGAACTCAATCAAAACCCCGAGATCGCTCGGGTCGAAGCCACGGGACCTGCACTGATTGGAGCCCGAGGTGGCCTGGAGTGGACGGTTGCGCCCGGCTCAACCGTAGAACTCTCCGCTGTGATCTCTGCGGACTCCCAGGAGCCCTATGTCGTGTATCGCCGTGAGCACAATCGTCTTGAGGATCGGCGAGAGATGGTTCTTGTGCACTGGTACATCACCGGGGGGGCGCTCGCGGGTAGCGAGCAAAAGTTCTCGCCCGATCAAATGGCTGAAGAGGGTCTGCCTAGGGCGAGTACTCGCTGGACGGCGCCACTCGACTCGACCGAAGTGACCGGTTTCGCGGTGATCCTCGATGAGCGTGGTGGGGCCGCCTGGAGGGGGTTTAGGCTCTCTGTCAAAGAGGAGGATGGTTGAGCGATGGTTATCGAATTTCGAGAATTTGAACGTCGAAAACCAGCGTGCCTGCCGGTTTTCCGGGGCTGCCCTTGTAGGCCAACGATTCTGGAATCCAAAAACGGTATTCGCTACCGGCCTGCATGAGCTGCAGGCCCTCGACCCAGCCAGGGATCACCGCGGTCACTGGAAATTCGACAGGCTTTCCACGAGAGATCGAGCTGTCAAAGGTTTTTCCGTCTGTGGTCCACCCGGTATAGTGGACTCGGACTGTGTTGTGAGGGGTCGGTGTTGCTCCCGCCCCCGAAGTCAGGACTTTGTAGGCGAGGCCACTGGAGGTCACGGTCGCATCGGCGGGGGCAGCCTCAACGTCGGGCGGCGGCGGAAGCTGTGTGATCTGGCAGCCGCCAAGGCTCGACGTCATGAGGGCCAACAGGGCCCCGAGACCGACCTTTCGAGCCGTTGCAAGGGGACAAAAGAGACCCGCAAAAGACGCCATGATGCCACGCATAGACGAGAGGTTACACCAAGAGCGTGAGATGTGAGACCGCGGTGGTGGGCTCAGCGTTCCGAGGGCCGATCCTTCTCCGGACTTGGGACTGCGCAGGCCCGGAGTTCCCTTGCGATTTTACGGTCGGCGAGAATAAATCCGAAGGGCAGCAAGGCGGCTACAAAAATAGAGAGCGATCGGGAAACCGACCATTTTCGGGTGTAGGCGGCGTAGAGTAGGCAAGGGACGAGGGCCACAAAAAGGGCCCCGTGCAATCCGCCGGAGAGGGTCACGGCGATGGGAAGATCGAGCCCATACTTGAGGGGCATGGCGACCATGAAAAGCGTGAGATACGAGAGCCCTTCACAGAAGCTTACGGCTCGAAGAACTTGTAGCGATTTCATGAGTCCACCATGGCGGTCACAGCGAAAAAAATCTCCGTCGTAGCTCGCGCACCACCCTTGTGGCAGACTCGCGGCATGTCGAGCAAGGCAGACTCGTGGAATCAACGCTATGCAGAGGGAAAAACCGGGTGGGATCTCGGTGAAGCACCCCCTGTGGTCTCGCGCGAGGCTGCGCGGATTACGGAACCTTCGAAAATACTCGTGCCAGGAGCGGGGAGAGGACACGATGCTGCGGCCTGGGCTCGTGAGGGTCATCATGTGACCGCGGTTGATTTTGCGCCGCTCGCCGTCGAAGAGGGACGAGCGCTTGCGAGGACCCTTGGGGTGACGATGGAGTTCCTATGCGCTGACGTACTGGCGCTTCCGGCCGCCTTGGGGCGGGTCGATATCGTTTGGGAGCAGACCTGCCTATGCGCGATTCAGCCTGAGGAGCGCCGTGTGTACCTGCGCGAGATGCATCGAGTGCTTGCTCCTCGGGGACAGTTGCTGGCCCTGCTATGGAACCACGGCGGTGAAGGTGGGCCACCTTACGATATGCCCCGCGCGACCGTAGAGGCCCTCATGGACGGTCTTTTTGCGCTGGAGTCGGTCGAGGAGGTGCCTGACTCTCCGGAGCAGAGAAGACCTGAGTTTCTCTATCGTTTCCGCCGGGCATGAGGCCATTGGGCGAAGCGGGTTGCGCGGTAGCATCGTGGGGCGCGCGTTGTCTCTTGTCGGATTGTGCGAGAGCCATGACGCAGCGTTCGCGGAGCGTCCAGATTTCAGCGGCGCGTAGGTCTGTGTGATGTCGAAGGGACCATCCATCGATAAAGAGACGATGAATGGTTTTCTTGTAGTCGTGGACGTCCTCGGCGCGGATCGTTTCATAGGCCATGAACTCGGCGGGGGACCACCGTTTGCCCTCCCCAGAAAAGGTCAAGTCGATCAACGACCCGCTGCAACGCAGGATGCAGTGGGCCTCCGGGAGGCTGTCCAACTCAGCATCGCGCAAGATCGACGCAATCTCAGGGCTGTGCTCGGGGGTCAGAAGATAAATTCCGAGCACAAGCTCCACCTCAAGCCCTAGCTCGTTGGCGCAACGAGCGAGAAGGCCGTGTTTTGTGCTGCAAGTTCCTTGGCCCTCGTCGAGGACTAGAAGCTCGTCCGGTGCGGAGTTTCGACCGTAGGGAAGCTTCCAGATGGTCTGAGCGGCATGATGGAAGTCCGGGCATCCATAGGACAAAAAGGCCCTGCTGGCGGGCCCCTGGTCATAAATCGAGTTGCTTGGGAGACTCTCGATGATCGACATGGACATCCCTGGGGGTTGGCCACGGGAGCCAACGCTTCTGGAAGCTATTTTGGTGGGCGTGTCGCCGCAAAGCTCGGACGCTCAGCCCAGTTGCTGTGAAACTGGGCCAGCGCGCTGTGGGCGGAGACGTCGTAGGCCTTGCGAAAGACCATCCAATCGAGTGTCGTGAACAGAGCGACTGCGGCGGTACTGGGGCACGTGCAGGCCAAGTCCTCAGTGTGCAGGACGTCATTGAGATACGCCATGGTGTTGCCGACGCGGGCATCTTGTTTGGCGAGGTAGTCGATGGTCTTAGGGTCGACGCCGTCCTTCTTCAGATAAAACGAGTTGATCGCACTGTTGAGTGCACCGTCGATCGCGTGCAGGTAGTTCGAGGCCTCCCAGTAGGGTTTTCCTGGGGCGGTCTCCATGTGGTTGCCGCTGTCTTCCAAGATTCGGTTGATGATCGCAGCAGAGTCGAACACGACTTCATCTCCAAATCGTGCCGCGGGCACCCGCCATAGCGGGTTCAATGATCGCAGCATCTCCTGCTCGCGAGGCCCACGGGTGTCGATCATTTCGATAGGGAGATCGAACTCGAGCGCGGTGATGCGAACGCGTCGGACGTAGGGCGAGGTCGGGGTCCCGAACAGTTCCATGTTCTGCATATATCAGTTTGTGCGGCCCGCAACGTTGGGAGTTCACCGTAATTTTTCGGTTCGTCTCGCAAGGCGCTCTCTCGCTCGATATTTTTCGGTAGATTCGCCATGAAGTCCCGTAGACAAGAGAATACGGGTTGTCTTGGCATGCGAAATGTTCGGAGTCTCTGGGCGAAATGCTCGGGGAGAAGGGGCGAGCATCGGGGGCGAGAGCCGCCTGGCACACATTTTTTAAGGTTCGCTTGTCCTATTAGCGTGCGACATGTGCGCTTATGCTCGGCTTGGGGCCGCGCTCCGCGACAGTTGACCGATTTGGGTCTCTAGATATGGCAGAGCTATCCGATGGCTGCATTACCGGAGACACCTATGAAAAAGACAATTCTCGCTATCACCGCTCTCTCTGCTCTTGTTGTTGGAATGGCATGGACACCCACCGTTTCAGCCGAACTCAATGGAGATGCCTGCAAGGCGAAATGCCACGCAGAGGAAGAAAAATGTGTCTCAGCTTGTCATGACGACGACTGCAAGCACAAGTGCGAAGCCGCCGAAAAAAAATGTGACTCGCATTGCCACTGAACGACCACGAACTTTCAGCTACGGCAGTGAAGGACGGTGGCGGGCTTGTGTCCGTGGCCGCCTTTCGCCAATCTGTTTTCGCTTGCGCGATGTAGATCTTCAGTCAAGATCCCTGTGAGTCCATTCCATGAGCGGCATCAAGAAAACCCTTTGTTTTACGTACTGGACCGATCCGCTCTGCATCTGGGCCTACGTCGCTCAAGCGAAGCTTGATACTCTGCTCGCCGAGAGTCGCGTGAGTTTGAAGGTGTGTCATCGAGTCGTCCCCGTGTTCAACAGCATCCCCTATCGCTTTACGTCGGGATCGTGGGCGCAGGGTGGCCCTGCGGGTCGTGCACAAAAGACCCGAGAGGTTGCTGCACGTTTTGATGCCCACGACGTCTCAGGAGAGGTGTGGGTACGAGATGCACCGGCAACATCGTGGGCGCCGGCGATGGCGATCAAAGCGGCATTCTCGTGTGAGCGGGCGGGCGTGGTGAACGGTGGGAGCGCTGAACTCTATCAATGGCGGCTTCGTCAGTCCTTCTTTGTCGAAAATAGAAACATTGCCCGGCGTCGCGTCCAGATGGAGGTCGCCGAGGCCTGCGGATTTCCGACACGTGAGCTTGAGATTCGTCTCGAAGATGGCCGGGCACTCGCGGAGTTGCTCGATGATACCCGCGACAAGGATGCGATTGGCGTCCGTGGATCGCCGACCTACGTTTTTGATGGCGCACGTGAGATGCTCTACGGAAATGTGCCGCTGTCGTTGATCCAAGCGACGGTTGAGCTGTTGGCCTCTGGAGGCGATGTCCCGGGCCGATCTGTCTGCTAAAATACGGCCGGCATGTTCGCTTTGAGGTCTCGAAGCCAGGTGAAGAAGATTCACCCGCGAGGGAACTGCTTGCAGTATTCGTAGAGCGCCATGCCAGCGGCGGTCCCTACGTTGTAACTGTGAGGCAAGCCATAGACAGGTATCTCGATCACGTCATCGAGAAAGTCTAAAATTTCTTGGGAAATTCCAAGACGCTCATTGCCCACTACGAGCACGGTCTTTCGTTCAAAACGAAAACTATGCATGCTTGTGGAGCGGGTGGTCTGTTCGAGGCCCACAAGGCGGTACCCTGTCTTGGCGAGTTTTCGGAGCGGAGGCCCCAGGGTTCGGTGGGTCGAGATTTCGAGTTCGGAAGTGCCGTCACGAGCGATCTTCGCAATGACATTTGCATTTCCGCATAGAATCAGCTTTTGCGCAGCACAGGCGCTGGCGGTGCGCGCGATCGTTGAGAGATTGACGTTGCTGCGCATTGGGACACAGGCGACGATAAGCTCTCGCGGGCGCTTGAGCTCGCTGTGGGCCTTGTGTCGTTGGTGCTCGAAGGTCTCCGGCTCGAGAGCCTTAGGGCGTTCGTCATGGTTCATGGGAGCTTCTCGCCCATGGCTTCTATGTCGGAGGACAGGGCGATCGTGTCACCTGGGTAAAAGACGTGGTCAAGGTAGAGGCCAGAGGCCGGCGCGGTGCCGGGGGCGGCCCCGCGATCCTTCGCGGCTAAAATTCCATGGAACTCGTCGATCGTCGATCGTCCTTCGCCGACTTTGACTAGCGCACGGACGAGGTTACGAACCATTTTGTACAAAAAACCATCGCCACAGAACTCCAGGCGTATTCGCGGCCCGGCCCGCTGAAGTGCGGCATGGAAGATTGTTCGTGTTGTCGACGACGGCTTGAAATTTGATGCCGTTGCAAAGGACGCGAAGTCATGACGCCCGACTAGAATTTTGCAGGCGGCGGCCATCATCGTTGGATCAACTTGGCTACGCAGATGCCACACGCGTCCATCGAGCGCGGAGGGCAGCCTGGCCAGGCAAGAAATTTCGTACCGGTATCGCTTCGCAATCGCCGTATCGCAGGCATGAAAGTCTTCTACGGCAGGCCGAATCTCCATGATCTCAATGCCGGAGGGAAGCGCCGCATTGAGTTGCCGAAGGGCGTGCAAGCTGGCTTCCCCTTCCACTTTTTCATTGAGTTCAAAACTAGCGACCTGACCACAGGCATGGGCGCCACGATCGGTACGTCCAGAGCCCCGAACCGTGGTCCGTTGACCCAAAGTTCGTTCGATGGCCTTCTCGAGGCTTCCCTGAACGGTGGGATGTTCACCGTGTCGTTGCCAGCCGAAGAAGGGGCGGCCGTCATAGCGGATGAGCATTCGGTGATTGAACATTGTGAGAGTCCGCGGTGGTGTTGAAGGCGCCTACCAGAAGCCCTTGAGGAGCATCTCTTCGGGGATTTTGTCACGGATTCGCTTATGCAGATCTGGCAACAGTGACCAGTGCAGACCGGGTTGTTGATGATGCGCGGTGTGCAGACCGAGATTGAAGGTAATCGCGTTGAAGATTCGGCTCTCTCGGTTGACGCTCGCTTGGTGATGGTGATCGGCGTGTAGCCCTGCATGGTGCTCGTAGGTCGCCCAGCAGGTGTGAAAAAGCGTCAACAGGCCAGGAATCACAAATACGAACAGCCAGTTTAGGGGATTGTAGATGGCAAGCGTCGCGAGAACGACCGCCATAGGGATCTTCATGAGCAAGTAGGACCTCCACTGCCGCGGGTATCGTTTCCCGACCGAATAGATGTCGAACTGGTGGTGGAGGAAGAGGTGAAGCGAGTACTCGAAACGGCCCATCGTCGCTCCATCTCGACGGGTCCAATGAGACTCGTCGGGCCGATCGTGGGGATACTGGTGCAGATAGTTTACATGGTGGCCGAGGTTGTGGTGCAGGACCCAGCCATAGGGGCCGATTCCGGTCTGCAGAGCCAGGGCGACATCATAAAACCGATTCAGCAAGGGAGAGCGAAAGGCGTTGAGATGTTGGTGGTGATGATTGATGGGCGCGACGCAGGTGGAGAGGAGAAACAGGGGCAGCATACATGCGGCCGCGGTCACGGGGCTCGCCCAGAGAAACACAGTAAAATGGATGCCCAGTACGGCGAGTACGTAGGCTACCGGGAGCCGGTCGGCCTTGTAGCGTAGCAGTCCGCCTCGAACATGGGGTTTAGTCGTCATTGCTTGAGGCTTCTAGCATGACCGTGTTTGCGTGAAATCCGAGCGATGTTCGTGTACCGCGCCCGCGACCTGCAGGATTGCGGGCGATGTTGGCTCGGGGAGTCGCCGAGGGGCAAGCTCTAGGAATTGGCGATCGATTGTCTCGGATTCGTCTTCGTGGTGTCGCAACGGGGTCCCTTTCTGAGGATTGTCACGTTGCGTCTTGAGAAGGTGCTCCGTGTGAAGCGAGCCCGCGAAGATTTTGCCGTTGGTGGTCGCTTGTGCACTCTCTCATCTTTGGATTCCAGGAGGTCCGTTTCAGTTGGATCCAAAGGTGAGAGCGGGGGCCGCGTGCCACGGCGGCTCCCGATCGTTCACCTAGAGCCTCTTGGTCTCCTCGGCACGTTTCACAATTCCGTAGGACCTGTCGCCAATTTCCTCGAGGTGGTGAAGCGCGTCGAGCAGCCAGAGGCCCTGGATGAGTCCCTCGTCCTTTTGTTGAATGCGCTGAACATGACTCTCGCGTAGCCGGTCGCGGGTGATATCGATCTGCTCTTCGATGGCGAGTGACTTGGCGATGTCACTCTCTCCGGCGAGATAGTCGCCCATTTGTTCCAACGCCTGCTCGACCAAGTGTCCGAGCTCCTGAATGTCTGCAATTGCACGGCTGTCGAGCCGCTCATCTTGGGACTCATGGTTGCGGATGGCGATTCGAACAAGCTTCTCACAATGATCGCCGATGCGCTCGATACGATGGGTGTTCAGGGCCATCTCGCTGAGATGTCGGGCGGCTTCAGCCGATGTGGCAGCGCGCGCTGTCATGGCGAGTATGCCCGAAATTTCACGTTCAAGATCGTCCGTGAGCTGTTCGCGGCGCAAGGTGTCGGCGACCAGGCTTCCGAGGTCAGCATCGGGTTCGGAGAGGATCCGCATGGCATCCATGAACATCTCTCTGGCCACGCTCGCCATGTACTGCATCTCTTTTCCGACTTGGGCGACAAAGAGTTCCGGCGTGTCGACGATGCCGGTTGAGATGTATCGGGTGATGTGGCGGGCGCTGCGGTCGTCGTCGGGGTCGGGGATCCAACGGGTGACGATCGCCGCGAGCTGGGGGATGAAAAATACCAACATGAGCGTGTTGGCGATGTTGAACGCGCTATGGAAGGCAGCCACGTGCGAGGCGACGATCGCTTGGTTCGCGTCACCACCTGCGCGCAGGGCGAGTTCCGGGTCGCCAGCGACCATGAAATCAACCAGTGGCATGAGCACAAGGCGAAGCAGCAGCAAGGCCCAAATGACGCCAAAAATATTGAACAAGAAATGTGCGCGAGCGGTGCGCCTCGCCGCCGCGGAGGCTCCGATTGCAGCGATATTGGCGGTCGCCGTCGTGCCGATGTTTTCTCCCAGCACCATGGCGATCGAGGCGTCGTAGGGGATCATCCCCATCGCTGTGAGCGTCAAGGTCAGCGTCATTGTCGCCGAGCTGGATTGGAGGACTACGGTGAGTATCGTTCCGAGACCGACAAAAATGAGCGTCGACAGGAATCCGTATTGGTTAAGGCTCGTCACCCAGTCGAGCTCGCCCTCGCTGATGCCTGGGACAGACTGTTTGAGGAGGCTAAGTCCCAAGAAAAGTAGACCGAACCCGAGGATGACTTCGCCCCACTGTTTGGGCTTGGCCCCGCGAATGTAGGTCATGCCGATCCCGATCCCAATGGCGGGCAGCGCGAGCGCGGTAAGTTTTACCTTGAATCCGAACAACGCGACGATCCACGCGGTGATCGTCGTACCGATGTTGGCACCCATCACCACGGCGATGGCCTGGAGCAAGGTGAGCAAACGTGCGTTGACGAAGCTCACCGCCATGACGGTCGTCGCCGAGCTCGATTGAACGATGCATGTGGTGACGAATCCCGTCGTCACACCACTGATACGGTTGACGAGCTTGAGACCGAGGTTGTCGGTCTCGGGAAAGGGTGATGTCACCGTGGAGAGCAGGTTTTTCAGGCGGTCGCCTGCAACTTTCTGCAACGCCTCGGACATGATTTTCATGCCGTAGAGAAACACTCCGAGGGATCCGAGAAGAGTCAGAACGTTCTTAAGAATTTCCATGGTAGCGGGCTGTGGGGGATGAGTGTTCCAGTTGAGCGGAGAAGAATTTTTTGGGTGCCGCGGTGGAGGCAGGTTCGTGGGAGTCCCTACGACGACACCACGGGCGGGAAAAGCGGGTGGCGGAGCTCCCAGCGCGCCAGCGGAACGCTCAACAGGGCGGAGCTAAGCACGAAGGCCGCGGCTACCGTGAAGCAGAGCATAAGGCCTTGTTGACCTTGGCCTGCCAGTTGAAAGAGCATGCCCGAGAGTACTGTACCGATCAGCCGGCCAGATGCGTTCGCCATGTAGTAAAAGCCGACGCTGGTGGCGATGGAGTCGCGTTCGCCATAGTGGACGATCAAAAAACTGTGAATCGCGCTGTTTCCCGCAAATACGACTCCGAAGGCGGCGAGGCCCGTGAGTAAGGTCATCACCCTGGGGAGATCGAGATGCAGCGCGAGGGCGGTTCCAAGCAGTGGGAGCAGCAAGGCCAGGGTCCAGCGGCCGAGTTGGTGCGCGTCAGGGACCGTCTGCCCGTGACCGATGTGCATGCGGCTGAGAAAGGCTGGCGCGAGTGACTGGATGGCGCCGTACCCGATGATCCACAAAGCGAGGGCGGACCCGACTTCTGCGTGGGTCCAGTTCAGATCTGCGACCATGAATATAGGGAGCGCTAGCACGAACCAAATGTCGCGAGCCGCAAAAAGAAAGAGCCGTGCTGCAGAGAGCCAATTGATTCCGGTGTTCTGCGAGAGAAGTGCGCGAATCGACGTCTTGCTCGTGGCTTTTCCGGCTCGATTCGGAAGCCGCGAAAAACTGGCCAAGAGAGTGAAGGTCAGACCCGTTGCCATACCGAAACAGGCGGAGCGGAAGCCGATGGTTGCAAGCAAGAGCCCTCCAAGGAAGAACCCGATACCCTTGAGCGCATTTTTCGAGCCGGTCAAGATGCTGACCCATCGCATCAGGCGACTGCTGTCGCCTTCGGGAAGCACAAACTTGATGTAGCTCTTGGCGCTCATCTTGGTGAGGTCTTTTGCGATCCCGCTGAGCGCTTGTGCGCCCATGACGATAGCGAGCGTTAGAGATCCTCCGTAAATGCCTAGCAAAGACAGCGCGATGACCTGTGTGGCCAGTCCACAGAGCAGAGTCAGCCGCAGTCCGAAGCGTGCTCCGATCCAGCCGCCAGCCAGATTCGTCACCACCCCGAAAAATTCGTAGAACAAGAAAAGTGAGGCGATCTCGAGCGGGGTTCGACCGAGCTGGTGAAGGTAGAGAAGCACCAACATCCGCAGCGCTCCATCCGTCAGCGTAAACGCCCAATATGCGGCGGTGACGGTGACGTAATCTCGCAGGCCCTGCTGGTTGCCTTCAGCGTTCATCACGTTGCTTCGGACATCAGGACGGCAAGTTCAGCGAGGCGATTGGCGTAGCCCCACTCGTTGTCGTACCAAACCATGACCTTGACGAGCTGATGGTCCGTCACCCGTGTAGAAAGTGCATCCACAATGCCGCTGCGGGGATCTCCTACGTAGTCTGAGCTCACCAGAGGCCGGTCTTCATAGCCGAGGATGCCGTGCAGCGGGCCAGAGGATGCCGCCGCCCGCAAGCAGGAGTTGACCTCCTCGATGTCTGTGTTCCTCGACATCGAAAACACGCAATCGGTCAGCGAAGCGTTGAGCACGGGTGCTCGAACCGCGATGCTGTCGAGTTTTCCGGCAAGCTCTGGGATGATCATCGTGACGGCCGTGGCCGAGTTGGTCGACGTGGGAATCAGATTGATCTGCGACGCACGAGCCCTGCGAAGATCCGAGTGAAAGGCGTCGGTGACGACCTGCGTATTTGTTGGGTTGTGGATCGTGGTCACCAGCCCTCTATCGATTCCGACGGAGTCGTGGAGAGTGCGGACCACTGGGGCCAAGCAGTTGGTGGTGCACGAGGCTGCAGTAACGATAGGTTCTTTGGCGAGGTCGTACGCGAGATGGTTGACGCCGACCACAATGTTTGGAGGACCGTCCTTGACGGGGCAAGACACCAAGACCCGAGATGCCCCAGCGCTCAGGTGGCGGTCGAGTGTGGCCCGGGTGCGAAATGCACCGCTGGCCTCGATCACGAGCTCCACACCGAGCTCTCGCCAGGGGAGATCGGCTGGATTGCGTTCCTGTGTCGTTGTGATTCGGCGCTGGTCGGCTTCGAGGTAGCCCCGACCCTTCGAGCCTTCTGTCCCGTGGGCCTGATGACCCCAACGCCCCTGTACGCTGTCGAAGGTTAGGAGATGGGCGAGTTCGTGGGGCCCCGCCGAGGGCTCGTTGATCGCAACCACCTCAAGTTCGGGTTTGTCCCAAGCTGCGCGTAGGGCCAATCGCCCCATTCGACCGAATCCGTTGATGCCTATTTTCATGCGCGCGGTCCCCACTCAGGACCACGACGCTAGCACCTGCCTTGGTGGACAACTGCGCGGCGCGGTGGGCTCCATGGGTAGAGACTGTCGCGTGCATCGAAAAAAATCGGTGTCGAAGCCCGGCAGGAGCTCGTAGGTCGCTAGTCGCGTAGGGCGCCGCGACTTCGGACAATCTTTGCAACAGTTGTGCAACAATTTTGTAACGTAGATGCGACGTTGCGCTTCTTGCGCAACGTGATTGGAGTGAGATAAGAAACGAACAACATGATACATTGTTAACATAATGCAGATTGCCTAATATTTGGTTGCGGTGACAAAATAGTCGTGCTCAGATGTTTCGGCGGGTAGTGGGGGGCTTTGGGTGGCTTCTACGAAGACTGTGGTTCCGAACATGAATCTACCATTTCGATATATCCTTTCGTTGACGGTCATCTCCGTCTTATGCAGCACGGCGGCACAGGCGTCCGTCCCGACATCCCATGGAACGGCGCTGCCAACCCTGAGTGACGACGTCCATCGAGATCCAGTTCGCGTGCTGGTTTGGGCGGGGGAGGAGGCGCCGAGCCGTTTGTCGCTGGAGATTTGGGATCGAGAGCTGGTGCTCGATCTCGAACCAAATAGCGATCTCATGTCGTCCAACACGATTTGGCGGCACGACGGGCGGGAGGTCAGCGCGCCGCATCTCGACCAGATTCCATACCGCGGGACGGTGCGGGGGGAACGGGGATCCTGGGCGCGGCTTCATTTTGAAAGCGGACAACCGAATGGATTGGTGTTCACCGAGGGGGTGCTTTGGGAAATTCGCCAGCAAAAATCAGAGTTCGGCACCCCATCCTCGATCTCAAAATTTATGGACGGGTACGGTTTTGGGAGCGGTGAGTTCGGCCCCACGTGTGGCACCCTTGAGAACTCACCCTACTCTCAGAGCTCCGTGACCCCCCCGACCTCCGGCCCCGTTCAGGCTGTCCCTGACTGCTTGACGCTCGACCTGGCGATTGTCGGAGACTACACTTTCGTAAATCAGTGGGGCGGGATGAATGGGGCCGAGAGCCGAGTCACCGCGAAGATGAACGAGATCGACGCTCTGTATCGAAGCACGATCAACGTTGGTTTTGTGATTACCGGTGTAGATCTCCTTCAGTCGTCGGGTGGGCCTAGTTTTAATGGTGCGGGAAATATCGGCATCGAGGCGATGTTGGATTCGATCGGCCAATATCGAGAAAACTCGTCAAACAGCGCCGCTTACAACTCGGGGCTCACCCATTTGATGACCGCCCGGTATCAACAAGGAACCGTGGGTCTCGCTTGGAAGGGGGTGACATGTGTGGGGAGTGCCTATGCTAGCGGCGTCTCTAGCGACACAGGGAATGAAGGTATTGCCGTGACCGCGCACGAACTCGGTCACAATTTTGATGCTCCACACGATGGCGATGAAGAATGCAGCGGAGCGGGGGGCGGGTTCATCATGTGGCCAGAGTCCAACGGTGCGCCGAATGCTTTTTCAAATTGTAGCGAACAACAAATGACCAACCATGTCATCAGTACTGGAGGGCTTTCGGCTTGCTACAAGGCCTGTGGGGCGGGAGATGGAGATGGAGATGGAGATGGAGATGGAGATGGAGATGGAGATGGAGATGGAGATGGAACACCACCCGCAGGAGACGGAGACGGCGACGGAGACGGAGACGGAGACGGAGACGGAGACGGAGACGGAGACGGAGACGGAGACGGAGACGGAGATGGCGACGGAGACGGAGCGCCACCCGAGGGAGACGGAGATGGAGACGGAGACGGAGACGGTGGCGGCGGTGGCGGGTTTCCGCCCGGTTTCGGTGAGGATTTCTCCGAGGCTGGCGACGAAGGGTGTGCATGCAGCAGCGCCGAAGGCAAGACGGTTGCCCCGGTTTGGCTAGCCGCGTTTGCGTTGTTTCCGATGCTGAACCGCCGTCGTCGTCGTCGGGCGTCATGACCCCGGGGTCGGTCGGATAGGCGCCCGGTAACGTCCAACGACGGAAGCCCGGGCATTCTGGTTCTCGGACCGCGAGTCCATAGAGTCCTCGGCCATCTTGTGTGGTGGCGGAAGACTCTGGCCAGAGACTCTTTGCTAGCCGTGAGGAACGGTGATTGTAACTCCGCTCGATTTGCGACGAACCATGAGCACCCCTTGCGCGAGTACTGCTTTTCCGTCGCGGACCTGGATGTCGTGGCGGCCAGGTTTGATCCCATGCCCTTCGAGGGGGGCGGAAGAAATCCATACACCGTCGACGAACACGCTTCCTCGACCTCCTTCGATGGAGACGGTTAGATCGATGTCGCCCTTCTTGCGATTCTTCTTCGCAATTTTTCGACGTGCCTTGTCGCTGAGCGATGCGTTCGCCGTCCATGTGCCGCCTTCGACACAGGTCCCTTGCTCGTCACAAGCCGCATTGGCGGAAGCGCCCACCCCGAGAACGAGACAAAAACATGTGAAGGTGATGAGTCCGCGGCGACATCGACCGAGGAGGGAGAGAGGAGGGCGGGGCATTTGCATGGATTGTTGCATGAGGGAGGTCTCAAAACTTTCCGGAAAGTGAGAGTCCGCGGAGACTCGAACTCAAGGTTGGGGCGGCGGAGAGACGGGCCTCATGATCGCTCTTCGTCGCCCCGTTCGCACGTTTTTTTCCGACGAGCACGAATGTCATGCCGAGAAGGACTCCGATGCCGGCGGCTGAGAAGCCGATGCCGGCCATTCGATTGGCCTTGAGTCCTGTGTCTTCAGCCGCATAATGTTCGCTTGCGTAGACAGTGGGGTCCTCGACGGCGGTCTGACTGTTTTTTCCCCGGGCGAGTCCCGCGATGCCGAGACCGGCCGCCGCGATGCCGATCGCTATCGACATGCCACCCCCGAGTCGCCATCCGAAACCGGGTCGTCTCTCCTTGGAGTTAAGCTCACTTCCCACCTCAGATCCGCCGACGCCGGACAACTCGTCGTTGATTTCGGAGCGCGTAAGTTCAGCGCGAGCGAGTATCGCCCGCGTCCGATCGAGGAGTATGGACAGCTGCCCATCTTCAACAGGACGCCAGCGACGTGAGACCGCATCGCTGCCCAAAAAATACAGCATGTCGAGCGCAAGCAGGGCCTGCGTGCGGGCCTCATCGATGGTTGGAATGTCACGGTCGCGTGCGCCAATATCGAGAAAAATCTCTCCGGACTCGATGAGTAAGAGTGGATCTCTTAGTGTCGCACCGGATTCGGCGAGTTCTCGCGCGGCTCCAAATAGGTCCCCGGAGGATTTCATCGCATCAATTTGTCGATGCACGGGAAACTGCGATTCCACGGCGCTCTTCGGACTGACGGCCTTCGTGGAAGGTCGCGCGGAGACCCGCATCGGCGCGAGCGGCAATACCAGAGCGACCAGGGCAACCGGCACCAGGGCCCAAGACTTTGTACGATCGCTTGCGATGCCAGCCACGATCTCAACTTACCAGCCCCGGAGACGGTCGACAACGTGTGCTGGAACCGCCGAATCGACCACGGCGCCTATTTGCGTAGCTCGCTCCACAGCTGATTGGGTCCACCTTCACAAGATAGGGGGGGCCGAATCTCTCCGACTCTCCGGAGAGATTTGGGGGGCGTGCGATACGTGGTTACGACCCTGTCGTGGGAATTTCGCGGAAGAATTAATTTTTTCCATGAAACGGACACTTCGTGTCGAATCTGATACGGTTGAATGATGAAGGTTACTGGCGTGAGAGATATTGCGCTGCGACGGGCGCTTCAGAGGGAATTTCGCCGTGCACGCGGTACCTTGGTCGTGGGCGTGGCCCTGTTATTCGGAGCTCCTGCATGTTTCGACGGAGCCGAACTCGACCAGAAAGAGCCCCCGCCGGGCCATCCGGGTGGACAATGTATCGATGGTGAGTTTTGTTCTGCGGGCGTTTGTTGGGAGGGTGAGGCTTGTTACGAGCCAAATAAGCCATGTCAAGGGTTTTACTGCGGCGGGAATGGGACGTGCATGGTGAATGCTGACACCTTGGCGCCCTATTGCCTATGTGACCCCGGTTACTCGAACGCCGAATACAGCTTCTATTGCATCTTCGATCCTGAGTCGTTTTCTGATGGGGCTTAGCTGCGCCGACGACAAATGGTTCTTGCGAAGAAGGTTGCGCCGTGCGCGCGACCGTAATGAGCCCATCAAGTTTCTTTGTAACTGACACACGCGGTTCACGTTCATGGTTTGCCGGGGGGGGGATAATCCCGGACAGAAATGTGAACGGTGTATCCCGGTGAAACGAACTCAGATAATTCTTGGCCTCGCCTTTGTACTTCCTGCATGTGCAGATGAATCCGGCTCGGATGGCGATTCCGATGCAATAGGCCAGGGAGACGGGGATGGAGACGGAGACGGGAATGGGGACGGGAATGGAGACGGAGATGGAGATGGAGACGGAGACGGAGACGGGAATGGAGACGGAGACGGAGACGGGAATGGAGATGGAGATGGAGATGGAGATGGAGATGGAGCATCCGATCCCTGCGCGGGAATCATTGCGGAAGGTGACGCCGATGGAGACATTGCGGCGGACTGGACCCTCAAGAATACGAGCGGAGACGATGTCTCGTTGTGGGATTACTGCGGTGACGTCATATTCTACGAAGAGGGGGCCTACTGGTGACCACCTTGCCAAGAGCGGCTTGCCCAGTTGGGCAATTGGCAAAATGGCGGCGCCCTTGACGGCCTGGACATCGTCTACCTCATCGCTATGCAAAACGGCGGAGCAACCATCGGTAGCGACGCTCCGCCGACCGTCGCAGCCCTTGAGCAGTGGGTACAAGAGTTGGACTTCACCGCCACACACCTGCTGTTGGATCCCGATTGGTCTGTCCTAAATCGCTACTGGGATGCGAATCCCGGCGGTACATATTCGCAAGCGGTCACCGTCATCATCGACAAGAAAATGAAAATTCGTAGGGTGGGCGATACCTACGACACGAATCACCAGGTGAACCTTGAACTCCTTCAACAGCTCGTGAACGAGTAGTGGCGATGGTATCCAAATGTGGAGCCCTGTATCGAGTGATGTGTTTTTCGTACGGCTTTGCGCCCGTAGGATGCGTGATGATGCTCGGACTCGGCATGGTGGGGAGTGGCTGCACCAGCGCTTCCAACATCGAGGAAGGCGCTTCCGGGGGTGATCCCAGCGGCCCCACCGAGATGCCCGCGACCGGCGGCACCGGGTCTGGAGATCCTGCCGACGATACTGGAGCGAGCGAGTCGCCGGCAGAAGCCTTCCAGGTCTCGGGCATCGTCGTTGACGAGGAGGGGATTCCGGTCGAAGAGGCCACGGTGTTGCTGTGCGGGCCCGAACCCCCTTCGGGAGGTTGCCTCTACGATTTCACGAATGCGGAGGGCCGCTTCATGATCGAATTCGACATTCCAGGGACCTTCAAATTTAGTGTGAATGTATCGGAGAGCATTCTTCAGTCGGGACACTCCACGGTCGCGTTTCAGATTGACTTGGAATCAGGAGAATTGATGGAGTTTTCGGATCCGTTGGTGTTCCCGAAGACCGGACCACGACAGCCTATCGGAAGCGAACAACAAATCTCTGTCGACGATTTGTTGACCCTCATGGTGGACCCCGCAGCGTACTCGATGCCCTTTGGGGACCCGGCGGATCCCTATGTTGCGGGGGCGTTGCTCGAGGACAGGATCTGGCGGCCACACGGTCTCACAAGCCCAGTCGCCGGAGAGGAAATTTTCGCAGTTTGGGCATTCACTCCCTACGATGCCAAATCGAAAGACGTTCCGATTGGATTCGAGATCAAGGCAGAGTCGTTCGGGCTCGCGGAGGGCAGCGAATTGTCGGCGTATCGAATGGATCATGCACTCGGTCAATTCATTGCTTTCGACGCGGATGTGACGTTGTCGGCAGATGGATCGACGATCTCCAGCGCCGCGGGAACGGGTCTGGAGCATCTGACATGGCTGGCGATCGCCGTAAAATCCTAGTTGTTAAACGATGACAAAAAATAGAACCATTCTTGCGCACATGACGATCGGACTGGCCCTCGTGGGTTGTGGAGCGGGGTCAAACGGTTCGTCGGCTGGCGGCTCGGAGAGCGGGAGTTCGACGGTCGATGCCGTGCAATCCGACACGGGTCTTGGCGGCGGGACTGAAACTGAAACCGGAGGCGGTATCGAGTCCGCCGATTGCGTGATCCCGGAGTATGCGGATGATATGGAATTTGACTACGGAAAGGGTGTCTCCGCTCCGCATGAGATCACTCGTATGGCTCCGCATGGAGATTTCTTGCTCGCTTGTGGGGCAGGTTTTGTGACTTCGATGAACGGCTCGACGCTTGCGCAAGTGTCGCTCGATCTGGAAGGTCGTTGTATGGGGGTGTCCGCGGTCAGTGGCACGGGCCCTTGTGTCGACAACCGCCGGAAAACTGTGGTTGATTGAACGAGATTCTGCCTCCTCGGCTCTGGCACTTGTCACCACGGGTGAGATTCCCGAGGCGACGTTCGGCGGTGTCGATGTCACGGAAGACGGCCTGATTGTCGTCGCTGGTGGTAGCGATGGACTTTTTCCGTTTCGAATTGTTGGGGACAGTCTGGAGCCCTTGGAGCCATCGAAGGCCGCGAAGGATGCTCGTGATACCGAGGTGATCGGTGGAAATATTTTAGTCGCGGACGGCACCTTTGGCATTAAACTGTTGTCGACCGATCTTTCCGAGACGCTGGCGACGCTTGAGCGACCCGGTGAAGTGCATCATGTGGTGGTGGAGGGCCACGTCGCTGTCGCTCTTCGTGGTCACCGCGGATTTGACCTGCTACGAGTTGCGGACGATACGCTCGAAGTCCTTGATTCCGCGACCCCAGACGGTGTTGCGCTCGATGCTATTGTTCGTGGGAAGGAGTTGTTTGTAGTGCTTGGGCACGCGGTTCAGCGCTATTCGGTCGTGGACGGTACGCTTTCTGTTTTGGCGCAGGAATGGCGGCCGGGTCGACTGAAACTTGTACAACCGTGGTTTTTGTCCGGTGCAAAAATGGATGATGGCTCGACGTTTGTCGCCCTTGGCTCTGAAATTGTCCCCGCCATGTTTCATGACTTCGTCGCCACGCCCGATGTCCAGGCGGTCACTGCTTCTCTGCTCATGCGAGTCAACCCGGGGTCTCCCGCGCGTGCTCGCATCTATTTTCGCAACGTAGGTACCGCGGATGCCATTGTAAGCGGTGTTGTGGGCGATAGTGGATTCGACGTCGAGATTCGTGAAGAGAATCTTCTACCGACGCGAGCAGGATGTCCCGGGCAGAGCATCCTAGAACCTGGCCAAGAGGTTCCGATTCATTTTGAGCGTGAGTTGGAAGATGGAGCCTCCCTGGTCGGACGGATCTCGATTCAGTCGAATGATCCCGACGGCCCCTTGGCCAGCGGACTCGCAGTGGTTAATCGATCGATCCCTGGTTTGGGGACCGAGGGGGCGGAGTTGTCGATGGTGACATGGAAGGGCGAACCGTATCGACTCCGCGATCAACGTGGCGATGTCGTTTTTCTCAAGCTGGTCGCTCCCTCGTGACCTTCTTGTATCGAGGAGTTGCCTCGAATCGAACAGGAACTTGTCCCGCGGTACCAAGATCAAGGATTCTCGGTGGTTGCGTCAATGAATTACCCGCATGTTGTCGAGACCATCGCGGAGATCGAGTCCGGGATCGCATTTCCATTGTTGGTGGATGTTGAGGGCGAGAGTCAGCGAGTCTACGGGTCCGCGACCCCGGTCTACCCCCGTAATATTGTAATTGGCCGTGATGGGAAGGTCGTCCACGAAGACAATGCTGGAGACCTGGTTGCGGTGGAGAGCGCGATCGAGTTGGCATTGCAGGTGCCGTAGCCCGAGCCGTTGTGGTCTGATAGCGGCATGATACGAGGCGAATACGATCTTGTGGTGGTCGGAGGTGGTCCCGCAGGGGCGACAGCGGCGACCTTGGTCGCCAAAAAGGGCGGTAGAGTGCTGCTCCTGGAGAAAGCGAGGTTTCCTCGCTTTCAAATTGGAGAGTCCCTGCTGCCAAGTACTACGCAGGTGATTTGCGCGATGCTTGGTGTTCAACGTGAGCTGAAGGCGGCGGGGTTTGTTACCAAACGGGGCGGGACATTCTTGTGGGGGAAACACGAGGAGCCATGGACCTTTAAATTCGCCGATTCAAGCGTGACAAAGACCCTTGGGTTTTCTGAAGCCTATCAGGTTGAACGGAGTCGGTTTGACGAGATCTTGTTGCGAAACGCGGAGCGCAACGGTGTCGAGGTCCACGAGAACCGCGGCGTCGACCGTGTCATCCGCGAACAGGGGCGGGTATGCGGTGTTGCATGGAAGGATGTTGACGGAGGTCAGCGTCAGACACGATGCCGATTTGTTGTGGACGCATCGGGTCATCGGAGTCGTATCTGTTCAGAGCTAGGACCTCGTCGGCATTCGGAGTTCTTTAAAAATGTGGCGATTTTTCGCTATTTTCGAGGAGGGAAGCGGCTTCCGGCGCCCAACGACGGCAATGTATTGACCGTCGCGTTTGAAGGAGGATGGTTTTGGTACATCCCGCTTAGCGATACATTGACGAGCGTCGGTGCAGTCATCAGTCAGGAGGATGCGAAGACGGTCTTGAAGCAAGATGATGCCCTCGAGCGCCTGATCGCGCGGTGTCCCTCGATCGGTGGGACACCTCGAAGGTGTCCCACCGATCGAGGGGGGCGACTATGGGAAAGTACGAATTCGGAGGGACTACGCCTATTGCAACGAACGATTGGCAGGCGAGGGGATGTTTTTGGCTGGCGATGCGGCCTGTTTTATCGACCCGGTATTTTCAACGGGCGTTCACATGGCGACCTATGCTGGGCTTCTCGCGGCCCGCAGCGTGAACCGTTGTCTTGCCGGAAGCCTCGACGAAGCCGACGCATACGACGAGTATCAGCGTCGCTATAGTGATGAGTATCGCGCGCAGTACAAATTTTTGCTCGCATTTTACGACATGAATCGAGATGTGGACTCCTATTTTTGGCAGGCTCGTCACGTGCTCGGATGCGACGAGAGTGACAACGAGTCTTTCATCCGGCTCGTTGCGGGTGCGGGGACGGTGGCTCAAGATTTTTTTCAGACCCTCCATGGGGTGGGCGATGCTCTCGCCTCACGCGTGACGCATACTTTCGATCGCACCACGCCAAGGCTCAACACCCCCGCGGATTTTGAGCTTGAACGGGCCGACGGAAGTTCCGTCGATCTTGTGCCACCGAAGTGGCGAAGCCAGCCGCAGGCCATTCGGGGAGCCAGCGTGCCCGGTTCGCGCGTTCCTTCAAGTGATGGCCTAACGTGGGAGATCGTCCCCGAGTGCCGTTCTCTTCTTCGCGAGCAGATGCTTAAGGTCGTTGCAAAACCAACGTGGGAAGAGAAACTGGGGGTGGCGGGCCCAGAGCTCTACATTCGATTTGGTGAGATCGAGCTGTGTTTTGACGATGTCAATTTGTTCGCGTTTGGATCGAAGTTGGTGAAAACAGAGCATTTTAGAGCGGGAGATACCGTCGGCTGGGCTCGCAAGGGGCAATTCAGTTGGCCTGATATTCGTGAGGTTCTTGATCAACTGATCGTCGAGGGGGTCTTGGTCCGGGTGCCTGCTTAGCGTTAGCGACCCGCTTTGTTTCATGCGGGGGGATGCGTGAGGGCGAAGTCCAGGGCTGCGCGTACGGCAGCAATCTGCGCGAGGTTGCAATCCTGTGGGCTCACGCGAGGGCTGTCTGGATAGACTTCCGTGGTCGTCGTGTACGGAGCTGCGGTGATGCCGGCACACAGCCCAAGTTCCGCGACCGGGTAGTTGATCACGCCCGCTTGAGTGAGCGGTGAACCGATGATCTTCCCCTCGGAGTCGGGAGGCGCGATGTGGGTGACACGGCGGACGGCTGCAATAATTGCCGCTTGAAACTCAGGCTGAGGGTTCTTTGTATCACCCACTGTGTAGAAACCATCTGGAATTTGGCCGCGCTCGTAGACCAAACCGTCGCGGGCAGCGAGAGCCGGACGAAATTCGTCCTCATCACTCTCTGTGGTCTCATGCAGATCGACGTGAACCAGGAAGCTTAAGTTTTGATCTTTAAGTAACGCCATGAGCGCCACTGACTCTTGCGCCGAGCTGTTTTTTGTAAACGATCGATTTGGGTCGATCGCGTGGGGATTCCAGCGGTTCACGACCTCGTATCCCCACGGGCTCACACAGGGGACCACGAGCAGGTTGAATCTTCCCCGGTATTTCGAGGCCGCAGATTCGAGGAAGGCAAGAGCACCTTGAACGCCACTGGTCTCGTAGCCGTGAACGCCCCCTGTGATCAGAGCCCACGGTGCACCCGCGGTGGGAGAGGCCGTCGCTACCGAAAATAGTGGATACCGTTCAGGATCGAAGGTGAGCGCCCCATAGGGACGCACCAAAAACTCAGGGCCTAGCCCATCGAGTGCCTTCAGAACCTCGTTTTCGTAGCTGCGCTTGCGAGTGCGGGCTTGAAGCCACGCGTCGGTTTCCGAGGCAGTCCAAGGTTGGCCCGGGGTGCCAATGGGATAGAATTGATCGATGGTCATGGCGGAAGGTCTGGGGTCCTATTCTACATTGTACGGGGTCTTCGACGGCGGCGAGAACTCCCGAAAACCAAGAGTCTGTGTTGGCGGGCGCCTCGGGTCGGGAACGACCCCCACCCTGCGGATTCGCCGACAAGCGGCCCTCTGGGGGTCGGGAACGAAGAGATTGACGCGCGGGTGAGCCCGTCGACTCTGAGGCTGCGCAAATGGCGCTCGATGGAGACTGGCGGCTACGGCCGGAGACCGGGAGCCTCGCTTGTCAGTGATGGACGCCTTGGGTACCACGAGGCGGTGCGTATCCTACACACCTCGGATTGGCATTTGGGAATTTCGACGGGCCCGGAGGCGCGTGTCGAGGAGCAAGGGTGGTTTCTGGAGTGGTTGTCCGCGACGTTGTGTAGGTACGAGGTCGATGTCCTTGTGGTTGCGGGCGATATTTTTGACACGATGCAACCGTCGGCAGAGGCGAGAGAACTCTACTATCGATTTTTGGCCCAGGTCGCTCAAACCGGCGTCCGCGATGTGGTGGTGGTGGGGGGAAACCACGACTCCGCTTCTCACCTCGATGCTCCACGAGCCTTGCTAGAGGCGGTGGGCGTACATGTGATCGGAGGCGTGCCGGGGGTTGAGGAGCGTCTCGACCGTATGGTTGTTCCGCTTCGAGTTCGTGGGTCCGAGGAGGTCGCTGCGGTCTGTTTGGCCGTACCTTATGTGCACGAGTATCGTTTGGGGATTCGAACGTCAGACCTGAACCACGAGGCCACCCGCGCTGCATTTAGGACAGCATTCGCCAAAATTTATTCGAGTTTGGCGGACCACGCGCAAAATTGGTACCCGGGGGTCCCACTGATAGCGACAGGACATATGACTTTGGGCCGTGAATCGAAGCGGGAGGACTATCCGCAGGAGATCCATCAGGTTGGAAACATCGAGGGGTTGCCGGTGGAGATTCTCGACCCAAGAATCTCCTATGCGGCGCTTGGCCACATCCATCGCTGTTACCGTGTTGCCGACTCTGCGGCGTGGTATTGTGGAACACCGATTTCGTACTCGCTCTCAGAGATGAGGGGGACATCGAAGGTGCTCTTGGTCGACATGGAAGCGCCGCTCGATGCAAACGTACAGCGCCTCGAAGTTCCGCGGTGGCGCGATTTGGTGTCGATCTCCGGGGGGCCCGAGGATGTGGTGCAGGAGATCGAATCGTTGAGATGGAGCACCAAGCTTCCGCCTCTCGTCCATGTGCGTGTCGGGACGAACATGGCTGAACCAGGTCTCGCCCGGCGTCTACACGATGCGGTAGAAAAAAATACAGGGCAAGGTGGCCGGCCGGTTCTCGTGGAGGTTCAAGAACGGGCGATCGACAGCATGGATGCCCCATCGTCGTCTCCGTTATCGATGCCGGCGCTCGATGAACTCGATCCCGCGGGGGTCTTTAGGTTGATGTGTGACGCTCAAAATCTATCGGAGACCGAACGGATACCGTTGCTGGCGGCATTCACGGAGGTTCAATTCGCCGACGAAGAGGCCATGCTGAGTATGTTGAGAACGATCGGAGAGCAATGAAAATCCATAGCATCGAGACTGTGAATCTCAACAGTCTGTATGGCCAGCACCGAGTCGACCTCGAGTCCCGGCTCAAGGGGGCGAGCTTGTTCCTCATCTACGGGCCGACCGGTAGTGGAAAGTCGACGCTCATGGATGCGGTGAGCCTCGCGCTTTTCGGAGAGACCCCGAGGCTCGATGCTGCGCGAGGGGTCGAGACCGCGGACCCGCGAGCGGTCATGAGTCGAGGAACGAAGGAATGTGCTGCCGAGGTTGTGTTCTCAAAAATCGAGAGTCGTGGGCGCGAGACCTACCGGGCGCGGTGGGCCTGCCGACGAGCGAGAAAACGGGCCGATGGGACCCTTCAGCCCGCCGAGCGTAGCATTGAGCGCCGCAAGGCCGATGGCGAGTGGGAACTTTTGATCTCGTCAAAAAAACAAAAGGAGTTCGGCCCTGTGTTCGGCAATGTGCTTGAAGACTTTACGGTCAAGGACTTTAAACGATCGATGCTTCTGGCTCAGGGCCAGTTCGACGCATTTCTTGCGGCCCCGTCGGCAGCTCGTGCAGAGATTCTTGAGCGGCTCACCGACACGTCGATCTATCAACATATCGGTGAAAATGCAGCGCGGATTCACGCCCGCCACAAAGAGCAGATCGTGGTGCTTCGCGGTTTTTCAGTAGCGAGCGGTGGGCTTGGCGCCGAAGAACTGGCGAAGGTCGAGCGCGCTCACGCGCTGAGTGCCACGGCACTCGAGAGAAGCAGAAACGCTGAGGATAGAGCGGTCCGGCATTTGAAGTGGTACGAGGACAATCGCGCGCTTGGAGAGGAGCTCGTGGAGGCCGACGCTGAAAAAAAACAGGTGAATGAGGACTTGGCGACAGCCCGCATCCCTCTCGAAAAGCTGATCGAACACGAGCGTTGCGTTCGTTACAAGGCCTTCTCCAGCCTCGATGCCCATGAAGACTTACGGGGCCGTGTCACGGAACTACACGCGCAGATTCAGAAGATCGATGAGGGCCTCCCCGCGCTCCAGGAGTGCGAAGAGCGAGTGCACGCTCGCGTGGATGTCAGTCTGAAAGGCGAGGTGAGCGCAAATCGCCAGCTTGAGCTCCTGCGTCCACGGGTGGAGGTGGCAGAGCAGGCGATGAACGGGCTCGGGCGGGTGTCCGCCCTCGTCGGCGAGGTGCAGAACGACCGAAAGGACGCGGAGCTGGCACTCCAAGTGGCTCGATCCGAGCTGAGCGAGTCCGAGCAGGCTTTGACCGCCGCACAAAAGTCGTGTGAAGAGGCGGTTCGCCAGCTCGATATCCATCGCCAGGACGATCCATTTGTTGAGCAATGGGGTGAGATCCGGACACGCGTGGATAAACTCGTCTCGGAGCATGAGCGGGCCGCGAATGACAAAAAACTGTTGGCCAAGATGAAGGTCGAACTGGCGAATCAACAGCAGACGCTCCACGACCAAAGAATGGCGTATTCACGCACCGGCGAGAGCGAGCTGAAGATCGCAACACAGCGTGTGGCGAAATTGCTTGATCGACTGGCGAAGCTCCAGGGCGAGCACAATTTTGAGGATGTGCGTGAGCGCTGTGCACAGCGACGTGACCAAACGAAGATCCGCTATGACAGTCTGGATCGGGCGATTTCTCCAGTTTTTGAGGCAAAACGAGCCGGCTTCAGGTTGGCCGCTCTTCGTGTCCAAACAAAGAAGCTGTCTGAAGCTGTCGTCAGAGGCGACGAGCGTCTCGAAGAACTGCGGAAGATCGTTGAGCACCGGCGAGCGATTCAAGTCCTGGCTGCAAAATCCGTGGAGGACACTCAGCGTGTCGCGGATCTTGTTGAGATCCGGAGCGCTCTTGTCGATGGTGAGGCCTGCCCGCTCTGCGGCTCGGAGGAGCATCCGTCGGTCCACCGGGGCGAACGAGAGCGCGCCGATACGGAGATCAAGCAGACCGTCGAGGCCGGGCGTAAGACCCACGATGACGCGATACAGTCTCTTGAGGAAGCGGTCCATAATCGGCGTCAGATCGAGATGGAACGCAATGCGCAGAACGCCAATCTCAAGCTTCTAAACGAACAAATTGAGGTGTCCGCCCGGGAAACCGAAACTGCAACGGCGGTGGCTGAGGCGGCTCTCGTGGCTGCCGGTGTGGCAACCCAGAGCTCCGTTGCATCGGTGGAGGCCTTCGTCGCATCGGCAAAGATCGAGTTGGAAGATGCAGAAGAGGCTCTTCGTCTGTTGGATGAAACGCGCGCGGAGACGGTCGAGGCCAATCGGGACCTTCATGAATCGACCGCGGTTCGCCGGCGGATGGACCGTGCGCTTGTGGAGGATGAGGCCAAGCTTCAGGAGCGCGCGACTCAGCTTGATTGGCGGAGCGACGAGCATGTGTCGGCGCGCGAAAAGACTGCAAGCGAAGAGGCGGGGTGTCGGGATTTGTTGAGTCGCTACGGGTTTCAAATCGAGGATGTGAACCCCTCGCAGTGGTGCAGACTTGGAGATCAACGCCGGACTGAGCACGAATTTCGAATCAAGCACGGGGTGGATTCCAAGGCAGAAGTGGACCGCATCGCTGCGAGTTGCGGTGGAAATGGTGCTCTTGTGCGTGAACGGGTGGAACGAAGTTGTGAGCTTGAGAAGCTACTTACGCGCCGCATGAAGGACCGAGACGAGCAAAGATCGAGCCTTGAGGAGGCCAACGAGGCTTTGGCGGCAGTCTGGAACGACTGTGTCGCAGCGAGCGAAGGTGACTCTGCTATCGATCGGCTTGGCGACGCTCCCAGACCGTCGATGTTCCTCGAAATCCAGCGTGAATGGTGGATACGCGCAAAATCGGCCGCGAAGATCGACGTGGCGCGGCATCAAGAGGTGTCTGCTGCCTTGGCTTCGGCCCGGACGAAACGCAGAATTTTGGTCACGCAAGACGATGAACTCACCGACCGTAGCGATGTCGCTCGTGTCGATCTGGATACCAAACTAGTTTCACTCGGTCTCGAGGGGGAGCAGGCCCTGCGAAAAATTCGGCTTCAGAACCAGCAATTTGTCGAATATGGGAGACTACGTGCGGGCCTCGATACGCGCATGACCGTGGCGGAGACGAGGATTCGAGAGCGCGCTAGATTGTTGAAGGCGCACGGGGCTGCATGTCCTGAGACGTTCGTCCACAGCGACAATCGGGAAGAACTCGCGGCCGTGGTCCTCGAGGCGGGGAACGTTCATCAGCAGGCGAAGAGGGCCCATCGGGAGGCGGAAGATCGCCTGCGGGATCACGAGCGCGCCGAAAACGATCTCCGCGAGAAACGCGAGAGACTTCGTCAGGCGGAAGCGAATGCGCGGATTTGGGAAACGCTGCACAGCTACATCGGTGTCAGAGATGGTGGGAAATTTAAGGAATTTGCGCAGGCGCTCAACCTCGGCAAGCTGCTCGAAAAGGCCAATGTGCATCTCGCGCGACTTTCGACGCGATATCGTCTTGTGATCCGCGAGCTTGAGGGGCTCCCTACGCTCGAGTTCGATCTGCAAGATCTGTGGCAAGTTGGAGAACGTGTGGCCCCGCGTTCTCTCTCTGGGGGCGAGCGGTTCATCGTTTCGCTTTCACTCGCGCTGGGTCTCTCGGACTTCCGGGCCATTCGGATGCCGATCGAGACATTGCTGCTCGACGAAGGATTTGGGACGCTGGATCCGGAGACGTTGAGTGTGGCTTTGGCCGCGCTTTCGCAGCTTCAGGCCGATGGCCGGCAGGTTGGAATCATCAGCCATGTGGTCGGTCTACGGGAGCGAGTTGAGGCTCGCATCGAGGTGCGTCCGGTGGGCGGAGGGCGTTCGCGGGTGGTTCCAGAGAAGGGGGAGGGCGCGTCACAGACCCTGGTTTTCTCCCAGAAGAATTCGAGATAGGCTCAGCCGTGGACGTCTCGCGAGCGGTTTCGGAGAGCATCAAGATCTGGCTTGCCGGAGGCGGAGTGGCGCTCATCGTGTTGTGGCGCGCTTTGCCCCGTCGGGTCGCCATCTCGGTGCTTCTCACGTTGACGCTCTTTGGCGCGATCAACTACGCGCAGTGGGGCTCCAGAGAGATCGTGAAGAAGATCGAGAGCTACGATCTCCTTCATTACTATATTTGCGCCAAGTATTTTGACGAGCTTGGGTACTACGACCTCTACCCCGCCTTGATTTTGGCCGATTCGGAACATCCGGACGGTCGCTATTCTGACGCTCTCCGCCGCTACAGAGCACAAAGTGAAAAACAAGGTTATCTGGGTCGAAAGTCGATTCCAGAGGCGATTGAACGCGGGACCCAAGTTCGGGAGACACGTTTCTCCTCGGAACGCTGGCAACAGTTCACGGAGGATTTTTACCACCTTCAGCGTGATTTCAACATGTCGCCCGACTATTGGCGGCGAATGATGGATGACCGCGGTTTCAACGGCACTCCGGTCTGGCTTCTGATCGCTCGGCCGATAGCGAGCGCGATTCCGGTGACTTACATCAAGGCGCTTTGCTATCTTGATGTGCTGTGGCTGTTGATTGCGCTCTTGGTGATTCGTTGGGCTTACGACGACTGGGTGCCGGTGCTTTGGTGCCTGCTGTTCTCCAGTGTCACGTATTCGCTGCGGTGGCCCATGCCAGGCCAGGTCTTTCTGCGTTTCGACTGGGTAGCGATGATGCTCATTTGTATGGGCTTGCTCAAGAAAGGAAAACCACTGCTTGCGGGAATGTTCGCAGGTGTGCCGGGGCTCTTGAGAATTTTTCCGGCCATTTGGATGCTTGGGCCTGCACTGAAAGGATTGTTTCAGCTTGCCTGGCCCCCCGCGACGACCGACACAGGCCTTCCTGGTGGACGGAGCCGATCCCGGATTCGTATCAATCGCTCCTTGCTGTGGATGGCCGGCGGCTTTGTCGCGGCCATCATCGTATTTGAGGGGGTCGCATGGTTTGCGTTGGGCGCGGACACGATCGAGACCCACGCCACAAATATCCGCGATCACATCAAGCCGAAGGAGCTGTCATCGCGCAGGATCGGGTTTGCGATCGGCTACACCTACGACGGTGAGTTGACGCCCACACATATTACTGAAGAGCAAAAACAGGCGGTTGTCGACACGAAGGGCCCACGAACAGTGGTGGCGCTCGTTCTGCTCTTGGGCCTGGGGATCGGCGCTCGGAGGATGCGCAATGATGAGGTTTACGCGCTCGGGTTCGTTCCTTTCTTCCTGTTGGCTACGTTTAGCTACTACTACGCGATTGCTCGTCTGACTTTGATCGTTCTGCATGCCCATGACATGTCCAGGTGGCGAAATCGGGTGGGCCTCGGTCTTCTTTTTGCTATCGAGCTATTTTCAAATTATGCGCAGACGGTGCATCGGGGACACCGCGTCTATCTCGTGGGGCACCTTAGCTGGGGGTTGACCGCCTACGCCGTGTTGATGATCTCGTGGCTGGTGCTTGAGCAGCTTCGCGCCTTGAAAGCCGAGCAGAGATTGGCGCGCAAACCCGCGAAAAAACTCCGCGAGGCCCCGACTGCGTAGCATTGGCATCTGGCCCTTGATCGGGCCGCGCGCTCTGGGCTATCCCGCTAAAATGAGCAATCCGACCGCCAAGTTTGAGACCTCGATGGGCAGCTTCGAGGCAGAGATCTATGTTGACCAAATGCCGATCACCGGCAAAAACTTCGTTCGCCTCGTCGACGACGGCTTCTATAACGGGCTGCATTTTCATCGGGTGATCTCGGGGTTTATGAACCAGTTCGGCTGTCCGAACAGCAGCGACCCGAGTAGCGGTCGCGCCGGGACTGGAGATTCTCCCTATGGGGCGATCGCCGATGAGCACCCCGCGGAGCATCAGCTCTCGAACGAGCCCGGGACATTGTCGATGGCAAATTCGGGCCCCAACTCTGGCAGCAGCCAATTTTTTATTAACACCGCCAACAACGCGTTCCTCGACTACTTCTCGGGCGGCCAGTCGAAGCACCCGGTTTTTGGCAAGATTTCCTCCGGAATGGACATCGTGGAGGCCATCAACACCACACCGACCGATGGCAACGATCGTCCAAGAGATCCCGTAAAAATGATCTCGGTCACCATGGTGTAGTGCTGGTACGGTCGCGGGTGGTGAGCCGCGAGTCGCGGTTGTCATCCGTGCCGGATCGCGCTGGCGTTAACTGAAAGAGACCACAAAATGGGTCGTACCTTCGAAAACCGAAAACAGTCTATGGCCAAGCGGAGTGACCGTGATGCCAAAGCGTTTACCCGTTGCGGTCGCCAAATAGCGATGGCGGTGAGAGCGGGCGGGCCCGATCCTGATAACAATCCGACGTTGCGGCGAGCGATTCAAAATTCGCGGGCGTGCAACATGCCAAAAGATAGGGTCACTAACGCGATCGAGAAGGCTTCGGGTGCCAGCGACACAACACACTACGAAGAAGTCTTTTACGAAGGGTACGGTCCCCATGGAATTGCCTTGATGGTGGAGACTGCGACAGACAATCCTACGCGCACGGTGGCGAACGTACGTTTTGCGTTTAAGAAGGAATCTGGAAACCTCGGGAGTCCTGGGAGCGTCGCTTTCATGTTCGACCAATTGGGTGTTTTTCGGATCTCGGCCACAGGGATCGATCGAGAGGAGTTGGAGTTGACGTTGATCGACTTCGGCCTCGAAGAGTTGGTGGATGAGAAGAGCGAGGATGGCGAGAACTTGTTGGTGCTGCGCTGCGCTCGAGAGAGTTTCGGTACGCTTCAGACTGGGCTCGAAACTCAATCGCAGAAGGTGATTTCGTCAGGGTTTGAGTGGATTGCGAAGTCGCTGACGGCGCTCGATCCAGAGCAGAGCGAGGCGGTACTCAAACTAGTTGAGCGTCTCGAAGCTGACGATGACGTACAGGAAATCTTTCACAATTTGGCGTAGAAGCGCCTGGCGCAGATCGGGCCGCCGGACGATGGCAGCGCATTGCACTGCGCGAGTGACGATGCAAAGCGGGGCGCGAAATAGGCGCACGAGCCGCAAGAGCGCCCCCTGTACGCGCGCTCTTGAGCTCTGGGGTTGATCCTGGGCCGCGGGCCTTGAAAATTGCCCGGCATCGGACCTTTTCGGCGGGGCCGGGAGTCCTATGGAAACGGTCGGCGGCAAGGCTTTGTCGCGATGACCATCATGAGCGATTACGATCCCGACGTCTTGCAGGAGTACGCAATCGAAGCTGAAGAGTCGCTAGGGGTCGCCGAAGACCTGCTGATGGGTCTTGAGGCCAATCCGAAAGAGCGTGAGTCCGTCGAGGAGCTTTTTCGTCGTCTCCATACGATCAAGAGTTCCTCTGGATATTTTGATTTTGATATCACGACGAGCCTCGCCCACGAGCTCGAGACTTTGCTCGATCTGCTGCGGAGCGGGCGGATCGAGTTCTCCGATACGCTCGCCAACGTGCTCTTTCGCGGTGTGGACTCGCTAGGCGCGATTCTCGTGCGTGTTCGAAAGGGTCTGTCTGAGCTTGAGAATGACGATGAGCATCGGCGTTTGATGAATGACATCGCCCGACTCATTGAGTCCGTCGAGTCTGGTCCTCGAGATCTTGGTCGACTTTTGGCGCGCGCCCACGAACTCGCGGTTGGCAACGACGAATTGTTGGCGATCGTTGAAGAACTCTCGACCCAGCTCGCTGCCGAGCTCCCAACGGTGGAGGAATTGGCACCTCAAAAGACGGTTCCCCAGTCCTTGCCTAGCCCGCAGTCCACGAAGGTCGTCCCGGCCGGCGACTCGGTCGCGGGCGACGAGCATGACAAGACGATTCGTGTTCGGGAGAGTCGCCTTGATGAGTTCCTAAACCACGTTGGAAATCTTGTCAGCCTGAGGCAGGTTATTACAACGATCGAAGGACGATTGCCGCGTTTCGTCACCGACACGGAAATGCTCGCCTCGGTGCGAGATATGGCCGCAACTTTCGTTCGCGAGTCGGAAGACCTGCAGCGTAATATCATGGCCCTGCGGCTCGTACCGATAAGCCTGGCTTTTCGAAAGTTACCACGCCTGGTTCGTGATGTGGCCATTGTCGCGGAGAAGAACATTCGGGTCGATATTCGTGGTGACCTCATCGAGGTGGACAAGAGCATCATTCCGACCCTCGAGGGGCCGCTCATTCATCTCGTTCGAAACGCGGCTGATCATGGTATTGAACCGGTGGAAGAACGTAGACGGCTTGGGAAGCCCGAGCAGGCGACGATCGAACTTCGTACGGAAGAGACGGCGGACATGTTGATCGTTTCGGTAAGCGACGATGGTGGAGGGATCGACACCCAGGCGTTGCTTGCCAAGAGTATTGAATCGGGCGTGGTCGGTGCGGGTGAAACGCTCGATCTTCAACAAACTCTCAATCTTATGTTTACGCCGGGGCTTTCGACGGCCGCGAAAATCACGGAGACCTCGGGTCGCGGCGTTGGCATGGATGTCGTCCGGCGGGAGATTGAGGATCGGGGCGGAGAAATCCTCGTGACCACAGAGCCCGGACGCGGCTCAAAGTTCACGATCAAGATGCCAAAGTCGGTGAGTACTATGATCTCCCCGGCCGTGCTTGTCAGCGTGGCGAACCAGCCCTTCGGGATCCAGCTCAAGTCGGTTCACGAGGTGGTCTCGCTTTCAATGCACGGCCGACACCGTGTGGAGTTGGTCCCGCAGGGCAAGGTCTTACGGCTCCGAGGCGTTGTCCTACCGGTTGTTGATGTCGCCAGCGTACTCTTCGGCAGCAGCATTCGTAACGAGAACGACTGCATCGCAATCGTCTGTCAGGTCGAAGATACGATCGTCGCGATGTTGGTGGACGCGGTCGATGACGCTCTGGATGTAGTGGTGCAGACCATCGACTTCCTCGCGCGGCGTATCGGCCATTTCGCGGATGCGTGTCTTTTGGGTGATGGTAGCGTCGCCATGTTGCTTGACCTGGGGGCGCTGGCGAAGAAGGCGGGTATCGAACGGGACGATGTAGAGGGATCGGCTCGTCAGCAGGGAGATAGAGTCGCCAATGTGCGAGGAGAGAAGTCTGAGTCCGAGTTGGACGGAGTCTCGAGTTCGAACGGCGAGGGGGTCGCCTATTTGCGCTTCTGTGTGGCCGAGGGCACTCGATCCGCGGTTCGACTGGACAGGATTGATCGTCTTGAGACGATCTCCGCGTCATGCATCGAACGATCCCAGTTCGGGCTCGGAGTGCAGTACGACGGGGGAATCTTGCGACTCAGTCACCTCCTTGGTGATGAGCTTGAGTTGCGTGACCCTCAGCCGGTTATCGTCCTTAATCAGGAGGGCGCGAGGCGAGGGATTCTTGTCGAAGAAATTATTGATGTGACGACCTATCAAGGTGAAGGGCAATCGGAGGGCACGGACGGCGAAGGCGAAGTTATCGTTCTGGGTGGGCAAGTCCACGAGGTGCTTAACGTCGATCGAATTTTTGGTAGAGAACCTTCGTCAGGGGTTGCGAGCGTTGGCGAAGGGTAAATGCAAGCTTACGCCCGCATGAGAGCGCGTAAGACTAAAGAGATCGCAAGGCGTTGTCGAAGAAAGAAGGTAAGCATGGCAAAGATGATCCTAGTTGACGATTCAAAATTTATTCTCGGTATCACGAGGACCTTCTTGGAGGAGACGGGCCACGAGGTGGTTGGGACTGCACAAGATGGTGTTGAAGGGGTCGAGCTTTATAAAAAAACACGTCCCGATCTGGTGCTGCTTGATCTTACAATGCCGAATCAAGATGGGAGCGACTGCCTCGACCAAATTCTGACATTCGATCCGAAGGCGAAGGTGCTGATTGTTTCTGCGATTCGTGAGCAGCAACGGATCTCCGAGTGCCTTTCTCGTGGCGCGCGAGATATTATCTACAAGCCTCTGAAATTTCGTGACGACCGTTTCAAAGACGACTTTAAGGCGAAGCTCGAGGACGCACTCGCTGCGTAGATCGAAGGAGACCGAATGATGGCCAGTGCATGTGCAGTTGATGAGTCCCCCTGTGTTGAGGCAGAGAATCGAACTCCAGAGGATGAGTTGGTGGATTACGCCCGGACCTATGCCGGCAACGTCATTGAGACCCTCGACGCGATGTTTGGGCTCGAGATTGAGGGGGCCGGGGAAGTTGTGACTCAAATGGGGATCGAGACGGGCCTTCATTGCCAGATTTCGGTGCCTTTTTTGGGTACGGTACGGGGCGAGTTCATATTGGCCTTTGATCCGAGATCGATGGCTGAGAAAATTGGATTGGTGGAGCCCGGAGCCACGAGTCAGGACTTGTTGGCAGTGTCGGGAGACCTTGGCGCGGCCTTCGGGGAGGCGTTGAACGGCGCCGCGGGAAGCAGTATCGAGGTCCTAAGTCCGGCGTATCCGCACCTGACCTTGGCGCCCCCCAGCGTCACCTTTGGCACTCGGCTGTTCCCTGGGGTGTACGGCGTGCGTGTGGATCTACGGAGCGGAGAGGTCGCAATTGAATGCCACTTCTATATCGACCGAATGAAGCTCGCTATCAGCGATTCCTATTCACAGGCGCTGTCGCGCGAACAGCGGGCGCTCGCTGCGGCCGACTCTGGGCGCCGTACCATCGAGCGGATTATGGCGCACAGTTCGAGTGGCTTCTTGCTCTTTGGACCGCAGGGAGAGCTGCAATCCTATTCGGATGATGTACTGCGGGAGGCATTCGGTCGCGATGAATCGAGCGCGGATGCGGGCACCATTTTTGAGCTTATCGACTCGGTTGCCAAAAACCCGCGTGCGGCTCTGGTCCTAAAGGACTGGTATCTAGAGGTGTTGGGAGCGGACGCCGAATCTCACACGGAAGAGAATGAAGACGATGATGATGCACCCTTTTGCCGACTGTCGACCAAGGACGGCGGGACGCTCGCCTTTGGTTGGGCCGTGCAGCGCCGCGTTGACGGTGAGACCAGCATGTTGGTGATCGTCGAAGTTGTGGATGAGGGTACCTAGTGGCCGAGATCGAGTGACTGAGTTGGTTGGGCACCGAGGAGAGGTTTCGGGTACACTCCAGCCGTGGCCGGGAACTCGCAAGATGAAGTCCGGACGGTGGTCAGGTCTTCAGCCTTCGAGATCCCGCGGATCAAGAGTTCGCGTTTTTTAGCCTTCGGTGCACACGCAGCGGACTTTGGGGCTGCGAAAGAAGTTCTCGAAGAACAGCGGAGCACGTACAACGACGCGCGCCATCATTGTTTCGCGTGGCGCGGTCACGGCAGCGACTCGTTTCGAGTTTTTGACGCCGGAGAGCCACGAGGCAGCGCGGGCATGCCGATGCTAAAGGTGATCGATGGGCGCGGCCTTTCGCAGGTTATTGTCGTAGTGGTACGTTATTTCGGTGGCACGAAGCTAGGGGTTGGCGGCCTCATGAGAGCCTATAGCCAAGCCGCGGGGGCCATGCTGGATCGTGCAGAGAAAGAGTCGCGTCCGGTGATGGAGACTCTCATTCTCGATTTCTCTTCGGAGAGAACTGGAATCGTATTTCGGACACTCGCTGCCCGCGGTTTGCAAACCCCGACTCCAGATTACTCGGTACCCACGAGAGTTCAGATTCAACTGGAAGTTCCGCGCGCCCAACGTATGAATCTACAGGCGGATTTGAACGACAACACCTCAGGAGAGATTCGCTATACCCACATCCGTTGAGTGTGCGCTGAGATCCGGAGGATTCGGCTTAGGGGAAGTCCTGAACTAGGAGCGGCGGAGTCTTCGAGCTGTCCGGTCGATAGCGATCGTCATGAGGACCATGATGATCAAAAAGGTACTGGCGCGATGGGGACTCCAGTGCGTCAAACTTGTGTGGAAAAGATCTCCAAGACCTCCGATGCCGAGGATGCCGAGGACGAAGCCAGCGCGAACGTTGGATTCGAATTCGAAAGCGGCATAGCTCAGCCAACTTCGTGCGCTCTCGGGGACGGCCGCATAGGCGAAAGTAAGCAGGCTGGAGCCCCCATATGCGCGTTCCAGGCGCGTGTGGGGGACATCGTCAACGCGTTCGACAAAGACGCGTGAGAGCACTCCGGCCGAGTGGACCGTAATGGCGAGGAGCCCCGGTAAGATGCCGAGTGTGAAAAATGCGGTGAAGATGAGCAGCCAAGCGACGGAGGGGATTGCGCGCATCACGAGGGCGAGGCCACGTGTTGCGAGGACAGCCGTCGTGAGAACGATTCGTTTGCCGGGAGTCTGCGCTTCTCCGTTGAAATTCAGGGACTGCATCTGAAGGGTCACCGAGCTGGGGAAGGCCAACAGACTGGCAACAAGCACGGCACCAAGGGTTGCGGTCAGCCCGAGCGCGAGAGGGACGCGTGCGGAGGCGAAACCTTCGCGCCAGGTGTCGATGGCGAGATCAGGCTGCAGTAGCTGTGCAAGCTCCTCGCGGAGAAATCTGCCATCGAGTCTGTACAGCTCGTTGAGTGATCGACTGATATCTTGGTGAAGATCAAAGAGTGTAGCAATCGCGGCGGCCACGAATATGAGTGCGGCGATCTGGCGCCGAGACCGAAGGCTGATTCCGGCCGAGGTCGAGGCTCTTGGGTGGCGAAGAAGTCTTAGACGAAGGTGGTTCGCTAGAAGATCGGTGGTGCCTGTCAGGACTAGCATGGTCAGCAGAAGGGTCACCACGCGGGGGAAGTTTCCGAAGGTAAATTCGTCGAGAAGCTGCGCTCCGAGGCCGCCACCACCAACGACGCCAATGACGGCGGCGTTTCGGATCGAGCATTCGAACCGCATGAGGGTGTAGGAGGTCAATGAGGGGGCGGTGAGCGGTACGAGAGCATAAAGAAAGATTTTGATACGATTGGCCCCGGTCGATCGAATGAATTCGAGGCGTTTGGGCGGAAGTTCATCCCACAGTTCGCTGTAAATTTTCCCGAGGGTGCCGGCGTTGGCCAGACTGAGGGCAAGAATGCCTGTGACGGGCCCTGGTCCAGGTACGGTGAGGATGACGATGGCCCAGGCGAAATCGGGTACACCGCGGAGAATATCGAGAATCAGTCGGCAGCTCCCGACGATGAATCGTGCAGGGAGGGCAGCTGCACTGTCGTGGGTCATGGCTGTCCGGCTGGCACCGAAGCCGAGCATGACCCCCACAAGGGTGCCGAGCACCGTCCCCCAAAATGCGATGGCGAGGGTTTTTGTGCATAGAGAGAGCGCCAGTTTCAAGGTTGTTGGCGATAGATCTGGGCGACCAAAGGCATCCAGAAAGACCGCGAGGCGGCGCCATCCCAGCGCGTACGCGGCTGGATCCAAGAGGTCGAAGCGATTCTCAGGAAGCGCCGCCAAGGCCAGGGCGACGAGCAGGGCCAAAAGGGCGATCGTGCGTAAAGGGGCGGGTCGCTCAGCCATGGGCGGGGATGGCCTCAGCGACGGCCTGGGCCGGTTCGATGGACGGGAGGTGGTGTATGATTGCTTGGGTCGTGCTGGTAGAGGCGGCGGGAGAGATCAGGATCAGAGGAAAAATTTTCGGGTGTACCTTGCCAGAACAGACGTCCATCGCGCAGTGCGACGACTCGGTCGAAGCCGGCATCGACAAGTTCGAGGCGATGGAGGCTGACGATCAATGCCGCCTGTTGTGCCTGCGCGAGGTCCATGAGCAACTGGAGCACCCGGCGACCGAGGCGAGGGTCGAGCGCGCTCGCTGGTTCGTCGGCCAAGAGAAGATCAGGTTCTTGAACGATGAGTCGCGCGATGGCGACTCGTTGTCGCTGCCCCCCGGACAAATTGTCGGGGTGCTCCCACAGACGGTCGCCTAGCTCGACGCGGCGAAGAGCCTGTTCGGCGCGCTCGATCTCCTGGGGCCAAACGAGCGATAGAAGCGCGCGCAGGGTCCCCCAGTGGCCAAGGCGACCCATGAGCACGTTGTGTGCAACCCGCAAGCCGGGGACTAAGTTGTCGTCTTGGTAGAGCATGCCAACGCGGCGGCGCAGTCGTCTCCGGTCGCGTCCGCGGAGGTTGGCGAAGCATTGACCGAGGCTGTAGACTTCGCCCCCGTTGGGCAAGAGCACTCCACTCGCTAGACGCAAGAGTGAGGTCTTGCCGGCGCCGGAGGGGCCAATTAGTGCGACTTTTTCGCTGGGCTGGCATTCGAGCGTCAACCCATCGACGACCGTGCGGTCGCCGAAACGCAACACTACGTTCCGAAGCTCAAGGGCCCTGGGCTTGCGAAGGGATGCTGGCCGCTCTCGAGGTTGCATGGGAATCCTAGGATCACTCACCGTTGCGCTGTGGCGCTAGCGGAGCAGGCCCTTGTCCCGCAGTGCGCCGAGCACAGCCCGGATCCCATCCCAGTCGGACGCATCGACGGCGACGAAGGCCTTGGCGCCGAAGGCCTCGAGGACCGTGGCGTGTTTTGGATCTGCGGGGTCGAGTTTCAGGAGGGCCTTCCGAATCGCGGCGATACGATCGGCGCCAATTCGTCGGTGCGCGATCATGCAGTAGTCGACATATTCTGGCGTGACAAAGATGACCGGTGCCTGAGCCTGGGTGGCGGGGTCCGCCAGTTCCCAAACCGAGTAGTTGAGGGCTCCGAGCTGCGTGCCGCCAGCAGCGACAGTTCGCAAGGTGGCGCTGTGGCTGCCCTTGAGCTGATAGGCGGCACTGCCAGCGAAGTCGCGTTCAGGGTTGATATTGACGGACGCGTCTTGGAGAAAATGCCTGGGCATGATGTGCCCAGAGGTCGAGCTCTTGGAGCCGAAGGTGAAGGACTTTCCTTTCAGCGCTGGCGCCATATCAGAGAGTGCGGACAGGGGCATCGGATCGTGGTCTTTGACCTCGTGGAAGGTGCCATCGTCGATCAATTCGCGGTGGGCGATGAAATAGGAGCGAAAGTGCAAATCCTGGGCTCGCGCAGCAACAAATTCGATCTCGCCACCAGTGCGCTCTTGGGCTTGCACGGCTGTGACACCGCCAAGCCAGACAAAATCGATCTTGTTCGCCGCGAGGGCCGTGACTGCGGCCGTGTAATCGGGCACATGTACGTATTCGACCGCGACTCCAAGCTCCGCCGAGAGATAGGTGGCGACGGAGCCATAGAGCTCGGTGAGCTTGGCCTTGTCAGCGTCGGGAATCCCTGAAAAACGCAGCGGGGGGGGCACGGAGCTCGGCGAAGGATGGCAAGCCCCAAAGGTGACGGCGGCCAGCAGGGCGACGACCAGCGAGGTGATCAATCGGTGGGCAAGGACCCACCGCGAATGGGGACCGAGAGGCCGTGGGGGTCGAGAAAGGACAGGCATGGGCGTGGCCGCGAGGGGAGCGTGGATCTGAGAGGGAACGACCCACCGTCATTGTACCGTCTCGCGGTGTGCATCGCGTAGCTTCCCTCGCAGCTGGCTGCGCCCCTGGCTCTTGTCCTTTGTCTTTGGGTTGAACGCATCATGAATGCGAAAAAGGCGGCTCCCGGCATCAATGCGTTGGGGGCGCTAAGGGGACCACGGCCGGGGTATCGCGTGAATGTCACGCTGGGCGTTGACTCCGCGGAACTTGGGATCCGGTCACCCTGTCGTTTCTTCCCGAGGCGACTATCCTGCGTTGGCGTGCAAGGGGGATCGATCATCAACGCAGGGTCCCGGGCCCCGGCGAGGGAGCGCTTGGCGGGGCCGTCGATGAGCGCTCGCGGCCTGCGGTGCCGACGTGGGTGGGGATGGTTGATCCTTGTGCTCTGTACCGCTTCGTTGCTGGCTGTGATGCTGATGTCGCTTCAGGTTCAGGCCAAGGACGGAGAGTTCGATTGGAGATTGGACGGCTCCAAGACGCCGACCGCTTTGTTGATCGGTCTCCCGGTTCGGGTCTCGGTGCGGGTTACGAATCTTGGTGAGACCGCGTGGTCACACGAATCGGGTCATCGCCTCGCGTACCACTGGCGTGAGCGTACGGGAGAGATCGTCGTGCTCGATGGATTGCGAACGCCCTTTGCCCACGCAATACAGCCGGGCGAAAGCATCCAAGTCAACGCTCGGCTTGAAGCTCCAAAGGCTCCGGGCGAATATTTTCTCGAGTGGGGGATCGTTCAAGAAGGTACTCGCTGGTACCCGGCTCCGCAGACCGAGAGGGGCGACTCGAACGCCCGCTATCCGGTGCAGATTCGCGAGGGACGACTCGCTTGGGATCTTCTCGATCTGGAAGCGCCAGCGAAGGCAGTCTCGGGGGAGCGCTTCGAGGTTCGTGTGACGGTTCAGAACACGGGGGACGTGACGTGGTCGTCAGCGACCGGAGATGTTCTGGCCTACCATTGGTGGAACGACGACGGCGAATTGCTCGTTCACGATGGCCGTCGTACGCCTTATCCCGAGTCGGTAGCCCCCGGTGAGAAGGCTGAGGTTGAGCTGGTCGTCACGGCTCCCCAAGGGGTTGAGGCTTGTCAGTGTCGACTGGAGATCGAGGCCTTGCGCGAAGGTGTGTCTTGGTACGGTGCCCCGAGCAAGAGGCCGTCAAGCGTGAGTCCAGGTGGTCGCGGGGTACAGATGCCTCGGATCGAGGTGAGCCCCCAGTCGATCGCGTGGACGCTGGTGGATCACGATATGCCGTCGCGGATGCACGCTGGCGACCCGATCGACGTGACGCTGACTCTGCACAATCCAGGAAGCATCGACTGGGGCATTGGCGACAGCCTGTCCTACCGGATTTTCGATGGCCAGGGGAAGCGGGTCGCAGAGGGTCCACGAGTCCCGCTGGGCCAGGACGTGGGGGTGGGTGAGAGCCTCTCCGTCGTTGCGCGACTGCAAACACCTGATGCTCCGGGGGTCTACAGCGTGTCTTGGGAACCGCTGCGAGAGCACGAGTTTTGGTACGGAGCACCGAGCATTGTCCGCAAGAATGGCGCGCTGCGACGCGAGCGTTTGCAGGAATCGTTTCGTATCGAGGTCACAAGACCGAGGCTCGGATGGGACTTGATCGAGCAGAGCAAGTTTCCCATGGTGTGGGCGGGCGATGAGGCCACGATTCAGGTCACCGTCAAAAATACTGGGACAGAGACTTGGCGACGTTCACAGGGGGACCACCTGGCCTATCACTGGCTCGATGCTCAAGGTGCGGTGGTTCAGTTCGACGGTCAGCGTAGCCACCTGCCGCGTCGTCGGGGTCCGATTGCGCCAGGCGATGAGGTTACGATTTCGGCACGGATCCGTGGACCGGCACGGGGGGGAGAATATCGGCTGCAATGGGAGATGGTTCGCGAACACGTTCGGTGGTTTGGAGCGGCCGTGGATCTTCAAGGGCAGAGACACGCGCTGGGGCCGGGCAAGGTCTCAGGGACGCCGGTCGACGTTCGCTCGCGCGCGGCGTGGTTGCAGCAGGGAATGGTCCTGCTCTCTCTCTCATTCGTTCTTGGAATGTTGATCCGTCGGCGAAGAGAAAATCGCAACGTGGCGGAAGTGCGGAAGTACGACCCTCTCATTCTCGAGCTCGGAGTGTTGCTGTGGCTGTGGTTGGCCGTCTGGATGATGACGATCACCTTTGCCGAGCTCAGTGGGTTGCGTCTGTGGTCGAGAGGCATGGCCGCGACCGCGTCGGGGGCCGCGCTATTTTGCTTGCCCACGGCCATGGTTCAAGGACGGACGCGGGTCGTCATCGCTACCGGAACAATCCTTGCCGTGGGCTTCATGGGCGTCGCCGACCTGATCTACATGCACTTCTTCGGGAGCATTGTCCCTGTTGCGGCCCTCACCGCTTCCCATCACGTCGGCGAAGTGGGCGCGAGTATCGCGTCGTTGATCGAGCCGTATTATGCCTGGCTCACGCCGATCCCCTTGTCTGCGGTTTGTTTGGCACCGTTTGTGGCGTGGCAGCTCCGGTCTCGAACTCCGGCGCCGGGAAGATCCTCCCGTGCTCTTGCTCGTTTCGGCCCTCGACTCGGCGCGGTGGGGCTGTGCCTGGTCGTTGCTTCACCTTTCATGGTTCGTTTGTATGGGGCTATGGAAGGCTCCCTTGGCAAGCGCGTGTTTTCGGAGCAGAGAAATACGTCGAGATTCGGCTACCTCAACGCGCATCTCTTCGACGCGGCCCGTAGCGCACGTGAAAAGCATGGCCGTGGCTCGATTACGGCTGAGGAGGGGCACAACCTGCTCGATTTCCACACCGAACGTGCCCAGGAGGTCCGTAGAACTGTGAAACGCGAGATTGAAAGTGGGGGCGCGCCCGTGCCCGGTCAGGCGGGCCGAGCGAATCTCTTGCTGATTCAGGTCGAAGCGGCTCAGCAGTGGGTGATCGGTGCACGGAGCAAGGGCCGTGAAATCACGCCCTTTTTGAATCGTCTGCACACCCGCGGTTTCGCCTATCCGAACGTCGTCGATCAGACGGCCCAGGGAAAGACATCGGACGCCGAATACGCGACCTTGAACTCTCAGCATCCGTTGGGGGAGGGCGCGGTGTGCTTTTTACGCGCGGACAACAGCTTCGTCAGCTTGGCCCATGTTCTTAAGAATGAAGGCTATACGACCTTCTCGTCGCACCCTTACAAGCGAGGGTTTTGGAATCGCGCGGTGCTGCACCCCAAATATGGGTTCGACACGTCGATGTTTCGCCGCGAGCTTGGTCCCGGCCAACAGGTTGGGTGGGGCCTCGCAGACGGATTGTTTTTTGAACGTGTGCTTGAGCGGCTAAAAACCTTGCAGGAGCCTTGGTTTACCTTCTTGATCACCCTGTCCCTTCATCACCCTTACGACCATTTTCCGCCGAATTTGCAGGATCCTGACCTCGATCTGGGTGAACTTCAAGGCACACGTGTTGGCAACTACCTGCATGCCATGAACTACTTCGACAGGTCTCTTGAAGCACTCTTTGACGAGCTCGAACGTACCGGAAAGGCCTCGCGGACCCTTGTGGCGCTTTATGGCGACCACGATGCCCGCTTCGATCTTCGCGATCATCCGGAGATTCTCAAACTTGCGGGAGAGAGCGAATGGTCGCCATCCACCGACCTTCGGTTCGAGCGCGTTCCATTTTTTGTGGTTAATCCAGAGGCTGTTGCGCGTGGCCTCGTCGGCCGAATCACAGAGGTGGGCGGTCACATTGATATCGCTCCGACTTTGCTTCACCACCTCGGGGTTGCACGACCTCGAGCGTTTCTCGGACGGCCTCTGTTGGGATCCGAATTTCTCGGAGCTGGTGCCGGCGTAGAAAGAACGAAGAACTTTTCGCCCGGGATTGCGGTCTATCCCAATGGGTCGGTGTTGACCGAAGACCGCCTTTTTGTCGCCCGAGGCCGAGACATCCCACGGGATGGCGGCTGTTTCGACTATCCGGGGGGCAAGAGCCGACCGTTGGCGGACTGTGAAGGCCTTGAGCCGCGGGCGATCGAGGAAATTTCAATGTCCAGGGCTGTGGTCGATTTTGATTTTCACCGCTCGTTGGCGGCGGAGGTCCGCCCTGTTCAACCGTGATCTCGAGAACTCTTGTCGATCGTGCCCATGATTTGAAAGACGAGGCCATCGCTTCAACCAGCCAATGGCTCCACAGAGTGCGGCGAGTGAGTGGGAGAAGGTTCATGCCGTCGGCGCACGAGGAGCACGGGGCGGTATGTCTTCTTGGATGAGACTTGCGTCGAGGCGTCGACGTTGAAGGAGGATCTGAAATCGACACCGAGGTCCGCGAAGACATTCATAGTCTCTGTGGCCTGGAGAAGATGCCGCCAAAACGAAACCCTTGAAAACCAAGGTTTTCAGGGGTTTCGCAAGTGAGCCCGGTTGGGATCGAACCAACGACCCGCGGATTAAGAGTCCGAAGTTCAAAACGCGAGAAACCCCGTTTGACGTTGATTGAGCCACGAACGAAGCGGTTGGGGACCGATGAGTAGTAACGCGGGTAGTAAACTCTGATTGAGCGCGTTTTGCGGGATTACGCTTAGACGCGGAGGGAGTTCCAGACTCGACTCTGGGACCATCGAGTGAGGCATTCGGCGCGCATTGCGTGGAATCGGCCGATGCTTCTCGCAATCAGTGAGAGACCGATCCGGGGGTAGCAACAGAACCATTAAGAAACGAAGTCGAGTTCGGTCCTCCGTTCACCCCGTTGCCCACGTCCAGACAACCTGGGCGTCCAACGGCATCGGCCTGGTCATCTTGAGCAACGCTACGTCCCTGGATCTCGCGCGCGTCCCTGTACAAGAGTGTGAGACCTTTTCGCCGGATGACGGTTCCGGTGACATCATCCGAACGATTCAACGCCACGGTGTGCCGGTCCTCAACTCTGTCCGAGGAGCAGAGCGTCGCTGACTCCTCGTCAGTCTGGTCTACAGGGGAACGCAGCCGCGCCCTGACGCGCTCCTCGCCGCCTGCCGCGAGCTTTCCGTCCTCGCGGACGTTCACGAACGTGAAGCCAGGAAGGAGGGTTGGTGTGAAGCCATTGACCCTCGTCATCAGGTTGGCAAGGCGTAGTCAGATCTACGATGTGGGATGTCCAAGGGCTGCTGACCAGCTAGACGGTTCAGCACCGAGGAAGCTAGTCTCTTAGTGAAATGCATGTACAGCGAGATCTTTGGCTCAGGGAGTTTTCGCGGGAAGATTTTCCCAGGTGGCCATGCCCAAATCTTTGCGAAAATGCGGCGTTGCGATGGGACCGTGAAAAATTCCAGCATGGTGTGACCTCCGAGCATCACGCCGACATTGTCTCCGCCGAGAAAGACGGCAATTGTCCTTGGTATGGCTTCGAGGTCTTTTCTTCCTTGTTGGTCTGCGAGGTTTGCAACGAGACGGTAAGCTTCGGCGGTGATTTTCGATGGGAGGAGATTGACCACGATGTCGATGGGAGGCCAATCTTCGCGACTTTTATCCGACCTCGATGGTTCTACCCCGCGTTGCCATTTGTTCGGCCTCCATTAGGAATCCCTTCCGAGATCTTGGTGCCTCTTCATGACGCTTGTGCGGTCGCTTGGACTTCGCCAAGTTCTTCTGCTGGCCGACTGCGTGTGCTGTTGGAGGTGTTGATGGACAAGCATTCCATCCCAAGGAACGCGACGATTAAGAAGGGAAGAAACAGAGGGCGAGAGCGAGGTGTGTTGCTACATGACCGTTTGCAGGACTTTGCCAAAGACCGTTCGGACCTCCAACGCCTGCTGTTGGCCGCGAAATGGCTCGGAAACGCTGGGTCCCATGAGCTAGAGATGACCGAAGAGGTACTTCTCGACGCGTTCGATTTTGTCTCCTGTGCGTTGCATCTGATCTACGAGGACAGGATGGCGAGGACGATGGAAAGGGCCTCCGAGGTCATCGAGGCGAAGGGAGAACCGTGAAAGGTCTGGGATTCCCTGCTCCCGCCATGCCTGGTGGCATCGGCGGAAAGCCAAACTCGGCGAACTTGTCGGCGAGCTGATGGGCCGCTCCTTGGGTGTCAATCGCCGAGCGTTGCGCAACACTCTGGCAATTTTGTTCTCCGCGTCATCTTGGGAGTCGAACTGCATGAGCGGCAGAATACCGTCGCGGTTCGCCATTCTCCTGCACTGGATCGAGGTTCGCAGAGATGCGGGGTGCCAATTCCCGCTGTTCTACGAGGAGTGAAACACCTTGGTCATGACTGTGAATCGTGTTCTACGAGGGGGGGCATCGCCGGCTCGATATCTTTGGGGGAAGCGTCCTTTGAGTATGATCCGTTTTCACGGACACCTGTGAAGTGAAATATGTCCAAGAAAACGACCGTGAAGAACAAAACAACGAAGACGAGAAAGTCAGCCCCTCGGCGATACCCGGCTCAGTTCCGGGAAGATGCAGTTCGGCTGGCGCACGCCAAGGGCGCGTCCGTCAAGGAGTAATAGCCTTATCGACCGCCTCCCCCACGACACGCCCAACTTGATGCAAGCTCAGGAGTAATAGCCTTATCGACCGCCTCCCCCACAACACGCCCGACTTGATGCAAGCTCAGGCAGATGTCGACGTCAACACGGCTGCTCGCCAGCTTGGTCGGGCGAAGCAATGAGCCCGCGCTCCCTCGCCCAACGCTCAGGGACGAGCTCGCAGATGCGCTTCATCGGCCAACCTCCTGCAAGCTTGTCGATCACATCGATGAGGTCGTC
>Ga0256845_1000028_pt1 | contig 118130 bp, 104 predicted proteins | sample RiftiametaG_FD_189101 | JGI IMG/M metagenome (GOLD analysis project Ga0256845, IMG submission 189101) | Tube worm associated microbial communities from hydrothermal vent at the East Pacific Rise, Pacific Ocean - Riftia | ecosystem: Host-associated > Annelida > Integument > Unclassified ...
TCCCCGTCGCCGTCCCCGTCCCCGTCCCCGTCGCCGTCCCCGTCCCCGTCCCCGTCTCCGTCCCCAGCATCGACAACTTGCTCCGCCCCACTGTCCACAAAACAACCCGACAATCCTGCCGTTGTTGCGGCCAAGAAAGAAAAGTACGAGAGGTATGTTCCTGTAACACGCATCGCTCGACTTTCTTGAATATCGAGCAATGAGTCAATGGCCGATTTGGAACGCACGTTGCGCCATGTGCGCTACGTATGGATTGCTAATTTTTTGGCGACGAACAGCTCGGTGTCTCCCGAATCTGGCAAGCCGAGCATTGTTCCACGCCCGTGCACCTACCCCTCGATTTCCATCCAACACCCTAGGAGATCCGAAGGAAGTCATGGCAGCTCCCTGTCGAGCCCGAAGCGTTCAGCAACGGTCCATAGCCGATGTCCAGGGCAGCGATGGAAATCGACATCGCCCAAATGTCAGCGACTATCGATACCAACAGCCTAAACAGTTTTCGCCAACGAATCGCGGGCTCACAGACTCCACTCGACGGTCAAAGTCGAACGAAATTCGAATCTGGACTCGCTGAGACTGGTCGGTCACCGAATTTGTGCTGGTTGGGGCGAAAGGCCACCAAGGAGAACCAAACGACTCACGCTCTCCATCTGAGATTCACCCATTCGCCATACCCCGAAGCCGCTCCCATGACTTGTGACACGGCTCAGTCCGATAGGCCAACTCGATATGGCCACCGTAGACAGTAGGAGATGTGCACAGCCTACCCCCTCAAATGCTGGAACAACATTCGAGAGCCGTCGAGGACATCCTGGCTATGAAAACGAAAAATCACCTCTGCGACTTGGTCCCCTGACCTCGTTCATAGGTGATGAGCCAGCCTGCGATTCGTTCGACGGCGTGGGATGGCTACTCTCCGCAGTTGAAAAGCACCGCCGACGCATTGTCCCATGCTCCATGATAGGTCGACGTCATGTGCTCGTTGGGCGTCTCGACATGTGACGTCACTACGAGGTGTGTCTCGGACTCGACGATGATGGCGACAACATTCGCCCCCTTCGAGACCGCGCCGGACCGCAGTTCCATCTCACCATGAAACGCATCCGCCATGTCCACAAACTGACATTGTTTCTTGAGTGACAACATCTCGGAAGGATGCCCCTCACGAACTACGATCCCAGCTTGCTCGGGGGTCATCGTCAAGGCCGAGGGTCCACCGCGGGCGCAGGCCGTCAGTCCGACGAGTCCGACAAGGCCCACCAGAGCTCGGGCCGTATGCCGAATGAAGTCGAGCATCTCCTACTCCCCCTCGACTTCGGAGTCATTCGGCGGACTCGTTTCATCTCCTTCAGGGACTGCGATCGCTTCGCTGCCCACTGGATCGCTGACGGAATGTTCTCTGGGCGCCGCCTCGCGCATCACGACGTCACCCGCGAGTTTGACTTTCACGCATCCCGGCCAAATCGGTAGAATCGTGAAGGGAATGACATAGTTCATTCCGCAGTTGAAGGCTCGAATCTCCAGATTGGTGACGGCTTCACCCCCCTTGGCAGCAACGGCTTGGTTAATTTCTTCGGAGAAATCGATACTCTTGCGAAAACGAGCCGCTGAATCGACGATGGCCCAGCTGCGCTTGTACTTGGTCTCAAACGAACCGACGGTCTTGAGTTCCTGGTTCGCCAGGATCCGACCGTCACTGCCTCGTACAGTACCCGATAGGGATATTGGCGCCGTCGAATTGACGAAGGTCACGTCGGCCCTTGAACCCGCACAACCGCTGAAGATCGCTAGAACTCCAGACAAGCCGACTCCGCGCATTACATTTTGAGTTCTATTGTGCATCTTCATCTCCATCGTCTGAGAAGGATCCAGTTTCCTCGCTCCTTGTCTCGTCCGTCCCCGCCGGGGACGAAGAAACAACAGGCTCGACCTCGGCGGAGCTTCGGCCTCTAATCGAAACCGTGTGCCCCTCCAGCTCTCCACCTTGCATGATCTTACTGACCACAAGGGCCATCCAAAATTTCGCCTTCACTTGGATCCGGTCGACATGGACGTCGTAGCCATCGTCCATCTTAGTGGCACGAATGATCGAGGTGTCGACCTTCGAGGCCTTGGCTGCATGGGCGACAGTCATTGAATTCGACCGAGTTGCCGACCCGCCTGGCATCGCCCATGTCACTGCGCTCTGATAGACCTCTACCTTGACTGGACCCGTGGGGAGTTCGCCCTCTACAGGCTCAGTCGGGCCAAGATATTTTACGGGCCCGACCATCACGGGCGTGGTCAGACGAGCGGCCGCCAGAGTCGGCGGGGTGCCGCAGGCACTGCTCATGAATGCTAGACTGCCGAGGCCTGCCAAGGCCTGCACAAGCCGTCTTGGAGCGAAAACATTTCGTCGAAACGAGTTCATCCTGCTGCGAGTACCATCGAATCCAATGTGTTTTGGCGAGAACATCACCAAATTTTTATTTCGTCCTTTCGAGTTTGGTGGCCAGAGTTGCAAAACATGCTCTTAATGAGCCCGCTATCCGCGACATGGCGGAGATATAGCGACGATCCGTAGATAAAATGTCGTCGAACGATCGCGCTCGAAATCGGCCTTCCAGATGGAACCGAGGCATGTCTTAGAAGGATGCAATGAGCGTAAATGAGCATACATCAATATGCGGACCGGGCCCGGTTCCGAGCACCATCACGAACCCGTAGTTTTCTGGGGGACTCCGGTCCAAGATTCTCCCCGGGAGGCGATCGACAAACCACGTCCTTTTTGAGTTGAGGTTGTGTCATCAGGGATTGACTCCGAAACATCTATCAGACATGCGAAAGGGCGAGGTTCGCTGAACTGCGATGCATCATAGACCGCACTCTTCGCGGCTCAGCCATGCCATCTCTGAAGATGTCGACCATGGCAGGAGCGAATATTCGCTATGGTTCAGGTCGATGTCGTCCCCCCCCCATACACCTTTCTCCAACTTGCGCTCGATTCGCTAGCCATTGCGGACGAACCCTTGGATCGGCTTGCCCTATGGGAACTCATCAAGGCAAAGGGCTTGGATAGGAAGCTTAAGACAGAGGGAAAGACTCCCTGGGAAACCTTGGCCGCGCGTCTCTACGTGGATATCCGTGGAAACCCGGAATCCCCTTTTGTCGGGCTCGGACGTCGTCCCGTTCGTTTCTGGCTCAAATCGAGGACCTGCCCCACCGGTTGGTCGCCAGAGCAGGCATCAAGCGAGAGACCGAGTCGTTCGCACCAACCCACCGAACTGGATCTCCGCAATCGGTCGTACCTCGAACGCGACCTTCATCCCCTGCTCGCGTCTTTCGCCTTCGAAAAGATGGATGGAGTGCGTGTAAAGACCATCGGTCATAGCTCGAGCAAGAAAAAGACATATGGAGAGTGGGTTCATCCGGATTTGATCGGGGTGTGGTTTCCGATGAAGGCTCTGGAGGAAGTCACGGTGAACTTCAGCTTCGCTATGCAACCCCCCCGAGTTCGTCTCTATTCCTTCGAGCTAAAACGATCCGTCAGCTTCGGCAATCTGAGGGAGTCATTTTTTCAGGCGGTATCAAATTCATCCTGGGCACACGAAGGCTATTTGGTGGCCGCCGAGTGGCGCGACGATGGAGAATTTAGAGATGAGCTTGCTCGTCTCTCCCAAGCCTTCGGTATAGGCGCCATTCGTCTCGATCTCGCGGACCCCAGCAATGGTGAGGTCCTAATTCCGGCGCGGTCGAGAGACGAGATCGATTGGGCAACCTTGGACAAACTTGTGGCGATGAACCCCGATGTCCGCAATTTTCTCGATACGGTACGTATCGACCTGGGGGCTCGACGAGCACACGAGGCTGAATATGACGAGATCATGGAGGATGCAGCGCAATACGCCCGAGATTTGATGAATCAGCCGAATGAATCCAGAAGGAAGAAGACACGGCCAAAGCCAAAGCCAAAATAGACTTCGTCGGCTCATGTCGAGACTGGCCAGCGAGGGGTCGTCCTACCCGACAACAGCACAAAAAACAGTCGCCAGCGCTACACGCTCGACCCCTTTTCGGGTGTTGGCTCATCCAGTGCTTCAGCGTTCGCACGGAACAACCCGGCGAAGCGTGCGTCATCGAGGACCAGGCTGAAATAGAGACGACGAGGGTGAAACTCAGCGTGGTAGCGAGTCTGGCCCAGAAAGCGCTGCAAACGATTTGCAGAGCGAAGCATCAGCCCCGGCACTCGGCGAGGCTCGATTCCGCGTGCTCGTAGCAGAGCGCTGAGCGGACCGGCGGAAACCCCTGCGACGTTGTAGACCCCCTTGCCACGTAGCATGATGCTGAGCAAGAGATCATGGGCAAGACGTTCCTTCGTCGTGGGGTTGATCATCGGATCAAAACCCACTGGCAAGAGTGGAGGATGACTCTCGCAAAGAAGATTCAGGCCCGACATCACGCCACCTCCGAGCACCCCCGCAGGGCGTAAGACCATCACGTCGCAACGAGGATGATCCATCTTGGCCCGACAAATAAATTCTGCGTCTATAATATCGCGCACAGTGGAGTGCACGTCGGGATCCAAGTTGAGCTCAGCATCCTCGCGAACCTTGTAGTCCACCCGCGCCCCCACTTTGTAGACGGCATCGCTCGACAAGAAGACAACTTTGTCGATCGAATGGCGTAGACTCGCCTCGACGAGATAGCGAGTGGCGTTGACGTTGAAGTTGTGGCGTTGAAAATTGTAACCACGTGGATTTCCCGAGAATGCAAGATGGACGACCGTGTCAAAGGGGGTGTCGATCGACGCATCGAGAAGAAAAAGATTGTCGACTTCCCGACGGCGACTAAGATTGGCAGTTGCGAAGGAAAACCGTGTTGAATCGAGTCCGAGCAGCGGTGGTGGACACGCGCCCTCACTGACTGCGAGCACTCGCTCAACAAGAGAACTCGCCATCAGCAGATTAATCAGCTCGATCGCGACTTTTCGATGAGCTCCGGTCACCACTACGCGCCGCATGCCCGAGCGCAGCGTCCCCGTTTCGCGTGAACCGATTTCGCTTGGAAGCATTTTTGTGTTCGTGCTCCTCACCTTTCGCCCCCTCTCCCGCGTCGTTCCAATCCAATCTTAATCTGCTCGGAAACCGCGGCTTGCACCCGCGCGACGGCCTCTCGGCGCAGCTCAATATTCCTCAGGACATCGGGATCGATCTCGATGGGGGTTCCAAAATTGATAAAATACTGGGACGGCCGTGGCAACAATCCAACGGGTCCGAGTAGGGGAAAGGTGGTCGTGAGCGGAACAAAAGGAAGCTTAAGCGCTCGCGCGAGCGGCTCTAGGTTGGCGATCATCGTCTGCTGTTCTTCTGCGCCGACCACTCCGAACGGAATCACGGGCACGCCATGGCGTGCGGCAAGCTCCACATGCCCGTGGCTAAAGTCCCTTAGCTGATAGCGCTCCTTCGCTGGTTTCCCGAGGGCCCGCGCTCCTTCTGGAAAAATGCCGACAAGATGCCCCTCGTGGATCAAGCCATCGAAATTTCGCCGGGTACCCGATACCTGACCCAGACTGCGAAAATAGGTGCCCAAAAAAGGGATCCGGTAGGCGAAGTAGTCCACCATGTAGCGCAGCAGACGCGGAGGATTCTTGGCGTGAAAAATATCGGCGCTCACCATCACCCCATCGAAAGGGAGCACGCCACTATGGTTGCCAACAATCACCGCCGCGCCTTGGTCCGGAATATTGTCGTGGCCCCCGGAGACCACACGAAAATAGTTTTGGTGGAGCCAGTACCCAAGCGCGTAGGCCGACGCGAGCCCCTCTGGACGTGTCCCAAAGATGTCTGTCCCGTAGCCGCAGTCGTCAAGGAGGTACGCCTCAAGCCGAAGACGCTCCGACGGCGGCAACAAACTGCGCACCAAGTCCGGCCGAATCTTGTCGAGGAAGGAGATCACAGGAGCACCTCAGGCTCAGTTACTATCGCAAGAATCACAGCGCAGATTCAATGCCGGCCACTGGCGACTCCCCTCGAGCCGACCGCAGACCGATGCCTCAGCCGGACCTCTGAGAGCCCAATGAGCGCCGGCGCGCGTGCGCCGGCGCCGCACGCACATCTGACAAACAGAGACGTGTGAATCCCGCATTTTGGAGTTCACCTTCAGCGGTGTTGCACCGGCAAAAAAGCTGCTATGGTCCGCGCCGCCGAGCAAGGGCTCACTGGAGAGGTGTCCGAGCGGCCGAAGGTGCCAGACTCGAAATCTGGTGTGGCGCAAGTCACCGAGGGTTCGAATCCCTCCCTCTCCGCCCAGACGACCGAATTTCGGTCACCCTATCTGATAACTTAATCGACCTGGAGAGGTGTCCGAGTGGCCGAAGGTGCGTGATTGGAAATCACGTGTGGGGCAACCCACCGCGGGTTCGAATCCCGCCCTCTCCGCAGCGTGGTCCGGTTCATTCCGGTCCGCTCCTATGCCCCGCGCGACGGGGTCCTCTTGAACTCCGCCAGGGCCGGAAGGCAGCAACGGTAGAGAGGACTCCGGGTGTGCGGGGCACTTTTTTGGGAAGCACGTCATATTCGTACCGACACGACCCGAAAGAGGAGCCGCACATCGGGGAAGAAGGCTCTACTCCTAGTGGAGGTGAGCCCGGCCCCCCCCGCATTTCTGCTGCTTCTCGCGCTCGCCGCGGGATCTCTCGGCTCCGCGCTCTGCCCATCGCGGGCACTGGCGAACTACGTCGTCGATGGGATCGCGCGCCATCCGGCTCCAGTCGTGGCCGGCAATGCCGCAGCACGGCCTTCGGGCGCGCCGATCGCAAAACGCAAGCTTCGCCAGTCGCTCTACGTTCACAGCGCGATTGTCATCGTCCCAAGTTTTTTTCTTGGGCGTTTTTTTCGCTCATACAGCAATGCCCTATGTCGCAGGCATGTGGGATCAGTCGCCAGGCGCATGGGGACGAATCGAGCGAATGCGTGTAATTTTCGGCTTGGTCTCGGCTACCAACATACGCAAGGCCGTCTTGTGCTCCGTGGAGGGCTCGAACACACGCGCCTGCACATGCCCGACAGCAACTGGCTCGGCAAACGAGAACGAATTTCCGCGGCCGACCTGACGCAGATCCGACTGCACCTCACAGCGCTTCGGGTTGGTGCGCTCTTTGAGTTCCCACTCGCGCGCGGGCTCTCATCACGTAGACGACGACATCTTGATGTGAGTTGGCGCGTGGGTGGCAACGTCGGTCTCGGATTTCTAGGCGGAGGCATCTATCGTACGAAGCTCGGCTCCCAGACTTCACAATGCACGCTTCGTGGACTTGGCGATCTCTCGGTCTGCCGGCCCTATCGCCCACTTGAGTTTAACGAAGCGGGCCGTAGCACACCGTATTTTGCCCACTGCGAGTCCGGCCATTGCAATGAAGCAGATCTCATCCGCGCCGGGAGGACACGCCAGCGAGGGCTCCCGAGCGTGGTCCCCATCGCCAACCTGGTCACGGGACCTCGTTTCGAGATGGGACGACTAGGGCTCGCTCTTGAAATGAGCGTGGGTGTCGGCATCGGGCTTGGCATCGCCCTGGATACCCGCCTCAAAACAACGCACTAATCGGCTATTTTCCGCCGCCACCAAAGAAATACGAGAGTCCGCCACCGAAATAGAATCCGGTGTTCCAACCACCTTGGATGTTGATCCCGAGGGTGTCCTTGATGATGATTCGGCTGGTGACGATCAAATTGATGATCGGGATGACCGGGGGAACATCGGACTGTTTTATACGACTTCCGAAGCTGTTGAGATCGCTCTTGTTGCACTCAGTCTTGCTGCAACGAGCGAAATAGGGACTTCCACCGAGTTCGCTGGGCCAGCCTCCGGGCGGCACTGGACCGTCTGCGTCACTGCCGTCACCATTTTGATCAATATCAGGATCATCCCAGTACTGCGGCGTGCACATGGTCAAATCTGAGAGATTGCGCAAACTCGTGCAAGCGGGACCAGGTCCGCGCTGAACATCGGCATTCCCGGTACGCTGATAGCCAATCGGTGTCTGATGAATGCCTTTACCTACAACGATGCCGAGCCCCAGGCCTCCTCCGCCACCGATTTGAACCTCGATATCCGGAGTGCGTACAATGGTCCCACGGCCGATGAAATCGGCCTCGATAAACACGAAACCCATGTCGATCTCGGTGTAGTCGGCGGCGCCCAAATCACATTTCGCCCCGTTATTGATGGGGAGCACCCCCTCCGGATCGTGCTGTTTGCAGCCGTCGCCCCACTCATCGTTGTCGAGCCACAAACCGTCGGGGAGCTTGGCACGCTGGTAACCAGCCGTGCCTACGATATCGAAAGCCCGTGATTTTCGGTAGGTGTACTCACCAGCGATGTACCAGTTGCAACCGTCGTTGCGCATATTGCCCTTTTCCATACCCACGCTGCCGATGGTGCTTCGGCATTGGGCGTTGGTGTGTGAGGCCAAAAACATCGAAAGAAACGCCGTAGGAACGATCGTAAGTCCCGTGCGAAATCCCAAAGCATGGGCATTGTAGCCACCGGGGCTGAAGGCGTCGGGTTCATCGGACATCGTGGGTGCTTCGGAAGCGAGGCCCCCAGTCGGGTCGTCCCCAGTCTCATCGACCCACGCGTCCTCGTCCTCGGCGAGAGGCCCTTCAGCGACCGGCCCTTCGTCGACCGGCCCTTCGTCGACGTCAGTCAACCCGGGCGCATCCGTATCGACGGCCACGCCATGATCCCATGCCCCGACGTTGGATTCTGTCTGCTGCCCGAACGTCATAGCGACCCCCGCGGATGCAGTAGTAGAGATCAACGACGACGACAGGACGAGCGTAAACGCGGGAACAAGGGGACGCATGGCCAAACTATACGCTTGTCCGAGGAACGATGGCAAAATCAACGATCTCGCGTACGGCGCTCTAAAGACTGATCCTGCGCCAGCTCTTGCCCAAGAACTTGATCCCCATCGCTATACCCAGCAAATTCACGTAGACGACCGCGGCCGTCCAGATGCCCATCATTCCGTAGCCGAGCACGGGCCCGAGAATCCAGGCCATCGGGACCAAGACGAACAGATGTAGGCACAACTCGACAACCATCACATAGACGTTGGCCCCGGCCCCGTAGAGCGCTTGCGACAAGATCAGGCCGACCACCATCATAGGCAGGCATGTCGCTACTAAGCGCATGGGTCCTTCGGCGGCGGCGGAGACCGCGGGATTGTTGGGCGCCCATAGGCTGATGATCTCCTGGGGGAATATCCAAAAAGCGACCCCTGCCGCGATCACCCCAAAGATTCCCAATCGAACAGACTCCCAACCGTATCGCGCGGCAAGGTTCGGTTTGTGGGCGCCGAGACTCTGACTCACCGCGGTGGCCGTGGCCGTCCCAAAAGCCAACAAGGGCATGAAACACAGCGCGCCCGCTTGCATGATCACCCCGGTCGCGGCGGTGTAGACGTTGTCTGCGCCTGCCGCGGCATCGATCTGGCCTGCGAATTGGAGAAACATCAGGAATCCCCCCATCAAGATGACCGTCGCGGATCCAGAGGGTAACGCGAGTCCGATGATCTCGCGTGCGACCTTCCGGCTTCGATTCGTCCAGCTGTAGATCGAGAACCGGAAGCGATAGCGAGGCAGCAGGCTCACTGCAACCATGATGGCCAAACCAACGTAGGTCGCCATCATCGACGCGAGACCCGCTCCATCAAGCCCCATCTCAGCGATCCCGAGGGTCTCGTTGCCGTAGATCAGCAAGTAATTCATGCCGATATTGAAAAAATTCATCACCACGGCGGCAACAAAATGCACATAGGTTCGGCCGATCCCATCAAAGAACGCCTTGTAGCTGAAAGTCACCACCATGCCTGCGATGCTCAGCATCCGTAGCTGGACGTAGGTCAGTCCTAAAGCCTGCTGCTTCTCGCTCGCTTGGGCGAAAAACGAGATGGTCATGGGGCTCGAAAAATATCCAAGTGCGGTGCCCAGCAGTCCCGCGACCACCGCCACAAGCAGGCTGTTGTACAAAACACGCCCGGCAGCTTTCTCGTCGCGTTCGGCGAAGCGGCGCGCCGTAATGGCCTGAGTGCCGTAGCTGATCGCTGCAAAGAAACCGCCGACCGCCCAGTAGAGAGGCATGCCGACGGCCAAGGCTGCTTGCGATGCCGTCGCCTCAGCACTATCGAGCCGTCCGACCATCACGTTGTCGGCCGTGTTCACCAGATACTGGGTGATCATGGCAATCATCACAAAGCTCCCCAGATAGAGAACTTTTCGGATCAACTTGACCTCTGGAAAAAGCCTGGCGAACTTAGGGGGGTCGTCGTGAAGATTGGTAAGCTCGACCAAAGAAGGGCCCTTCCGAAGGATGCCGGCTTACCGTAGCGAACCCGAAGCAGCAAGCGAGACGCGGCGCAATCGCCATGGGACCTAGCTCGCGGCGAGACGCCCGAGCTGTGCGCGAATGTCGGATTCCAGAGATCCCATACAACCTTCTTTATAGCCGTCGTACGCCGCACGGATCACACCTTCGTGGTCGACAACGAAGCTAAACGGAAACGTTCGGATTCCGTAGGCGCCGGCGGCCCCTTCACCCTGATAGGCAATACCCATGGTGAGATCATGATCTTGAACGAACTCATGAACCCCCTCCACTTCTTCGTCGGTCGCCACAGCAACGACCGAGAGTCCGAGATCACCATAGCTCCGCTGGAGACGCTCAAACTCGGGCAATTCTTTTAGGCATGGCTTGCACCACGTGCCCCAGAAGTTCAGCAGTAGAACTCGACCGCGGCTCTGCGCCGGAGACAGCCTGGAGCCGCTTCCGTCGGCCACCGGCAAGTCAAAATCTTGTACCGGTCCGCCTACGCCCTCCGCCCCCCCGCAGCGTTTATCCGCGACCCCATAGAGGGGAGCGAGGAGCCCATCGGAGTTTGCTCCCGGCGAGTGGCCCTTGAGCTCTGCCCCTTCAGGGCCGCTGGCATCTTGCCAGGTGGGTCGCCCCCCGGCACAGCCGCAGGCAAACAGCATCAGAGAGACACACACCCTCGGCCCCATACGACGACGCAAGATCAGAAACATCGGGTCAAGGATAGCTCAACCCTCAGGCATTGCGTGGGCGAGCGCCGCCCAAATTCGGGCCAATTCACCACGGCCTGCAGCATAAGGGAGCAGCAGCCGAACCGTGTGGCCCCCAGGGGTCGTCACGAGCACACCCGACTCTCGCATCTTCGCGCCCACAGACTTCGCCATTCCCTCATCGAGCCCACCGACTTGGATTCCAATCATTGCACCTCGCCCGCGAATCTCGTGGACCGCCGAGATCGGTTGCTCTCTCGACAACTCGCGGAGAATCCCGATCTGCGCCCCGGCGCTGGCGAGTAGGCCCTCTTCTTCAATGATCTTCAAGGTTGCGAGACCGGCTGCGCAGGCCACCGGATTGCCACCGAAGGTAGTCCCGTGAGTCCCCAATCCCATATGTACGGCGTGTTTACGGCGGGCAAGGCAGGCCCCTATTGGGAAACCTCCGCCGAGCCCCTTCGCCAACCAAAGAATATCTGGCTCGGCTTCGCGGCCGACAATCGATGTCCAAGCCGACCATTCTCCCGTCCGTCCTGAACCAGTTTGAATCTCATCCACACCTAAAAGCGCACCGTGCTCGTCGCAACATCGCCGCAACCCGAGCAGGAACTCTCGCGACGCAGGCCAGACCCCACCTTCACCTTGAATTGGCTCGACAAACACCGCGGCGATACTCCCGGAGTTTTCCGTAAAGCAGGCTTCGACGGCCTCGAGGTCACCAAAGGGCAGCCGTAGCACCCGGGCCGTGGCAAAACGCCGTTCGTGTGTCTCTCCTAGACAGGTCACGTAGGGCTCCCGGTAGCGGGAGTTCGCGGTCAAGGCTATCGCGCCCAAAGTACGGCCATGAAAGGCTCGTTCAAAAACGACGATCGTATCTCGTCCCGTAGCCCGAAGCGCGAGTTTTAGTGCTGCCTCGGTGGCTTCTGTACCCGAATTTGCAAAAAACACTTGAGCGTCAGAGATCGGAAAAAGTGCCGCAAGTCGCTTCGCAAGTTGCTGTTGTGGCGCAGTTTGAAACGAATTGGCGACAGAGGCGACACGGCTCAGCTGCGCTCGAATCGCCTCCACCCAGGTCGGATGGCCGTGGCCCAATACCGCGCAGCCGATCCCGGCGATGGCATCGAGATAGACCTTCCCGGCACCGTCTCTGAGTTCAAAGCTGGGACCCTCGCCTTCGGGCATGCAGCTTTGGAGCTCAAGGTCTCGGTTGGGATATGTCGGCCAGCGAAGATCGTCCATGCTGCGGTATGACATAGGCGATTTCAGAAGGCCAGGCGGACTCCGCGGCTACCATCGGAAACGAGCGACCAACGATGCCGGGATTTTTTTTTCGTGTCGCGGTGGCGAACGAGCCCGAGGATCACGGTGGCCAGTCCCACGACCCCAGTCGTCACGAGCATGAAGTTGGTTGCCACGCGGGACTGATCGAACTTTCTTCTGGCACGCATTTTTTGGTCAGAACAATCGGTACAAGGCTCCTCAAACGACCTCTTCGACCGAACCGTCTGAATCGCCAACATGCCTGCGCTTCCCCCCGACAACGCGGTGGCTCCCATCCCGATCAAAAGACTGATGCGGAGCACGCGAGCTCGCGCTTTTTTCTCCCTTGCCACCTTCTCATCTCGCAAGCCCGAGACTTCCGGAACGGCCGAGACTCCAATCGAAACGGGGGGGCTCACCACTCCGGCCCCCGAAAAATCCCCCCCCCCCGCTTGGCTCCGAGCCCCGTCATGGTCAGGCAGACTAAAATCCAGAACGAGGGTCTGGCCCTCTTCGATGTACTGCACGTCCTGAGGGAATCGTGCCCCTCCCTCGTCGACCAGCACGATCACCACTCGTCCAGGCTCGATATGCAACGGAAAATCGTCGAGCGAGTGGCTCTTGCCGCCGACGATGATGCGCGCGGGCAACCCATCAATCCCCCGATTTTTCCGTTGCGGTTGCAACGTACCGACCTTGCGCTGCAACGTTTCCATCGCGCCTTCGACCTTCGTGGCTTGCGGGGCGGTGAGGCCATAGCGATCCAAATAGAGCTCAAAGGCCATGAGGGCCTCCACCGGGCGGTCTGCCTTCTGATAGGCACGGGCGGCGTTCACGAGCGTGGCTCCATCGGGGTGAAGAACATAGGATTTCATCCAGGCTTTGGCGGCCCCTAGAAAATCGCCACTCACCCGCAAATCGGAGGCGCGATGCCACCATGCACTGGCCTCGGCAAGGCCGAGCTCCTCACTTTCATTGGGGCTTGAGAGGGCGGCACCGCTCGAACCTTGACTCGGCAAGGGCGTCCCGGATCCCGGCCCCCATCCCAGTCCTGCTCTGGATCGAAGGGCAGCCTGCGCGGGAATTGCCAGTTGAAATGATAATGCACACAACCCAGCGAGCATGACCCAGCGAAGCGCCGAACCATGCGCCAAACATCGCCTAACGTAGGACGAGGTCAACATGGGGCAAATCGCCAGTCGTGTTTCTTGAACCGACACCGGTCTTCGACTTCGTTCCCCTCAGAGCCTGAGGCAGTGGGAGAAACCCCTCCTCGCCGCGCGGAGACGATACTTTGTCGGGCGCTCCTCGTGGGTCGAGTCTCTCGTCGTTGGAGTTCTTGGCGATCCCGCGTGGGCGCTGGGACGAAACGTAATTACGGACGGCCCCTCGATGCTTGATTCGAACCAGGTCAGTCTTCACATCTTCTAAAATATTGGGCTCAAGAGCGGCCAGCGAGAACACGGCAAATTTGTGATCGGAGCGAGCGGGCAGCAAAACGACGTGGTGTCGGTAACCCGCCCGTTCGAAACGCACCTCGTAGCTGTCAGCCGTTGCCACACGAAACTCGCCGGGAGTCGACCCCGAATGCATTCGACCATCGATGGTCACTGTCGCGCCGGGAGGTTCGGTCCGGAGCCACCAAGTAACCTCTTCGTCCAGAAGTGGCGGACGGTGGAGTTGCGGTTCGACTTCACTCGGAACCCTGGGCTTCGGTGAAGCCGGCAAAGCCCCAGCCTCGCTAAGCGCCGTTGGTTCATCACCATCGTTCATCACCAAAATCGTCATGCCCGCGCCCAAGGCAGGCAGAAGCAACCACATCCCCCACTGCAACAATGGATGCCGGATCCCCGGGAGCGTCGTCGTCACCGTCGATGTTAGCGACTGAAGCGATCGCCGTGCGTCCTCTGGGCTCAACCTCCGATCTTGGACGGCCGTTGCAGATCGTCGTTCCGGCGCTGGCAGGGGCGGCGGTCGGTGAGCGTGGGTCTCTCGCGACGTGGAGCGCAGTGCGGCGCGCACATAGTCAAGGTGGCCAGTGAAGTGCCCTGCCATCAACTCCGCCATAAATCGCCGTGCGTCAACGTCTTCGCCGCGACCTCCCTGCGGCATCGGGCAGCCGCGTGAAACTTCTTTGATGGCGGCGAGCATAGCCCCGGCATCGTTAAATCGCTCCTGCCGATCACTGGCCAGGCTACGATCAAGAATTGATTGCAGCTTACCCACGAGCACGCCGCTGAGGCCTTGAAGATGCGGAGAGTTCAACGATCGCAACGTCGGAACCTTGCACTGCATCACGGCAGAGAGCGTCGCGGCCTCCGAGTCCCGGGCAAAAAGTCTTTGTCCCGTGAGAATCTCCCAAAGGATCACGCCGCTCGCAAAAACATCGGCACGGAGATCCAAAGCGTCCCCGCGAGCCTGCTCTGGAGACATATATGCGATCTTTCCACGCAGTTCTCCTGTACGCGTTGTGCTGTTTTTTCCTGCGGCCTTCATGATGCCGAAGTCCGCGACCTTCACCCATCCCTCCATCGTCACAAGCAGGTTGTGCGGCGACACATCACGATGCACCAGTTTGTAGGGAATACCGTCGGGGTCGCACAGACGATGGGCAGCAGCGAGCCCTTCCAGCGTATCTGCGATCACTTGCAGGGAGACGGCCAGAGGAAAAATACCCTCATGAACGTTATTTAGCGCGGCGAGATTCTCTCCCTCCACAAGCTCCATAACCATGTAGTGATCACCACCGTCTTCCCCAAGATCGAGAATCTCCACGACATTGGGGTGATGAATTCTCGCGGCAATCCGCGCCTCATCCAAAAACATCCCAACAAATTTGGGCTCATCCGCGAGATGTGGATGAATGATCTTCACCGCGACGGCCTTTTCGAAGCCAGCCTCGCCTAGGGCGCGCCCTAGGTACACGGTCGCCATCCCGCCCCGAGCGAGGGGCATGATCAGCTCATAGCGCCCGACACGTCGCTGTCTCGACGTGCTGGCGCTCACGTCGGACGAGGGCCCCCTCGGTGTCAGCACGCTGGTCTCGGCCTCGACAGACATACAAAGATCACCCCGTAGGAAACAAACACGGGCCCACTGTGAGCATACGCGAAAGAGAGGCCTCGATCATCAAGAGTGGCTTTCGGACTTCGGGTCTCGGCTGCGAGCCATCGTCAGACTCGTCCGCGAGTGCCCATTCGCCATTTTTCGAAGGCTCGGTAAGAAAAGATCTCGGAGATCGTGTCACTCCTCGGAAATAACTGTGATCGGTCGGGGCAATTCGTAGTGAATCAGTCTATCGTTTTTCACAGCCATCGATTCTAAATTTCCTTTTATTCTCGACTAGTTGTGGACGTCTATCCACAGGATATGGCAGGGGCGCAACAAGCGCAACGCAAGATGTTGTGGAATGAGGCTTGCGTGTCCGATCGAGCTGTCGTACGAGCTTTGCCAGATCTAGGTCTAGGAGGCGCACATGGCAAAGCGACAAACGCGTAGGAGCATCTCGGTAAAAGGCATCACCTATCAGCGGCTCAAGGACTACTGCGACGGGCAGGGTAAGAGCGTCAGCGGCTACCTCGAAGAGCTCATCGCTACCAAGCTCGATGCCGCCGGAGTACCGATCCCCACGGTGCTGAAGCCGCGTCCGGAGCGTAAGACATCGGTCGATCCCGAAGAGATCGTCTCGCAACACTTCACATTTTAGGTCGCCCGGGAACAAAGGCGGCGGCGCTACCCGCACGTGGTGCCGAGTGGCCATCTGCCGCATCCTATCGGCCACCCGCTGTGAATTCCCGGTGAAGGCCGGTGGATTCGGTCTATCGTCTGCGATCTCATGTCTTATCTCGTCCTTGCGCGCAAATATCGGCCGCAACGCTTTGCCGACATGGTTGGCCAGGAGCATGTGACGCGGACCTTGAGCAACGCGATCCGCTGCGATCGTGTACATCATGCTTACCTTTTTTGTGGGGTCCGAGGGCTGGGGAAGACCACAGCCGCGCGCATCCTCGCCAAATGTCTAGTGTGTGAGAAGGGACCGAGTCCTGAGCCTTGCGACGGCTGTGAGCAATGTCGAGCGGTGAGTCAAGGACGCAGCGTCGATGTGATCGAGATCGACGGAGCGAGCAACAACTCCGTCGATGATATCCGCTCGCTCCGCGAGCAGGTCTACTACCTGCCCCAGAGCGCCCGACGAAAAATCTACATCATCGATGAGGTCCACATGCTCACCCAGCAGGCCTTCAACGCCCTGCTTAAGACCCTCGAGGAACCTCCCGAACACGTTACTTTTTTGTTCGCCACAACGGACCCGCACAAGGTCCTGCCGACCATCCTTTCGCGGGTATCGAGGCTCGACTATCGCCGTGTCTCCGCGGCCGTCCTTGTTCCGTTCCTACGAAAGATTCTTCAGAAAGAAGAGGTTGTGGTCGAAGACGAAGGGCTGCACGTCATCGCGCGATGCGGGGAGGGATCGGTTCGAGATTCGCTGACCCTGCTCGACAAGGTTATCGCTTTTGCCCAAGACCCGGGAGCCATCAAGACCGCGGAGGTTCTGGCCGTACTCGGTGAGGCCAATCGTTTTTCGATCGCCCTTCTGGCCCAGGCGGTTCTTGACAGAGATGCAGGACAAACTCTCGGGCTCTACCGAAAGATCACCGACTCGGGCTGCGACGTGATGCGCTTTTGTGTCGCCTTTCTTCAGCACCTACGGGACCTGTGCGTCATCAAGACCTGCGACTCGCGCGAACTTTTGCTCGACATGAGCGATGATCTTTTTGAACAGATGCGAGCCCAAGCCGCGGGGAGTAACGCCACCGTACTGGCCCAATATTTTGACCGTTTCTCGCGGGTGATCGACAACCTCGATCGCAGCCGCGTCCCCAGCCTCGTGGTCGAAATGGGCCTCTTAGACCTCGTCAGCACAGAGCCGCTCGTTCCGATCGGAGCCTTGATCGCCCAACTCCGTTCGCCGACCCGCGGGTCGAGCGGATCCGACGGCCCCCCCCCCAGCGCCGGCACTCGATCCCAACCTGGACAAAAACGCGGTGAACATGGCAGGGGAGTTCGATCCGCTCTCGACTCCTCGGTGACCGCCCAATCGAGGACCGCCCAAAAGGTCTCCGGAGAACCGAATCGAGACGCCCAATCAACTCGCCCGGAACCGACCCCGGCAGACACAGCCGCTCCCTCGGACACCTCCTCCCCTCGCCACCTCCCGCCACAGCCTGCCCATGATACCGAGCGCTCGGTCACCGAGGCAGTCGAGCCACATATTCCCCCAGTTCGAACAGGTGGAGGCCAAAGCGGCATCGCCGATCAACTCTGGAACATGTTCCACGAGAGCCAAAAGTCGGCCGTTCAGCCTTCCTCTCCGCCGCCACCCTCCTCCAGTCAAAAATCGAGCGTGCCAACGGAAGGCGCCTTCCAACTCTCTGGGAAGGTCGAGGCTCCCTCGGAGCCCGTCGTGATACAAGCCATCGAGTCCGTAGGAGACTGTGCCGGATCTCGATGCGGTCCTCAGCAGATAATTCCATGGAAAAATCTGGCGCCCTTTGTGGCGTGGGAGACCTTGCTTCAGAAAATTGGTGAGGCCCGGGAGGACCTTCTTTTTGCCGTCCTTGCCGACATGGGGCTGTCTGCACTGGGTCCAGACACCATTGTACTTGCAGTGCCATCCGGAAGTTTCGCGGCGGACCAAATCCGCACGGAGCCAGAGCTGCAGGCACGGTTCGCCCATTTCACGACGACATATTTTGGCGAGGCCATGCCGCTGCGCCTCATCGACGCGCCCCCCTGCCTTCCAGATCTACCCAGCCTCGATCTTGTTGAGAAGCAACGCGCACAGCGCCATGCGGCGGCCATGACCCGAGAGGCACAAACAGACCCCAACATTAAACGCCTGCTCGCTACATTTTCGGGCGAACTCGGAAATGTGAAGGTGCTCGCCGCCGAAAGCACAGGGTCGGCGCAAGAACCCTCGGAAACTCCGGCCAGCTCCGCGTAGCTTGCAGGTCCCCGCTCGCACATGCGGCACGCGGTCTTTGCCGGTCTTCCCCTGGGACTATGCGATCCATAAGAGGATGGTATGGTGCGCGGATATGGCCGACCTCGATCTCGGAGCTCTCATGCAACAAGCGCAACAGATGCGCGAAAAGATGGAAACCATGCAGCAGGGACTCGATAGTGAGTCGGTGGAGGGTTCTGCCGGCGCCGGGATGGTGAAAGTCACCGTTACCGGAACCCAGCGCATCACAGCGGTAGCGATCGACGACTCGGTGCTCTCAGAAGATCGCGAGATGCTCCAAGACCTGATCGTGGCCGCGACCAACAACGCACTGGAGAAATCCAAGGCCATCGCGCAACAACGCATGGGCTCGATGATTCCTCCTGGCCTTCTACCCGGCGGTGTTCCTGGCCTGTGAGCGGCGAAGGAGATCCCCTACACCGGCTGGCCAACCTTCTCTCCCGGCTGCCGGGTATTGGCGAAAAATCAGCGCTGCGTCTTGCGCTCGCAGTCGTGCGCAGCGAACAAGGCTACGCAGAGGCCCTGGCTCTGGCGCTCCGCGACGTGCAGCGAGAAATGCGCCTTTGCGATCTTTGCTCGGATCTCGCATCCAGCCCGGTTTGTGAACGCTGCCGGGATGCCCGCAGAGATCGCGCGTTGATCTGTGTGGTCGCGCAACCCCAGGACCGAATGGCGGTCGAGCGTACAGGTGCCTATCGTGGACTCTACCACGTCCTGCACGGCGTCCTCGACCCTTTGGCAGGCATCGGCCCGCACGAGCTCAAAATTGAGGGGCTCCTGCGCAGGCTCGAATCAACTCAGGACCCAAAAGTGACGGAGGTTATCATCGCTACGAGTCCGAATGTAGAAGGGGATGCAACAGCCCTCTATCTAGCGAAGCTAATTTCGCCCCTCGAGGTTCGGGTGAGCCGAATCGCGTCCGGTATCGCGGTCGGTGGTGACCTCGAATACGCAGACCTCACCACCCTCAATCGTGCGCTCGAAGATCGCCGAGTGCTGTAACGGACCCCTTGGGTCCACGAAACCGGCCCCGCGCGAAAAGTGCCAGATGGTTGTTCGCGGGACGCTCCGGACTCTGATCCGTCCCCTCACGGTCCCGATCGAGCCTGCTCCGGGTTCGTTATGGTCGGATGGCCGCCGAGGTGTGATTCCAACTTGGATACGATGGCGAGATTCATGGACTTGGCTTCCGTAACCTGTTAAGTTTTCGCCAACCTTTCAACAGATACGACTGCTTGAATTCGTGTCTGTGGAGTCCCTCCCAGGAGATTTATCTTGAGCATGCTCAACCCGCAGCTCGTCATGTACGAAGAGGAGCTCGCCCAGATCCAAACGATCGCGGACAAGCTTCAGCACGATTCGCGCTCTCGCACGATCCTAATCGTCGACAAGAACGGACAGCTCATCGCCGCGTCCGGTGTCGATGCTGACTTGGACACAACCTCGCTCAGCTCTCTCGTTGCCGGCAACGTCGCCGCGACCGGAGGTATTGCGAAACTGATCGAGGAAGAAGAATTCTCAGGTCAGTTTCACGAGGGGAAGGCTCTCTCGGTTCACATGACGATTGTGGCCCGCCGTATCATCCTTGTCGTGCTCTTTGATCGTGGCACGACTCATGGATTGGTCCGATTGCGGGTTAAGAAGGCCAATCAAGCCCTCGCCACCGTGTTTGAGGCGCTCGCCGAGAAGGCCAAGGACCCTGCACAGAACGACGTCTTCGCGGAAATTACCGACGCCGATATCGACAATCTGTTCAACGATTAAGGCCAGGAACCGATGTCTTTCATCAATTACAGCGCACGAGAGATCAACTGCAAACTCGTTTATTACGGGCCCGGCCTGTGTGGAAAGACCACCAACCTTCAGTTCATCTACAACAAGACAAGGCCCGAAGCGAAAGGTGAGATGATCTCGCTCGCTACGGAGACCGAACGGACTTTGTTCTTTGATTTCCTTCCGTTGAGCCTCGGTGAAATTCGCGGGTTTAAAACTCGCTTCCATCTCTACACCGTACCCGGTCAGGTATTTTACGACGCGAGCCGCAAGCTCATCCTTAAGGGCGTCGACGGCGTCTGCTTTGTCGCGGACTCGCAACTGGAACGCATGGAGGCCAACATCGAAAGCCTCGACAACTTGCGTATCAATCTCGAGGAGCAGGGCTACGACCTCGACACAATTCCGTACGTGGTCCAGTACAACAAGCGGGATCTTCCCAACGCCGTCCCGGTCGCCGAGCTTAGCGAGGTCCTCAATCCTTCCAAAGTTCCCGAATTTGACGGGGTAGCGACAACCGGCGTGGGTGTTTTTGACACCCTCAAAGCCCTCGCTAAACAGGTCTTGACCGAGCTGCGCAAAGGCGGATAAGCCGCACCTGCGCTCCTATTCCCGGGTGACGAGTGGTGGTTAACCACCACTCGTCACCCGCGGGCGTTCTAAGCGCGACATAAATTAATGTTGGGGCGTGCTGCGCTCGCACCGACATTAAAGAGTCGCATCTCATATTATGTGATTTTTCTCATAATATTTAGAATCTCGGACCGCGAACTGCACGAGCTGCTCCGAGTCTCGATCGATCACGCTGGCCGACGAGATCTGCCATCAGGGCCTGATCGTCCCGCTTGCCGGGCGATTTTGGCGACCGTACTTTGATTCGCTTCTGGGCTGAGAGCTAGATCACATCTCAAACCGGTCTCTTCTGGTCCGGAACCCATAAAACGCCGATTTTCGCGCATGGCGGTCTTTTTGTGTACTCGGTGCTACGAATGTCAATACCCAACAGAGAGCGAGGAATAGGGCTTAAATATGCTTTGGAGCGTTTGCAACGCTGTGTATGATGCCCGCGCTCGCTCCTTGGCGACACACTTCGGCAACCTACCCAACTTCTCAGAAGGAGATTATTGACCATGGAGATCGGCTCGCCCGAATGGATCCAAGCGTCCCTCGAAAAGCTCGAACAACTGGAGCAAGAGCGGGACAATCACGAAAACGCCCTCGACACCGCCAATGACGCGGACAGTCTACGTATGCACTCCGTGGCCATCGACCAGCTCGATGATCAGATCAAGTCGCTGTACGCCGATCTTGAATCTGTCGCCGAAGAGGAAGATGACGCAGAAGAAGACGACGACGACGCAAGTCACGGAGGCGCAGCGGTGCAAACGACCGAGTTCACGCGAGAACCGGTCCAAAGCGCGCGCGTAGAGGCAGCCGTGGAAGCTCCGCCTCTACAAGCTTCAATGCAAGCGCCGCAGGTTCAGGCAGCGGTGGAAGCTCCGCCAGTACAGGCACCCGCGATCGCTGGGGACCCGGAAGTGGACGACACTCCCTTTGGTCGCGCGCCAGCGTCATCGCTGTCTCAACCACCACCCCCCTCTACATTTGGCGATGGCTCCACGTCTTTTGATGCGCCAGCCGACGACCATTACGACTACGACCCCCCTAAGACGGGCGGCGCGGGTAAATGGATCGGAATCATCGCCGTGGTGGCAGTCATAGGTGGCGGCGGCTTGTTCTTTGCGAACAAGAGCGCATCGACGGCTGAAATCGCGCCTCTCCCCACAGGACCCGTTCGTGTGATCAAGGCTGGGGCGGTACCCGAAGACACGGAGGAACCCAGCTACGTCAAGGGCGGCAACGCAGACACCACCCCGACGATGGACTTCAGCAAGGCAAAAAAACCTGCGAATCGCAGCTCCGGAAACAAAGGGCGAAAGAGGGCCAACCGGAAATCCAGGGGCCGCAAAAAGGCAAACAAAGAGAGCGGCCACTCGATCAGTATCGCGGGGGGAAACGACCCGATCTAGCGATCTCGCCAGCTCGATCACCGTCGCCGGGCTTGGCCCGGCGGCCTTAGTCTTTCTCGATACGGCCAGGGCTGGGAACGACAAGGCCCTCTAGCGCCTCGCCCCAGTCGTCATCAAATCCTACGGTCCCCGCAGAAGCCGTGCCCATCTCTGGTAGAGGTGGCGCGGTCATCGCCGGGACGATCGGGGCCGTGGGAACGACCCGCGGGGCCGTGGTCCCAGCCGTCTCTGACTTTCTGCGCTGTTGGACAGCCGAAGGGCGGGTTCTCGCTGAAGCCGAGTTCAACGGACTCGCGCCCGCGACGGGGGCGCCGAGACCTGCAAAGAGTTTCCGCGCGGACGGGGGACGCGGAGCCACGAGGGTCCGCTCCATCTCCTTCCGCCGTCGTCGCTCTCGCCGTTTCACGCCCTCCTCCCGTACGAGCTGACGTTCGGCCTTCTGCTCAGACTTCGCGGCGCGTCGAGCGTCTCGCCGCGCCCGTTTTCGAGCATTTTTGCTGCTCTTGGTCTCCCTCTTCACTTCTTTGTCGCCCTTGTTCGTCATGGCTCCGAGGACCGCTGTCGAGGCAGGCGCAGGGGCACGCACGAGTTTATCGACCGATTTTGTACGCACTCGCTTCTCTTTTCCACGCAATTGAGCGCGAAAGACCTTGCGGCCACGTTTGAGAAGCTCGAGCGCCAAGAGGTCTCGAGCGACCTCGCTCCTATCCTCCTCGGTTTGAATCACGGCTCGAGCGGCCCTAAATAACTTGAGCGCCTCGGCCCCCCCTCGCTTGGATTTCTCCATCGCAAGGGCCAAAGCGGCGAGCAAGCGCGGGTGATCACCAAAAGTTTCGCGCGCGCTGGAAAGCCGCTCCTCGGCCTCCCCAGGGTCACCATTCTCCAACACGAGTGCGATCCCTAGGTTCAACTGATCTCGCGCCGCCAAGGTCTCGGTCTTTGCGAGGGTTTGAAGCATCATACGAGCCTCACGTCGGTCACCCGCCATCAGCAGCCCATGCGCCTGCGCCGACAACAACTCCGGCTTCTTGCCCGAGACTCTCGACAATCGAGCGGTGGCGGCGAATGCCTTCGCTGCGGCTCGGCCATCATCGAGACATAGCTGCAACTTGCCCTCCTGCAGCGAGATCCAGGCAACCGGCGCGAAAATCCGCACAGCCCACCGCCCACGCAGAGCCTTAAGAAGATCTGCCGCGTCCTTTTTTGGACATGCCTCTACCCTTCGCTGAATCGGCTTGAGGAGCGCAAATCCAACCAAAGGAAAGATAAAAAATGTCAGAACACCGAGGCCGATGAGCAGCCCCCAGGCTAGCGAAAAACGTGGCTGAAGGAATCCAACGACAACGAGACTAAGCGCAACATAAAGGCGAAGGGCGGTTCCAGACCAGGAACGACCCGATCGCATCCAAACGTCCGGGGGGATATCAACGGCCAAGCCTTCCTTAAAGTTCACGAATTCGGACACGAGCCTGAGGAAATTGCCTGACTGTGTCGACCGTGACAAGGGCAGCCTCACTTCAAAGCTGCTGCCCAGGGGTCACCTCCGTCAGTCCGCTCTCTTTACGCTGCAACAATGTCTGAAAAATCAGCCAAACGGTGCCGCCGACAGCTATGCGCTTGTAGCGACAAGCACAAAAATTGTCGCTGCAAGTGAAGAAATTGATTGCGGTCAACTCTCCAGAGATCGTTGCTACACTCTGCGGGTGACCAACTCAGGCGATGAACCGCTGGATCCCGGACCCGATTCGGGGCCAGATCTAGCACCCGGTGCCGGCGATGCTAAGAATCTCGCGCACTTCGTCCGGTTCCGCCAACTCAACGTCTATGAGCAGGGTATGGCCCGGCTATCCTATGCGTATGGGGTCGATGTTCGTCGCTCCCACTGGCTGACGAGCTCAAGTGTTGGCAATGCCCTGGTCCGCGCGGTCGACCGCGCGTGGCCTGACATGTCCGCAACCCTCATGCGCGAAACGCTCGATGGCACGGATGCCCTTCCCGCGGGGCTGTTGCGACGAATCTCCCGAGCGATGTCACTGCTGCGAGCGCCCTTGCCGGCGCTGCGCAGACTGCGCGACGACAAGCGCCGGGGCCCGCTCCAATGGCCCCGTATTACCCCGCTCGGAGCCACCCACGGGAGCGCAAATTGGCTGGTCCTCGACGTCCGGCCCCTCTGTGCGCTCACGCCTGAACAACAAGATTTTGTCATCGGGGCTGGCTTAGGGCACCTGCAATGTGAGCACGCCATCTTTTTTGCGGCCCATCTCCTCGCAGCCGGACGTGGAGCAGGAATTTCGGCGCGACTCATTCGTCGAACACTCACGCCGTGGAGCCGTGTCATGGCATTCTCGGCAGATCGTGCGGGGATGCTGAGCTGCGGATCGCTCGAACATGCCATTTCCGCGCTTCACGCGACTCACCATGAGCATGAACACGACCCTCGACAACATTGGCTCCCATCCTCGCCTAAATTTGAGATGCGAAAGCGTGCGCTCGAAGAGTTTGCCCGAGCTGAGGTCTTCCAGCGCCTCACTGCGCTTCGTAGGACAGACGAACATGGCGCCTCACTCTTGGGAAGCCTGAGGGGCAGCGCTCCCCCTCAGCACGGAAACAATCTAGATTCCTGGTCCCTGGCAAAAGTCGATCGCCGTCTCACCGGTCGGCTGAACCTGCTTTGAATCGCTGAGATGATGCATCGACCCGACCGCAACAACGAAAGCCTACAACTGCGATGAGCGAGTCTCGACCCACAACTCAACTGAACACGGCGGCGACGGAGCTCGCCTCCATCGCCCGTGCCCTGGGTCTACCCAGCCTCGCCTCATCGATTTGTGACGACACCCGACGAAGACTCGAAAACGGGCGGCTGCGCGTTCTCTGCCTCGGAGAAGTCAACCACGGCAAAAGCTCCCTGATCAACGCACTGCTCGGACAATCGATCTTACCTGTGGGTGTGACTCCAACCACCAGCGCCGTGGTCTCCCTGCGCACTGGGGATGATCCTCGATACTTTTCTACGGATGAGGACGGCGGTGTCCATACCATGGACAAGACGCTCTTCGATGCCTTTGCGCGCGGAAAGCTGCCAATCAAGGGTCGTGTCGAGGGTATTTGTGAGCCGACCCTTCTACCGGAGGCAATCGAGTTCATCGACACACCGGGATTTAATGACATCGATCACCTGCGCTCGAAAATCGGCCGTAGCGAGCTTCCACGCGCAGATGTTTTGATCTTAGTGCTCGACGCTAGCCAGGTTCTCACACGCTCGGAGCTCAACCTTCTGCGCGAGGCGATCTCGGCTGTCGGTGGTCTCCCCGATTCAGGCGCTACCCTTGAGCTCGTGATCAATCGCATTGACTTGATCGCAGAAGAAGATCGTCCGGCCCTCGTCGCCCACGTCCGTACTCAGTTGGCGGAACTCCTGGGTGAGCGACCCAAGCCCTACCTCACCGACGCGCGCCGAGCGTTGCAACATCCCGATGAAGACACCGCCCCTGCCGCCGACCTTCGGCGGTTACGAGCCCGTCTGCGCGAACTCGCCGATGTCCGCGCCCAGATTCTGCCCGCACGCGCCCGTACATCGCTGCTCCGCCATGGGCAGCTCCTAAGCTACAACGCCGCCATACAGGCTCGAGCCCTCACTCTCAAGAAAGCGGACCTTGCGAAAGAAATTGCTGCGGTCGAGCACTCCCTCGCCGACCAAGCCCTCGACACAAACACGCTCCGACAGGGGATTCATGCGGGCCGCAAACGGGTCCTTGAAGCGAGCGCACGCCGGATTGCCACGGCTCACGACGACCTCGTGCGACGCGCAACCGAGCAGATCAAGGGGTCTGATCTGCGAAAGCTGACCGATGTGGTTCCCGGAGCCCTGCAGGACGCATTTTTGGAAATTCTTCGTTTGGAAGCGGACTCGCTTCGTCGTGATCTCGAGGACCTGACGGATGAACTCATGCGAACCCACGGAGAACTCGCGCAGCGGCGACTCGCCGACGCAACCCTCCAGCTTGGGTTTCGGGGCCCTAGCATCTACGTCGAGCTCCCGTCTTTAAAGGTCGAAGCGGGAATGATGGCCCTCGGCATTGTCGGCACGGCAGTCATGTATTTGGGGAACACAAGTATGGGTCTCGTCATGACGATCGCCTCTCCACTCACCACGATGTTGCTCCGAGAAAAGAGCCTTCGTGACGGTCGCCGACAGGCCGTCGAGGCGATGCCTGCGGCCATCGCCTCGACGTTTCGAGCCCTGCGGTCTACCGTCGACGAGGTGGTCGGCGACTACCTCGACGGCCTTGAACTCCATTTGGAGCTGGCCAATGAGGCCCTTGGCGAACAGTTGCTCTCTAGCCTGCATCGCGCGCAAGAACAGACCGCCACTCCAGAGTCCACGACCGAGAACTCGCCGACCCCACAGGACTTCCCGCGCTCTCAGGCGCTGGCGCGGGGAGAGCTAGAGACCCTTGAACACCGACTCGAAGCCCTGCGGAACACCCTGCTTCGCCTCGATTTGGGGAGCATCTTTAGAGACCCGGAAGGCGTCCCCCACGTAATTCATTGAGTGGTGTGAACCCGAGACATCCCGCTTGAAAGGTATATTTTTGATGAGCGACGACACCAGCAAATCATTTCAGTCCCTGACCGACGTTTGGGGTGATCTGGTCCGCCGGGTCAGCACGGCGGTTTCTGAGGTCTCAGAGAAGGTCTCGATTTCGGAGTCCGATCGCCACGCGATTGACGAGGCGAGACGACTTCGTTTCCTGGGATCCTATGCGGGTGCGCGCGACATCTTGACGGCGCAAATTGGTGATGGCTCGGGTCACGAATATCTTCAATGCGCGCTCGACTTCGTCGCTGTTCACGAAATTCTCTTCGGGGACCCACAGCCCTCGTCGACGAAGAAGATCCACTCGAACGCCGGAGAAGCTCCGAGTCGGCTTCTCCTCGATGCCGCCCGCACCCTCGACAATGGCACGGTGCCGGGTGATATGAAACGTCGGAGCTATACGACTCACGATGCTTTGCGCCGCGCTCGCCGAAGCCAAGATCAACTGGCGACCTTCGATCGCAACGAATTTGTGCTGCTTGAATCCAGCGTCGCAATACAGGCTCATCGAGCCGCAGGGGAGCGGGAACGGGCCATTCGGGAGCTCCTCAAAATGCGTCCGCGGCTACCGAGCCACGTCGGCCCACCGATGGCTTCGTCGATGCTCGCAGGCGGCGTCGAACTCATGCTCGCTGAGGGCCGAAGCGACGAGGCCGAACGTTGGCTGAGATCGTTGCATCGACTACGAACCAGCCCTGCGGAGAATCCCGAACTCGATGCACTCGAGCGGGCTTGTCTGGCACGCATCGCTGCGGTGCAGGGCGACGAACGAGGCGCCCTGGCTCTGCTCGAAGGGTTGCCCGTCAACGAGACCTGCTGGGATCCCGATCGCATCCGCGTCGCACTCCTTCTTGGACATCACAAGGTCGCCCGTGTACGTGCTCTTCGTTACCTCCAGGCTCGCCCTGACGACCCAGCGCGTCTCCGTTTGTGGGCCTTGGCTGAACACCAATCGTGGCGGCATCCCGCCGAACACGCGTCGATTCAATCCAACGCAAATGCTGTTCTCGATGCGCTAATGAGAGCGCTAGAGTTCGCGCCGCCGCCCAACCGTCCACAACATCTTCAAGAGCTCGCGCATGTTGTGTTGAACTCCGACCGGCTGGCGAGTGACGCCGCGACCGTGGTTGTTGAGAGTCTAAGCACGACGGGGCACACACAAAGTATCGAAGCTCGGCTGGTCCGTGCCCACCGTCGACTGCAAGAGAAAAACGGCCCTCCTCACGCGACCTCCCTCGAGACCATCGACGAGGATTTCTTACCCGGTCCCCCGCTTCATTTCCGTCCAGAACCTGAACTGCACAGCGGTGAGCTGGGCCCGGATGAGCTCAGCCCGCTACGGATCACCAAAGATCGAGAAAGAGTCATCGCCGCGCACCAACACCTAGCGGTCGCACGCAGGGCTCTCGCACAAGACGACTCCCCCTTGGCCCGCAGCGCAGCGGTCAGCGCTTTGGTCCAAACTTTGGTCGAAGCTCCAGATCTTAAGGCCGCCCGCGATCTGATGCTCAGAGTCGCGCAACCGGAACCCACACCGAACCTTGAAGCCCTGCTCAGTGCTGCAACCCGCCTCCTCGCAGAACAACCTGGACAAGTGCTCGGGCTTAGCCTCGACGGTGTCGCTCGTGCTCTCGCACTCGTCGTCGCCGAACGCGAACGAATGGCACGACCCCTCACAATCGCTATCATGGGGGAGTTTTCCTCCGGAAAAAGCACCTTCGTCAATGCCTTGCTCGGCCAGGCCATCGCCCCGATGGGCGTGTTGCCGACGACGAGCACCATCAATGTCTTTCGCCGAGGATCGGGTCAGGGAGCTCGCGTCCACTACCGTGACGGAAACCTGGCAACCGTTTCTGCCGGCGAACTCGAACGCTACCTTCTCGATCTCGACGATACCGAGGCCAATCGGATTCGCTATGTGGAGATCGAACGAAACGGTGGACGTATGGGGAGCACCGCCGTAGTCGACACCCCGGGATTGAATGCGCTCGATCCCTATCACGAACAGGTCGCCCGCGAGTTTCTCGATCAAGCGGATGCAGTGGTCTGGATTTTTAGCGCGACCCGAGGTGGCACAGCCACCGAAACAGCCATTCTCGAGCAACTACGTCGCGGAGGTCGTCAGGTGTTGGGAGTTCTTAACAAAGTCGACATCCTAGAAGGTAGCGAACAACACGAGCTCAATAATTACCTTCGTAAACAGCTGGGAGATGTGCTCGTCGATGTTGTTCCGCTGTGCGCGAGCGAGGCGCTCAAGTACCGCTGTCGCTCTAGATCCGAGGATGGCTCATACGATACCGAGGACCCCTTTGCAGCCGTGGATAGAGCCCTCGATTTTCACTTTCTGGGCAAAGCGAGGGAAATAAAATTAGCGTTGACCCGCCGTAGACTTCGAGAGGCACTCCAAGAAGCTCGCTCCTCCGTCGAGGATGCGGCAGCTGTACTTGAACGACGCAGCCAACTCGCGGATGCCGAGGCCGATCTCAAAGGGGCACGGGAAGCTCTTGAGCATTTTTCGGACGAACTTGAGATGAGGTTGCTGAACATCGACGATCCGTTGGCGCGCGAGTGTTTGGCCTTGGGCCTGGCCCGAAGCGGTAAAAATGGCCTCTCCCTACAAGCCCAATCCCCTGAAGACTTCGTCTACCTTGATGCTCTGATCGAAGATCTGAGTCTCGAGGCGCTACAAACAACAATGCGCTCCCTTGGTGGTGGACAGGAGACTCTCCTTCGACTCGTGGAGAGCCAACTCCTCCCCTGGACCCGTGGATATCTTTGTGCGCAGGTGTCGCAAGGTCTCGCCCGATCCCTGATCGCGGTGTGCGGAGATCACTCGCGGCAGGGCGAATCCGACCTGCGCGCAGGCCTACGCGCAGGTCTCGAAACCATGGTCCGCGAAATCTGTACGGAAGCGCGCAAGTTGGCGCGCAAACTGGAGGCTGGGGTGTCCCGGAGACAGAGGCAGTTGCAGGGCCTCCCAGCGGCAGAAGCGACACGCCTACGCGCATCGGTACTTGGAAGTATAGATGCGCTTTTGGAGAAATGTGGAAACGACGGAGATCTCGTGTCCAGGAACCCCAATGCTCACCCCAAAATATCCGCGAGGGGCGTGGCATCGACCGGGATGGACGGCCCCGACGCGTCATGAGAATGGCGATAATCCCGCCGTATTCAGGGTCTTCCTGACTTCGTCAAAATGTTGGCATCTGATCGGCTTTGGGCCGCCAGAGATCGCCGTCGCCCCACCGGGTAAGCGCCAAAAGGAAAGCTAAGATCATTGAGTTCTTGGTCAAGCGATCGTTCGGGACGTCCTGGCACAAGCTGTGCATTTAGATAGGGCAACGTGACCCCAATCGGGGACCCTGCAATCACAAAAGGACCTTCCTTCCCGGGTCGTATCGGAGTTCCCCACTTCGCTACACCTTCTCCCGGGGGCCCCCCAAGGCTACAGGAAGGTCCTTACCCTTTTTTGAGCTCGGAATTGCGTACCCAAGAACGACCTCCGCGCCGACGACCGCTACGCTTGGTGGCCATCGGATGTTCAACAGGCGGCCCCGAGGCCCTCGTTGAACTCCTTCAGGCCCTACCGCTCGATTTTCCTGCGCCGATCCTTCTTGCCCAACATCTACCCCGGGCCTTCGAAGGCAATCTCGCGGCCTCACTTCAAGCCCGTTCAGGCTACCCCGTCGAAAACGCGGGAACCACGACCCTGCTGAAACCTGGGTGTGTTTTTCTCGCCCCAACGGACCACGATCTCGTTGTCGACTTCGCGGGCGGCCTGCTCGGTCTCGTGCTGAGGCCCGCCGCGGAGACGACGATGCCCCATCCCAATGTCGATCTTCTCTTTTGTTCCCTGGCCGGGACGGTACCCACCGTGACTACGGCGGTCGTCCTCAGCGGCATGGGCCGTGACGGAGTCGAAGGCTGTATCAATCTTGCAGGTGCCGGGGGACGCATCCTCGTTCAAGACGAAAAAAGTAGCGTAGTTTGGGGTATGGCAGGCTCCGTACATGCGCTTGGCCTCGCCGATGCTTGCCTCTGCCCGAAGGAAATAGCGATGCAGTTGGTCCACGAAGCAAACGTCTCGACAACAACGTCGCATAGCCTTCTCGGTTAGAGCACACGTCTGGACCGCGACATTTTTTGACATAGTTTGCATCGCGCTCCGCTGCGCCCGGCGCTAACGAAGGCGACCAAGGCTGTCGAACAGCACGGACACGGCTGCTGAGCCCGTCCATAGACACGTAGGTCCTCTTGGTTACGGCCAACTTCACCGTCGACCTTTCTAAAATCCTTGAGGGTCGTCCCTCCATTTTTGATCGAGCGTCGCAGCACTCGCTGCAAGGCGTCAGCCAAACGCTGCCATGCACTTTGCGCAAGCCGATCGCAGGCCAAAAGAGGATGGAGCTTCGCCTCAAAGAGGGCTTCGACCGCATAAATGTTGCCAATGCCGGCGACGGCTCGCTGGTCCAAGAGTGCATCCCGAAGTCCCCGCGTGCTTCTCCCAAGCGAGCCCATCAACACCGAGCCATCAAAACCACTTGCGAGCGGCTCTGGCCCGAGGCGCGAGAGCGGCCCATCCTCGTAGAGCCCTGGAAGACTCCCCGCTCGCAACCCACCAAATCGACGAGGGTCGACAAAACGAAGTTCCCTACCGTCAGCAAAGCACACCCGCAAGTGGGTGTGCTTTGCTGACGGTGCGGAGGCTTGCACAATGCCGCATCGTCCACTCATGCCCAAGTGAATCACCAGACCCATCTCTTTTTCTGCGCGGGAGAAATGCCAGATCAGATACTTTCCGCGCCGACGTACCGGGCCAGGCATCGCCCCCATCAAACGCTCTAACGACTCCCGCTCCCTTCGCCAATACTCACCAGTACGTAGATTGAGTTCACTGCGCCACAACTCGGTAATGGGGCCCGTAATTCTCGCCCGCGCAAGTCCTTGGCGAACCGACTCGACCTCAGGAAGCTCAGGCATCGTGCCTGGCTTTGGCCTCATCGGACTGTTCTCGTGCGCGCTGGATCGCCGCAAATTCCTCGGGAGCCAACTGTTCGGGACGGCGCTGAGGATCGATGCCTGCCGCGGAAATCCATGCCGCAACTTCCTCTTTCGATCCGATCCCAGCCAGGCTGTTTTTCAGCGTCTTTCGACGGCGCTGAAAAGAGGCTCGAACCAGGGCCAGAAATCCCTTCTCGTCGGCGACCGTCCCAAGGGGTTCGGGCCGGGGATCAAACCGAATCACCGCAGAGTCAACACGCGGTGGTGGCAGAAAACATCCACGTGAGACTGCGCAGACCCGTGAGATCTTCCGGCATCTCGACAGTGAAATCGTCGCGCCACCGTAGGTCTTGGACCCAGGCCCCGCACATAGGCGGTCGGCGACTTCACGCTGAACCATCACCGTCCAGGGACCGGTCTCAGCGTCGTAGTCCAAGAGTTTAAACAGCAACATGCCCGTGAGCTGATAAGGGAGATTTCCGACGATCAGCGCTCGCCCTTTATCCCCGCCCATCCCCGGACGAAATGCACGTTTGTAATCAAATTTTACGGCATCGGCCTCGTGCAGCACGAAGCGCGACTCCGACGCGAGTTCCTTACGCAACACCGCACAGAGATCTCGGTCACGTTCGATCGCCCATACCTCTGCCCCGGTTGCGAGAAGATGCATCGTAAGCGTTCCGAGTCCCGCACCGATTTCCAGAACCCTACGACCCGGTTCGGCCCCAGAGGCTCGGCAGATCTGCTGGTGAATCTCCACTGCATGCAAAAAATTCTGTCCCCAGCTCTTGCGGGGCGCCAAGCCATAGCGACGCAGGAGCGTACCTGGGGAAGGTATCGGCTGTGAGTTCATCGATCGCCAGCCTCTCGACCCAAAGGATCCAGTCGGAGTCGTTCATCATCCAAGGCGAGCGTCGAGCGAACGTCGACGCTCGGGTCTTGACCTCTATATTGAGAGCCCTTTGTGAGTCGGACAAATCGAGCGCATCCGGCAGCAGCGATCATCGCGGCGTTGTCCCCACAATACCGAAGCGGCGGAATCACTAGGGTGAACCCGTCGACCGCGGCGGCTCGCTCCAAGGCCATAGCGAGACCACGATTTGCGGCGACACCGCCGACCACATGGACCCGTTGGCAGCCCGTCTCTTTGCGGGCGGCCAATGTCTTGGTCACAAGTACATCCACAACGGCCGCTTGAAATGAGGCGCAAAGATCTGTCAGCGCGGCACGATCTGTTGGTTGGCCATGCCTTTCTACGTGCAGCATCACTGCGGTTTTCAGACCCGAAAAGGAGAAGTCGAAACCGGGGTGCCGAAGCATGCTCCGAGGAAATGCGATCCGATCTCCACAGCCCTCGGCTGCGAGTCGATCGATCACCGGCCCGCCCGGATAGCCAAGTCCGAGCATCTTCGACACCTTGTCATAGGCCTCACCTACGGCATCGTCTCGTGTCGCCCCCAAGATGGTGTAGTCGCCCAGACCCTTCACATGCACAAGCTCGGTGTGCCCCCCCGAGACGAGCAAGGCCAGATGGGGGGCGAAAGATTCTGCATGAATATCGGCATCGTTAAGACTGGCTGAAAAGAGATGCCCCTCCATGTGGTGGATACCCAGAATAGGTAGGCCGGTCGCCGCAGCGAGCCCCCTCGCCATCTGAGTACCGACCAGCAGTGCTCCGACCAGACCCGGTGCTTCGGTGACCGCGATCGCGTCGATTCCGGTCGGTTGCGGACCGAGTCTCATGGGTCGACCGGAGGTCTCGATGGCCACACGTAGTGCTTCCTGCACAACTAGCACCACAGCATCGAGATGGCTGCGGCTAGCGAGTTCGGGAACCACCCCACCGAAAGGCGCATGGATCTCGATCTGGGACGAGACGACGCTCGCCAACACGTCTCTCCCCCGCACGACCGCGCAGGCGGTCTCGTCGCACGAAGACTCGATCGCCAGCACCGTCGGTGGGGAACCAACAAGGTCTTGCGCCATACGCGTCGATTGATTCGTCATCGTCCCGGCGAGTGTGTCCAACTGTGGGGTTGGCGACAAGCCCGATGCTAGGGCTCGGCGAGTTTCGCTTCGAGGCGAGTCACCTCGTTACGAATACCCGGCGCGTAGCGACCCTTCGGGGCCAGACGCAAGTAGGCTTGGTAGGCACTGAGGGCCGCGGTCAAGTCGCCAAGCTCCTGGCGAATCACGCCAAGATGCAGCTGCGCATCCGCCATGTTGGGATCGAGCATGGCGGCCCGGGTCGCCGGAATCAGCGATTCTCGAATTTTGTCGTCGTCGATCAGAATCGTAGCGCGGATAAGGTGGGCAACAACATTGCTGCTGTCGATTTTTAGGATCTCGTCACACAAACGTTGTGCCTCGGAGATCCTTCGATCTTGATACGCCTTACGTGCTGCATTCAACAATGCCGGCAGTGTTGTGTCGGACGTCGACGTATCTCCAGCGGACAGTGGGTTCGTAGGTTCGTGCGCTCCGGCCAATGGAAGCTCAGGCGCTTCCATTGGCTCTTCGCTGCTCGTCGAGGAAGACGTCTCGTGTCCCGGGGCTGGATCGAGTGTGTCGAGCGTTCGGCCGGCCACAGCGATGTCCATTTCAGATCCTGTGGGTCGAGGACGCTCGGCGGTCGTGGCCGAAATTTCGAGTCCGTCCCGGACCCCTTTGCCGTCCTCATCCGCTTTGGGTCGCCGTAAGGGGAGACCATCGGCGGCGACCATCGGCGGCTCAAGTTCGGCCTCTGTCGTCGCTTGTTGGGTCGCTATGAAGACGGCCCCCACGAGAATGATCGCTGCTGCGGCCCACACCCACGCGCTCATAGGCGCGGCAGACTCCTCAAAGATCTCTTCTTCCGGGTGGGGCGCCAGTGGAGCCGCCCCACCCGCGGCGCCTTCGTTCGGCTCGCTCGATGACGTTGTTTCTTGGCGAGGCGCGAAAGGGCCTGGCTCAGAAAATGGCTGGGCGGTGTTTGCTTCGTGGTCGCTAGCGTCCGACTGCTCTCGCTTTTCTGGAGTCGGCGAGGCCTTGAGGTTCGCTGAATCTAGAAGAGAATCGTGGGTCATGGACTCGGTCGCGGGCAAGCTTTGCTTTACGGCGACAGGAGCAAACTCTTCGAGATCCGCGTTCGCCATTCCCGCAGTATTTTGTTCATCTTCAAATGCTTGAACCACATCGGTGAGCCGTGCAAGGTCCTCTCGCGCTGTCGACTGCCAGCGGGCACGCACTCGCTCCCGGTCGTCGGAGTCGGTGGCAATGTTTCCGCCCGGCACAGCGAGAGATTCAGATTCGTGAGCGGGAAGATTCGTCGTGCTCCTTGACTCAATATGCCCGCTCGCTGCGGCCCGTGGGGTCCCCATTGGTGGCGCGATCGCTCCGTCAACGAGATCGATCTGCGCCGTCGTTCGCGACCATCCAGCCTCTTCATTGCACGCCTGAGTCTCATCGGTTTTGTTGTCTTGTGGACCTGCTAGAGGTGTGCTCTCGGAGTCCTCTAGGGCATCGAGCAACACGGGCGCCAAGGAAGAGGAGAAGGCCAATCCTGTGGCCAGTTCAGAGGGGCCGTCATCCAGCATATCGGTGGGCCCCCCATCCGGGGGTCCCGAGAGCGGCACATCCTGTGCTCTCTCGAGCGCCTCGACCAAGGCATCACGGGAACCGGTCGCCTTGATGATCTCATCAGGCGTTGAACAGGTCGGCCGATCAGCACCGGTCGGCGACTCGTCTACGGTTTCGGTTTCGGGAGTCTGTCCCGAAAGTGGTGCACCGAGTTCGATCAATGTCAGCTCGACTCCGGGGTCACCGACGCCTGGCCCGTCGAGGCTTTCTCGGGCGCGAGCTTTGTCGCGCGGAGAGAGGTCGGAGAAGTCCTCGGTATCGGTGGCTGCAATCGACGAGGGATTACTTTCTCGAGAGTGAACGATCGCATCGGTGGAACGCACCAGCGCATCGAGTTCGTTTGTGCGCTCATTTTTTGCGACAACTTCCTTGGGTCTCAACTCATCGGAGAAAGGCTTCGGCTCGGTATCGATCGCGGGTAGAGATCTTGCTCTATGAATGTCGGCGGCGCCGGGGTCGAAGTGTGCTGCAACCTGTGTGGGGTTCTTCGCGTAGCGGGCCTTAGGTCCCGAGTCCTCGGCCGGCAACCCGGCCACGAGCGCGTCATGTCCGTTATTCCCGTCGTCTTTCGCTTCTGGAAAAGTCGGAACAGGGGGTAGGTCCGCGGGTGCCTTGGTAGCGATATCCTGGTCCTGATCCGTCGCGGGGACCTCGAACACGAGCGCCTTTGGTGGCGCATCCCAGGCTTCGAGGGGCAGTGCGGCGTCTGGACTGGCTTCGCCTTCTTCGTAGGGGCGCGGGCTTGGCAGTGTAAGCAACCCCTCAAAATAGAGTGCGCATATGGTCCCAAGGGCATCAAGATCATCTTGGCCACTGTCGTCAACAACCTCGATGATCGTCCTGCGTCCGTCAAAATGGCGAAGCATACGGGTGAGCAGGCTAGGTAGGGGCTCGCTGCGTTCGTGCAGCGCGTGGGGATCGCTGGCCAAGATCACATCGAGCGAAGGAAGCTGTTCCAGCAGTCGTCCCCATTCGTCGACCCGGCGCATGCCCTCCATCAGGAGTCCCTGAGTCGTCTCGGAGATCACAACGTTTCGGACGACATTTTTGAAGTCGACGATGAAACTTCCTTCGGTGAGACCAAGCAAACGATAGACGGCGGCCTCTGCTTGAAGTCGACCCATGTTGGCGTCGATGATCGCTCCATCCCTGAACCAAGTGGTCGCGGCGCCGAGTTCGGTCTCGAAGTGGATCACGCCACTTTTCCGGCTGATCTCAATGGTTTGCATTAGGTCGACCACCGCCATGTCGGCGAGTTGGCCCGTGAACTTTGTGCGAGTTCCGTCCTTGCGTTCGAGCCGTTCACGCTGCTTGCGTTGCAGCAACATCCGCAGCCTAGTTGTGACCTCCTTGATGTAAATCGGCTTGACCAAGTAGTCCTCAACGCCGAGTTCAAGTCCTCTAATTTTGTCCTCGATAGCCTTCGCGCTCGTGAGGAAGACGAAAGGTATGGGCGACCAACGGGGGTTGGCCTTTACGGCTGTACAGAAATCAAAGCCGTCACGGCCCGGAAGTCGGGTATCTGCAATGATAAGATCTGGCTCTCCGTGTTCCAGAACAAGAAGTGCGTGTTCGGCGTTTTCTGCGGTCGTAACGCTGAAGCCAGCCTTGCGCAGGCTGACTTCGAGCACGCGCCGGCTGCTGAGGTCCGCGTCGACGAGCAATAAATTTTGGCGTGCCATGATCCCTTAACGAGTTCTGCTGAGATGACCCGAAGGCTTCGTGGCTTTGAGCGACGAGTGGCGGTGGCGATCGGATGCGGGCGATTGGCCTACCTTTGGCTGCGGCACTCACGAAGCATAGCAATTGCCGGCTTCTACGCGCAAGCTTGGGGGAATGAACGATGAGTCCATCCGCAACGGGGCGGTCTCCTTGGAACCGCTGAGGCTCAGTGAGAGACGGAGAGTTCGAATGTCCGCGGCGGCCCTTTTGTCGATTCTGTGTGCGGTACACTTTTTTGGCATGTGGGTGCTGTTTGTCTCTCGGGCAAACAATCCCCTGCGGGCCGCGGTAACGAGTCTTTGGAAAATCGATGCTCCCGAGTTGTTTGAGTATGTGGGAGCCCTCGTGGCGACGCGGATCTGGATCGATCATCATTGGTGGCGAGCGGTGACCGTCGCATTTGTTCACGGCTCCTGGTTGCACGCGGTGCTGAACCTGATGGCTCTCTTTGTCCTGGGAAGGGCGGCGGAGTTGGCACTTGGCCGTGTCCGGATGTTGATCGTGTTTTTTGCGAGCAGCGTCGTTGGCTGCTTGGCATCGGTAGCCGTCGTGGAGGCACCGATCTTGGTGGGTGCCTCCGCGGGTATTTTTGGGCTCGGGGGCTGTGTTGCGGTCCTCCGGCGGTTCGCTTCGCTGTCGGTGCAAAGATCGATCTCGTGGGTGCGGGCGCGGCGCCTTGCAGTGGGGCTTGTGGGGTGGATAGCCATCGGCTTTATCTTTCCATTGCTCGACTGGATGCCGTTGCTCGCTCAGGCCGGTCACATAGGCGGATTGGTGATCGGGACCGTGCTGGGGGCGTTTTATGCGCAGGGGCACGTGCAAAGGGCGCGGCGGTATACGCTGCTCTTGATTGTAGTGATGGTCGGTGTTTGCACCGCGGCGGCTGCCGTCCGGCCGAGCTGGTCGCCCCGATACCACCTTTATATGGGCTACGGCTGGCTCGACCGAGCCCGTCCGGCCCATGCGCTGCGGAGCTTTGAGGCGGCACTGGCTCTGGATCCCGGTGATTCGGCGCTCAAGAATACGGTGGCCTATCAACGGGTGACGAACGGCCATGGGCTCGATCGCGCGGAGTTGCTGGCGCGGGAGATCGTCAGTTTGTCGCCGAAGGACCCGAACTTTCTCGATACGCTTGGGTGGATTCGTTGCAAGCAGGGCTATCCAAAAGAGGGAGAGATTTTTTTGCGACGGGCGGCCGCCACGGTCGGGGCCGCCGAAATTCGGGAGATCGCAGAACACCAGCGAAAGTGCCGGCTTGCGAACTAGAGTTTCTGTCTGCTTGTCGCAGCTCTCATCGAGCGGCTTATTAGAAGATGGCGGGATCGCTATGGGGGCCTGGAAGTCGCGAGTTCCCCGAAGTTTGTGAGGTTCGCTCGCTGACCATAGCTGGCGTCGCCTTGGTTGGAGTGGTCATGGTCAGTGGTATTTCGGTGGTGGTGGTGGGGTCGAGTACCGACATTCGGGTGTTCGGGCCGGAGCAAGTCGATCGATAGTCTGGGCTTACAGACAAAATGGCCCCCATCGGTATCGATGGGGAGGTGTGGATTCCTCAACAGCGCGGTTGTCTCATCGGACTCTAGGGCCGGAATCCCAGTTTGTTGTGGGGACGCCCGAGGACCTCGTTTGTTCGAGTTTGTTGCCGGTTCCGTTCAGTGTTGATCAGATCATCGGCAAAACGGCTTGGAAGTTTGTTTCGGGCGCTCGGCGACGGGTTGTCAGTCCGGTTTCGTTTGCCCGGCATATATGCAGCTGCGGTGCGCGGAATTCTCGGGGTCGCATTCACGGAATGCCTTGGATTGCTTCGAAGTCGGTCGGGCCTCCATGGAGGGGTCTTTGATCGCGGACTCGTCCTGATGAAGGCGCGATGCACTGGGATTCGAGTGTTTCACGTGGAACAATTTCGAAAGGTTCCATGGTCGGTATGGAGCTGAGTTCCAATCCCCTTCAAATGGACCTGGGGCCCTGATCTAGACTGCCCCAGACGGTGATAGAAGTGGGGCCGGTGTGTGCACCGTGAGTTCACAATAGATCAGGCCCTATACGCTCGCGCTCAAGGTAGGCTGTGCCCACGCTGTGGGACCGTACAACGGCTATTCGTCGTGTCGATGGGACTTGTGCTCGGACGAATCACGCTGATCACACTACGATTCAATGGGCCTTTCAAAGCTCCGCCGGAGAACCGCCACAAGCCACCCTCCGCGTCTGCCAAGTCCCGAATGTTCCACGTGGAACATGGGTTCAAAGCTCCGTATCCAGACGGGTAGAAAGTGAACACGCAATGAAGGGAAGCACGAACCACGAATTTCCGGTTGGTCGTAGATTTACTGAAATCGACCTTCTCACACGAACCGGCATCAGTGCGTTACACATCCACGTCCAGGCCACCGTAGAAGTCCTATTCGTCTCACCCTATCGGATACTGACGCCTACCTGAATGGCGCTCGCACAAGCCCGAGATGGTTTGGAAAACCGTCCGCACACGCCCAAACTACCAAGTCAGATCGCGTATGACCCAAGGCCACGGCAGACCGCAGGGACCACCGACTTGCACGTCTTGTGGTGTGATTGGTTCCAGAGTTCGGAACTGTTCACATAGGCGGGCTTGAGAGGCCCGCACCGCGTTGCGTTCGAGTCATTGTCGACCGTGCAACAACAACGATGGAGTTGCAACAGGCACGCGACATCCTGACGAGCGCCATTCAGGTCAGTCGCCAAACGGCATGCCCTTCCTCTCCCGCGTAGTTTTTTGTTCCACGTGGAACAAAAAACCGACAGTCGTGTTTCCCCAACAACTGCATCAGAATGCAAATGAGAGCCGCTAGGCACAGTCACTCGATTCTTCAAATCAGTAGTCCAGAATCCGTCTGGTGGACGAACGGGGCGAATCCACTTACCGGGCACTATCCCGACGATGCCCCAAGCCCTCACCGGACTCGACCTAGGAGCACACGCCATTCAGCGCGTCGGCAGATGCATGTCTCGATTCCCCTGCCCCGGCAACCTTGTCGCGGACCGCCCTGCTAGCCCCCTTTTCTTCTACCGCCACCCCGCGCTCACGGGCCTCGCGGCCCGAATCCTCAACCAGCCAGTCAAACTGTTCCACGTGGAACATCAACATCCATATTCCCAAACACCTCCCCGACGCTTTCTCGACAAATCAGGTCCTGACCCGCCCTAACCCACTCGAAACGCTCGAACCGACCACCGACCCACATCCTTCCTCTCCATTTCATTCAAACCATCGACTTTCGGGCTCTCATCCACAGACTTCAGATGAGCGAATACCCACCGCTCTGACAGGCCTCTACCGATCGAAAGCCAACGCGGCCCCGCGAAGACTGCACGGGAATCCACCACCTCAAATCCACCCTCAATCGGCTTGCCACCATCAAGTACATCCCAGCCCTTTTCAGTAACCCTTGCTCTCCGCACCGAACAATCGGTGCGCCCTATACGTGCGAGGGCCATCTCAAGAAACGACGCCCGTTTTGCGCGTGGCTCCACCAACACCATAGGGTAGGTCGAGCACGCGGCAACCACAAGTCCCGGCAATCCCCCCCCACTTCCGACGTCCAGCCAACGCCCACTGACGCCTAGAGTCCGCGCGAGTTGTACTCCGGCAAGGGCCTCCACAACATGCTCGTGCAAACCCTCACCTGAACTATTGCCCAGTATATTCATCGACGCCCCGTAACTCCCCCATAGGGCCACCAAACGGACAATACGTCCAATCGCCTCATCGCCCAGATCTAGACCGAGCGCCACACTGCTCTCGCAGACATTTTTTCTCAGGGTCACGCGGCCATCTTGCCATGACTCCTACGAAGGCGTCTTATCTAAACTTGAGGACTGCCCACGACCGAAAACTGAAACTCCGGCTTGCCGCTGACCAGCGCGATGGCGTGCACCGCACTCTACTTTCTATCGAAGGACGCCGTGGCCAACGCTACCGCATCAACGGACGCGAATGCCTCAGCTTCTGCACCAACGACTACCTCGGCTTCGCCTCGCAACTCTGCCAAGCCCCCCGAACCCTAAATGGATCCGGCGGCTCCCGACTCGTGTCCGGAAACAGTTCCGAACACCACCGCGCCGAACAAGCGTTCGCCTGCCTTGTCGACACCGAAGATGCAGTCCTGTTTCCAAGCGGCTTCCAACTCAACGTCGGAGCGCTCCCCGCTCTCATCGATGCCGACGATCACGTGCACAGCGATGCCCTCAATCACGCAAGCCTCATCGATGGCATCCGACTGACCTCCGCGACCCGCCACATCCTGCCTCACCTCACCTCACCAACATTCATCACCACAGCTCCTCACAAAAACGACCTCCAACCCCATGATTGGTGGGTCACAGAGTCCGTGTTCTCGATGGACGGCGATGGACCCACACTCCACGCAATGGATCAACACCTCGCTCGCGGAGGCGCTCTCTACCTCGACGACTCCCACTCCATTGGCCTCCACAATGGAGGTACTGGCCGATCTTCAAATCTAAAGCGACCTCCCACCGCACTCGTGTGCCCACTAGGGAAAGCCTTCGGAAGCGCCGGAGCCTTCATCGCCGGCAGCGCACTCATGTGCGAGTGGATACGTGGGCACGCGCGCTCTTTCGTCTTCACAACCGGAGTCTCCCCCTCGTTTGTCCACCAGGTACGTACCGCAATCGAACGGATCACAAGTCCCGACGCCGAACGCCGACGCACCAAACTGTGGGCAAATATCGCCCATCTCCACCAGGAACTGAAAACTGCACCGGCCCCCGAACCGCCTTCACCCATCTTTCCTATCCACGTCGGACACAACACCACCGCCCTTGCCATCTCCACAGAACTACTCAAACGCGGGTGGCACGTTCGAGCCATACGACCGCCCACCGTGCCCCACGGAAGCGCCCGACTGCGACTCTGCCTAAGCGCTGACCACGAAATGGACGAAATCTCGGAATTCGTTACCGACCTAAAACAGATATTCGACGCGTCCACCCTGCCCCCTCCCGGAACCCTCCGACACGAGACCGCCCCATGAGCCGCCGTATCTTTCTGATCGGTACCGACACCAATGTCGGCAAGACCATCACCACCTGCTGTCTCCTACGTGAAGCCACACGTATCGGAGTGCGAGCGATTCCCTTCAAACCCGCCGCCAGCGGGCCCCACGGCCCCGCCTCCGACACTGCACGTCTTATCGACTCGAGCAAGATCCCGCTGAACCTCCACGAAGTCACCCCCCTCCACTACGAAAACAATATCGCACCGGGCATGGCTGATGACCCCCACTACTTTCTCCAACCACAACAAAACCAAAGCCTCGCCAAACTCCAAGCCCTGAACATCCCCGCCCACCTCGACCAACTCGAAACGATCCACGCGCCGCGCATCACCTTCATCGAAGGCGCCGGCGGCCTTTTTGTCCCCATGCCCAACCAAAGTTGGCAACAAGACTGGATCCAAGAGCTGCTCGCAAGCGTCATTATCGTCGCCCATCAAGGACTCGGCACCATCAACCACACACTGCTCACCATCGAAGCGTTACGCAGCCGCGCCATCGAACCACTTGGCGTGATCTACACCAACGTCGCCAACCATCAAGACGCCTCCGCGGTCGACAACGCCACCGTCATCCAAGCCAGATCGGGCCTTTCCCCCCTGGCTCACCTTCCCTATCTCGGCAACCCGATCCTATGGCCCGACTCCAACGAATGGCTGCACCCGAATTTCTGGCAACACCTCGGCATCCAACATCGTTGACCTGTCACTTCCCAATGCAGAAACTCGAGAAGATCGCATCAAGGACGTCTTGCCCCACAGGGCCAAAACCACTCCGTCCGCCAATCTCACCCAGTCGCCGTTCAGCAATCTGCAACTCAAGCGCAACAATTTCCAATCGCTCGTCCCCCGCCCGCGATGCCTCCAGCAACTCAAGCGTACGCTCTAGTGCTTGCCCCCCTTCTTCCGCCCGACGCCGATGACGGGCCAGACCCACCCACGAATCCTCGCTCACCCCAAACCACGCCCCCAAGTCCGACCACAGCTCCGCGATGCCGCTACCATCCTCGCAGCTCACGCCCAACCACGGTCTCCGCGCTCCCCCAAGATCACGCTTGTTCTCCACGTCCAACCAAGATCCGCCGCGTGCCTCCGTTTCGCTCCGCAAGCGCTCCCGCGCTGCCACCACCATCGCCGGTGAATCGCCCACCGCCTCCACCCACAAAACCAAATCTGCGCCAGAAATCTGTTCTTCACTAAACGCGACTCCAGCCAGCTCGACGGCGTTGCTTGCGGCCCTCAGCCCCGCAGTGTCCACGAGAACCAGACGCCGCCCGCCCAGATCGATCTCCGCTTCCACATAGTCACGCGTCGTGCCCGCCTGTGGCGAAACCAACGCACGTTCACGCCCCAAGAGGCAATTAAATAGTGCGCTCTTCCCCGCATTGGGTGGACCCGCAAGCACCGCGCGACCGCCTTCCCGGGCCCGACGTCCAAGCTCAAAACGACGAAGCCAGCCGGCCAAACGATCGCGTTCCTCCGCCGCCACCACAATCCAGCGCGACCAATCCGCCTTCCCCACGTCCTCTGGAAAATCGAGATGTGCCTCTACTTCTATACGCAGCAACGACAACCGCGCGCATACCGATTCCACTTCTCGTCCTAGCTCGCCTGCCACCAACCGCCGAGCCTGTCCCAACGCAGCGCGGCTCCGCGCACCTATCAAGGCCGCGATGCCCTCCAACTGATCGAGACTACGGCGCCCATTGGCGAAGGCCCTTCTCGAAAAATCACCTGGCCCAGCCACGGCCGCCCCTCCAGACAGCAGTGTTTCAACCACCGCACGGACGTTCTGTTCGCCGCCGTGCACGTGAAACTCCACCACGTCCTCACCGGTGAACGATCGAGGACCCTCCATGAAAACCACCATGCACTCCTCCTTCGCGCCTTCGTTCAAGGCAAACGAACGAAGCACGAGCCGACGCGGTGTCATACGACCGCCTATGCGGGCCTCCGCGATCGCAAACGCTTCTACGCCACTCAAACGAACGATCGCAACACCGCCGTCCGCCGTACCGGTCGCTACCCCTACAAGGGTCTCGCCGCGTCCAAGTTCCAACGAACCTGACCCGCCCCCCGCGTTAGCCATCCTCGTCGACCGCAAAGACAACGACGTGGCGACGGCGCCCCTCCCCCTCCGATTCGGTCCGCAGCCCCTCGTGTTCAACAATGGCCATGTGCACGACCCTTCGTTCCATCGCGCTCATGGGATCGAAATGATAGGCCCGTCCCGTTTCGCGGACCTTCACCGCCACCCCTGCCGCAAGATCACACAACGTCTTTTCGCGTCTGTCTCGGTAGCCTCCCACATCAAGCGTGATCCGCATCCGCCCAAGCCCTTCAGCCTGCAAGGTGCGCAAGGTGAGGTACTGGAGCGCGTCCAAAGTCGCCCCATGTCGACCGATCAACAACCCCCCCTCCTCTTCGCTGGTGTTTAGATCGCAATGGAGACCGTCAGTCTCCACGTCGATGTCCACCTCAACATCGGCACCCAGGAGACCGAGCACGGTCTCCAAAAATGAACGGACGACCGGCACCGCGGAGGAAATCCGGGTTTGAAGATCGCTGTCGTTCGGGTCGTTCGGGTCGTTCGGGTCGTTCAGGTTCTTCGAGTCAGACATAATTGGCTCATTCATTGCGAAGGAAGGTTCAATCTCGGCGACAAGCCGGGCTGGCCGTCTTAGTTGCCCGCCGCCTCTTGCTTCTTCTTCTTCCATTCCTTGTCGGGACGGATCTGGATGAAGCTTTGGATCAGCGAGAGCACGAGGTTAGCAAAAATGTAGACGCCTAAGCCTGATGGCATAAACCACATCATCGCAGGGAACACGAGCGGCATAATCCACTGCATCATCCGCTGCTGCTGGCTATCCCCAGCTTGCGGCTGTATCCGCATTTGAAGGAACATCAGGCCGCCCATTCCGATCGGCAGAATGAACCAAGAATCGGGCATCGTGAGGTCCGTCAACCAAAGGAATGGCTCGTGATACAGACCTACAGCGGTGCCTAACATTGCGTAGAGCGCAATCCACACTGGAAACTGCATGAACACCGGTAGACATCCCGACAGTGGACTCGCTCCTGAGCGTTTCCATAGCGCCTGCATCTCGGCGTATTCCTTCTGCTTGTCGTCTCCGTACTTTTTGCGCAACGCCTCCATCTCGGGCTGAATCTCGCGCATTTTACGCATCGAACGATATTGCTTCAGCGTGAGGGGCAAGAGCACCAGCTTCACGCAGATCGTCAACATGATAATCGCAACACCCCAGATACCGGTGAGATCATGAAACCACTGGAGCAACGCCAGCATTTTCTTACCGAGAAACTCGGACACAACGCCAAAATAACCCCAGTCCACAGCCTCCTCTAGAGTCTCCGTTTGCACAGCAGCGAAGCTCCGCAGACGTTCGGGCTCCTTGGCACCTAAGTAAAGCCCGAAGCGATAGCTCTTGCTCTCACCAGGTTTGAGCGAAGCCTTGCGGCCGATGCCAGTGTTCACCAATGTCGGCCGGCCACCGCTGCCCATATCGGCACTCACTTCACAAGCCGTGAAGGGTTCGCCATCGGGCACCAAGGCGGCCAAGAAATAATTGCTGTCGAGCCCTATCCAATCCACGCCCGCAAAACCGTCACCGCCCATGATCCGTTCCGGGGCCTCCTCGACATCGTCGCGGTCGAAGTCCTCCATGTCCTCAACGGTTCGACACAGTCCACGATGCACGTTGTAACGACTGGTGTCGGTGGGCTCACCAAGACGATTGCGTACGCGAATCCGATGAAATTGTTCGCCCTCACTCGTATTCTTGACGGTGACTTCATAAACCGCCTCATAGCCCTCAAGAATTCGAAATTTCTGAGTGACTTCGACCTCACCCGTCGATTCACGCAGCGTCAGCGAGCTGTCATCCTTGGCCACAACTTCACGTGGCCGACGCGCCCACGCAAAATCCGTGTCGTTCGCCACGAAACCAAATTCTAGCGTGTGCTCGTCGTCGAGCAGCAAGAAATCGACCCCACGGCCTTCCTTGTCCGCGAACTTATCAAGCGTGGGCTCGACGTTACGGATCATCCCAAATCCAGCGTTGCTGAGATCAACGGCCATCAAATCGTTAGCGACCCGATGCTCGATCCGCGCAACCTTCTCGGGGCTCAACCCAACGGCAGCACGACCTCCCGGAGCAAGCTCCGATGGTATCCCGGCGAGCAAAATTTGCTCTTCCGGCACCTTGTCTGCCTCTCTCTTCGCAGACAAATCGGCCTCAGCCGGCGGAAGAGATGGCGGAAAAAATACGCTCTGGACCAACATTAGGGCCAGACAGATAAATGCGGCCAGAAACAACCGCTTTTGCATGCTCATGTTCTCCACGGAATGACCACCCTCTCTCTCTTATAAGACTTCATTTAAGACTTCATTGACACCGACGGTGGAGGATCATATCCGCCCGGGTTGAAAGGATGGCATCGAGCCAACCGTCTCAGGGTCAGCCAACCACCTCGCACGACACCGTGATCGCGCAAACAAGCCACAGCGAAGCATGAACAGCTCGGCTGAAATCGACACCTCGGACCCAACCACGGGCTCAGCACCAGCTGATACAACCGCAACAGAGTCATCAGCGCGTACCGAGGAAAGCGCACAACCCTCCGTAAACTGAGAGCTCCCCGCCACGGTCCTCTAATGTCGGCCAATGCGCGCACCCTCATGCTGAACAAGACCCCGTGTCCCCGTCCCCGTCGACTCGAGACAGACCCCTACGACCCAAAAGCCGTTCCATATCGAGAACAACCTCTTCGTAGGCCACCTCGGCCGCCTGCCGCTTCGCCACCCAAACCATATCTAAGCCCGGTGCGACCCGCGATCGGTGCCGTCGAAACACCTCGCGAACCAAACGCTTGATACGGTTACGAGCGACGGCGTGACCGATCTTCCGTGTCACAGTAATTCCAAGCCGCGACTCAGGAAGAGCCTTAGACGACGTTACATCCGAGGACACAGTGGCACAACGGATCGGCGCGACAAACACAAGGAAATGTCCCACATGATGCTTTTGGCCACGACGTTGAACGTAGAGAAATTCCCGTCGATGCTTGATACGCAGCCGAGCCGGGAATCTCTCACAGGTCACTTGAGCCCGATCGATACGCTCAGACGTTTGCGTCCCTTGCGGCGGCGCGCAGCAAGGATTTTGCGCCCATTACGAGTCGCCGAACGGGCACGGAAACCATGAGTTCGTTTTCGGCTCAGGGAGTGGGGCTGATAAGTACGCTTTGACACGAGTATGCCTCTCTTATAGGGGCGTTGCGGAGTGGTCCTCCACAACGGGGGCGGATCGATAGCAGCGGGCCCAAGACCTGTCAACGCACCTGATAAACTTCAGCCCCGATCCGGTTGCTCACGCGGCAATACCACACCTGAAATTCTGAGCAGCACTTCGTAAAAATGCTTGGCACGCCGAAAGGTTCGGCTCGACCATCGCTTCCACTGGTCGCCGCAAACTCGCTGTATAAGCGAACTTGCGACGCTGTAAAAGCGCAAGTCGGCTGCTCTCGCGGGCGGCCCCAGTGTCAGCTTCCCGAACCCCCGATGCAACGAAAACTAACGCCAGATCCGGACAGAACGCGCACATCACACTTTCAATATTTGCCGTGCGATCCGAGGCACATTGTTATTTAGTTCTATATTTCTCGACACTTACAAAAAATGATCGCACGACGCTTGCGCGCCAAAATCCGCATGGCTACAACGCCACCCATCGCCGAACGGCCCGCTCACCGCGGGTTGAGCGGCCCATTCCCCCACACCCGCGGCAGACCCTTACCTCCGGGTAAAAGACGCCGCCCCACGGAGTCCTTCGGTGCTCCCGCGTATTATCAAGCGGTGCACAGGTGTGGATAAACTTCGATTTTCGGCAATTTTTTTGAGCCGTTTCAATAACTTATGAGATCTCCACAGGATCTCTAACACTGTGGATGGAGACACCTTGACCGATCTTTGGAGCGAAGCGTTACGAGGGATTCAACCGCGCTTAGAAGCCCAGACCTTCGACATGTGGTTGCGGCCGATTCAGCTGCGCAGCATCGAAGACGACCTCCTGCGCCTGCAAGCGCCGAATCGATTCATGAAGGAGTGGTTTGAGACCCACTACCTCGACACTGTCTTAGACGAGCTGCAGGCACAGACAGAGCGCCGATTCCGCGCTGAAATTGAGGTCCACGGCCCAAGCCCCACGGCCCAAGCTCAGCGACATGAGCCAGAGCCAGAGCCAGTTTGCGATCCGAGCATCAGCCAGAGTCAAAAACGCGTGCTTGGCGAGATCCCCCCCCCCCAGCACCCCGCGCAAACCACCGCTCCAAACGCACAAGCGCACCCTGCACGCGTGCAGGACAGATCTTATGCGCCTCGCTCTAGCGAGGACCAAAACCATCTCAGTCTCTACCAACGCTACCGCTTCGACTCCTTCATCAAGGGGGACGGAAACGAGCTAGCCGCCTCCGCCGCGATGGCGGTTGCCGATGCTCCAGGCACTCGCTTCAACCCGCTCTTTATCTACGGTGGCGTAGGTCTAGGAAAGACCCACCTCCTGCATGCGGTCGGGCACGCGATTCATCAAGGGAACCCCGAGCTTCGCATCGTCTATTTGAGTGCAGAGCAATTCATGAATGAATTTGTCACCGCGGTTCGCCAAAACAAATTCGATCGTTTTCGTGCGCGATACCGCAAAGAATGCGACTGCCTACTCATTGACGACATTCAGTTTATCGCCGGCCGCGAACGAACCATGGATGAGTTCTTCCACGTCTTCAACTCTCTCTATGAGGCTGGAAAACAGATCGTCGTAACCTCCGATCGTGTGCCACGCGATATGAGCGGTATGGAAGACCGACTCACGTCGCGACTCAACTGGGGCCTTGTCGCCGACGTCCAGGCACCTGATCTTGAGACTCGCATGGCCATATTGCAGCAAAAAGCCCTCGGGGATTCTGTCACCCTCCCCCACGACGCCTTGCTCGTGCTCGCCGAGATGGTCCGCTCCAACGTCCGCGAGTTGGAGGGGGCGCTCTTGCGAGTCTCTGCATTCGCCTCCTTACGAAATGTTCCGATTACCGCCGACTTCGTTCGTAAGGTTCTCGGCCACGCCCCTTCCAACGAGCAGCCCACGCTCACGGTAGAAGCCATCCAGAAGGTAGTCGCTAGTTACTACAGCGTTCGCATCGCCGATCTCAAAGGCCGACGACGACACCGCAACATATCGCGACCACGTATGGTTGCCATGTATCTGAGTCGGCAAATGACGCAGGCAAGCTTTCCTGAAATCGGGATGCGATTCGGTGGCAAAGATCACTCCACCGTCATAAACGCCTGTAAACGCATCGAAGATATACAAAAAGGCGATGCAGAGCTTCAAGCTGCCGTCGCCTCACTTCGCACCCAACTGGGTCACTAGAGAGCTCCCGAGGAGCCATTCGAGTCTTCACAAGAGACTCGTCACAATTTTACTGGGCGCAACGCGCCAGCCATGACGTCGCCGTGCTTCGCTAACCCAGCCCAGCACGGCGGCCTCATAGTTGGCGCGTTGTCGTTGGACGACGCCACCGCGCGTGGATAGCCGACCCACCGCTCTAGCCGTGGGCGGGCGGGTCGGCTATCCACGCGCTATCCCCGAATTCACAGCCGTGGATAGAAACCTGTGCAGAGCTCTTTCCGCCGGCTCCCTGTGGTTAACCTCCCTCGTTACTCCCCGTCTGTCCACAGCGCTAACATCCACATTATCTACATAATTTCATAGAGATAGCGACCCCATCCCCATTTCCACAGGACCTATTGAGATCAAGAACATTAAAAAATAAAAAATTAGCAATTTAACAAGTTTACGTAGACCCATGCTTCCGACACCTCCTCAAAGTTTTCTCGCAGATTCGTAGATCCGCTGTAGATTCCTTTCGCAAACAAATTCATCATCCGTGTAGGGGTCGTTCGTTGATCCCAAGGCATCCATGGATTTTGAGATCGATCAAGCACGCTTTCTCTCGGCGCTCAACCTCGCACAAACCGTCGCCGACCGTCGAAGTACGATGCCCATCTTGGCCAACGTCCTGCTACGTGTTTCTAGCGATCACGGCCTCACTTGCAGTGCGACGGACATGATGATTTCGCTGACTGAAAAGCTCGACGTTCATGTTACCACCGAAGGCTCGCTCACCTTGGGCGTCCGTCATCTCTGTAACGTCCTCAAGACCTTGCCATCGGGATCTGTAACCATGACAGCCCTCGACAACCACTGGGCGAAAATCACCGCCGGACGCTCTGAGTTCAAACTCATGGGAATGCCGAACAGCGAGTTTCCAGAGCTCCCACAAGTGGACAACACTGCGCTCACCATGGTTCCTGGTCCCCAACTCGCCACACTGATCCAAAAAACAATTTTTTCTGTTTCGACCGACGAAGCTCGGGTCAACCTAAATGGCGCCTTTTTCGAATGCGACGGTACGACCGCAACGATGGTCTCCACAGATGGCCACCGTCTCACAAAGCTTTCGCTTCCTTTCGAAGGTCCCGTACTTCAAGAGGGAATCATCATTCCCCGCAAAGGCATGATCGAAATTCGAAAGGTCCTCGATCGCGTTGATGGAGAAGTCGGATTTGCAGTGGTTGATCAGTTCCTCCACCTTCAAAGCGAAAATCTAACTCTCGCGGTCAAACTCAATTCAGTCACCTTCCCCGCCTACGGACAGGTTATTCCCAAAAGCCACACTCGTAGGGCGACCATCGACCGCCACGAGCTCTCTGGAGCCTTACGACAAGCCGAGGTTATGGCCCCAGAGAAAACCGCGACAGTTCGGGTTGAACTCGAGGAAGGAACCCTGAGACTGACGGCGGACAATCCTGAACTCGGAGTCTCAAATCTCGAAATCACTGCCGGTTACGACGGTGACAAACTCGTCGCTGGCTTTAACGCACGATATCTAATTGACGCTCTCGAATCGATCGATACCGATCAGGTGCACCTCGACTTTCAAGGTGAGTTAGACCCCTGCGTATTGCGGCCCGTGGAAGGCCCAGATTTTCTTGCCGTCGTCATGCCGATGCGCATCTAGATTTGGACAACAAGACCTATGATGACTCTCGAGAGCTTGACGGTCGCAGACTTCAGAAATTTCCCGAGCGACAACACGAGTTTGGGCCCCACCAAACTCGAGCTGGGCCCGAGATTTACGATCCTGCACGGTCATAACGGTGCTGGAAAAACGAATCTTCTGGAGGCCCTCTATTTCGTAAGCACTCTCCGCTCTTTTCGTGGTGCAGATCTCAAAACGATGCTTCGTCACGGTTGTGAGCACGCCCGAATCGAGGTTGTGGGGCTCGACCACCAACTCAACCTACCCAACCGTCTCGAAGTCCGTATCGACACCGGACCACGGAGCACTCGTCGAACGGCCAGTCTCAACGGGAAGATCGTACGTTCAGCTGCCGAGTTCTATGGGAGCATCAGCGCAATACTATTTACCCCCGAAGATCTCGCCGTACTGCGAGGTTCTCCCGGCGGTCGCCGGCGCTTTATCGACCGTGTCGTATTTGCGCGGGAGAAATCCCATATTACCGATGTCCAGGATTACGAAAAAGTCCTGCGATCGAGAAATCGTGTCCTAAAAAACGAATCTGGACTGGGTGTTGTCGATCGAACGCGAATGATCGAAGCCTACGATCAAGGACTCGCCAAAACAGGCGCACGCATTTGGGGGCGCCGAGTACGCAATATCGAAGCTCTACAGCGGCCTTTTTTTCAAGCGTTCGAACAGATTCACGGAACGGGGCTTCGCGTCGAACTCCAATACAAGACCAAGCTGGAGAACAGCGCAGGATCAACATCAAGCCAACCGTTAAGCCCTGCCAGTTCAATTTCGCCACCACTATCCACTGCGACGTCCCAAGACTTCACCCGCGAGCAAACTCTCTTGCGCGCTCTCCGAGAACACCGGCTGCGTGACGAGGCGAGGCGGTCGACCAGCATAGGACCCCATCTCGACGACCTTCAGGTGATGCTCGATGGCGCCCCTGCTGGCGACTTTGCGTCCCAGGGGCAGGCACGAGCTTTGATTCTTGCCTTTAAAATCGCCGAACTTCGTACCGCTCATGAGGCGACTGGCGTTCCGCCACTGCTCCTATTGGATGATGTCTCCAGTGAGCTCGATCCCCGCAGAAACATCCAACTCTTCGAAACGCTCTCCGCCGAAGTCGGCCAATGTGTGCTTACGACCACGGCTCCTCATTTCATCAAGTTGCCCGCGGCGATCGACCGCCGTGAAGTCGAGGTGCGCGAAGGTCAGCTACTGGTTCAGGACAAAATTTCTCTTGATTGAGCCGTGAACCACGCTTGTCCCTACGACAACTGTGTGACACGCGCACATCCCTCTAGCCACATTTCGACCGAAATGGTAACCTCGCTGTTGATCGACGAGGCACAATGCAGGTTACCCTGGGATTCTTTAGACGCCCAGCACCACACAGCGCCGGTTCGCCCGGAAGCAATTAATACCTCCGTCGATTGGTGGACCCATGGACTCGACCGACCACGAAAACCAAGAAGAATACGGTAAGGATTCCATCTCAGTACTCGAGGGCCTCGAGGCAGTACGCAAGCGCCCTGGAATGTATATTGGCGATACAAGCGATGGATCCGGTCTTCACAAGATGGTTTTTGAGATCATCGACAACTCGATCGACGAAGCACTTGCGGGGCATTGTGACCAGATCGGCGTGATTCTTCACCCTGATAACTCGGTTTCAATTGTCGACAACGGGCGTGGAATTCCGACCGGTCCGATGCAACACCAGGGGAAGACCATGGATACGGCTGTCGTGATCATGACGGTTCTCCATGCTGGCGGAAAATTCGACAATGCAGCCTACAAAGTCTCAGGAGGTCTGCATGGCGTGGGTGTTTCGGTTGTCAATGCACTGAGTGATTGGTTGGAGCTGGAAATCTGGCGAGAAGGAAAAATTCATACTGCGCGATTCGAGCGAGGGGACCTCACGCGGGACATCCGTCTCATAGGCGAGACAGATCGGCGCGGAACCAAGATTACGTATCATCCAGATCCGTTAATCTACAATGACTCCGTTTTGGATTTCGAGTATCTAGCGACTCGGTTTCGTGAACTAAGCTACCTAAACGAAGGCGCGACGATCGTCTTAACCGATGAACGAGAGGAACCGCGTGAACGAACCTTTGATGGTGCCGGTGGAGTCGCTAGTTTTGTCAATCTTCTGACCGAGAACAAGAAAAAAATCGGCAGTCTTATCGACATAGAAGAGACTGTACATTTTGAGTTTGAGGGCAGCCCCGCAGAGCTGGGTGTGCGAGTCGCGTTGCAGTGGACTGACGCCTATCAAGAGAATATCCGCTGCTACACAAACAACATCGCCAACCGGGACGGTGGAACACACCTCACGGGTCTGAGGACCGCGCTTACCAAGGTTATTAATGCCTATGCGAGCGACAACAAGTTGCTGCGACAACACAAAACTTCACTCACAGGCGAAGATATCCGTGAGGGTCTCGTGGCGATTCTGTCAATCGCCCATCCGGATCCTAAATTTTCTTCGCAAATCAAAGATAAGCTCGTATCCGGTGAAGTCACAAGCTTGGTCCAGGGTGCCGTTAACGAAGGTCTGAATCGCTATCTCGAGGAAAAACCAAAGGAAGCGAAGATGATCATCGAGAAAACCATCTTGGCTGCTCGAGCCCGAGCCGCAGCGCGAAAGGCTAGAGAAACGATCACACGCAAGGGAGTTTTTGACGGGCTTTCGTTGCCGGGAAAACTCGCCGATTGTCAGGCCAAGGACCCTAGTCTCGCTGAACTCTATATTGTCGAGGGTGATTCCGCGGGGGGGAGCGCGAAGCAAGGTCGAGATCGCGGAACGCAGGCGATTCTTCCGCTCCGTGGAAAGATCTTGAATGTAGAGAAGGCGCGTGTCGACAAGATGCTCTCAAGCCAGGAGATCGTGACATTGATCACGGCGCTTGGAACGGGCATTGGTCAAGATAATTACGACATCGATAAGCTTCGCTATCATCGGATCGTCATCATGACGGACGCCGACGTCGATGGATCCCACATCCGGACCTTACTGCTGACCTTTTTCTACCGACATTTTCCCGAGATAATTGAACGCGGATATCTCTTCATCGCACAACCACCCCTATACAAGGTAAAATCGGGGAAGAAAGAGCTCTATCTCAAGAACGATACTGGGCTCGACAACTACGTAATCTCAAACGCGATTGACGATCTTCGTTTGGAAGTCGCAGGCAACGTGGTTAGTCAGGAGGTGCTGAGTGAGATTGCACGGCGGGGTCTTCGTTACCGGCGGCTTCTCAACCACCTTTCGCGCCAGCATAGGGTCCAGGTGGTCGAGAGTTTGCTCGATCAGATCGAGGCGAAGGGACGTGATGTTGTAATTCAGGACTTCAATGACACCCAGTCCCTGCACGACTTGGGTCAATTTCTCGTGGATCAAGTCAGTGCACAGGTCGAGGAGCTCCGGATATCTTTTGAGGTCTGTCCAACGGTTTCCGAGAAGGAACCAACGCTCACAGAAGAGCAGGATGACGCTGATAGCTCTGAAATCGAGGATTCCAAAGAAACGGAAAGTCCCGCTCAAGAGGGCCAACCCGCGGAACCGGGCGAGAGTGAAAACGAAAATTCAGAGGAAGAAACGGTTGCGGTTGCAGGGAATTTTTTTCTTCGGTTGATCGTCATCTCCGATGGCGTCACTCGTTACGATGATCTCTGTGCGGAGTTTCTCAGTTCCGTCGATGTTGGAAAACTTATTCAAGTTCGAAAATATGTGCAGTCCTTGGGCGGCGGACCGTTTAGGCTCTTTAAAGATGAAGTGATGATCGCGGAGCCAAGACGGCTGGTGGACTTGGTGGCCCATATCGGCGAGGCAGGCCGTAAGGGGCTGCAGATCCAACGGTACAAGGGTCTTGGCGAGATGAATCCCGAGCAGCTCTGGGAAACAACGATGGATCCTGAGCGTCGTGCGTTTCTTCAGGTGAAAATCGGTGACCCCGTTGCCGCCGGAAATGTATTCTCAGTGCTGATGGGCGATGAAGTGGAACCTCGACGTAAATTTATTACGGAGAATGCCCTCAATATCCGTAATCTGGATGTATAGCGGCATCTTCCGACAAATAGGTGGACCTACTCGATGCATGGGGGCTCAAACGGGCCTGAGAGCCTAAGACGACCCATGCATCGGAACAGACATAGGGATCGGGACGAGCCATACGGCAAGGAACAGGGAGAGCGCCAAAACGCGCCCTCAGTTCCTTGTAGGACCGGCCGAATGGAAGCCAATGATGCGATACATCCGCATGTACATGGGCAGTGAAGATGGTGCTCCTGGCCTGACTCTCTACGAGATCGATGCCACGGGCTGGGTCCATCGGCAGGTTCAAATTCACGCTGATGGATCTCGATTCTCCCCCGAAGATATTTTGATGCGTCGTCCTGTGAACACAGACTACATGGCGATACACGCGGCCTCAGAAGAGATCGACAAACGAGAGTTTGAGATGCTCTGGGCGGAAGTCAATGATGGGCGAGCGTTTTGCGAGCGGATTCCAGATCCGGGTCAGGCGTGGGAGGGGTGGATGGAGCATCGCGAAGCGCCGAAGGAACTTCGGTGGATTCCGACAGGACACGCGATTCCCGGAGCCGGCTGGATGAAGGTACCTGGTTTTGTGCGACTCTATTTGCGGGCGGACGACGACGACCAACCGTGGGCGGCCCAACGTGATGTCTTTCTAGAGCGTTCGATCCACTGGCGGGCGCTCGAGCATTCACATGCCGCCTAGGTGATGCTTTATCTTGATGTCGACGGCCAAGCTGAAGTTCGTGTTCACTCAACCGCGATAGGAGCGCAGATAGTCTCACCAGGGTCACTTTGGTGAACATAGTCTCAGGTGCGCGCGACTACCGACAAGCGCCTCCATGCGCTGTGTCAAATTGACGAAGGTCTTGCGAGTGACTGTGCTTTGCCTATCATCTCCTGGATGTCCTCGCCCCTGTTCAGGTTCTCTGGGATCGCTATCGTTGGGCTCGTCATACTCAACGCATGTGCTCGATCTCCCGAGCGCCTGCCAAAGTTGGATCGGCAATTTTACTACAATCTCGACAACGAGAAGGACCAAGCTGCATTCTTGCACCTCAAGGAACGCGAGCGGCAGCCCTATCTCGAGAAAATGGGGATGTGGACGAAATGGTCGGAGCTGACGACTGAAGAACGAGAGGCCGTACAAACACGGACGATCAAGGTCGGAAGCCGAGTGTTCGCAGCCCACATGGCTTGGGGACCACCTGCGGACGTTCAGATCACCCGTGTTCGAAACCGGCAGGTCACCCACGAGATCTATATTCGTTGTACGAGCGGGCCCCGGGCGGGCCGCTATGTCCGCAACAATCTCGACTGCCAGGGGACCTCGAGCGAAATACAGTTGGCGATCGAGAACGAAATCGTGACCGAGTTAAAATATCTCGACTGATGGATGACTGCGCGGCCGAGCGAGCGGCGCATCGGACTAAGGGATGCTTGGACTCTCGGGTCACTAAAACACCGTGTGGATGGGCGAGTGTTCCGGAATCTATGATTCGCAGGAGCATCGCCGATTTTTCCGCTTGGCCCGTGGTGTGCCTCCATTTCCCCGCGAGATTTCATCAAAAATCCACAAAAATAGAGTGCGTGGTCGTTCTCAAATGTGAGTTTTCACACGCTTTTTGGCCCACGGTCGACAGCGAGCGGTCCTAGAAAACCGCCCATTTTGTTCGCTCGAGATGGAGGGGCACACGCATTGTTGTGCGCTCTCTACGTATCCTTCGCCGCCTTTTCGGAGGGAACCATTGGGGGACAGCTTCGCGCCGCACCGACTTACCGTAACAATTTCGTAGGTTTGTAGAACATGACCGACGAAGGGGCTGACTCTTCGATCGCCCGATGAGTCGAATCGGCGCAAGTCCGACGGTCCGATGAATCTGCTAGACCTTCGGTTGCTGAACATAGTATCAGTTATGCGAAGGTATACTTCGTTCACCTAAAGGATCGCTCAACATCGCCTAATCTACATTCACCTTCCTATAATTGAGTGCCAAAGTTGTTAATTTAGAGTTGACACTCTGGATCCGCCTCAGTACGTTTCGTACACTGCTGCCCTTAAGGAGGGTCCAAACGATGACGAACGAAGACGCGAAGAAAGCGCCGGCCAAGAAGAAGGCCACCAAGAAGAAGGCTGGCAAGAAGGCCGCGAAGAAGGCGCCCAAGAAAGCTGGCAAGAAGGCCGCGAAGAAGGCGCCCAAGAAAGCTGGCAAGAAGGCCGCGAAGAAGGCGCCCAAGAAAGCTGGCAAGAAGGCCGCGAAGAAGGCGCCCAAGAAGGTCGCCAAGAAGGCCGCCAAGAAGGTCGCCAAGAAGGCCGCCAAGAAGGCGCCCAAGAAGGCCGCCAAGAAAGCTACAAAGAAAAAGGCCGTAAAGAAGGCGCCGAAGAAGGCTGCCAAGAAGGCCGACAAGAAGGCCGACAAGAAGGCCGACAAGAAGGCACCGAAGAAGGCTGACAAGAAGGCTGGCAAGAAGGCCGCGAAGAAGGCGCCGAAGAAGGCCGCCAAAAACGCGCCGAAGAAGGCCGCCAAGAAGGCACCAAAAAAGGCTGCCAAAAAGGCTGCCAAAAAGGCTGCCAAAAAGAAACCCGCAAACGACTAGCGGACTCTTGGTAAGAGTGAATGCCGTCGGAAGTTATCCCCGACGGCATTTTGCGTGGTTCATTCCGAAACCAAAGAATAACGCCAGCGCTCGGCTGTGAAGTCGAGCGAAGTTCTGGTCGCTGTTTCGCTCTTGTCTATTTGCGGTCGAGTTAGGGTTCGCCGCAGATGGAGATTAGAGTCGTTCCCACTCATTTCGAAACGTGCGTAAATTCGAATACGCTCGGGGTCCGCTGAATATCAGATGCGGAACTTCGCCTTGCTCCACGACGTCGAGCAGAGAGTCCGCAAGGATCTCCGCATGGGCCGCACTCAGCCTTGCGTCTTTTGCGCCAGATATGAGCTGCCAATGCTCCGCGGGGCCGGCGTCTTCACGTTCGGTTGGCGACGCCGGTGCTCCGAGCACCTGAACGTTTAGCTCTTTGGCGAACTGCGCGGCCGCAGGAGGAGTCCAAAGACCGCTGGGCTGCCAAAGAAACTCATAATCGGGGTGCGCGGCAACGAATCTTTCGAGTCGTCGACGGTAGTGCGCGCTTGGGGAGAAACTTGCGGGAGTATTAAGGACGACGCGTTTGCTACCCATCGCTTCACTACAGATCTCGACGATGTTCCATGCCTGGTCGACCTCTGCGGTCTCTTTGAGGTGGCCCATGCCAGACTTTGCACCTTGGAGCTTTCGCCCACCGCGCGCCGAGATACCGTCCGTAGATTCGTGAGTTAAGTAGTGCCACGCAAAAGGCACGCATTCGACCGCTGGGTGCGCATGTTCGATGCGTTCCGCCAACTTTCGCGCGGCCGAGGCCCTCGGTGGATCCAAAAAATATCCACGCAAGAGAACCCAGGTGAGAGAGTCGTCTCGACGTCCGCCACGAAGCGCGCTTGCGTGGTCGATCACAACTCCGTATTTTGGGGATCCCGTGGCCATAAGCGGTGGGAAGCTAGCCGATCGCGTAGCGATGGTCCAGCGCTGCCCACTGCCGCCGGTGTCGGCGATAGGCAGCCAGTGCCGGTACCGGCGCCGGCCTGGCATTTTTGGGGTCGGGCGCGCGGGCCGTCGTTCAAAAGGCCAGACCGCTGTCGTGCTGACCTCTGTGGTAGGAGGCTACCGCGCCATGAAAATATTCATCGATACCGCAGATGTTCAAGAGATCCGTGAGGCAGAGGCCCTGGGTATGCTTGACGGGGTCACAACCAATCCGACCTTGGTAGCCCAATCAGGTCGCAAGATGCGCGATGTGCTGTCCGAAATTTGTGAGATCGTGCGCGGCCCGGTGAGCGCTGAGGTGCTCACAACGCAATACGAACCCATAATGGCAGAAGCGAAGGAGCTGACCACCATAGCACCAAATATTGTGATTAAGCTTCCGTTGACGACCGAAGGTCTTCGGGCCTGCAAAAGCCTGAGCGAAGAGGGGGTGAAGACCAACGTTACCCTCTGTTTTTCGCCTCTCCAGGCCCTCTTGGCTGCAAAAGCTGGCGCGACTTACATCAGCCCCTTCGTAGGCCGGCTCGATGATGTGGGCCACGATGGAATGGACCTCGTCGACCAGATCCTAGAAATTTATAGGAACTATGACATGCGCACGGAGGTGCTTGTGGCATCGATCCGCTCTCCAGCACATGTGCTGGAAGCTCTTCGATTGGGCGCAGATGTGGCGACGATTCCGTTTAAGGTGATTGCCCAGTTGGTCCGGCACCCACTCACCGATGCTGGACTTCAACGATTTTTGGACGATGCTGCCAAAATTCCAAAGGGCTAGTCGGAAGATGTTTTAGGCATTGGCTTCCGGCGTCCCGTAGAGGGGAATTCGCACAAGCACTTTCGTTCCCTTGCCGATCGTACTGGAGAGAACAACCGTTCCGTGTAGGTTTCGCACAATGTCGTGCACAACCGGGAGTCCGAGGCCCGTGCCACCTTGTCCTTTTGTGGTGAAGAACGGCTCAAACACGCGAGCCCGAAGATTTTCTGGAATACCCGCGCCATCGTCTTCGACTTCGAGGCAGCCATAGGCATCATCGTTGGTCATACGGATCGAGATTGAGCCGCGTGAGGCACCATTTCCGTCGCCAAGAGCATCGAGTGCGTTGGTTATCAAGTTGACAACGATCTGGTGAATTTCATCTTTATCGGCATGAACGATGACATCTTGAGCACCGAGCACGACGAGCTCGAGACGACGCAGCCGCCCAGCGCGACGCAGAACGACTAAGATCTCCTCAAGCGATCTTTGCAAGAACACTGGACCGCGGGTTCGAACACGCGGCCGTAGCGGAGCCAGAATCTGCTCGATGTGCTCCTGAATACGCCGCACGCTCTCGCGCATGGGCGCGATCATTCCCTCCGAGTCGTTCACTTCAAGCAGGGAGAGGTATCCAAGCAGAGGACCGAGATCATTTTTTATCTCGTGCGCAGCGCTGCCAGCGAGCAAGCCCACGGTGGCCAATCGATCCGCCTGTTGAAGCTGACGAGAGAGCTCTGCGTGGGCGCGTTCGTAGTACAGCAAGCCCACCACGCAGCGTTGGCTTTCACCAGGTTGATCGGCCGGCATCTCACAGACGGACAAGCTCAAGCGGGCGGGGAGCGGTAGACCGCCCGCGGCCCGGACCGTGACGTCGCCTCGCCAATGTCCCGGGGGACCCGCGGCGTTGGCCAGGCCGACGATACGTTCACGAATTGCCCCCTCCGAAGGATGGGGCTCGAAGAGATGATCGATGTCGCCGTTAAGCAGGTTGTAGAGCGGTTCATCGACGATCGACACGAAACTGTCACTCGCGTCGATGAGGTGCCCCTGGCGATCCCACATGATAATCCCCTCTACCGCGCGATTAAAGAGCACTGAGAGCACAGTGGCGCGTTGCCTGTTCAGTCGATCAAGGCGTTCGTGGTCGCGTCGAAGATGCTCGTGTTGGGCCCGTTTTTTTCGACCTTGGCGGCGGGCTGCGACGGCCCGATGAATGGTCGAGAGCAGCATTTCACGGCGAACGGGCTTTGTGAGGTAGTCAAAGGCACGCTCGCGAACGGCCTCCGCGGCCGCCTCTATGCTCTCGTTTCCGGTGATGATGATGACCGGGACCATCGGGTCACGAAGATCGATGTGTCGCAGCAGATCAAGACCGCTTCCCCCCGGCATCGAGAGGTCCGTCAAGATCACATCGATCGACTCTCTTGAAAAAATCGCAAGCGCTTCGTCAACATTCTGTGCGAGTTCAGAGATCAGGCCGTCCGCCTCAAGCGATTGGCCAAGTGCCTTGGCTACGAGTCGATCGTCGTCGACCACCAGCACGGTGCCGGGGGATGCTTCTGCATCGCTGTCTAGATTTTCGTCTCGCATGAACGGGGCTCCGTGGGAATCCAAATTGTTAGATCCAGCGCTGTCTCCGAGGACTGAATGGGTGCTTCGATCCGCAGTCCCCGGGAACGAGCGCCGTGAAAAATACTTTCGAGCGTGTCGCTCTTAAGTGCGACATTTTCGGCGTGCACCCGCAGCGCAATCTCTGAGTTCGGGCCCTGGGCTTGGCCAACGATGTTCAAGGTCGTTGTATTTACTCGCGTATCTCGAAGTGCTGTGATGATCGCCAAGAAAAGACCGATCAATGTGTCATCGAGGCTCTCAATTGCGACGTATCGAAAGTCCACGGATGCCGTGTCGCGTTCGATGGCGACGACTCCGCGCTGGTGACGGTCTTCCAGCACACCGAGGCAGCGCTTGAGCGCGATGCCGAGGCCCTCGCGGATAGTGTCCCCAAGGGGTTCTCGTACTAGGGTCGCATAGTTGCGTAAGAGATCACGCATTCGGACGGAAGCCTCCAGGCACTGGTCGACACGGGATGCGACCTCGGGGTTGTGGGGCTGAAAGTCATCTTGGATCAGCTCAAGCAGGATTGTCAGGCTCTGCAAGGGATTGCGAAGATCGTGGGCCAAGAGGGCGCCCAGTCGGCGATAGATTTGTGTTTCTATCCGATTGCCACGGATCGTTGCCTCCCTTTGCACCGGCCGAGACTAGACGAAGAGCGCCACCAATCCCATGCGTATTTATCGAAGCTTGCGCATGGGACTGGTCTTTATGAGGTCCTGGGTCCCGGTGTGGGGGGGATGCCGCTCGATTGCTCGCATAAATACCGTGGGGCCGTTTGGCCCATGACGTGATAATGACCGAGTCGTGCGCACTCCTCGTCAACATGTAAACCCCTTGGGGTTGCACTATATGACCGCCCGCGCCCAGCCGATGAAGCGGCCCGCCAGTTTGCCTTCGGGGTGCCGCGTCGAGGTTGAACTGGGTTGTGCGGATGCCGACTTCTCGTATTCGCTCGCCCAGCAGCGCCCCGACATTTTCGTGGTGGGGCTGGAAATCCGAGAGGCTGTCGTCGAACGCAATCGCAGGCAGGCGAAGGCGATTGGCGTTGAGAATATCGCTTTTGGCTACGTCAACATGAACGTCGACCTCGATCGGGTTTTTGCCCCCGACAGTATCGACTGTTTTCATCTTCTCTTTCCAGATCCTTGGTTCAAGCCGCGTCATCGAAAACGCCGCGTGGTAGATATCGAACTTTGTCGCAGTATCGAGCGCTTGCTGAGGCCGGGAGGTGAGTTCCACATTGCCACCGACATTTACGATCTGGGGCTTGAGGCAATGGCGGAACTCGAAGATGCGCATGGTTCCGGGCTATCGTTTGTGAATGTATTGGGGCCGTGGAGGTTTGCCCGCGAGAACCCATCGGTCGCTGAGAGCCGTCGAGAGTTCATGACGCGGCGTCGAGGCGACCGTGTGTGGAGAATGCGATATTCGATCTAGCGGGTCTGCACGGCCGCGGCCCGCTCATCGTCTGGGGCGGCAAGCGAAGCGATTTCCGGCAGGAAAAGCGCGTCTTGCAGCTCTGCGCACGCGGGATAGCGACCGATAATGAGCCTCTGGTCTTTGCTGGGACCGGTGAGGTCCACCGCGCCTATCTGAGATAGAAGAGACTCAACACAGGCACAAAATGCGATCGCGGTCTCGTCGGCGCCGCTCGAGCATTGTTCGTGTTGACGCTCGATCGACCAGCGCATGAAAGGTTGGCGGCAATCGAGCGAAGGAAATTCCACGGCAAGGGCGCATTTGCACAGGGATTCGTCCCGCTCTAGCACTAAAGCCTCGGTGCAGACGCCCTTCATGTAGGCATCTTCAACCCGGAGGCGGGCGTCTAGACTCTCTGCACCACCTACGATGGCCATCCGTAGGGCCGGAAGCGCGAAGCTGAGGAACAGTGCACCAAGGGGGAGAGCAATGGCGAAGCCCACAAGTAAAAACCGCCATCGGGGCGAGGGCGGGTCGTCGAGGTCGGCCATCATTGGCATGGCCGGAGTCTATCGCTAAAACGCCGAAGTTGAGGAACGTTTCGTCGAGCGCGAGGATCGCCTCCCATATATCGGTATGTTGTCGCGCGCCGCGCCAGTGCCGCGATGTGAGACAAGTCGCTCGCTCATTGCGGCACGGAGAGAGAGAAAACCGAGCAGATTCGAAGGTAAGTTCAAACCGCTTGTCACGGGGGGTTGTGTCGTCGACGAAAGCCGTACAATAATCGCGTACAAGGGGCCACAAAGCCCGCGAGAGCGCTATGAATCCTCACCGCCTGTTTCGCCGAGTCTCCAACTGCCTTCTCGTCTCCGCCTTCGTTATCGCGCCTTGGAATATCAGCCGAGCTGCGCCCGGAGCAGACACCGATTCCGATTCAGCGCGGGTTCCCGAAATGAACGAGGCCGCGGGCGAGCCGACGGAGGCCACCACGGCTGAAGAAGACGGGACGGAAGACGGGATGGACGCCGATGCGACGGAAGAGGGGACGGACGACGATGCGACCGAAGACGAAGACGCGACCGAAGACGAAGACGCGACCGAAGACGAAGACGCGACCGAAGACGAAGACGCGACCGAAGACGAAGACGCGACCGAAGACGCGACGGACGACGAAGACGCGACGGACGACGAAGACGCGACGGACGACGAAGACGCGACGGACGGCGAAGAATCTGAAGATTTAGCCGCGGCTGAAGGGCCAATTCGTCCGGATGAGCCCCGTTGGGGAAAAGCAAATCAAAAGTCCATGAAAGGCACGGGCATGATCGTCGTCGGTAGCTCGGCCACCGTCCTTGGTGCGGCGTTTATTGGCATCGCATTTGCGATCACCGGTTGCGACTACGATAGTGCTCTCAAATGTCGATTTGAACAGCAGCGTGATTTGCTGATCCCAACAGCGATCACGGCAACGGGCACGGGCTTGCTGTTGCTCGGGGTCGGCCTGGGCTTGCGAAGTCAGTACAAGCGTTGGAAAAATTGGACGCCTGATCAGGCGATGGTCGCCCCGACATTGCTCAAGGGTGGCGGCGGTTTCGCCGTGAGCGGTCGATTTTAAGAGCCTAGCGCCGTCGTGTGACAATTGTTTGGGCGATGTCGGCAATCAGATCGAGGTCGTTCGCTCGGCAGCGTTGCAAGATGGCGCCGATACGTGCCTGCTGTGGACTGTCGCTGACGTCTGGCCCCACGGTATCACTGCCCGGCAGCAAGGCCGCGACGCTCGTGCCTAGCCCGTCCGCAATGCGCAGGAGGGTCCGCAGTCCGGGGCTGGTGTAGCGGCCGTTTTCGATGCGTGAGATCATATCGGTGGCGATTTTTGCGGCTTCGGCAGCCTGTCGTTGGGTCATGCCTCGCTGCTCCCGGGCCCTTCGGACTCGGCGTCCCAGCTCCGTCATGAAGCGTCGCTCCCGTGGATTGCGAGAATCTGGGCCTATATTCATCGGCGGGTGCCCCCCAGAGCCTGGGCCTCGAGAACACGGATTCGGTCCCGTAGTTTTGCAGCGTCCTCAAAGCGGAGAGATTCGGCATGCTTCGCCATCCGCTGGCGCAGGTTCGCCACCCGAACGCGATTTTCTTCGACGCTAAGGTCGGAATCAGGAATTTCGGTGAGCCCCAGTGGAAGTTCTGTGTTTTTGGACCCACCGCGACCCGAACGAGGGGCTCGCTCTTGTTTTTCCACCTGCAAGGGAGTGAGGGGCGCGGTTACGGAGGTCGGGATGATGCCGTGGGTCTTGTTGTGTCTGTCTTGGACCTCACGACGGCGTTCCGTCTCGTCCAGGCATACTTTCATGCTCTTTGTGACTCGGTCGGCGTACATGAATACGCGGCCATTGAGGTTACGGGCGGCGCGTCCACAAGTTTGAATGAGGCTTCGTTCGGAGCGCAAAAATCCTTCTTTGTCTGCGTCGAGGATGGCGACCAGGCTCACCTCGGGAAGATCGAGACCCTCGCGGAGGAGGTTGATACCCACAAGTACATCAAACTCGCCGAGACGGAGATCTCGTAGGATTTCGACGCGGTCGAGAGTGTCGACGTCGGAGTGTAGGTAGCGAACACGAACCCCTAGGTCCGCATAGTGTTCGGTGAGATCCTCCGCCATTCGTTTCGTGAGCGTGGTGACGAGCACGCGTTCGCCGCTCGCGCAGCGCGTTTGAATCTCATCGAGAAGATCGTCGACCTGACCATCGATGGGTCGGATTTCGATAGGCGGATCGAGCAGACCTGTGGGGCGGATGATCTGTTCGACCACGAGGCCCTGGCTGCGCTCAAGCTCGTAGTCTCCGGGTGTCGCGCTGACAAACAGAGCTTGCCCGGTACGTTCTTGCCATTCTTCGAAGCGAAGGGGGCGATTGTCGAGGGCGGAGGGGAGCCTGAATCCGTGGTCGACGAGATTTTGTTTACGGCTTCGGTCACCCTGATACATCGCACGTACCTGGGGAACCGTGGCATGGGACTCATCGATCACGGTCAGGAAACCCTCCGGAAAATAGTCCATGAGTGTGGGAGGGGGCTCGCCTGCTTTGCGATTGCTGAGATGGCGTGAGTAGTTTTCGATACCCGAGCAGCGGCCCATTTCTTCAAGCATCTCGAGGTCGAACATTCCTCGTTGCTCAAGCCGTTGGGCCTCAAGAAGCTTATTCTCACGTTTGAGCTCGGCCAGCCGTTCACCGAGCTCGGTACGAATGCCTTCGATCGCCTTGCGAAGCTGACTGCGAGGTGTGACGTAGTGGCTGGCGGGAAAAATTGTGACGCGGTCCATCGATCGCCGTGATATCCCGCGCAGGGCATCCATCTCGTGGATAGCCTCAACCTCGTCTCCAAAAAACTCCACACGAATTGCAGTTTCGTCTTCGTAGGCCGGAAAAATTTCTACGACGTCACCGCGCACTCGAAAGCTCCCGCGGTGGAAGTCGATGTCGTTGCGCTCGTACTGCATGGCGACCAGTCGACGCAGAAGATCGTCACGGTCGAGAGACTCGCCCTGAACGATCGGCGCGACCATGGTGTAGTAGGCCTCAGCGGTGCCGATGCCAAAGATGCACGATACGCTGGCGACGATGATCACATCGCGACGACTGAGCAGCGCGTAGGTGGCTGCGTGGCGCATTCGATCGATTTGTTCGTTGATGTTCGAATCTTTTTCGATATAGGTATCGGTCGATGAGACGTACGCCTCGGGCTGGTAGTAGTCGTAGTAGCTGACAAAATATTCGACTGCGTTGTCGGGAAACAGCATTTTGAACTCACCGTAGAGTTGTGCGGCGAGGGTCTTGTTGTGGCAGAGGATCAAGGTTGGACGCTGCGTTTGTTGAATGACGTTGGCGATAGTGAATGTCTTTCCACTTCCGGTTACGCCCAGCAGCACCTGATCCTCGATGCCCTGTTCGACGCTCTTGACTAGAGAAGCGATCGCCTCGGGCTGGCTACCCGCGGGCTCATATTGGCTCTTGAGACAAAATGGTTGGTCGGCCCGCACCGTTGGTTTCACGGCCGAATCGAGGTCCCACTCGTAGCTGTCCGACCACTTGTCTTCACTCATCGCCGGCAGCCTATCCCGGTTTTCAACACGATCATCCGCAAAAGGGTCGTTTCATTGGGAGCGTCGGTTCGATCCTTGATCGAGCCTCGATCCTCGGTGTAGATCAGCATTATGTCCGCCTCGTGGTCCCCAAAGTCGGCTCCCTTGACCTTCGGCCGAGGGATGGCGGGGGTCTATGTCCTGCTTGATCTGCCAACGGCGAGTCTTTCCATCGAAGATCTTGCTGGAGCGCTCTTGGTTGGGGGAGTTTCTATGTTGCAGGTGCGCGCGAAGAACTATTCTGGCGAGCAGCGCTTCGATGCAATTTTACGAATCGCCGGACTGTGCGGGAAGGCCGGGGTTCCACTGATCGTCAACGACGACCTTACGACCCTGATTCGCGCCCAGGATGCGGGCTTGGCCGTCGCGGGTCTGCATTTGGGTCAAGGAGACCTCACATGTTTTTCTTTGCCTGCGCGAGAGGACCTTGCTCGCAGAGGGCTGCTCTTTGGGCTTTCGACCCATGACACCCGGCAAGTCCACGAATCGGCGGTCTGGAGGCCAGACTATCTAGGCTTTGGACCTGTCTACAGCACCCGCTCCAAGCACGATGCGGATCCAAAAACGGGCCTTGAGGGGCTCCGCTCCGCCTGTGTATCGTTGCGTGCTGGTGGCCACTCTTGTCCGCCGGTTGTGGCAATCGGGGGTATCGACCACCAGCGCGCGCCGGCTTGCATCGCGGCGGGCGCTGCCGCGGTTGCCGTGATCTCTTGTGTACAGGGCCAAACGGTTGTGGAGGTCGAGACGCGCACACGGGACCTGGTGCGCGCGATCAGCTCTGCTTCGCCATGAAACGATCCCATTTGCGCGAGCCCGAGGTCCCCGGCCTAGAGCCGGCCGTAGTCGAACATTTGAGTTGCACCGGAGGCTGAGGGGTTGCAATGCAATTGGGATGGTTAAGATCGGCCATGAATCCGGAGGAGGCTCGAAGGAGAAGGGAAGCTGGCGGTCCGTTGGAATCTCTGGGCGCGTGCCACATAAAATTCGGACGGGTCCGCTACCGACCGTCCCCTGGAGCCGCTTGCGAGCGCCATTGACGCTAGAAGATAGAATCCCGAGCCTTCTTGTGCTGCTGTTGCTGCTGCTTGCGGCGATTCAGCTGACTGTACACGCCTGAGGGTGGTGAGCGGTCATTGCTCAGATGGATGGCTGCGATAGGTGGAGATCGCCTCGTGGACGTCGTCTTCGCTGAGGATGTGGTCCCGGCTTTTGGCGACGCCGAGAACATGTTTGACCAAGCCGCTCTCCGCTTCGATGTCACGTTCGTTCAGCCAGAAGACCACGTTCGATTCACCGGACATGAAACCGATCTCGATCGATTGTTTCTTCCCGAAAAGTTCTGCGGGGACACCGCTATACACTCGATCCGCGAGGCCTTGGTCGCCCTTACGTATCGCTTTGATAATGGCTGCCGCATGAACCCCGGTCGCGGTTCGAAAGGCATCCTCTCCCACCAGGGGGTATTGTCGGTGAATCGGAACACCGCAGGCCTTGCTCACCGCTTGGCACCAAGGGACGAGCTGACTGAGATCTTGATTGGGAAGATCGCCGAGCAGCTTGAGATTCATCAAGGTGAGGTCGAGCGATGCATTTCCCACCCGTTCGCCAATGCCCAGCGCCGTACCATGAATTCGGTCGGCTCCGGCCTCAAGCGCGATGATGTTGTTGGTGACCCCGAGGCCGCGGTCGTTGTGCCCGTGCCAGTCTATGCCTACATGTTGTGCGCCGACCGACTCTCGGAGCAGTCGTGTGAAACCGACGAGGTCGCGGACTCCGTCAGGCGTGGCATGGCCGGCGGTGTCACACAAACACAGTCTCGATACGCCGTGATCGATCGCGCAACGAAAGAGCTGATCAAGCACCGCAGGAGTTGAACGCGTGGTGTCCTCGGTGACAAAACACATTGGCAGACCGCGTTCTCGGCAAAGATTCGCAGACTCGCGGGTTCGTTTGAGTAGCGTTTCGAGGCTCCAGTCCTCTGTGTAGAGGCGGATCGGACTTGAGCCCAAAAAAGCATAGACAGTGATGGGCCGTCCGACCTTGTCCGCAATGGCGGCGACAGCATCGATGTCATTTTTGTGGGTTCTGGCGGCGCAGGCATATTCGATCCCGAGCTTTTCGCGTTCAGCGAACTCGATGAGAGCGGTCACGTGAGCGACCGCCCGAGGACCGGCACCAGGAAGTCCCAGATCGACCGCGTCGATACCCAACGCCGCCGTTAGTCGTAGGATCTCTTGTTTTTCCTCCAAAGAGGGGTCGCGGACTGAGGGCGACTGAATCCCATCGCGTAGAGTTTCGTCAAAAAAACTCACGGGGCGATCTACGAGGGGGCTGAGGGGTCCACGACGACTGCGTGCGTTCCAATCGTAGATCAAGGGGTCGGGGCCGCCTTCCTGAGCCATGAATTCTTTCGATTTTTGAGGCGTCGAAATGAATGTAGAATGAGACCTATTTTTTGCCATGAACCTCTCCTGACCGCGTCCGTATCATGGCACCATGTCGCGGACGAGCGTGCGGCTTTTCGCTCCGCTCGCGGAGCCAGGATGCGGCGAAAACTCACAGCTTCATGACGCGAACGATGCCATGTGTCCGCCAACGCTTCGTACCCAAGATGCTGCTTGGGGCGATTGTCCTGGCGAAATTCGGTCTCTGGTCCACAAGCGCGCGAGCGAGCGATGAGGGGTCATCGCATGCATCCGCGGTTCAGAGCGATGTGTGGATGCCGCACAATCCCGTGGATTCGAGGGCGGCGGTCATGGTCGAGAAAAACAGAGGTGAGCCGCGGCCGTCATCGAGGCCACGAAGCGATCGGCGCTTTGTAGGCGACTTGCCGTGGAGTGCACGCCATCTCGACCACGGAATCTTGCAGGTTGCTGTGGCCGTCGGTACCCCCGCACGAAATCGATTCGAGATCGATCTCGGTTTGTTCGATCACCTGAGTCTTGGTGCGACTTTTCATTGGTTGCTTTCAGAAAAGCGTCCCCGCTTCGCGCCGCAGGCGTCGATCGCCTTTGTCCGAGGTCGTGCCGCTGAATTTGGTATGACCTACCGACAAACCTTGCATCCTCGGGCCAACAAACCCGGGGCTGAGAGCTCCTTTGAGCCACGAACCCATTGGCTCATGGGTGCGCTTACAGTCGGTCGGGGGCTGCTGTCGAGTGGATTTGACGCCGGTGTCGCCAGTCGTCGAGTCCGACCAAGCGACGATCCGTCCCTGTCCGCCAATGTCTATGTTCCCAGGGTGGAGGTCGCCGGTGGTCTGCATGCTCGGGTGGGAACACGGCGGATTGGCCTGGGTTTCGAGGCTGCCTTGGTGGGCATCGAAGACCCAGACATTGTCGTAGAAGCGGTATTGGACCTACGTTTTGGGTTGTTTGAGCGCCGGCCCTCCGGCGGCTGGCGAATCTGGTAGGCGAGGAATCGCTTCGACCAGGGCTCGAGTCGCTGGATGGTGGGGTTGGTCGTAGAGTCGCTGCCAGGGGCCCCGCTCGACGATTTTTCCGCGGTCGAGTACTAGCACCTCATCGACCCACCCCCGTAGCAGGGCAAGATCGTGGCTGATCATCAATACCCCCATTTGACGGTGGGTTGTCTCGCGCAAGAGGTCGATGATTTTCCAGGCCATGCCGCGGTCGAGCGCAGATGTGATCTCGTCGGCGATGAGCAGCGATGGTTCTGCTGCGAGCGCTCGGGCGAGTGCAACGCGCTGGCACTCGCCCCCACTGAGGGCGCGAGGACGCAGGTGCATGACCTCAGCCCTGAGATTTAGGTTCGCCAGTTGATGTTCGATCTGACCACGGCTCCACTGAGCCAATCCCGCAAGGGCGCGGCTTTCGGCGATCATCTCTTTTACCTGAGCTTGGGGGTCGAGGGCTGCCCGTGCATCTTGCCAGAGAATCTGAACCTCGCGTCGATAGCGTGCCCAAGAACTACAGGAGTGTTTGCTCGTACCTAGGTCGCTGTCGAGAAGCATGCTGTCCCGCCAGTGAAGCGAGCCGAAGGATCTGCCAGGAGCGACGCCTAGCAGGGCCTTTGCGAGAGTGGACTTTCCGCAGCCAGATACTCCCACGAGGCCGATTTTACATCGGGGCATGAGCGTGAGATCGACGGGTCCAAGGCAGAATTTTGGACCTCTCCCAGAACCGGAAATTTGCACCCCAAAGCCCCGAGTCTGGAGGAGTGCTGTGTTCTTATTGTGCACGGGAACTGAATTTAGCGATCTCTTCGAGCCGCGGCGATGAGGGTCTGGGTGCATGGATGTTGTGGGTTGTGGAGGAGAGCGACAAGGCTTTGGTCCTCGACAATGCGTCCGCTGTCGAGGACCAAGATTCGTGTGCATAGCCGCGCAAGGCTGGCGAGATCGTGACTGACAAAGAGCAGGGCCAGATCTGTGTCTTCACAGCGTCGCTGAAGTAGGGCAAGAAAGCGGGCTTGAGCGGGGCCATCCAGTGCCGAACAAGGCTCGTCCGCCAGCAGGACCTGGGGTCGACAGGCGAGGGCTAAGGCCAGTGCAACCCGTTGGGCCATTCCACCGCTGAGTGCACCCGGATAGAGTTGAGCGACGACCGGATCGAGCCCGACTTCGGCCAGAGACTCGGCCGGGGAGCACGGGGCCCTGTGCGGGTCGAGCGCGATGATTTCAGAGATCTGGGTACCGATGCGGCGAATAGGATCGAGACTCGCGCAAGCATCTTGGTACAAGATAGTTGCCCCATGGCCACGCCATGGACCGATCGTTTGGGGGCACGAAAGATTAAACACCGCGTCCGAGGTCTCTAAAGAGCCCTCGACCAAGAGGGTCGGTGGGCACAGTCCAAGCAACGCACGCAAAAGAGTGCTCTTTCCGGCACCCGAGATTCCCATGAGTCCGACCCGTTCTCCGGCATGGATTTCAAAGCTTACTTTGTCGAGCAAGACTCGTGAGGGCTGCTGAGTTGAGCCTCGCCCGCTCACCCGGGTGGCCGCGCTTAACTCACGGACGCACATGGCCATGGATGGCGCGCGTTGTGTCACTTCCCGCAAAGATCACCTTGTATCGAGAGGCCCGTGGCATCCAGGCGAAAGGGGGTCGGGAGCACGGTTGTGGACTTGCTTCCGTCTCGGTCGGGGGATGTGGATGCGTCGAGCTCGTCGCGCCTCGGATGAGCGATCGTTTCGTCATCCCAGTCGTCGTCCCAGTCGTCGTTCTCCTGTTGTGGGGGCCCTAGGCTGGGATTTGGGATCTGCTCCTGATAGGCGATGATCAGCTCAAGAACGTGTCCTCGAGACCGTCGTCGTCGTCGTCGTCGTCGTCGTGTCTCTACTGTGGACGACGGTTGGAGGATGACGGTGCGTTTTGGAAGGACATAGGCGCCGACCGTGTGAAATTTTTCATGACGAATTGTCCACAACCACCGACGAGGGTGGTGACGATCGTTGGAAAGTTTCCAGACGGTTGCACCCGCGAACCACCAGCGTCGTTGTCGCCACACGAATTCGAGTTGCTGCTCGTGCCTTGTGTTCTTGAGGGAGATAATTTCCCGACCTGTGGCTGTGTCCCAGCGTTGATCGAAAATCTCCTGGGGGGCGTCGATCATCGGTCCACCACCGAGAAGAAGCACGCTGAGTTGCTGAGGAGAAAGCGAGACGCCTACAAGGGTCTTGACGGCGCAACGCGACGGAGGACCAGTGTAAAAACCGGGCTTGAGTGCGCCGTCCCGACTCTCGACCACCCGGAGCGAGTAGGCATCTGGATCGACCGCAATCTGTAGGATTTCGTGGCCGCCGAGATGGATTTTTCCCGCGAAATTTGCGGGCGCCTGGGCGACCATTTCGAGGCTCGCGCCCGGTCGCAGGGCCTGGTGAATCTTGGCTCTCGGGACCTGGATCGTCGAGAGTTGAGCGCGGGTCGCAGCTAAAAGCACCGTCGGAGTCGGAGCCAGAGCATAGGGGGCCCGCATAGGACGGGGTCGACAGCCGCTCATGCCCATGAGTGTGGTCGACGATAGTAGCGCCATCAGCAGCGCGAGAGATCCAGGGGTACGAGGGCGGGCCTGTTGAGGAGAGGCCACGATACCTGCATGACGCCCGGGCTTGAAACTGCGCACGACTCTATCCTAGCAGGATCATCGGGTTGTGGGCGCACACAAGGGGCCCCAAAAACTGTACAGAGCGCAGATCGAGGCATCGCTGGGGAGGTGTGGGAGGTGTGGGAGACCAAGAGCTTTGAGGATCAACCGCCCGACGACGAGGGGCCGGGACGGTCGAGGGAACCCGTGGCCTATTTGTGGCGCTGAAGCGTTGTTTCGCCTTTGAGCGATAGGTATGGCTTGATCGTGGAAAATGTCTTTCGACCGATCCCCTTAATTCGCATTACGTGGGTCACGTCTCCAAATGGTTTTTTTGTTGAATACGCGACGAGCTTCTTCGCGGTCGCGGGGCCAATTCCGGGTAGCATCTCCCACTGTTTTTGACTGGCGCTATTGATATTGATCTGTCCGCCAAGAGGGGTGGCAGCCAACTTGGCGAGAATGGGACTTGCTCCCAGTGAGGCCATGGCCGTACCGCTTTGGGCTGTGACCCCGAGGGTCGAAACAAGGAGGGTGAAGATGAATTTGCTGATGGTCTTTTTCATGGATGACTCCGAACTCTCACGTTGCCGATTGCGACGCGGACATTTCTATCAAGAGCAGGAAGCGGGCCATGGGGCCGTCCATAAAATTCAGGGACTTGGCAGGAGACTGCTTTCGGCTGTGGCCGAAAGGTAGGTCACGCCGGCCAAGAGCCAAGAAAACTCCGGTGAAGTGGCTAGTATGAAGAATCGCGGACGCAGATTTTCGAGACGATTTGCTCGGCTAGGTTTTCAGGATTGGGTGCAACATAGACGCCGTCGGTGTTGGTTTCTTTACACATGTACCCAAGTCGGCAGTCGCCGTCGTTGCTGCACTCAAGGCGGCAGCTTGTGCGGGCAGAAATTTCGTCGGCGCAAAGCCCCTCGGCAAGGCAGACCTCGTGAGGGGCGCAGTCGTTGACGAGAGGCGCACATTGCCGATCGTCGCCACAAAGTTCGTTCATGTCGCAATCGTCGAGGTCGATGTCCTCGCGGTCGGGATCACAGGGCTTGTCAGGATTTGGGGCCCCTGCCTCGATGTCTTCGGCATCGGGATTACACGCGGTCGACAAGAATTCTGAGGTGTAGACCTTGATGCAGATCGCCTCTTCTGGACACATGCCCAAGCTGCAATTTTCAAGGGTGCATTCTCCGCAACTTGAGTCGTCGTTGTTCGCCTTGATATTGCACGCTCTGGGCTTGGCGCCTGCCATGTCGCATTGGCGGAGCACGGTCACGCCGCAGTCGTATGCTCTCTTGCAGGGGTCGCCGATCTTGGCTTGGCAACTCAAGATCAGCCCGCTGAAGACCATGGCGGAGAAAACGACAAAAGCGCGAGGTGGAAGGAGAGCGCGACGGAATCGTACCTGTGGAGCGCTTGGCGGCATGGGCCGCCGGAGCATGCCATAAAGATGAACCGCGAAGCACCCATCGTCTCACGCTTTTGCTCCGCTTCGGATGCAGTGGACAGTCGGCTTGGCGATAGGGTTGGGCCGAGTCGTGAGGATTTGGGCCGATACAATCTCGTGTTGTCCGCCGCGCGAAAGTCACATGTGTCGCTCGTTGTCGGATTCGAGGCAAGGGTTCCCGCTAGCCCGTTGAATTGGGAAGAAATTTTGGATTCTGAGCCCCGCCAGCGAAGCTACCTCACCGTGTTTCGTCTCTTGCGCAGTTTTGCCTCCATCGCTCTCTTTGGCTGCCTCATGTGGGCCGCATTTACCGTGAAGCTAGGTTCAAAGACCTTTGCCGAGCATATAGACTCGATCAGCGACACTCGGGAGGCTAAGGAGCTGATGGAGGGCACACGAATCACGGTCAATCCCGTGCTCGATGAGGCGAAAGAACGCGTGCTTGGCGAGTACGTGGAGGCGCCCACCTTCTTACCCGCGGTGGGTACGGAGGCAGACGCGGTCCGGGCTCGCTCGAAACAGGAGCCCGCGGTGACCTCTTCGGTCGAGGATGCTGGCGCATCGACGGGTGATCGAGCCAAGTTACCCGGGCGTCGTTAACGTGGGCGAAATCCGCAGCGATCAGGTGAACCTACTGGGTGGATGCCTAGGCGGCGCACCGGATAGCGTGGGGTTGTTCTTCGCCATATTCCGCGGCTCCATCTTGGATCTGTGGGATCGGGCGAAAGAGTTGCGGATTGTTCTTGAGGCGGAGCAGGTCGCTCATGAAGGGTCTGACAGTGGTGGCTTCAACAAAAGCGGCGATGAACGATAGTGGCTGTGTGTGGGTCAACATGATGTGCGAGCGTCCTATTTTCACTCCACCGTTCGGCCGCCGTTTCATTTCGTTGCAAGGAGATGGCATTGCCTGGGGGGTCGAGTTTATGTGAGTCGCTGTTCTACAAGCACCGCTCGTGCCAGCCGGTCCGGAATGGGAGGATTTTCGCCTAGGAATCGAAGAGTTCAATGATCTCGAAGGTTCGATTTCGCGATGTCCGCTCAGCGCGCGTTCTGAGTGCATAGGATTTATTGGCGCCTGCTCTCGATCGGCGGATCGGCCGCCAAATTGTTTGAGATCCGCGGCGAGGATCGCCAGTGGTTTGTCGATCACGAGCGCGTGATCTCTATGTTTAGATCGAGGTGATGGCTAGAGCTCGTGTAAGCCGGAGGTTCGGCGAAAGACCAGCGAGAGATTGTTGGCGGGCATCTGCACGATTTTGTCGAGATGCAGGCCCTGGTCTGAAGCGAAGGATTCGACGCGGTTGAGCTCACGGACCCCCCAGCGCTCATCGCGTTTTTGAAGGTCCTCGGAGAAGCGAGCGTTGCTCTTGGACGTGTGTCGCCCGGCGCGCATGTAGGGGCCATACATGTAAAGGAAGCCGCCCATGGGCAGGACCTGCTTGGCTCCGCGCATGAGCCCCTCGCACGCCGCCCAAGGGGCGATGTGGATCATGTTGATGCACAGAATCGCCGCATGCTCGAATTGATGCCAGTCGCTCTCACAGGCGTCTAGAGATACGGGTGGGAGGACATTGGTGATGGACTCCGTCCAGGCGGAAATGCTGGAGAGGCTGTGTTTGTCGCGATCACTCGGCTGCCAGCGGAGGTCAGGGAACAGCCTGGCAAGGTGCGCGCAATGTTGGCCGCTGCCGCTGGCGATCTCGAGGACGCTGCCGTCTGCAGGGAGAAGATCACGAAGAAGGTTTGTGATCGGCTCTTGATTGCGGTGGGTCGCGGGATAGTCGAGAGCGTCGCGGTTCATTGGCCGACTCGATAGCATAGGTCCCTCGCAGAGTGGCTCTCAAGGGCCGCATGCGGTAGGCTGAGAGCCGTGAGCACGGTTTCACAAACGCTTGGTGACGCTAGACTGCGCTTGGGGTCTGTGTGACGTGCAGCGATGTCCCTGAAGCGTTGCCTAGGCCAGTGGGCTCCGGGAGTTCGGGTGGCTAGGACAGGGATTGGGATTGGGCTCGTGCTTGGGATTCTCGGGACGCTCGTCGCGCAGTGGGGAACGACGGGAGCCAAGGCTCGGGTGGGTCTCAAGCGTGAAAGTTTTCATGCTGCGATCGATATTGTGCTCGATCAATATGTTGAGCCCGTCGATGCCAACGCGATGATGGGTCGAGGTTTGAAGCATATGGTGAGCGGCCTGGACCCTCATAGCTACTATCTCACCGCGGCGGAGCGTGGTCGAGCGAGCCTCCAGGGGCAGCACGGGACCACGACAGGTTTGCTTGTTCGACTTCATCCCGCGCGGGCGGGCCACGGTGCAGATCTTGAGGTCGCCGCAGTGTTGCCAGGCTCGGCCGCGGAGCGAGAAGGATTGCGACCGGGTGACCGTATTTTAGAACTCGACGGTCGTCGCAGCGAATTTTTTCTTAGCCAGATGGAGGCGGAGCTGCTCCTGAGCGGGCGCGAAGGCGATCGGGTTGAGCTGCTGGTACAGCGTGGCCATGCAATGGCATCGGAAGAGGTCTCGTTGACGGTCCACAAAGCCCGAAACTCCGACCTCGTTGCCGGTGTCGTGATCGAGCGCCAAGATCGGAGGGTCGCACATATGAAGATCCGTAGCTTTCGCAGCGGAACAGGGCGATGGTTTGTGCGGACTCTTGAGGCGCTTCTTAATCAGAGGGGCACAGGTCCCGTCGAGGCCGTGATTCTCGACCTGCGCGGGAATCCGGGTGGCGAAGTCGCCGAAGCTCTCATCGTCGCCGACTACTTTATTGCCGAAGGAATTTTGACTCGAACGCGGGGTAGAGGTGGCCGAATTCTTCGCGAAGAACGAGCGCACAGGGCTGGGACCAACACCGAAATCCCACTCGTTGTTGTTCAGGATCGTCGATCGGCGAGCGCCTCAGAGTTGTTGGCGGTGGCGCTCCAAGAACATGGGCGCGCCATGATTCTTGGTGAGCGGAGCTATGGAAAAGGGACTGTCCAGCAGGTGACGGGTCTCGATGATGGTTCCCTACTGACCTTGACGATCGCTCGCTATTTTTCCCCGAAAGATCGGTTGATCGATGGAAACGGCGTGAGCCCCGACGTCGCAATCGACGATTCTTTCGATCCGATCCCCGTTGCCGCCGATCTCGCGCTGGCGACGGGACTGCGTTGAACGGAACCTATATCCGCCACTGTTCTGTCCATCGTCACGCGCGAACTGCGCTGGCGTCGCGGTGGTTTTTAGCTTGTCTGACTCACGTAAATCGTACGAGAACTTGATGACGAGTGTCACCTACATGTAGGATATGCGAGCACAAATGCCTACCTGGAGAATACGATGAATCTCAAAATAAGCGATCCGCTCGATGTTCCCCGCCTCAGCGGGGAACATAAACCTCTACGCCTTCCACGCTTGCCGCGACCCGGTCGACCGTCCGAGGAGCGGAGAAAATTGCGCACCGACCATGCCGGCCAAGCTCTTACCCATGCTTTGAACGGAGCCGCTAATCGCGCAGATTTGGATGCGGTATTGGTTGTTGACGATTTCGGGATGCTTGTGTCCTCCAATGACACCAACTTCGATCTCGAAATGCTTGCGGCAGTCACGCCTATCGTCGCCCGCGGGGAGGCGATCGCCAAGGTAAAGCACCTAGGGATCTCGCGTGATTTTTCGGTTCGGACCGTTCAGGTCCTCGGCGAGACCCTCCATGTTGCGGGGCTTGGCGGTCAAGCGTGCCTACGGCAGCGCGGGGTCGTCTCGGGTGCAGAGGCCGCCGCCCGAATTCTCGCCTAGTCCCGAGGATAAAGGCCGAGGTCGGCGGGCGGCTGGGGGACGGCCTCACCTTTGGCTGCGTCTTGGGCGGGCCTGGGAATTCTAGGCTGCATTCCGGCCCGCACGCCGCATTGAGACTTTAGGAGGGTTCGGTCACAACCGATGGCAAGGTCGTGGCGTCGACGAACGCAGCGAAGACCGGATCGATTCTCACGGTTGTTTCCGGAGGTGTCCCGGCTGTTGATGATCTTCATCTTTTTGTGCGCGCGGTCCGGCGCGACATGGCGCGTCTCTTAAGAGCGCTCCAGGCGACCGGTCGTGGGCCGAGCACATTGCCGGATCCGATTATCACTCGTCTTGCTCACGTGGACGCGGTTACGGCGCGGTATCTTATTGATGGCGTTCTGCACGACGATGATGTGCGCTCTGCAGCAAATTCGATGCGCAGCGTCGAGCGCTGGATTCTTGAGCGCTTGCCGGTCGCTGACATGGCGGCCCTTCGCGCGCAGGCGATCAGTGTGAAGATCGAGGAGGCGGAGCTGACCCAGCCTGTTTTGCGCACCGACTGGACCGGAGATGATGTTGAGGGCAGCGACAGGGTCTCGATCGTGCCCAGCGCAGAAGGACGCTCGATGCGTTTTGGCCTGTCCAAGCTCGCGGATGACGAGCTTGGTCATATTTGTCGGCGACTGGGTATCCGTGTGGGTCCCGAGTTGCTCGAGCTCGACGAGAGCGTTGCCTCGATCGACTCCTTCGACGTCGCGCGGCTCTCGTCGGAGCAGGCGGTCTTGCGGACCTTGCTCGACGGCCATCTACTTGCGATCCTAATAGCGACGTTGCCGGGCGAGGCTCATCGGCTTTTGGCAGCCATCGTTCGGGGCACTTTGGATCAAGCCGCCCTTCGAGAGTTCGCGGGGCAGGAGCCATGGCCACGAGCGAGGGTTAGCGATCGCGCCCATGGCGCAGATCTCGGAATCGAGGTGCCCACGCCGGCACAGATCCTGCGTGGCTGCGCCCTTGCCTTCGCCGGAGGTCCGGGCGGCTGTCTGTGGGTCCCCATCGAGATCCATCGTCGGATCGATGGGGTGTTGCGGGCTTTTGGAGTGTGAGGCCGCCCCGGAGGGGAAAGTTGCGAAAAAACGGTTACAATACCGCGATGGCTGTGGACCCCGACGAAGCTGAAGAGATCCGCTCGCATCTGCGTCGCCACACGGGCTGGGATTTAGTCCCGGACGAACTCATGAAGTCGTTGACCGACGATGCCACGCGGGTCGACGTCAAGCGCAAGCGATCAATTTTTCGCCGAGGGGAGCCGGGGCAAGGGTTGTTTTTGGTTCGCTCTGGCGAGTTCAAGCTCAGCCTAATTTCTGCGGAGGGGCGAGAGCAAATCCTCTACTTGGCCGGCACTGGAAAACTCATCGGTGAGGGATTTATTCCTCAAGAGGTTCAATGCGCAGCATCTGGTTTTGCGATGGTTGATTCCGAGGTTTGGCGCTTTGATACCGACACCTTGATCCGCCTGACAGCTCGCTCCGAAGCCATGGCCTTTGCCCTGATGCGGCACATGGCCTTTCGAAGCAATCGTTTGATCGACCTTGTGCTCGATCTCTCGTTGCGCTCTGTTCAGCGCCGATTGGCGAGTTTTTTGCTTTCGCTCGCGGTTCGCAGCGGAGCTGAAGGCGACAAGCCTCACGTCATCCCACGGCAGCTCGACATGAACACGGTTGCGGCTCGCCTGGGCACGGTGCGTGAAGAAATTTCGCGCGCGCTCAATCGGATGCAACGCGACGGGGTCCTCAAGCTGAGTCGCCAAGAGATCGTTGTGCTCGATCTCGGGGCCCTTGAAGCCGTAACCTACGAGTAGACCATGGCTCGGCAACTGCCCTTGAGCGCCTCACTTTGGTCGGCGGCTTTCGCTATGTTGGTGGGTTGCACTTCCTCTTCAAATCTCCAGGCCGAAGAGACCCACGGGACCGAGCGCAAGGTCGCAGGCACGGGCCCCGTCGTCGAGGAGGATGACCGACAGCCTTCGCTAGGGACTGGGTCACGCGGGCGGCCATACCTCGTGGCCGACTGTCCCTCCTGGGCGAATTTGGACCCGAGGTTGTTACCGGCCCTCCCAGCTTCACCCTATCGAGAGAGCTTCTCGACGGTTTGGAGGACGCTGCTTAAAAAACACTTCGATCCAACTCTGGATTGTCTCGACTGGCCCCGAGTCCGCGAGGACTATGGTCGAGCCATCGCTGAGGCCGATACCGTCGAAGACGCATATCGCCAGATCAATGCGATGCTCATGCTCTTAGGTCAGAGCCATTTGATCGCGCTTCCGCCCGTGGGTTTGGCAGGGGGGGAGCAGGTCCTTGAGCGGGGCCGCGGCGGTGGTCTTTTGCCGCTGCGGGTACGTTGGATCGAAGATAGGTTGATCGTCGTCGAAGATACGCAAGACGGCCTTCACTCCGAAATTCCAAGGGGCGCCGAGTTGATCCGGGTGCGCAAAAACTCGATGCGGAGCATGATCAAACGTGTGCGCAAGGCGCATGGTGGTGTCCAAGGATCGCCGTCGAGTACCGCGCGGGCTCTTGCGCAGGGGGCTGGCACCCATCTCACTTGCATGCCCGGAGAGAAGATCGAAGTCGTTTATCGACCCCTTGGCGGTGAAAAACGGTCTGCAGTCGTACCCTGTCGGAAACCACGCGGCGATCGGGTGAGCCTAGGGAACCTCCACGACATTGTGACGCGCGTTCGTTGGAGCATGCTTGGCGATGCAGAAGAAAAGGTCGGCTATCTCACTTTTAACTTTTGGATGGTCCCGATGCTCGCTCGTGTGCGTGAGGGCCTGGCCACGCTGCGCGAACAGGGAATGCGGGCCCTTGTGCTCGATCTTCGTGGCAATCCGGGGGGTGTTGCTGCGATGGCCATTCCGGTGGGCCGATTGTTGCTTCCAGAGGGAGGATCGCTCGGGACCTTGCACATGCGAAATATGAAGCAGGAGCTCACGGTCCTTGTTGAACCCGGGGGACAGGCGTTTGCTGGGCCGGTCGCTATCTTGGTTGACGAAGGCAGCGCCAGTACCACCGAGATTTTCGCTACGGGAATGCGAGATCTTGGCCGGGTGTCGATCTTCGCGGGCGGCCCGTCGGCAGGTATGGCACTGCCGTCCTTGATCGAGATTCTTCCCGATTCCGGGAGGTTGCAGTATGTCGTCGGAGAATATCGCAGCCCCAAAGGCTCCCGAGCAGAGGGTGCCGGAGTGGTCGTCGATCGAAGGGTCGACGAAACACGCGAAGCCATAGCATCCGGCAAGGATCCCGTGCTCGATGAGGCGTTTGATGTGCTGAAACACCGGCTCTCGATGGAACCAAAATGAAGATCACTTTGACGAATACCTCCTTGCACCTTCGCCCTCGTTTGTCCGGCTGGGTGGCTGGGTGCATGTTAGCGACCGCAGCCATTGGGCCCCTGGGATGCAACTCAGAAGATCCGCCGGCGAGCATGGCGCAGGTCCGCGACAATGTGCAGCCGGAGGTACAAACTTCGGCGGTTGTGGATGAGGTCGGTGGAAAATCCCAAGCACCTGAACTTCTTAACGCAGAGGTCATTCTCAATGCGCACGTACAGGCATCGGGAGGTACGAAGGCGATTGCTGCTTTTGAACGGGTGTATCTCGAGGGGTCGCTCGAGGTGTTGCGTCAAAATATAAAGGGCACGGCCCGGCAATGGTGGCGAGACGGAAAGTTCTACGGTGAGCAGGAGTTGCTCGGGATTGGCACCAGCAAGGCCGGTTTCGATGGAAAAGTAGTTTGGGCGTCGGATCCGATTTTGGGCATGCGCATGCTCGATGGCAAGGAACGTGAGCTGTATCTACGCAGCGGAAGCTTGTCTCTTTGCCACGAATGGAAACAACATTTTGTGCGGGCGGAGACCCTGGGTGAAACCGAAATCGACGGACACAAGCTCATCGAGGTTCGACTCGAGAGCCCGATGGGCCAAAAGGTCATTCTGGGTTTCGACGTCAGTTCCAATATTTTGTTTTCGACGAAATTTACGCAGGTCGGCCCCACGGGGGAAACGGAAGTGCTCGCTCTTTCCGAGGATTATCGCGCTGTTGAGGGCGTCATGTTCCCCCACAAGACGACGTTGCGGGTGGGAGGGTTGATGGAAATTGTCCAGAAGGTCACGAAGATCGAGGTCAATGGGACTTTTGAGGGCGTCGATTTTGGGCAGCCCGGGGGCCGCGAGGTGGTGGCCGCAGATCCCACGAAGCAGCCGGCGAACACGGACGGGTAGCGGCATTCACGGATCTTCGGCGAAGGACTGGGTGCCCGAAGGTGTCTCGGTCCTTCCCGCGTGAAAATTGTGTCAATCACACGGGTTGAACCAAATTTGTCTTTGCACGAGGCAATTTCTCGCTCTATAACTTCCTCACGCTCTTTGAAAATGATTTTCAAAGGCATATTCTGGCGTAGCGAGACTCGGAGACTGCACACTCGAAGTTCCCACCATGCTCATTTGTAGCTGCAAAGGCATCACGGACCGAAAGATTAGCGAAGAGGTCCGCAAGGGAGCTCGGTCCCTGCGGCAGATCCAAGATGGTTGTCGGGCAGGGACCGATTGTGGGGGGTGTGTTCACAACATTCGTCGCTTGATTCGCGTGCAGGCTCAGGCGGCCCGCAGCGACGGCGATCGTTAGCGCTCGTCGGCTGGGCAGACCTGGGTGTCCGTAGGTGGTATAGAACCGACGCAATGAAGGGAAACCAAGATGTATTGCGTTTGCTCAATGAAGCTCTCACCGCCGAGCTCACGTCTATAAACCAGCACTACGTGCATGCGAAAATGTGCGGGAACTGGGGTCTTAGCGCCCTGGCGGACCATCATCGAGGTGTCTCGATCCGTGAGATGAAAAACGCGGACGCATTGATCGAGCGCATCTTGCTGCTGAATGGCACGCCTAATCTTCAGCGGTATGACGCCTTGAATATCGGTGAGAAAGCGCCAGAACAGATTGCCAGCGACCTTTCACGGGAACGAAAGATCCAAGTGCATCTAAACTCGGCGATCGCGATCTGTGTTACCCAAGCCGACAACGGCAGCCGTGAGCTTCTCGAAGGCCTGTTGGTCGGTCACGAGCTACACCTGGATTGGCTTGAAACCCAAGAGCATTTGTTGGCGATGCTAGGCGAGCAGGCGTATCTCGCCGAACGCATGTAGACCGAGTCCCGGCGCGGTCTGGACCGCGCCGGCGAGGACTAGATTTGTCCCGGGTGACGAAATTTTTCCGGTGTTCGTCCTAAGCGGGTGGCCACGAAGAGGCACAGGCCGGCGTTCAAGGCGAGAAAAGCGCGATCCCATCCGGTGCCTCCAGGGATGCCGGTGAGCAAGGTCGGCAGGACCACAGCTCCGTGAGCGAGCAGTGCTGCCCAACCGAGGTTGAGGCCAGCGAGAACCACGCGAATTTTCTTGTACTGCATGAGCAGCAAGGTCGCCACGAGTGGAAAGAACGCCGACAGAAGTAGGCCAGATCCAAGCAGTCCACTGCCGAGTCCGAGGTTGTAGGCCAAAGGGGTGCCAACTCCACCCGCGCCAAGAGCCGCGCCCGCGAGCCATCCGGCCGCGGGTCCCAGTTTGTGGCGCAGTCTCGTCGCAGATGCCGCGATTGCGGTCGAGGACGTGACGCATCTGCGTCCCCCAAGACCCATGAATCCGAGCACGGCCAGAAATCCGAGTCGTTCGGGCTCGTAGTCTTTGCGGCTGGCGATGACGGCCTTGTGTGCGTCGATGATGCCCGCTCCGTAGTTCTTGTCCCAGCGGACGCCGTCCGGGTGCACTGCGGTCTCCTTTAAGATGCGCTCGACCTCGGCGGGGTTTGTAATGCCCTGCGACACAACCAATGCGGCAACACCCGCAGCATGGGGCGCGGCCATGGAGGTGCCTTGAAACCACAAGAAGTCATGGTGTTCAGGATCCTGAATCTTGATGGTATTTTGAAGCACGCCATCGGGGTGTCCATCACCGTTCTTGTCGTCGCGCATGTCGCCGCCGGGGGCGGAGATGTCGAGCTTCTTACCCCAGTTGGAATAGAACGAGCGGCTGCCCTGCCAGTTGGTGGCGGCGACCGAAACCGAGCCCTCGTAGGCGGCCGGATAGGACACCCGAGAGCGTTTTTCATTGCCTGCCGCGCAGATCACCGTGGTTCCTTTGTCATGGGCGTAGGCGACCGCTTTGGCCATGATTCGCGAAGGCAGTGGTCCGCCAAGGCTCATGTTGATCACGTCCGCGTCGTGATCCGCAGCGTAGCGAATTGCATTGGCAATACCTGCCACGGACCCGCGCCCGTCGCCTGAGAGCACTTTGAGCGGCATGATTTTCGCTTTGTACGCGACTCCTGCGACTCCTAAACCATTGTCGGTGGCCTGGGCGATCGTGCCCGCGACGTGTGTACCGTGTGCGTGGTCGTCGAGCCCCTCGGGCATGGCGTTGTCGAGAAACGTCGCGGCATCGACGAATTGAACGCCCTCAAGGTCCGGAACCTTTTTGGCGTCAAACTTACCCCACTGGAGGTCCTTCCAGGCCACACCGGTGTCGATGACCGCGACCACCGCCCCTTCGCCGCGGGTGAGAGTCCATGCCTCTGGGACATGAATGGCATCGAGATGCCATTGCAATGGATACATCGGGTCGTTGGGCTGGAATCGCGGAAGCGGTCTCCTCTTTTTCTTCTTTGAAGCGTTCGGAGACTCTTCGCCCGGCAGAACTCCAGGATCCTCGCTCGCAGAGAAAGTGTGGTCTGGGAGATTGTAGAGGAGGTCGGCTTCGATGCCCTCAACGAGGGCGTTTCCTTGCAATCGATCGCGTAGGGCTCCGAGTTGTTCGGGCGTACCGTGTACGCGGTAAAGATGTTCGCCTTCCGAGTAGAAACCGGCCGCCTCTGCTTGGAGGTCAAGTCCGGCAATCAACGCCTCGATCTCCGCCTGCGAACCCCCCTCGCCATCCTCGGGCTCAACCATATCGAGCAGCAGCACGTCGCCCTCCTGCCCTGCTTGAATCGCGTCGAGTACAGTCGCGCTAGCGAAGTCCTGTTCGCCGAGCCCGCGATCGGTGCCTTGATGTTGGGAGGCGATGAAGCCGGAAAGGCTCAACAAGGTCGTGCCGGCAACCAGGGTGCGGCGATTCAAAGAGCGTTTCGGTGCAGGAGGATCGTTGGAGGCAACCATAGCTGTGCTCCGCGCAGGGCCAGGGCCAGCGCAGGCCACAAGCATAGGCCGCGCGGAGCCAACACGCACGGCCGAAACATCGAGGGCTGGTAGACTCGCTGTTTATGCGTGATCTGAGGCATTTGACGGCGTGAGCCCCTAGTCTTCTGGCCCCGATTGGGCCTGTTGGAGAGCGCTTTCAGATCCGTGCTCTCAACGGGGTGCGCCCTAGGGCGGTCAATCAGTGCGCGATTATCGGTCTGGTCCTCGTCGTCGATCGGTCGGACTCGTTGCGACGACTTCCATCGAACCAACTTGCGCATCCCCCCCACAGTTCTTGCAAAGCGGTCCGTGAGCGTATAAATAGCACCCACGCGTTTGTAGCTCAGATGGATAGAGCACCAGGCTTCGAACCTGGGGGTCGCAAGTTCGAGTCTTGCCAGACGCACCATCGCCGGACAGAGGAGAACGTTGCTCTTGGAGAGCCCGGCGTCGTGGAGTGAAAGAGGGGGAGTGTCTTTAGGATGACCCCGGTGGCGAGCGGTGGATGTCGCGGTGGACTCCATTGTCCGACATGTCGCATATCTACTGACTTGGAGTCAGGATTATCCCTGGTAAACCGCCGTAATACTCGTATATTTGCAAACGGCCGAAACTTCACCGATAAAACGTCGCTTAGCTCGCCTATCCGCTAGAGCTAGACGTTGGGCGTAACAGCGAGTTCCTCCGACTCGATTGGAACACGATCGGCTATTGCGTCAAGCGCGGTGGATCTTTCCGCCTCTCAAACAAGGAAACCGATGAAAAAATTCTTGTCCACTTTATCCCTAGTCGCGCTACCGCTTTGCACTGCGCTCTTGCCAGCCTGTGGCGGGAGTGACCCGGCCGAGGGCCCGGCTGGAGGGATTCAGAATCCCGGCGCATCGGGGACTGGTGGCGAAGACGGAGCGAGCGGTGGTGGGAACGATGACGGTGGAATCCGTTTCGATGCCGGTGGAAATGGCACAGGAGGGGAAGGCAATGGTGATCCTGATGGTGATGACGAGGACTGTGATGAGTCGGATCTTCCCACACCGACGGCGCAGGTTCGTGGCACCGTGTTTGCGCCAAACCTCGAGCTCCCCATTAGTGGCGCGCTTGTCTATCTGACCACCGGTGATCCGGAGCCTGTTCCTGATGAAGTCTACTGTGCGGAGTGCGTCGAGCTTCCTTGCGACGTGCATTTTGTGCTCAGCGAGCCGGATGGTTCATTCAACTTGCCGGCCGTGGCTGGACCCAATCAGAAGCTGGTGGTTCAAAAGGGTCAGTATTTGCACATCACGCCTGTCGAAGTCGCCGTGGGCGATGTTCAGGTGCCCGCAGAGAAGAGCAATCTTCCTGGTCGGTGGGACCCGCAAAATGGTCAGTACATTCCGCGTATGGCGGTGATGTCCAGCTACAACGACACAATTTTCAACGTACTTGCCAAAATAGGCATGGGAAACACCGATACGTCTGGAGAGTGGGACCAGCAGTCGGCCGGCTTCGACGTCTACGACGTCTACGAACCCGAGAATGGCGGAGGAGCATTGCTCGACGACCTCGACGCGATGCGGGCCTACCACATCATCTTTATCCCGTGCATGTCGCAGTCTGGGCTGGGCCAGACCTTGTCGCCACAACGTATCGAAAATATCCGCACATGGGTCGAAGAGGGCGGAAAATGGTACGTTACGGATTGGGCCAATGAGTATCTCGTGGATCCATTTCCAACCTACCAAGAGTTTCACGAGAGCACGGGAGCGATCGACATCGGTGAATACAGCGCCACCGGCACGGTGCTCGATGAGGGGCTTTTGGCCTGGCTTTCGGCTCTTCCACCCGGCCTAAAAGACATCGGAAATGGCTTCCCGACCCTTGGCAACCTTCCTTCGGTCGATCTTCACGACAATTGGTCCGGTCTGGAATCTCTCGCCGAAATCATCGTCCAAGACGAAGAGGGCAACGACGTAGATGTCGGTCACTATGCCTGGGTTGAGGGCCCTTGTTCTGCATGTACCACTGCGCCACAGCAGGTTCGGCCGATGACACTCAGCGCGGGTTACGGCTGTGGTCGAATGATGTTCAGCACCTATCACACCAACGATGGGGCGCATGCGGGCTTAAGCCCGCAGGAACTTGTATTGTTCTACATCATTCTCGAGATCGGTATTTGTCGTGGAGATCCGCCACCTCCCCCGCCGCCAATTGGTTGAGGCCATCGATCCAAGAGGATAAGAGAAGGGGCGTTCATAAAGTGTGCGCCCCTCTTTTATGTCGACCTGAGAAAGCCCGACGATGATCAAATACCTTGGTTCGAAGCGAGTGCTTGTTCCCGCGATCGTGGAGCTTATCCGGTCGTTGCCCCGCGCAAGTTCTGTCCTCGATCTTTTTTCGGGCACCTCACGCGTCGGTCACGCTTTGAAAAAAATAGGGCATAGGGTTGTGGCCAACGATCACAACGCATACGCGGCGACCCTGGCCAAGTGCTACGTACAGGCTGACAGTGACAGGTGGTTGAGCGTTGCTGAGAAGCTTGTTGGTGAAATGAACGCGCTAGCTGGCGAGGACGGCTATTTCACCCGGACCTTCTGCCAGGACAGTCGGTTCTTTCAGCCCAAGAACGGGAGGCGAGTCGATCGGATTCGACGGGAGATCGAAGAAAAATCGCTGGCGCCGGAGCTTAAAGCCGTGATGCTAACCTCTCTGATGGAGGCGGCGGATCGTGTGGACTCCACGACCGGTGTGCAGATGGCGTATCTAAAGAAGTGGGCCGCGCGGGCCCACAATGATCTCTGCCTACGTCCCCCGAAGTTGTTACCGCGCGCATCCGCAGGGAAGGGCTTTGCCCACGAACTCGATGCATTCGAGGCCGCGCAGACCTTCGAGGTCGACGTTGCCTATCTTGACCCTCCGTACAATCAGCACAAATACCTAGGCAACTATCATATCTGGGAGACCTTGGTTCGTTGGGATGCACCAGAAGCCTATGGCATCGCTCGTAAGCGTGACGATTGCAAAATTCGCCGGAGCGCATTTAACTCGAAGCCGATGTTTAAGAGCTCAGTGATTCAGCTGCTCGCATCTCTTCGGGCGAGGTACATTTTGCTTTCGTTCAGCGACGAGGGCTATCTGAGTCGACCTGAGCTCGAGTCGATGTTGAAGGAGCACGGGCATGTCTACGTCTTCGAGGTCGCATACCCGCGATACGTCGGCGCTCGTATCGGCATTCACAACCCCAAGGGCGAAAAGGTAGGCCAGGTTGGTCGTCTTAAAAATCGGGAGATGCTCTATCTTGTGAGCCCTCACAAACTGGCGAACCATCGGGTGAGTACCGATGGATTGAATGAGCATGCACGAGTTCGCAATTCGCCCTGGCAGATGAATGAGGTGTCGTAGAAGGGTCCCCCAAGTTCCGTGATATTCACCGCACGCGCACGGAAGGTGGTTGCGAAAAAAAAAATATTGTCGCACGTGGCGCTCGCATGCTCGCTACTTGATTGGGACCTAAACGCACTCGACCTTGCATCATATCGTTGGCGGTCAACGTTTCCATTCAGCTTCGGCCCGTGTTGTTTTCGAGCTTTGTGAGGGCCTATACGATCAGGTAGCCCAACATTTGAAGTTGAACGTCGTGTGTGATCCGCTGCGGTCGATGGCACGGAAAAAACCGAAGGCGAAGTCGACGATGGGCGCGGCGCAGTCGATGGGGTCGCTCATCTCACTGTTTGAGGGTCTAAACGCTCCCCGGGTCGAGCGGACGCGTGACGACTTGTTCGCAGAGATTCTGTTTTTGGTGCTTAGCGCTGTCGTCAGCGGTGTGAACGTCCTGACCGAAGTCGAGAGGTTCGGTCAGGCGAAGACCGAATGGCTTCGCCTCATCTTACCGTACTCCAGCGGGATTCCGAGTCACGATACGATCGGGCGAGTCCTGGGAATGCTCGACTCCGATGAACTCGAAAGGATGTTTGTGTCGTGGATGACGGTAACTGCGAAAGAGGTCGAGGGAGTCGTGGCACTCGATGGCAAGGCGGTCCGACACGCGATAGCACGCGGCGACAAACAATCATTCATTCGTGCACATGGTCAGTGCGTTCTCGAGTGCGAATTTCATGGTTCTTGGACAGGTTAGGGTCGAGAACAAGTCGAACGAAATTGCCGTAATACCGTGTCTGCTGGACCTTCTGCACATCAAGGGCGCCATCGTCACTGTGGACGCTGCTGGCCGTCAGGAGGCCATCGTTAACAAGATCGTCGAACGCGGCGGGCAGTTCGTACTTGCGGTGAAGAACAATCAACCTACGCTATACGCCGACGTCCACATAGCCTTTCATGACGTCGATATCGCGGGAGAAGCAGTCTTTGCCCCTCAGACCGGGACTGAGGAAGTTGCTCGCGTTCGTGAGAAATCCAGACACTACAAGACTCTCGATGCGAGAGCGTCGGTGACCCATGCGAATAAGTGGTCCCACGTCAGAACATTGATCCGTGTAACGACCGAGAGACGAGGAGTCAAAGCGGAAGCTGAAGTCCACTCACGGATCTTCATCAGACCGATCGAGGGAATGAAAGCGGAGGATGACCTCGCCATGACCCGTGCGCATTGGAGCATTGAGAATAAACTCCACTGGATAGTTGACGTCGCATTCCGCGAAGACAAATGTCGTGTCTATGCGGCCAACGCTGTTGAAAATCTCGTCGTCGTCAGGCACATCGCCCTGAACCTCCTACATTCGGTGAAGGGTCTGGGCGGTGGGATTGTATCGAATCGAAACCAGGCGGCATGGACCGATGACGTGCGCAAGAGGGTGCTTTCGGCCTCGCTTGGATGAGATGCGATACCCCTGGGAGGGGTGTGCGACGGTGATCAGCGTTTCTTAGATTCGGATGGTTGTCCGCGGCCTGGCAGTTCCTTCATGGTGGTCATGATGTTGGGCATGCCGCCGTACGGGGTCGGTCAAGGTGCTTGCAAAGGGGTAGAACGATCTGACACAGAGCCGCGACGGTCAACTGGCACGCAGTCCCGCAGCCAGTCGATCAAAGACCAGACGGATTCGTCGGCTTGTCTTCAACTCACGATGGCAGACGAGCCAGATAGGCACCGGGAACACGATGTCAGGACAGACTCGCTGAACCGCGGGCTCCTGGGCCCCGATATCCGCCATCATGAAACATATTCCGGCACCCTGTTTACAGAGCTCCCATTGGACAATGTGGTTGCTGCTGACGATTGGGAATTGTGTCTTGGACAGATTGAGACCCAGGGCCCGCATGCCATCGATAATGACGGGAGTTCGATCAAAAGCGAAGAATTCTGCTTTCGACATTCCTTCGAGAGTGTCAAGGGGGCCAACTCGTTCAAGGTATGCTGGCGAGGCAAACAGATAGGCCTCCATGTCAGCGACCTTCCGAGAGATTAGATCGGGCTGTTCGGGACGAAAGTTTCGAATTGCGATGTCGGCTTCGCGGCGCCGAAGATCACGGGTATCGTTGGCCGCGATGATCTCAATCTCGATTTTTGGGTGGTCGATACGGAGCTGAGTAAGGATCTGCGGCAATAAGAAGGTGGAGATCGCCTCGCTGGCGGTGATACAGACCTCGCCCTCGATACTCGTCGCGTGTCCCGTCGCGGCCAACGATACCTGGGTGGCGGCTTCGCCCATGCGCTTGACGTGATCGACGAGCTCGAGCCCACTGGAGGTCAGCTCGAGTCGGTTGGTTGTACGTTCGAGAAGCACGACACCGAGTTGCTTCTCCAGGGCCCCGACCTGTCGGCCCACGGTAGGTTGCGTGGTGCCGAGCGCACGTGCTGCGGCTGAAAATGAACCCTCCTGTGCCGCGACCATAAAGGCCCGCGCATGATTCCAATCGAAGCGAACAGCACGCCAATCCATGCAAAAATGAATAGCATGAATGCAAATATTCAGAATGGTCGATGATTTTCGTATGTGTAAAGTAAGGGCATGGGACAAACACCAACCACAATGCAGGCTGTCATGACCCGCGCCTACGGCTCCCCCCATGTTCTGGTGACCCGTGATTTTCCGACCCCAAGCATTGCCGCGTGGGAGATTTTGGTCGAGGTGCATGCGGGCGGGGTAACCGCAGGTGATATCCGGCTGCGGACTGCGGATTTTCCCGGGGTCTCCGCGGTGATCGGTCGCCTCATGTTTGGGATTTTTGGCCCCCGTCGGCCCATCCAGGGAACGACCTTCGCAGGTCGAGTGGTCCAGGTAGGGGCCCAGGTTACAAAGTTCGCAGTCGGAGACGATGTCTTTGGCTCGGTCGACGGAGGGGCCTACGCCCAGTATCTCCAGATCTCTGCAGATGGTGCTGTGGCCAAGACTCCCGGCCGTCTAAGCGGAGACGAAGCGGCCGCGATCCCCTATGGGGCGGGGACGGCGCTTCATTTTCTCAAGGAGATCGCGGAACTCCTGCCCGGAGAAAAAGTCTTAGTACTGGGGGCATCAGGGGGAGTTGGTCGCTTCGCCGTTCAAATCGCAAAGCACCTGGGTGCCGAAGTGACCGCAGTTTGCGGCCGAGCTGGATTTTCGATGGTGCGTGAATTGGGAGCCGACCACCTGATCGATCATCGCTGCGAAGACTTCACTCGCAATGGTCAACGTTACGACGTGATCCTCGATATTGCCGACGCTTCGAGCTTTGCTCATAGTCGTAGTTCTCTGACTCAAAGTGGGCGCTATCTCACGCTCTATGTCAGCGTTCGTGTGCTCGCTCAGATGGCCTGGACGGGTCTTCGCGGTGGGCCGCGGGCACTGTTCTCGGTGGCGGTTCCAGGCCAAGAACAGATGCGGGCCCTGGGAGAACTTGCTACCCAAGGACTCCTACGTCCTGTGATGGCCGAGAGCTACACGCTAGAAAAAATTGCGTTGGCACATGCGGCCGTGGAGTCGGGGGATTTGCACGCCAACGTCGTGGTGCGACCCTGCGCGGCTGTGGCCTCGTGTTAGGCCCACATTCGTTCCGATTTGGGCCTATGGGGTTGAATGCGATTGCACCGTCCCCTACTCAGACTTTCTTCGGCCGTCCCCGATGCCACACACCGAGAATGGCTCACCTGTTCTCGCGCTCTCTCGTTTTGCGATCCTCTGCAGCGACCTTGTTGGTGGGTGTGGGCTGTGACGACAGCGAGGAACTCACACACGGCGAGCATCTAAAGGAGACAGGGGTTGAACTTGGTGAGTGCCACGCAGACCCGACTGTTGAGATTGCCACCAATCACGATCACAGCCTCGCGCTCTCGCACGAGGACCTGGAGACGGACGGCGACCTTGTGCTCGAGTTCGGTGGTACCGCCGAGCACACTCACTCGATCGTGTTGACGCACGAGGACCGCGTTGACCTGCTGAGCCTCGGTTCGGTGATCGTCAAGAGCAAGAGCTCAACGACGCATGAACACAAGGTGACGCTCGCTTGCGATCTCGAGTTTGAAGAGTCCACCGAATAGTGGCTGGGTCGTCCTGCCGAATCGCAGACTTGCTTGTTCTAGAGAATCCCCGGGAGATTCAAGCCGCGCTCACGTGCGCACTCAAGCGCGCTCTCGTAGCCGGCATCCGCGTGGCGCATGACGCCGGTCGCCGGGTCGTTCCACAGCACGCGTTTGATCCGGCGGGCGGCGTCGTCGGATCCATCGCAGCAGATCACCAGACCCGAGTGCTGCGAGAATCCCATGCCGACTCCCCCGCCATGATGCAGAGACACCCAGGTCGCCCCTGACGCTGTGCTCAGAAGGGCATTGAGAAGCGGCCAGTCGGAGACTGCATCGGACCCGTCTTTCATGCCTTCAGTCTCTCGGTTTGGAGATGCGACGGAGCCGGAGTCCAGATGGTCGCGACCGATCACCACAGGGGCTTCGAGCTCGCCACTCTTGACCATCTCATTGAAGGCGAGACCGAGGCGATCTCGATCCCCGAGGCCAACCCAACAGATGCGTGACGGAAGGCCCTGGAAGGCGATGCGTTCGCGGGCCATGTCGAGCCAGTGGTGCAGGTGGGTGTTTCCCGGAGTGAGTTCCTTGACCTTGGCATCGGTCTTATCGATGTCCTCTGGGTTTCCCGAGAGGGCGACCCAACGAAAGGGGCCCACGCCCTTGCAAAAGAGTGGACGAATGTAGGCCGGCACGAATCCAGGGAAGGAAAAGGCATCTTCAAGGCCTTCATCTTGGGCGACTTGACGAATATTGTTGCCGTAGTCGAAGGTCGGAATACCGAGGCGGGCGAAACCCACCATAGCCTCGACATGATCGCGCATCGAGGCACATGCCGCCGCGGAGACAGCCTTGGGGTTGTCTCGCTGGCGGTTACGCCATTGGTTGAGGGTCCACCCCTTTGGCAGATAGCCGTGCAGGGGGTCGTGCGCGGAGGTTTGATCGGTGACCATGCTCGGTCGGACGCCGCGCCTGAGCAGTTCCGGGAGCAGTTCCGCTGCGTTCCCGAGCAACCCTACAGACTTCGCCTCGCCCACCGCGGTCCAGCGCTCGATCATCGCAAGAGCTTCGTCGAGACTCTCGGTCTTTTCGTCGAGGTAGCGTGTGCGTAGGCGAGAATCGATGCGTTCTGGATCGCATTCAATGGCCAAACAGCAGGCGCCGGCCATGGCAGCTGCCAGCGGCTGTGCTCCACCCATGCCGCCGAGGCCAGCGGTGAGGACCCACTGTCCACGAAGATCACCACCAAAATGCTGTCGACCCGCTTCGACAAAGGTCTCGTAGGTCCCCTGTACGATCCCCTGTGTGCCGATGTAGATCCACGATCCGGCGGTCATCTGGCCGAACATCATGAGACCGGCTTGGTCGAGCTCGTTGAAGTGGTCCCAGTGGGCCCAGTGCGGCACGATGTTGGAGTTGGCGATGAGCACTCGGGGCGCATCGGCGTGGGTCTTAAATACACCCACTGGTTTTCCCGATTGCACGAGGAGTGTCTCATCGGCTTCGAGCTCTTGGAGGCTCTTGATGATGAGGTCAAAATCTTTCCAGGTGCGTGCGGCTCGGCCGATTCCTCCGTAGACCACCAATTCCTTGGGTGACTCCGCGACGCTCGGATCGAGGTTGTTCATCAACATGCGCATGGGGGCCTCGGTGAGCCAAGACTTTGCGCTGAGGGTGGTGCCAGTGGGCGCCTTGACGATGCGGTCGCTGTATCGAGGATTGTTCATGGCGGGTCTCTGTATGGGGGTCAGGGGAGAGAGGGGGTGGTCTTGAGCAGAGCAGGAAGAAGCGCTGCATCGACAAGATTTTCGAGTGTGCCGTCGCAGACCATGGCCTGTGCGGTGGCCAAGTCTGGCGCGAGGTAGCGGTCCTCTTCGAGGACCCGGATTTTTGCGCGAATGCCCCGGCGAACTTTTTCAAGGATGGGACTGGATTTTAGCGGGGCCCTCAAGTCTAGCCCTTGCGCGGCCGTAAGCGCCTCGATCCCGAGAATGCCAAAGAGATTTTGGGTCATGGCCAGCAGTCGGTAGGCACCGTGGCAGGCCATCGAGACGTGGTCCTCTTGATTCGCGGAGGTGGGTGTCGAGTCGATCGATGCTGGCGCGGCCCGCTGCCGATTCTCCGACATGAGGGCCGCCGATGTGACCTCGGCGATCATCAAACCGGAATTCAGTCCTGGAGTGGGAGTCAAGAACGCGGGGAGACCAAAATTCATGGAAGGGTCGACCAAGAGCGCGATGCGGCGCTGAGCGATGGAGCCCATCTCGGCGACCGCGAGTGCAATTTGGTCGGCGGCGAAGGCCACAGGTTCTGCGTGAAAGTTTCCCCCTGAGGTGACGTTGCCATTGGACAAGACAAGTGGGTTGTCGGTGGCGGCATTGGCCTCGATCTCGAGGGTGCACGCCGACATTCGTAGGAGGTCGAGACAGGCACCGTGCACCTGGGGTTGGCAACGGATACAATAGGGGTCTTGAACACGTTCATCGTTTTCAAGGTGGCTGGCGGCGAGCGGGGAATCGGCCAGCAGCGCCCGGAGTGAGCTAGCGACGTCAATTTGGCCGGGTTGACCACGAAGAGCCTGAATTTCGGCATCAAAGGGGGCACCGGTCCCCATGGCCGCTTCGGTGGAGAGCGCTCCGGTGATCACTCCGGTCTGTGCGGCGCGATGGGCACGGAACAACCCGACCAGAGCGAGCGCCGTGGAGACCTGGGTGCCGTTGATCAGAGCCAGGCCCTCCTTGGCGGCCAAGGTGATTGGGTGGAGCCCAGCTCGCTGCAGCGCGACCTTTGCCGGCAGTCGCTCGGCTTCGAAGTTGGCTTCTCCCGCGCCCAGCATGGCCGAGGTCATGTGAGCGAGAGGTGCGAGATCTCCCGAGGCGCCGACCGAGCCCTGGCGCGGAATAATTGGGTAGATGCCGCGGGCGAGCATGGCCTCGATCATACGGACGGTGCTGAGACGAATGCCCGAGGCTCCGCGCCCTAGCGAGATCAATTTGAGCGTCATGACCAATCGAACGATGGCGTCCGGAAGGGGGTCGCCCAAGCCACAGCTGTGCGAGAGGATCAAATTTCGCTGCAAGGTGGCAACATCGCGGGCGGCGATGCGTACGCTCGCTAGCTTGCCAAAGCCGGTATTTACGCCGTAGACCGGAGCTTCAGCCCTGGCGATCTCTCCGATCCGTGCGGCCGCAGCTTCGATTTTCGGGTCGCAGGAGGGGGCGAGCTGTGGGGAGACCTGTTCGCGATAGACCTGCTCAAGGGTCTGGAGGGAAACCTGGCCGGGGTGCAATTCAATGATCATTGTGGGGTCTCGAAGGGGGCGATAAACCGCTGGGAAAGAGGATTGGCGCCTATTCTGTACGCGAGCTCGGCGGGGTGCTCGACATCCCAGATCGCCAGCTCGGCACGCTTGCCGACTTCGAGTGTGCCAATTTCGTGGTCGAGGCCCAACGCCCTTGCAGCCTCACGGGTGACCCCGGCGAGGGCTTCTTCTGGGGTTATCCTAAAGAGGGTACAACCCATATTTAGCGCCAGGAGAAGCGAGGTCATGGGCGACGACCCAGGGTTGCAGTCGGTGGCCAAGGCGATGGCAACGCCGTGTTTGCGCAGGAGGTTGACCGGGGGAAGTCGGGACTCGCGGAGGGTATAAAAAGCCCCGGGCAACAGCACCGCGATCGAGTTCGCGCGGGCCATGGCCTCAACGCCGGCCTCGTCGAGATATTCGAGATGATCGCAAGAGAGCGCCCCGCGGGCGGCGGCGGCCTCTGTACCCCCGAGGTTGCTAAGTTGTTCGGCATGGATCTTGACGGGAAGAGTCAGTGCATCTGCGGCATCGAACACTCGTTCCGTTTGGGCCAATGAAAACCCGATGCCTTCGCAAAATACGTCGACGGCGTCGGCCAAGCCTTCGTCTCTAGCCTGGCGCATACCGGGAAGCACAACCTCTTGGATATACAGATCCGCTTGGTTGCAATATTCGGGTGGAAGCGCATGAGCTGCGAGGTAGGTGGTCTTGATCCGCACGGGCCGTCGATGCCCAAGCTCTCGTGCTGCGCGAAGAATATCGAGCTCCGATTCTACGGTGAGGCCGTATCCCGACTTGATCTCAAGGGTGCCGACGCCCTCGGCGAGCAAAGCATCGAGTCGCGGCAGGGCGGCTTCGACCAGGGCGTGCACATCGAGGGCACGCGTGGCACGAACGGTCGATAAAATTCCACCTCCACGGCGCGATATCTCCTCGTAACTGACTCCGGTGAGCCGCTGCTCAAACTCCACGGCCCGTTGGCCGCCGTAGACCAGATGCGTGTGGCAGTCGACGAGCGCGGGTGTAACCAATTGTCCCCCGAGATCCTTTCGCTCTGCATCGCGCCAGAGGTCAGGAAGATCGGCGTTGGCACCGATCCACGCGATCGTGCCGTCTTCGATGCACAACGCCCCATCTTCGAGCAGACCGTATCGACCCTTTTGAGTCTCCATGGTCGCGAGTCGACCTCCATGCAGCACCACGCGTGTCATCGCATTCCGCATACGTTGTTTGCGCATATATGTCTACACATAATGAAGAACGCGTGCTACAAGGGCACGCGTTGCACGCACATCATGATGTCCGGCCGAATTTCATTTCGAGAGATCAAGCGAGACATGTCTCAGAGGATCGCCCAGGGCGAATGGCAGCCTGGTGGAACGATTCCGAGCGAGGCGCTGCTGGCGCGATCCTACGGCTGTTCAAGAAGCACAGTGAATCGCGCACTTCAGGAGCTTGCGCGTAGCGGGGTGGTGTTGCGACGCCGACGTGCTGGCACCCAGGTAGCGACGGAGCCGGTGCACGCCGCGCGCTTGGAGATTCCGTTGGTGCGTAGGGAGATCGAGAATATGGGGCGTAGTTACAGTTACGAGCTGTTGAGCCTCGAAGTCTGCCTCCCCCCTGAACGCGTCGCGGCGCGCTTGGCGGTTCCCGCGTCGAGGGAGATTCTGCGTGTGCGTAGTCTGCATAGTGGAGACCGTAGGCCCTACCAGCTCGAAGACCGATGGATTGATGTTCAGGTAGCTCCTGACGCTCTGTCTCAGTCTTTTACGGAGACGAGCCCGAACGAGTGGCTCGTGAAAAATTGCCCCTTCACCCAGGGGACACTGCATTTTTCGGTCGCTGCGGCCACCTCTGGTGAAGCGGGGCATTTGCACGTCGAGAGCGGGGATCCGATATTCGTCGTCGAGCGTCTCACGTGGCTAAATGAGGCGGCGATCACCCTCGCTCGCATGATTCATCCGGCGAGCCATGGGGTGACGATGAAGGTGTGAGCCCCATGCCCCAGGCGGGATCACGCCACTCGTGCATACTGGGCTGACTATGCTTTTCTTGCATCGCAGCAACCGGGTCGAGGTCTTGGTCGAAGAGCTGGCGCAGGAGTTGATTTTGAGGCCGAATCCGGATCCGATCTCCAAGGAGCTTGTTTCTGTGCAGAGCCCGAGCATGACGCGCTGGCTCGCTCAGCATCTGTCCTACCGGTTGGGCTCTGAAGGTGGCCCCGCCGAGGGAATTTGCGCAAATATGGAGCACCCTTTTCCGGGTGCATTGGTCCGTCGTTTGGTGGGTGACACGCTAAACGATGCGACGATGACAGATTCTTGGGGTCCAGAGAGCCTGCGTTTTCACATTCTGGAGCTTCTTCCAGGCTTGGTGGAGGAAGAACCATTTTCTGCGTTGCGTCGGTATTTGGCGCCGCGCGGGGGTGCAACACCGAGGACGACGACGGGTGCGGAGATAGGGCGCCGAGATTTACAGCTCGCGGAGCGGATTGCAGCCGCCTTTGACCGCTATGCGGTCTATCGGCCGCGCATGGTCCGATCTTGGATCGAGGGCCCCGAGCGCCCGAGGGGACAGGTCGAGCTGGCATGGAGCGATACAAGCTGGACGGATGTCCGCGCCGGGTCCATGGGCGGTCACGTGGGCCACATACCTGCTTGGGGGGCCGACGTGGGCCCGAAGTTGGGGACGATGTTGGCGCCCCAAGAAACGTGGCAAGCGATTCTTTGGAGGGCGCTTCAGTCGAAAATAGGAACGCCCTCGCTCGCCACGCGTGTTGAACAAGCTCGAAAAATCCTAGAGTCGGGCCAAAATCTGGATCATCTACGAAGAAGCTTGGGCCGAAGGATTTCGATTTTTGGTCTAGCGACTCTTCCACCGTCCTTTCTCGCCATCTTGCTCGCGCTTTCACGCCACATCGATGTGCACCTATTTTTGCTTTGTCCGTCGCAGGCCTACTGGGCAGACATCCGTAGCCGACGTGAGCAGTTGCGGGCCCTGGGCGATGCCATGGATGCGAATGGGTTGGGGGCAGCCCTGAGTGCCGCCGAAGGCAACCCGTTGCTGTCCTCCTTCGGACGATTGGGCCGAGACTTTCAGGTGATGCTCGAGGCGGCCGATGGAATGGACTACAGAGATAGCGACGAGCGGGCCTTTGTAGACCCGCGCCTCGACAGCGGTGCGAACCTACTGACCCAAGTTCAGAACGATATCTTGGCCCTCGAGAATCGTCGGTGCGATGCTGGGCCTACCCTTTCGGATGCGGCGGCGCGCTTGACCGTGGCGAGGGCGGATCGCTCAATTCAGATCCATGCTTGCCACGGACCTATGCGCCAGGTTGAGGTTCTTCATCAAGAACTTCTTCGCTTGCTTGATGAGGACCCTACGCTCGAAGCCAGAGACATCTTGGTAATGACCCCAGATTTGGCGGGCTACGGACCGCTGATCTCGGCGGTGTTTTCACAGGGCCGGCTCGATCGCGATGCTCAGGGCGAGTGGGGGAGTTCGGGGGCCCCGGCGCTCCGATATAGCATCGCAGATCAAAGTTTGCGCGACAGCAACCCCGTGGCAAAGCTCGTGATGGAGGTCCTCGAACTCGCGCGAGGGCGGCTCGGCGGTCCGGAGGTTCTTGATCTGCTCGAATCCGATTGGGTACGACGCCGCTTCGGGATCAACGCGGAAGATCGCCCCGAATTACGGCGTTGGGTCCTCGAAAGTCAGATACGGTGGGGAGCGAACGCGGATCATCGTCTTGAGCATGACCAGCCGGCTGACAGCGCAAACACCTGGCAATTTGGTATCGAACGCCTACTGTTGGGGGTCTGCATGGCCGAGGAAGGCGGGCTCTATGCCGGGGCGTTGCCCTTCGACGATATGGAAGGGGATGGCGTCCGGCGGCTCGGACGATTTGTTGGATTTTGCGAGGCTCTCTTTGAGCAGCTCGAATCCTTGAGGGGGGCACGGCCCTTGGAGGCCTGGAGAAATGCCGTCGATTCCATGCTGGAGCATCTGTGTCAGTGCACTCGCGAACAAAATTGGATGCACCAACAGGTACGCTTCGCCATCGAAGAGCTGATGAAGCCGGGGTGCACACGCGAGCTAAATCTGGAGGCAGTGATCGAGCTTCTCGGCCAACATTTCGAGCGGATGGGGGCGGGGGGGGCGATGGGCCATCAAACCGGAGCGATGACCTTTTGCGCGATGCTGCCGATGCGTTCCATTCCACATCGCGTGGTTTGCCTGCTTGGTTTGGACGACGCCGCGTTTCCGCGGACAGCGCAGGCGGAGAGCTTCGACCTTCTCGCATCGCATCCTCAGATCGGTGACAGAAATCCACGCGATGAGGACCGATATATTCTACTCGAGTCGCTTCTGGCAGCTCGCCAACACTGGATCGTGACCTACAGCGGTCGAGATCCACGTACCAATGAGGCGCAGCCCCCAGCGGTCGCCATCGGCGAGATTCTTGATCTGTTGGATGCGAGCTTTGAGGCCGAAGCGAGCGATGTGCTTCTGCGTGACCAGCTCCTGACCCAGCATCCTCTTCAAGGATTCAGCCCCGCCAACTTCGGTGTAGCCAGGGATGAAGGCTCACGGCGATCGTCGGCCGAGGCCGAGGCCGAGTCTGAACCGAAAAGTTTCGATCGTAGTCTAGCCGCGGGTGCAGCACACTTGGTCAACGGCGATCAAACCGCTCGTTCAGGGGCCTTTATGAGTACCGAAATCCCTAGGGACATGCCGGAGACCGACCGCTCGTTTGAGATGGAGGAACTCCAACGTTTTTTCGAAAATCCAGCGCGTGGGCTCGTGAGGGACCGTCTAGGGATTCGACTTGGGGAGTATTATGATGCGCTTGATGACCGTGAGCCCGTCGAACTTGATTCGTTGCAGGACTGGAAGCTCAAGTCGAAAATCCTCCACGCGCGAATGCACGGCCAGGACTCTCGGGAAATTGGCGCATCCCTCGTGGCGGGTGGCGGGTTGCCGCTTGGCACACCTGGGCGCATCGTGTTGGCGGACCGATTACGGGCGGTCGATCGACTTCTTGAACGGGCCAGCGAAGTCCTCTCGAAAAAATCGAGAACCGTGAACTTGGATCTTCATCTCGAGAACGTTCACCTGTACGGCTCGCTTGGCACGGATTTACATGGGCAGACGCTGTTGCACATGCGTGTGGGCAAGGCACGAGACCAGGATCTCCTTACACTCTGGATCCAGCTCCTGGCGGTCAGCCTGGCGGTCCCCGATGAATCCTTCGTGGCGATGCGGCTGGCCACCGAGGAAAAGAAAACCACGGGTCTCGCGCTCCCAGAAGAGGCCCATGAACGTGCGGGCATGTGTCGGAACCAACTGCTGAAGTTCGTGGCTTGGGCCGAGCGCGGGGGCAGATTTCCGCTTGCCTACTATCCGAAAAGCTCGGTCGCCTACGGTCGAAGATACCTAAGTGAGTCGTCGAAACGGCCGGACTGCGATCCCAGTGTGTTGCACGAAAATGCGCTTGTCGCGGCAAATAGGGTCTGGCTCCCCAAGGCGATAGGGGCGATGGTCCTCAGCCAAGGTGAACGCGAAGACCCATATATCGCGCTTGTGCACGGTGCCGGTGCGGAGCTCGAGGACGTCCAGCGTGACAGTGAATTTTCCGCTCTCGCAAGAGAAATCTGGCAGCCGATTCTCGCGGCAGCAGTCCGCTATGAGGGGAATTTCGCATGAAGAGACTCGGACAAAACCAGGAAGATCGCTCAGGAAAAATTAGCGAATTTCAGCCCACTCAGCCGTTGGTACGGGGCACAACACTTCTCGAGGCGAGCGCGGGTACGGGAAAAACCTACAACATCACGAATATCGTTTTACGTCTGGTGGTGGAGGAGGCTCTGGAAATTTCAGAGATTCTAATTGTTACCTTCTCGAAGGCCGCGACCGCCGAGCTGCGAGAACGAACTCGACAGCGCATTTCGGAGGCAATCGAGGCCCTCAACGACGCGTTTCATGGGGTCCGGATGCCCGACGAAGACCGCGAGCCTGTTTTAGCGAAGCTCGTCGGAGACTCCGGCTTGAGGGGGGAAGAAACCACCCGTAGAGAGCTCCAACGTAGAATCGCGCTGCTCATGCGCGCCCGAGAATCATTTGATGAGGCCGCGATCTCCACCATTCATGGGTTCTGCGAGCGCACTCTTCGCCATGCAGCATTCGAGAGCGGCTTAGATTTTGGCGCCGAGCTTGTTAAAGATCTTTCTGGTCTGAGAGATCAAATCGTCGATGACTTCCAGGCCATCGAGCTTCGTGGAGCCGGTGAACTTTGGTGTCGTTATCTCACCGAGCATGCGAAGATCACACGCAGCGATCTCGTCGCGCTGGCGGCGACTCTCGAATCGAATCCCGAGCGGGAGGTGATCCCAGTGTCGCCTCTGGGCGGCGATGACCACGACAATCACGACGACCCGATTCGACCTCTTGGCGAGAGCTTTGATGCGAGATTGACGCAATCGATCACCGTATTTTATCTCGAGTGGGAGGCGGGAGGACGCGAGCAGGCGAAAAAATATTTTGCACGGGCGATCAAAGCCAAAGCCTTTGTCCGGACGGCGAGCCTCGGAAATGCTCGACAATCGAACAGTCGTGCGAAGGCCCTAGACGATTTGCGCGCGGGGGATCCCGCGCACGAAACGATGGCGAGCGCGGCTACAATTACCTACTTCGCAGCTTCGACGATCACTTCAAAGCTCGCGGGTGGTGGGGAAGTACCCCATGGGAAGGTGTTCGATTTGGCGCAGGCGGTCGCGGATCTGATCTCCGACGAGCGTGGCTTGGCCTACAAACGACGTTTTGTGGCGTTTTTTATCCGCGAATTTGAAGATCGCAAGCGTCGGGACTCGCTGCTCTCTTTCGACGACCTGTTGCGCGTCTTGGCCCATCAGCTCGGTGAGGCCGGGTCCGGTGAGCGCCTGAAGGCATCGATGCGGGGCCGTCATCAAGCGGCCTTGATCGACGAGTTTCAAGACACCGATGCCGTGCAATGGAAAATCTTCTCCACGGTGTTCGCGGATGATGCCTTCTTGTATCTCATTGGCGACCCGAAACAGGCGATCTACAGTTTTCGTGGCGCCGACATCGAGACCTATTTGCGGGCACAAAGGGCCGCGAACGATCGGCGATTCACGATGAGCACAAACTGGCGCTCGGACGAGGGATACATCGCGGCGCTGAATACTCTCTTGGACCAGCGAGGTGTTTTTGGTCAACCGGGCATTGACTATGTGAGGGTTAACGCCGCTCCCGGACGAGGGGCGAGCGACCTGCAGTGGCCAACGCCCGGCGCTGAAGGACATGATGCGCCTTTTCAGCTTCGTTTTGTTCCCCGAGCGCTCGTGACCCATGAAGAGAGCAAGCCGATGGCCGCCGGATTGTTGAAAGATAGGCTCCCTGGCTGGGTAGCGACCGATATTGTGAAGTTACTCATGTCTGGCGCCCGTTTGAACATCGAGGACTCAGGTGGAAAAGAGACTCGTGTTGTGGGGCCACGAGATCTCGCGGTGATCGTCCGGACGCATGCGCAGGCGAGCGCCATTCAAAACGCATTGCGTGCAGCCCATGTCCCTTCGGTGATCTCGGGGGCCGGCTCGGTCTTTGCGGGCCCTGAAGCCTCCGCACTGCAGGCTTTGCTCGAAGTGCTTGTGCGACCTCGGGTCGAGTCGGCTGTGAAGACTGCCCTCGTGAGCATGATTTTTTCGGTCGATGCAAACGAACTTCTGGCTCTCGATGACCGAGATTGGGAGCGGTGGCTGGAGAGGTTTCTTGAGTGGGGCGAGACTTGGCGAAGGTATGGGTGCATGGCAGCGTTGCGGAAGGTCTTTGCGGAGGTTCATCTCCCGCGTCGTCTACTTGGGCAAAGGGGGGGGGAACGAGCGATGACCAACCTTCTGCATCTCGCCGAGCTTCTACACGGTGTCGAGACCCGTGACCGCTTGGCATCCGAGGCGCTCGGAGAATGGCTGCGAACGAGACGAAATGAGTTGGACTCTGTCGAGGATGATAGCCAGCTTCGGCTTGAGACGGATGCTGACGCGGTGACAGTGACCACAATCCATCGGAGCAAGGGCCTTGAATATCCTCTCGTGTGGTGCCCCTATCTCTGGGAAGGGCTTGGTGTCTCATCTCGCAACTCCCGTCATCTCTTGTTTAACCAGGTGACCCAGAGTCGAGACGAAAAATGGCAGTCCACGCCAATGATCGACATTCAGTTGAATGCATCCGAGTCACCCAAGCGCGAAAATATTCAAATCGCGCAAACGGCTCAGCAGGCCGAGAAGATGCGGTTGTTCTACGTGGCTCTGACCCGGGCAAAACACCGCTGCGTAGTCTACTGGGCGGCGATTAAGGGCGGGGGGCGCTCTCCCCTCGCCAGTGTCTTGCACAGCGGCCTGGGGGACGGCGAGGTCGGTGACCGCTTCGAATGTGCTGCCGAGCTCTTTGAGGGCCTCAATGACTCGGAGATGTTGATTGATCTTAAGGCGTTGGAGGCCCGTTCTTCCGGGAATATATTTGTCCAATCACAGGAGGAAGTCCCCGCGTGCCGCTACCGAGTATCTCGGGGGCCCAGAATGACACCGCAGCCCCGAACGTTTTTACGGGAGGGACTCGATCGCTGGTGGCGTCGAACCAGCTTCTCGAGCCTCACGGACAGCGCCCCGCATGATCGTCGTTACGACGGCAGTCCCGAGTCTGAAGGTCGAGATCACGCTGACAAGGAGATTCGGAGGGCTTCAGATGCTCCCGGGGCGGGTGCATCTGAAGCCGCTGTCGAGGAGCTTTTACCCCTGGCAAAATTTCCACGAGGCGCCGATGCTGGAACCTTCTTGCATCGTGTATTGGAGCTTCTCGATTTTCAGCAGGCCCCAAACGATCTTCCGAGAATTCTCGATGATGAGATGGGTCGACACGGGATCCCTGAAATCTGGAATGAGCCCTTGATCAAGGGCATCGGTCAAGCGCTAGCGACCTCTTTTGAGGGCTCCGGGGGGCGTGCCACTTGCTCGTTGAGCGACATCTCAAGGCGAGACAGGATCGATGAGATGACCTTTGATTTTCCCATGGCTGGAGGGCACTACAATTGTGGAGGGGACAGTGGCGTTACGGCGAAGGCTATCGTCGCGGCCCTGGCGAGCGATCCTCAGGGCCTTTCGCGGACGGATCCTGAGTATCTCAAAGAACTGAAGAGCTGGAACTTCTGGCCCCCGGCCCGCGGTTTTCTGACCGGGGCGATCGATTTGATTTTTCGCGACAGTGCATCGGGTGCCGATGCTCGGTATTCGGTCGTCGACTACAAGTCGAATTGGCTGGGAGAGCGAAGGATCGTCGACGGAGAGCCGGTCGAGCGGTGCGTGGCCGAGCACTACACTCGTGAGGCGATGCAAGGGGCCATGCGTCAGCATCACTATTATCTTCAGTACCACCTCTACACGGTGGCGTTGCATAGGTATCTGCGCTGGAGGCTCGGACCGAGTTACGATTACGACCGCCACATCGGTGGTGTCTATTATTTGTTTGTGCGCGGAATGAACGGTCGGCGTGATCTGCGAGGACAGCCCTACGGTGTCTTTTTCGATCGCCCACCACGTGCCGTGATCGAGGCCCTGAGCGCCGTTTTTAGTGATGGATCACAAGGCGGTCCGATGGGGGATAGGTCGAGGCTCGAGAGAGAAATCGGGAGGCCAGCATGAACAATAGCCCTGTCTCAAAATTCCTACTTCACTTTTTGACCCGCGGCATACTGGAGCCGGTGGACCTGCAAGTTGCGACGACCTTGTTGCGGCTTGGTGGCTCGGAAGATCCTCATTTGGCCCTCGCGGTCGCCTTGTGTGTGCGGGCGCCCTCGCACGGGCATATTTGCGTAGACCTAGCGACCGTCGCTAAAGAACTTCGACAGTACCCCAGGCAGAGGCGCCCGCTCGGGGCCGGTCGTCCGTTGCCGCTGGAGGCGGATGTTCCCCTCTTGCCCTGGCCGGAGCCGAAATCCTGGGTGGAGACCCTGCGTGCGAGCCCGATGGTGCGTGAGGAGGTTGAGATCACGGCCGACTCGGGAACCCCCCTGGTGCTTGAGGGCTCACGGGTCTATCTCGATCGCTATGCCCGCTATCAGGCTCGGTTGATTGCCGACCTACAGGAGCGTGCGAAGGATTCTGGCACGGACCTCGGGGGGCCGAGGTTGCGAGAATCCCTCGATATGCTCTTTGTCGATGATGGCAACCACCCTGAGGGGTTGGACCGGCAGCGACTCGCCGCCTGCATGGCGGTCCTGCGGCGGTTCACCGTGATATCGGGTGGCCCGGGTACAGGGAAAACGACCACTGTGAAGAAAATATTGGCGTTGCTGCTGATGCAGCATGGGGCGTCACTGCGAATTGCGCTGGCTGCACCGACCGGCAAGGCCGCCGCACGTCTACAAGAGTCGCTGCGTGATGGCCTCGAAGAGCTCCCCGTGAACGAAGAGATCTGTTGCGCCCTTGGGAAGATCCCCACGTTCACCTTGCACAGGCTCTTGGGTGTGCGCGGCGACAGTCGTTCGCGTTTTCGTCATCATGCCAACAATCCTCTTCCCTACGATGTGATCGTCGTCGACGAAGCCTCGATGGTGTCCTTTGCCCACATGGCAAAGCTGGTCGATGCGGTTCCCAAGGACGCGCGCTTGATTCTTCTCGGAGATCGTAATCAGCTGGCTTCGGTGGATGCGGGGGCGGTGTTCGGAGACCTCTGTAGCCCGCGTCCAGGGCTACAGTTTTCGCGGAGTTTCGTCGAAAAAGTTCAAGGGGTTGGCGGCACCGATTTGTCTGCGCAGGCGAAGGTGGTCGAGACCGCCGGCATTTGGGATTGCATGGTCGAGCTGACTCGATTTTATCGTTTCGACGCCCGCAGCGGGATCGGAGAGGTCGCACGGGCCATTCAGAATATGGACAAGACGACCGACTCGGTGTTCGTATGTCTTGAGGGAAAATTTTCGGATCTACAGTGGCAACATCAGGATGACTTCGCCGCGAGAGATCATCTGCGTGAGACTGTGATCGAGGGCTATGCCCCCTTGGTCCGGGCGGCGTTGCAATCGAACTCGCCAGAGGAGATTTTGGCCCAACTCGATCGCCTTCGAGTGTTGAGCCCTCATCGACTTGGGCCTATGGGGGTTGATGTTCTGAACGAAAAAATTGCTTTGTGGCTGGCTGAGGTTGTTCCTGGATTTGATCCTGGAGAGGGCCTATGGGCACCAGGACAACCTGTGATGATCACTCAAAATGACCGAAATCTCGGTCTTTTTAACGGCGACGTAGGCGTGGTGATGGCGGACTCTCGACCGCGGATGGCAGTTTTTCCGAGCCTCGATGGTCCACGTTTAATCAGCGTCGCCCGCATCCCCCACGCAAGACCGGTCTTTTGCATGTCGATCCACAAGAGTCAGGGGTCCCAGTTTGACCATGCGGTGGTTGCGTTACCCGAGCGGGCATCGCAGATCATGACTCGAGAGTTGATCTATACCGGTATCACTCGCGGAGCGAAGCGAGTGACAGTTTTCGGAGATCGGACAGTGCTTGAGCGTGCGTTGAAGAGACGCGTTCGGCGGCAGTCGGGTCTCCGGGGGGCCCTGTGGAACGAGTGAGGGGGGCAGGCGAAGTGGCCCCCCTCACCAACCGCTACTTCGGCGTGCCGACTGAAGCCTTGGCTTTTCCGGACAGTTTTCGTTTTTTTGAAGATCTCCTCTCGTTTCTCATCGCAGTTTTGTCCTCGTCGCTTCCCGCGCGGTCTCCGAGGGATACATCGAATTTTGGCGCCCGATTCGGATTGCACCCAGCCTTGAATCCATCGGCGGAGAAAGTTGTCGAGAGGCTCCCCGTGAATTCTTCAGCAGTCTGTGTGTTGCCGTTGTTGTCGCTGAAGTTCGCCTCGATACGAACTTCATGCTCCATCGCGCGTGCAGGCGAACAGTAGCTGAGTAGATAGTAGCTGCGAGTAAGGGCCTCAATGCGGGTGCCGATGGCTTCGAAGGCCTCGGCGATGGTATTGCGGTCCGTGGCCAAGGTGGTCCCGTCCTTGCCGATCTGGGTGAGATCATCTTCGCTGATCTCTGCGCCTAGGCCGATGGCAAATACACTGTGGGGTGAGTCTTGGACGGCCGATAGCATGGTTTGAGCGTCGACCCGGGAGGCTCTGTCCGTACCGTCGGTAAATACGACCAAGGTGCCGACCCGGAGCGGTGTGTCGGCGGCCGCAAGCGCGGTGTCGAGTTCCTTCAATCCAGCGATCACTGCCCCATTGAGATTGGTGCTGTTGTCTCTGCTTTTAAACGACGCAAGAGAGCTCGCATGGGCGTCGGCATGACGAGGTAGTTTTGTGAAACCAACGATGGTGTGCAACTTTTCTTCGCCGTCGAAAGCGAAGATTCCAACGCGATTGTTGGTTTCAACTTTCTCTGTGAAGAGTCGGGCGGCCTCCACGACTTGGGCCTTGTCTTCCGACTCCGACACACTCCCGCTCATGTCGACCAGCAACAAGGTGTAGTGGGAGGCGGTGACCTCGGGGTTTAGAATTGTTTGTTGGCTCTCGTAGACCGAGACCAGCTGATCGTCTTCGTAGATCTCGAACTGATCTGCCGTCATGCCGGCGACGGGCTCTCCGGAATTTGTTTCCACTTGAAAATAGATAGCGACGTTGCTCGGGCGTTCCGCCGTATTTTGGACCGGCGTGAGCGTGAGTCCAGCGCATGCGGTGAGGCCGAAGCAGCCTGTAGCGAGAGTTAGACCAAGAAATGTGTGACGAGGTGCGCTCACCAAGAGAGTTTAGAAAGCCAAGCACGTCCTGGGCAAGTGGGAGTTCGTTCCAATTCCCTCCAATGGGTTGCGGTTATCTCGGCCGCCTTCGACCGGCCGGTGTTGAGGGGGACGCAAGATGCTCTCCAATGGTTCGAGTTGTATCCGAATCGGCACAATGAACGGACGGCGTTTGTATTGCGATATGCGCAGTCGCGCGGGTCTGCGCGCGGAACTGTACACCGCCGGTGGCGCATATCGGGCTGATCGCTTGGTAGACCGCTTTAGGCGGCGAATTTTCCCTTCGAAGGTCAACCATCGTGTAACCGGTGCTTGGGAGACGCGCAGGTCTTGCTAGAATTGCGATGCCTGTGCGGAAACAACGCAAATTTTCATTGATTCGCTGGATCCTTTGCGTTCCACCGCGTGATTTGTCCCATTCGCCGTGGGCACGGCGGGTCCTCGGCCCGCTCGTGATGGCTCTGAGCGCCTGTTCGCATCCCTCGGTGTTGGAGATGCTCTCCGAGCGGATCCCGGATCAGCCCCCCCCCGGCGCAAATGGGCACGAGCATCAGCGAGGATTAAACTTGGTCGAGGGTTGTGGTGATGGGGAGACATGTGGGGTTGGTGTGGGGTTGGCCCCAGCTCCAGTTCCTCCCGGACCTACCGGTATCGCCTCCGGCTCAGGGGGAAGAGCGCCCGCTTCCGAAAACTCAAATGCCGCCTATAGCGATGGTTTGTTTGAGTTTGACGGGAAGGAGCTGTTCTTTCGCGGACGGATTGAATTTGACGACAACAATCATCTTTCGACGGCGAGCCGAGCGAGTCTCGATGCCTTGGTTCGGCTCCTGGCCGCGAGCGAGGGGATTCGGAAGGTGGAGATTCAAGGCCACGTGGACAATCGGGGTGTGGGAGATGCCGTGGCCGTGAGCGAGGTCCGGGCGACGCAAGTGCGTGACTACCTTGTTGCTGAGGGGATCTCTGACGATCGCCTCACCGTGCGAGGTTTCGGTGACCAGATGCCGATCGATAGCAATCGGAGCGAACAAGGCCGCGCCGCAAATCGACGGATTGATTTTGTCGTACGCGCGGTGAAGCTCTAACGGGGTGTGCCGCCAAGTTGTGCCCCGCTAGGGCTTAAGATGGGCGTCGAGCCAGGCGGTGACCTGCTCATGCCACTGTATGGAATTGGCGGGCGCCATCACCCAATGATTTTCGTCAGGGAAATGCAAAAAGCGGCTCTCTACGCCCTGGCGCTGTAGCGCGGTGAAGGTGGCGAGGCCCTGTTCCAGGGGGACACGATAGTCGAGGCTCCCATGGACCACGAGCATTGGCGTCTTCCAATTTTTTACGTGATTCGCAGGATTGTAACGCTCGTAGTTACGGGTCTGGTCGAAATAGGGGCCTCGATGTTCCCACTCAGGAAACCACAGCTCCTCTGTGGCGTAGTACATCATTCGTTGATCGAAGATGCCGTCGTGATTGACGAGGCAGCGAAAACGATCTGCCCAGTTTCCGGCGATCCAGTTGACCATGTAGCCACCGTACGATGCCCCCAGCGCGCCGACTCGCTGTCCATCGAGCCATGGGTACTGCTTGATCGCATAGGCGAGGCCCTTCTTGAGGTCGGTGAGCGGTTTTCCTCCCCAGTCGTTGCGAATGGCATCTGTGAAGTCCTGCCCGTAGCCGGTCGAACCATGAAAATCGATCATGACCACGGCATAGCCAGCACCTGCGTAGGTTTGTGGGTTCCAGCGAAAGTGAAAACGGTTGCCAAAGGAGCCCTGCGGTCCACCATGGATCAAGAAGGCGACCGGGTATTTTTTTGTTGGATCAAAATCGACAGGCTCGACGATCCAGCCATGGACCGTGTCTCCCTTTGCTCCCCTAAATTCGAACGGATGAGCGTCGCCGCTTCTCGCGGCGGCGACTTGTTTGTCATTGAGATGGGTGAGCTGGGTTGGATCGGCTCCTGAGAGATCCGAGGTCCACAACTCGTTGGGGTGACCGAGGTCGTTGCGCATGAAGAGCAGACGATCGTGGGTGAGACCCAGCCCAGAGTGTGTACCGTCGGGGAGGAGGGCGGTGACTGTGCCCGCCGGCGCCTTCGGGCTATCTCTAAGTTCTACGTGGAAGATCGGCTTTTGCCCAAGGTCTTGTGCGGTGACAAACAGAGCCGATCCGTCCTTTGAAAAATGCATCTCACTCACCGAACGGTCCCATGTTTGGGTCAGCACGTGGGCGTCGCTATCGAGCCCAGGCCGGGCGGCTGTGTTGTCTCCTTCCGTGGACCACGAGGCGAGCACGACTCTGAGACGATCGGCCTCGAAGCCAGGACGCTCCATAGCGAGATATGCGAGGGTCTTGCCGTCGGGAGAGAAAACGGGCTGGGTGTCCCAAGCGGTGTTTGTGGTCAGCTTCGTAAGCGGGCCACCCTCGATCGAAACGTGGAAAAGATCGAAATTGGTCGACCACGGTTCGCCGCCACCGCCGCCGCTGTCCCGGGCGCTAAACACCAGGCCTTGGCTGTCGGGTGTGAACGTGATCTCCTCACGTCCACCGAAAGGGCTCGATGGCACATCCCCGTCGAGCCCGGCGCTGACGAGGGTCGCCTCGTGAGGATCGACCGCGAGGCCCTGGTCGTCGAGACGAAAAGTCAGCAGCTGAGAGCGTGTACCGTCGTTCCAGGCGTCCCAATGGCGAACGAACATCCGTGGGTAGAGCGCACCGGTCTGTTTCAGTTCGGCCCGTTTGGCCCGGGCGCTGACCGTGCACGCGAGGTCAGCGCATCCTGGTTCAATGGAGGCGCTAAAGGCGAGGGTGCGACCGTCGGGCGAGAGCCGTAAGTTGCCCACCGAGACTGGGAGCTCGCTGACCGGCATGGGAGCCCCCGCGGACACGCCCACCCGCCAAACCTGAACGCTTCCGCTGCGAGCCGAGAGGAAATAGAGGTATCGGCCGTCGTTGGACCACTGTGGGGAGCTCGCACCTTCAGCAAAGTCGCTTCGTTGGACCGCCGCGGTCGAGCCATCGATGGGCACAACCCAGAGAGTCGTGCGTCCACGGTTTTCCTCCATGTCGGTGTCGCGTCGGATGAATGCGACGAGAGTCCCATCGGGCGATGGAAGAGGGGTCGACAGCCGCGCCATGGCCAACATATCGAGGACTGTGAATGGATGATTTTCGGTCGGGGCGAGGGCGGGTCGTTGGCCTGGGACCCAGCGTCGGTCCTCCGACGTGTCTTCGGGGCTTCGTTTTTTGCCGCGAGGGTGGGCGTCGGGTGGTGCGGCCGCACCCGCGGTGACCGGCAATTCAGCGCTGTCATGCGACGAAGCGCACGCGCAGAGCAACGACAAGAGAATCGGCGCGAGATGTCCAGGAGTGCGGCGCATATTCCGGATGCTAACGCCGCGGCCCCCATGGCCAAAGCCCGAGTTCAAGGCTCACTTGGCGCGCATTGCGCAAGCCTGCATCGTCGTTCGTCCCGGTCGGCGATGCGGAGCAAGAGGGGTTCCCGTGGCATCCTCGCCGAAGCGCGCAGTGCGGCGCACTGGAGGGCGGTTGATACGCGCCTGATGATGAAATCCCCTTTAGAGATCCAAGCCGTTCTGGATCGCTGGGGCAGGGGATCGGGCGAGGGGAATGAATGAGATTGTCGGGGGTGTAGCCTCGGGAGCGTGAGGACAGGGGATGGAGGCTCACGCGCAGCGACGGCACCCTTGCACAGTGGCCCGACAAGGGGCACAGTCCGCGCCTCGAACGGGCCACCGCAGATCTGGCGGGGCACATGGACATGGAACAACGTCAAGACATCCGCAATATCGCTATCATCGCACATGTCGATCATGGCAAGACCACGCTGGTCGACTGTTTACTCGATGTGGCTGGAGCGTTTGAACGCAGCGAAGAAGGTCGCGAGCGCGCGATGGACAGCGGCGATATCGAGCGTGAGCGCGGGATCACGATCACTTCAAAGCCGACTGCGCTGACCTACAAGGGGACTCGCGTCAATTTGGTCGACACGCCGGGACATGCGGACTTCGGCGGAGAGGTCGAGCGCGTGCTCAACATGGTCGATGCCGTATTGTTGGTGGTGGATGCGTTTGAAGGCCCGATGCCCCAGACGCGTTTCGTGACCGAGAAGGCGGTAAAAATGGGCCTGAAGATCCTCCTGATGGTCAACAAGATCGACCGTGACGGCTGCGAGCCCCACGCCGCCGTGGATGGGGTCTTTGACTTGCTCACGCACCTGGAGGCGAGCGATGAGCAGATGGATTTCCCCGTAATGTTTGGGTCGGCGCGAGAACGTTACGCCATGGACGATCCCGACGATGAGCCCGGATCGATATCCAAGGTCCTCGACATGATGATGGAGCACGCTCCCGTGCCGAACGTCGACGAGGAACGGCCGCTTGCCGTTTGGATTTCAACGCTCGATTACGATAGCTATCTTGGATTCTTGGCGGTTGGCCGGATCGCTAGCGGGAAATTGGTTGCGGGACAACGGGTGTCCTTGATCCGTCCCACACCTGGCCGAGACCCGAACGTAGAAACCGACTGCGTCGAGCAGTTTCGTATCAGCAAGCTTCTGCATTTTCAGGGCTTACGTCGCTACGATGTCGATGAGGCGTACGCCGGAGACATCGTCGCGATTGCGGGCATGAGCACGCTTCAAGTCGGAGATACGATCACCTCCGCCGATGTCTCAGACCGGATAGCGTTCCCGACTCTGCACGTTGATCCGCCGACACTGGTTGTTCACTTTCGTATTAATGATGGGCCCTTTGCTGGCCAAGACGGCAAGTGGGTGACCTCCCGCAAGATCGCTGAGCGCCTTGATCGCGAGCTCAAGTCCAATGTCGCTTTGAACGTCTCACCGACCGATAGCGCCGACGAGTTTGAGGTCGCGGGCCGAGGCGAGCTTCACCTCAGCGTGCTCATGGAGACCATGCGCCGCGAAGGCTATGAATTTTGTGTCTCGCGTCCGAAAGTCATTTTTCGACGCAATGAAGCTGGCAAACTTGAGGAGCCCTACGAAGACCTCAGCGTCCAGTGTGATTCAGAGCACAGCGGGGCGGTGATCGACAAGCTTGGCCGGCGTGGCGGAGAAATGTCGAGTATGGAGGATGTCGGAGGCGGTCGGACGAAGATGGAGTTCCGAATGGCGACCCGCGGCCTGATCGGCTATCGCTCGGAGTTCATGACGGACACCCGTGGATCGGGAATCATGTCCTCAGTGTTTGCGGGTTATGGACCGCATCGTGGTGTGCGAAAGACTCGTGCCCGCGGTGTGTTGATCTGCACCGACGCTGGCGAGAGTATGACCTATTCGTTGAACCGCTTGCAGGAGCGTGGCGAGCTGTTTGTCGGCCCGCAAACACCGACGTACGGAGGGATGTTGGTGGGCCTTCATTCACGGGACAACGACATGATCGTGAACCCGAACGTGAACAAGAAGTTCACAAATGTTCGTTCGTCCGGCGCAGACGAGAAGGTCTTTTTGACCCCGCCTCGTCTGTTCAGCTTGGAGGAGGCACTCTCGTTCATTGAGGACGATGAGCTGATCGAGATCACGCCAAACCATTTGCGTCTTCGGAAGCGTCATCTCGACCATAACCTGCGTAAGCGGATGGAAAAGCAGGCGGCGACGTCAGTCTGAGTCCGCGATCGGATTCTTGAATCATCCGCGGGACGTCCGCGGATGGCGTCCATCGTATTGGATACAGGCCTATCGCTGAGCCCGTGTGTGTGGGTCCCCGGACCGTCCCACAATTGCGCTTAGTGCTGGTGAGGCCGTGCCGATACGACGTGTCCAGTCTACGAAACATCTTTGTCTGGTGTCGGTGAAGCCTTCACGGACCGTCGTCGAACGCATCGCCGGCAGTCGTACGTGTTTGGGGTGAGACGAGACAAAGTGATCAAAACAAGGACTTTCAAGGAGCTTTCATGAGACGAACCACCATCGCTGTTCTACTTGCCCTGCCTGTTTCCGTATTCTCGAGCGGATGCGACCTTAGCGAGTCACTCATCTTTAATCCGCCGCCGAGGGCTCGGGTGCTCGATGTGGCGACTTCGGAGCCACCCCCACCCCCACCGCCGCTCGTGTTTGGCGACCGCTAGTTTGTGAATCGCCAGGGCTAGCGAGGGCGTTGAGGATCCCCCGGCAATGACGGTGCATTTCGTCACGTAGCGATGGGGGCTCCACGGAGACGAGGTCTTCGCCGAGGGCTAGCAGCCGGCGGGCCAGCTCTCGGCAGGAGCGATAGCAGAGCCTGCGTTCAAGCAGCCGACCGTCTTCGATCCAGCGGTCAACCTGGCTTGGGTGCCAGATGTTCGATTGCACCCACCGGGCCGTCGGGACACGAATGACGACAATCGCGGTTCCGGGGCGATCGTGGTCGATGCCGAAGGCGGGATCCCCCTCGCCCCACATCCGGTCGTGGGGCGGGACGGGGTGGCATTCCTCGATTGCACCCGTGTCCAACACTTCAGCCCGCTCGATTTCGACAACTCGATAGCTACGGGCTTCTTTGTGGTCGCGAGACCAGGCGCGCATATAGATACCTCCGTCGTGGACACGTAGCTGCCATGGTTCGAGTTCATGGATTTTTGAGCCGCCATCCGCACTCCAGGGGCTGCGGTAGCGGACTCGAACTGCCGACCTGCAGACGCTCGCTAGAAGCGTCGACAGTACCTTCGGGTCCGAGCGAGTACCGGTCGTGACGGTGGCGACCACTGCGCCCGGTCGAGTGGGCTCGATCTTTCGGCCGGCCTCTCTGATCTCAGAATCCATTTGCTCCGAGAGCCGTCGCAGCCGGGCAGTGATCTCCTCATCGGCGATCGACCCGAGCAGCGCTTCCGCAAAGAGCACTGCATTGAGATCTTCGGGTTCGGGGTCGCTTAACGGGAGTGTGAAGTGAATGTCGCGGAGAATCCAGCGCCCCTCGGCTCTGTCGAATTCCAGGGGAGAATCGCAGACCTCACGCAGCCAGGTGAGCGCGCGTTGAATCGATGGCGGAGACACCTTCGTTTCGCGGCAAAGGGTCTGTTTTGTGGCTCCCCATGGGTGGGTGCGCAGGTAGCCAAGTATTGTTCGCGCGACGTCCTTGACCAGTGGGGAGGCTTCTCGCGCGGGCATGGGCCAGAGGATAACGGTTTGTCGTTGGGTTGGCGGTGGAAGTTGGGTAGATTGCCGCAATGACCCGAGTGCCGCCACGAGTCTGTGTCCTGCACGTGGGCGGAACCATCGGTATGGTTCGCTCAAAAGCGGGCAACTTTGCGCCACAGGTTGGATTCTTGGAGACCTACTTCGCCAATATGGTTGAGTTGTATATCCAGGGCATGCCAGCCTATGAGCTGCATCGTTTGGATCCGCTCCGGGACTCGGCCGAACTCGTCCCGGACGACTGGTTTCGGATCGCTGCCGAGATTCACAGGCGTGATGAGTCCTTTGACGGATTTGTACTGATTCATGGCACTGACACGATGGCCTATACGGCCTCGGCCTTGAGCTTCTTGCTGGAAGGGTTGGACAAACCCGTGGTGATGACTGGTTCTCAGCTGTCTTTGGAGGACCCCCGGTCCGACGGACGCGAACATATCGTGACCAGCATATTGATCGCTGGCACCCTCCAGATCCCGGAGGTAAGCGTCTATTTTGCCTCAAAGCTGCTCCGAGGCAATTGCGCCCAGAAGATCAACAACCACGCCTTTGAAGCGTTTGGTAGCGGAAACATAGAACCCCTCGCGCACATCGGCACGGAAATCTCGGTGAATGAACACCTTCTGCGCTTACCGGGCGCTGGGCTCGGCGCTGCGGTGGAGCTAAAGCGTCATCCGAAGGTGGTGTCGATTCGCCTCTACCCCGGCTTGGATGGCGGCACATTGGAGCGGTTCTTAGACGATGAACTCGATGCCGTGGTCTTGGAGACCTATGGCGCAGGCAATGCACCGACGGGGTCGGGTACGGGGGGAGTGTTGAAGGTGATCGAACGGGCCATCGCTCAGCGGGGCATTATTGTAGTCAACTGTTCACAGTGTCACGGCGGTGCTGTTCGTCAAGAACTCTATAGCACCGGGGCCCGACTGGCCCACGTCGGGGTTCTTAGCGGACACGACATGACCCCAGAGGCCGCCCTAACCAAGCTCTATTGTGGTTTCGCACGGGGCTTTGCAGCGAAGCGTGTTCGCGCCATGATGGAGCGGGACGTCGCGGGCGAGATGAGCGTACCGCGTGTGGTTTCATGATGTTTGTTTTCAGATCAACAAGATTTTCAGGCCGCTTGGGCACGACGTTCTTGGCCCTGGGGATTGTGGGCTTGCTTGCGGTAGTCGCTTGCCGGCCCCCGAGCGAGGAAGCTGTGAAGTCGCGCGTCGAGTCGGCTGTCGATCAAGCGGGCAGCGATGAGTTTGTTGGCTACGATCTTCGGCGATTGCGTCCACGAGATCAGCCGCTCGCCGAAATGTTCAGAAGTAAGGCTGAGCAAGCACGTGGCGAAGGGAAGCGTGTCGCCGTGTTGTTCTCGGCTGATTGGTGCTCTTCATGCAGACGTATCGACACTGAGCTCGGAAACACTCACCCCAGCAGTATGATCGGTGACGTGCGTATTCTCGAACTCAAACAAGAGGAATGGAAAGAAGCAACACGGATGGCCGAGTTCAATCGCCTGCGGTCGCGTTGGAGCCCTACCATCAACAAATACCCGCTCTTTGTGGTGCTGGACTCCGAAAACCTTCTCGTCGAGGAGATGAAGGCTGGGAAAGTACGTCTTGAGGCAGAAGGGCTTGATCCTGATTTTCCGATGTGGTTTGAGAGTACGCGGAACAAGCCAGGCCTGTCCCAACCATCTGGCATCGTTGTGCTTCCGGGCAGTCCCTAGACGAAGAGCACTCCGCGCCACTCTCGATCGGCCCACATACCGAGACCTGGTAGGCTATTCATTGCAGGCGCAGTGGAAGTAGCAGGAGGGTTCCGAGAGCTCGCCGCTGGGTACTCCTCCGACCGCAGCCCAGTTCATGCCCTTGTTCGACAGGGTGCACTCGACCGCCATCCAATCGCCAGCGTAGATGGCATCTGGGTAAAAATGGTCCCCTACGTCGGTTCCGGTGTGAGCAGATCCCGCAGCATCAAAACCACCGTGATTTGTACAGACCTGATTGCAGGTCATTCCCGTGGCCTCGGCGGTGTACCAGCACGCGTTGAGCGACCACCAACCCGCGCAGTTTTCGGAGCCGTCGCCGTCCCCGTCCCCGTCGCCGTCGCCGTCCCCGTCCCCGTCGCCGTCGCCGTCGCCGTCCCCGTCCCCGTCCCCGTCCCCGTCCCCGTCGCCGTCCCCG
>Ga0256845_1000029_pt1 | contig 117678 bp, 98 predicted proteins | sample RiftiametaG_FD_189101 | JGI IMG/M metagenome (GOLD analysis project Ga0256845, IMG submission 189101) | Tube worm associated microbial communities from hydrothermal vent at the East Pacific Rise, Pacific Ocean - Riftia | ecosystem: Host-associated > Annelida > Integument > Unclassified ...
AGTTTAATGTTAAACTATAAATTCGTATTATTTTAACATTTTTTTCAACTCAAACATTTCATCTCTTAAACGTGCTGCCTCAATAAAGTCTAAGTCTTTTGCTGCTTTTTCCATGTCACGTTTCACTTTTTTGATTGTTTTACCAAGTTGTTCTTGACTCATATAAGCTATAACTGGATCAGCAGCAATGGCTTGAGTTTTACTATAATTATAAGCGCCAGCAATTTCATTATCACCATCTGCCACTTTAGTTTGTTTAAGAATTTGCTCTGCAGTTTTTCTAATTTGAGTTGGTACAAGTCCGTTATCTTTGTTGTGTTGTTCTTGAATTAGTCTACGTCTATTGGTTTCATCAATTGTTTTTTGCATGGAATCCGTTACCTTATCTGCATACATGATTACAAGGCCATTCACGTTTCTTGCTGCTCTACCTACGGTTTGAACTAAGGCACGTTCTGATCGTAAAAAACCTTCTTTGTCTGCATCTAAAATAGCGACTAATGATACTTCAGGCAAATCTAGTCCTTCACGTAAAAGGTTGACACCAATTAACACATCATAAGTACCAAGTCTTAATTGTCTTAAGATTTCAACACGGTCTAAAGTGTCAACATCTGAATGGATATAGTTACAGCTGATTCCATTTTTATCTAAAAATTTATTCAACTCTTCAGCCATACGTTTGGTTAACGTGGTGACTAATGTTCGTTCATCTTTTTCAATTCGTATGTGAATCTCTTCCATCAAATTATCAATTTGATTTTCAGAGGGGCGTATGGTAATTTTTGGATCTAATAGGCCGGTTGGTCTAATAATCTGCTCAATGATTACACCTTCTGAACGTTCTAATTCATAATCAGCAGGAGTTGCACTAACATATAGTGTTTGTTTTGTGATTTCTTCAAACTCTTCAAACTTTAAAGGCCTATTATCCATTGCTGCAGGCATTCTAAAACCAAATTCAACTAAGTTTACCTTTCTTGCTCTATCTCCACCGTACATGGCTCTAATTTGCGGTAATGTAACGTGACTTTCATCAATCATCATCATAAAATCGTCTGGAAAATAATCTAGCAAGCAGAAAGGACGAGAACCAGGTGCACGTTTATCAAAATAACGTGAGTAATTTTCAATTCCTGAACAATAGCCCAATTCACGAATCATTTCTAAGTCATAAACCACTCTGTCTTCAATTCGTTTGGCTTCAATTTGTTTTCCTTCTTTTTTTAAAAATTCTACGTGTAAACCTAAGTCAATTTCTATGTCTCCAATAGCCTGATTAATGGTGTCTTGACTTGTGACGAATATGTTAGCTGGAAAAATATCGATATCTTGGAATGATTCTATTTTTTTATTATTTAAAGGATCGAAGGTGTAAATTTCTTCAATTTCGTCCCCCCAGAATACAATTCTTAAGGCATGATCTACATAGGCTAAAAAGACATCAACGGTATCACCTTTAACCCTGAAGTTACTACGCATGGGGGCAATATCGTTTCTTGAATACAAATTTTCAACTAATCTTAATAAAAATTTATTACGACTAATTTCTTCTCCTACTTTAATTTGAATAATACTTTTTTCAAATTCATTTGGATTTCCAATCCCATAAATACAAGACACGGAAGAGACGATAATAACATCTTTTCGTCCCGATAATAGAGCAGAAGTAGCTGATAATCTTAATTTCTCAATTTCATCATTAATAGACATATCCTTTTCAATAAAGGTGTCTGAGGTTGGTAAATAAGCTTCTGGTTGATAATAATCGTAATAGGATACAAAATATTCTACTTTATTCTCTGGAAAAAATTGCTTAAACTCGCCGTATAGTTGAGCAGCCAATGTTTTATTGTGAGATAGAATTAGAGTAGGGCGATTGGTTTCTTTAATGACATTTGCCATTGTAAAGGTCTTACCCGACCCCGTTACACCTAGTAAGGTTTGGGCAATTACACCATCATCAAATCCTTCAACTATTTCTTTTATAGCTTGTGGTTGATCCCCTTTCGGTTCGTATTCTGAGACTAGTTTAAATTTCATTTACTTATTTGTGTCAACTAAAATTCCAAATTCTACTTTACCGTCAGTTGTTGATTTTCTAATCATTAAATTACAATCTATTGTACTGTGTGTATCTCCAATTGTGAATTTTGCGTTGTATAAATCTGGCTTTACTTGTGTGACTTGGATTGTTTCAAAACTGATAATATCTTTCTGGTGAATGCAATGGTACGTTTTAGTATTCACATCATAACCCGTAAATATTTCATCAACAAATAGTAAATCATCTCCGTTAGATTCTATTTCATGCGCGTGATCAATAAATTCAGCATCCATATAATCCATTAATAACGTATAATGTTTACTTAAAGCAACAGCTTTTAAACCTTTTAAAAAAGATTTCATTTCTTTTTTGTCAGTCTGTTTAGTACTTTTAATATACTTTACTGGAGCACAAGAAGCTAGTACTAGTAAAAGAGTAATAGAATATAGTTTAGTTTTCATTTTTTAATTTTTTTAGTGCAGTTTGAATTGAATCGGCAGTATTGTAAAATGATAATACTTTTTGTAATACGCGATCAATTGTCGCATCTGGGCATGAAGCACCACTTGATAGTATTATATTTTTAGGTAAGTTACTTAAAAAAGACGAACTTTTAGACATTTCTTTAGTTGAAATATTGAAGTGGTTGAATGAAAAGTCATCATGCAATTCGGTTTCATCTTTAATAAAGAATGTAGTATGTGATTTTTCTAATAATTCTACTAAATGTGTTGTGTTTGAACTATTATAACCACCTACAACTATAGCAATATCTGCACTTATAGCCATTAAGTTTTGTGTAGCCGTTTGATTGTCATTTGTAGCGTAGCACAAGGTATCTCTTGTATTTGCAAAGTGATTTTTAATATTCTCTTTTCCAAATTTAGTTTCAACTACTTTATAAAGATAGTCTGTAATCTCTTGTGTCTCAGAGGCCAACATGGTGGTTTGATTAACGACACCTATTTTTTGTAAATCAGATTTAGGATTGAAATTATTGGAGAATGAATTTTTAAAAATGGTCTTAAATTCAGACATGTCTTTTTCACCGCTAATAAACTGAGCTAAAATTTTAGTTTCCTCAATATCTTTTACGATAATTGATTTAGCATAGGCATTAGAACGTGAAAAGGTAGCTCTTGTTTCTTCATGGTTTTTTTTACCATGAATAATCACAGTGTAATCCTCATTTCCAAGTTTTTGAGATCTATTCCACACTTTTTCAACAAATGGGCAAGTTGTATTATATTTTTTAACTTCAATTCCAATATCTTTGATTTGATTTTCAATTTCAATGGTTGTCCCAAAGGCAGGTATAATTACAATGTCATCTTTGGTAATTTTGTCCCAAGGTATCAATTGCTTTCCACCTGTGTCTTGAATAAATTCAACACCATGATCTAATAAATCTGCATTCACACCAGGGTTGTGAATCATTTGGCTTAATAAATAAATTTTTTTACTTGGATTTTCTGAAATAGCACGGTAACTGATTTCAATTGCATTTTCCACACCAAAGCAAAAGCCAAAATGTCGAGCAATGTGAAAATTTAGAGCCCCAAAGTTTAAAAGAGTAGGTGAGAAGTCCTGTTTTCTTGGGTCTTTTAATTTTCTTACTGTTTTTACTTCTCCAATAATTGGCGAGCTGTAATAACTTGGTATTTCGAATTTTTTCATGGCCTATGTGTACTTAATACAAAGATAATAAAAGCTTAGAATAAAATTAGCTTAACAAAAAAAAGTCACTCAACTTAATGAATGACTTTTAGTAGGTAAACTAATACTGTTATTCTTGAATTATGAGTTGTCCTCTTTTTTCTTCTACACCATTTACAATGTAAGTGTAAAAGTAGATACCTCTTTCTACATTTGATAAATCAAAATTATGATATTGACGTCCTTGTAAACAATTTAAGGTATATATTAACTTACCTTCCGCTGTATAGATCACAACCTTAGCCGTACTTGTTTCTTCTAAGTTATAAGTCACATTTAATATTCCATTTGAGGGGTTAGGATAAACTGAAAACTCTATATCATCAACTTCATCTGTAGTAGGTATTGGTTGTCTTTGAACACTACAATCATAGAATATAATCGAATTAGGACTAATTAATTCTGAACCAAAATTTCCATAACCTCTTTTAATTGGTTGAATATAAGACAATGTATCTGTCCATACCGTGTCTTTAAACTCTGCAGAATAACCATAATTAAGTTTAGCTTGTTCCGTTTCTAATTCATATTTCCAATGGTTGACGTGTTTCTGTTCTAATGAATCTAAACCACAATTTTCCATATTATACATAATATCTAAAGCCAAAGTATATTTACCAAGGGTATGGTATAAATTAACTTTATCCATTTCAAAATTAAATTGTTGTTGGTAGTTAGTATTATCTATATTTTGAAGCGACATTATATTTAATGCATTTACATAACGCTGTACTGGAGTAGTAAAAGTGCTTTGATTATCAGTAATTCTAATTTTGTTAGTAGAAATTGCGTGTTGTAACGTTTGTTTCATCAATTCTATAGCATTGTGAAGCGTCCATTTACTAGCTTCATTTATACTTGTATATTTGAAGGTAATTATTTCTTCAAAAAGTTCTAAAGCGAGTAAATCATTTTTTGTTGAATCTACCAGCTCAGTATTTTTAAGGGTTGTATTAAAAGCTTGTCTAATATTAATATGCTGAAAACTTGGTGTCGTTATGGACACACTGTTTATGGAGATAGGGCTATAGTTATTATCATATTGGCCACATGTTGCAAATTCTGGATCAGTTGCATATAGTGGAACGTTATTATTTGTAGTATTACTTTGTATATTGAACCTATTTAATGGTGGTGAATAGGTGTGATTAAATTGATTCCAAATATTTTTTTGGCCAGCAACAGAAATGTTCATTTGTACTGTACCAGCAATTATTGGTAAATTAAATCTTCCATCAAATGTGTTATAACCATCTAAAATTTGGAGAAACTGAGCATTGTCAAGAAAAATATTTGGCCATGTACTAGAATTATTCAATGTAAATTTATTATAGCCCATGTTGAACATAGTTGACATTTTAATATTGCAATTTGAAGATGCGAATAGTGCACTAAAATAAAAATTAGTAAATGTGTTACATTTTAACGACATTCCGCCATCAGATTTAATAATACAACTTGAAAGATTAGTGAAGCTTGTATAGGATACAATTAATTCAACATTTGAATTATCTGAAATACCATTATATAAACCAGGTGTTTGATTTGAACTTGTATTGAAGTCACAGTGCTTTACGTATGATGTAGCTGTTAAATTAGTTGATTTTATCACATTATTAACTTTTGAGTTTATTGTTGAATAACTAATATAATATTTTTTACCATCTACACTTATGACGTTATCCATATATGGATTAATGTCAGAGTAATTAAAAATTGAATACCTAACAATTAATTCTGCATTTGGTCTGTAAATTTGATAGGCATCAATTTTAACATCATCTAAAGTAGAGTTAAGAATAACGGTTTTACCAAATGTTGTTAATCCTCTGTTAGAAGGGGTACCTTCAAAATGAACATATTTAGCATTCAAATCATGTGTCGCATTAATTCTTGAGTGTTTAGCCATTTCAACTTTAGCCTTTTCAATAGTTAAATATGAGATGGGGTGATTAGAGTCTACCCAAAAGTCTGCATCTTCATCAAGTTTTAAAATGGTATGCGTATCACCGTCACCAATTAAAGTAATTTTTGAATTGGTTTCACCAAAAATATGAACACCAGAGTCAGAAAATCTTAAAAATCCATTGTCACCAGCCGAATGTCTAATTTTAAAGGTGGCGTCTTGCATTACCCATAGGTCACCGCCATTAAAGTTAATTTCGGCATAGTCTCTATCCATATATAAACTAACATTCTGGTGGTATTCCATTTTAGCGTTTTCGTTCACTATTATTGTTCCTTTATTATGAAGTTTACCACCACTTTTGATGATAAGTTTAGAATTTTCTTCTAAAATTATTTTTTTATGCTCTTCAATATTTAATTCACCTTCAATAATAAGAGTTGCATTGTTATTTACTCTAATTTCACCATCATTTAAGTTTAGTTTACCACCACTTTCAATAGTTAAGGTTTGGTTTTCACATACAATTACTCTACCAACAACATCCAATTGACCACCAGATTCTATTGTAAACATTTCCGTTTGGTAGGCATTGGTAAAAATATTCATGTCAGCATAATTATCATGTAATTGATGTAAATTATGCTGTGTATTTAATGTAGTGCCAATGGCTGAAAACGCATTTGGGACACATGATTCCAAATCGTCTAATAATTCTTGTGTATTTGTAAGTCTACCACTGTTTTGAGAAAGTTGATTTTGAATGGTCGTATAATCAGATAGTGGAATATAGTGAAATTGAAATTTTCCTGTAATTACATTGAAAGCACTATCTATTATATATGCATTACTTGGTCTAGTACCAGGAGTATAATTATCTGTTTGAATGTTTTGATATTCTGTTTTTATAACTAGCTCATTATTGTCAATACTTTCACAAATACATGTGTATTTTTCTTCAAATTTTGGTTGATTGGCTGGGAAAATCAATTTATACAAATTATGTAAATACATATAATCCATAGCTGTGAATTGTCCAGCAAAAACTCTTCCTGCCTCACCAATATCGTTAGATTCACTATAGTGCGTCCAACGGTATTCGCCACCCCATTCATGGGGGTAAGTTATTTGTTTGGCTAATAAAGGGTCATTATGATCTGCTTTATCATCTGCTACAAATTTGAATGGACCATAACTAGGCATTGTGTTTAGTAAGTCTTGATAAAATTGTTGATTTTTTACAGGTGTATTACCTGTTAACAAAGCTTGAATTAGGGCGAGTTGATTGTGATGAGTTACATCCTCCCAAGTATTTGTTTGAGCTTTATTAAAAGTACCACTAGCCACGCCTAAATTCATTAAAATTGTATTATTATAATCTCTAAAATTTAATTTATTAAAGCTAATATATCCAATAGAACTAAGAGGAAATATAGTATTGAACTTATGATCATCCGTCCAATCATTAAATACATCTAAATAATTTGTATTTGCGTCATTCCAAAATGTACTTGAAAAATCAATAGGTAAAGTTATACATAAAGGTAAAGGAAAAAGAAAAGGAAAGGGTAAAAAAGTACCTGAGTTCTGCCATTGTTCATATCTGCTATCTCCACTTGGCCATGATTCTGCATAAGTATCATAGAAATAATCAATTTTACCACGTCCAAATGTTCCTAGTGTGTCATTATAATACGCATCTTGCTCCGCTTGATCATCATATCTTAAATGTCTTGCATAACGTTTATAGCTTTGAAAAGTCCTTTTAGTGAAGGTACTTGAATAGTTATTTCCTGTAATTTGATTACCAATTAATGAAATAGGATACGCATTCATAAAAAGTAAATCACCCCCGCCGTTTTCTACTGGAACACCATACATGTCTAGTAAGTCCCAATTATGATTAAAAGCATAGCTAATAATACGGTTAGTTATTTGTTGTACTTCATTGGTTATGTTTATCACAGCATCAGTTGCAGTTGGCTTCACATACAATTGCGGCTCTAATAATAAATGGCAGACTTTTAACCCTACCAATATAGACGTCATTTGGTCTAAACTTGGGCCACCCCAGCCAAATTTATGCTGTGGTTCTGCGTTATAATCATCTTCTGGGTCATTATCAACTTCATCTACCTTGGCAACATTGTTATTATCATAAATAGCACTATGTACTCCTCTAGCATTTATGGGCTCGTCTTTCCAGTGGTCATCAAAATTTTCTGGTACGTCATCTCTTAAATAAAAACCATTTAAGTTTTCAGACTGTTGTGGAATATTATCTCTTTCATTTGAAATAATTTTTTCAGCATTAAGATCTAACCTATTAAAAGCAACTAATGCATAATACAATTCATTTAAAACAGCAGTGACATCCTCTCCCGCATTTTTTAATAGTTTATATTCAGTTGCTAAAAAACCAATGTAATGGCCATGGCGTATTACGCCGTCTCCCCAATATAAGGTTCCAAACTTGTCATGAATATTATAGGTTACATTAGGATTGTCATAGTTATTATTTTGACAGGCACCAAAGCCTCTACGTCCCATAGGTAAACTATATCCATCTCCCTCCCCAATTTTAATAAAATTATGCTTAAATGAGTTTCTAAACTTCCAATACTTTTGTTGATTCACAATGTCATTTTGAGAGAATGAAATGTTTACTAGTACTAGTAAACCTGTAATTAATCCTATTCTTTTCATAAGGTTTTGTGTTTTTTATTGTTCTACATTATAATCTATTAATAACCAAACTTGATTACTATCAATTAGTTCTTTTTTTATTAAACCAACCCCTTCAGCATAAAATGTTTTAACTGGTTGATTGTTTTCTGTTTTATTACTATTTTCAAAATATTCAATGACATTATTAAATGTAAAACTCAATTGAGAGAATAAATTATGTATATTTTTAATTTTAATAATATTATTAGAAAAACTGACACTGTTATTGTATACATAATCCCCTATAATTGGATGAAATATTCCAATATATGATGTGCCAATAAAGCTACCTGCTTTCGTCTTAGACCGTTCTATATAAGCTAGTCTTCTTTTTTCAACTAAGCCACAGTTTTTTGATGGTGTTAATAAATGTGTCCATCTTTCTCTATCGTAGTCATCTAAGCTACTTTTTATGGTTAATCTAAATTTACAGTCATTTTCCCAACCTTGGCTTACCCATTGAGAGTCTAATTGATGAGTAGTCACCTCTTGATACACCCACCAACTCCCAGTTTTAAAGTAGTAGTGGTCTTTAATTTTTGTCATATCCACACATTGCTCAGGAAACTCTTCACAAAAAGGAAGAGGTTTGTCGGGTCTGCAACTTATGCATATTAATAAAGTAAATAGGGTTAAGTAAGTTAAATTTTTCATAGTGAATCAATGCGTTTTTTAAATGTACAACATTTTTAGTGAATTTTTTTAAAAAATATAAATTATTAATACTAAGTGTGTTATAGGTTTTGTGTTTTTTACTGTTCTACATTATAATCTATTAATATCCAAACTTGGTTACTGTCAATTAGTTCTTTTTTTATTAAACCAACCCCTTCTGCATAGTAATGTGTTGTGGGTTGACTATTTTCTACCATATTATAATCATCTCCTATTTCAATTACATTAGTATAGATTTTGTTTAATATGTTGTAATTTGAATGTGTATTTTTAACTCTTAAATAACTATACTCTTGAGGTGTATAATAGCCTCCCCCCCCAAAATGGCCTAGTGAGTCACCTTTGACAGGGTAAAAAATACCAATATAGGAAGTTCCAATAAAGTCTCCTCCTTTACCTTTCGAGCGTTCAATATAGGCTAGTCTTCTTTTTTCAACTAAGCCACAGTTTTTTGATGGGCCCAGTAAATGTGCCCATCTTTCTCTGTCATAATCATCTAAACTACTTTTAATAGTTAATCTAAACTTACAATCGTTTTCCCAGCCTTGGCTCACCCATTGTGTGTCTAATTGATGAGTAGTCACCTCTTGATACACCCACCAACTACCTGTTTTAAAGTAATAGTGGTCTTTAATTTTTGTCATGTCCACACACTGCTCAGGAAATTGGTCACAAAAAGGAAGCGGTTTGTCAGGTTTGCAATTTATGCATATTAATAAAGTAAATAGGGCTAAGTAAGTTAAATTTTTCATAGTGATTACTTTCAAATTTACAGCGTTTTTAGTTAAGAATGAGACAAATATATAAATAAAATACAACAATGCAGTATTATTAGGTTACAAATGTTTTTTTATTACTTACAATTTTGCTAAATGCGCCAACTTACAGATAAAGATATAAATGAATTGAAAGCTACTGTACCAGTAATTGTAGGGGCTAAAATTTGCAACCTACGTCTAAAAAAAGGGTTAACACAAATTGAATTAGCTAATAGAATATATAGTGATAGACAGTACTTGTATAAAATAGAAAAAGGACTTGTTGGTTTAAGTGTTGTAAAATTAGTTGTCATTGCAAAAGCTTTGGGTGTTACACCATCTTCATTATTAGAATAGTAACTGTTTGTAAAAATAAATATCTAAATTTTCAATTGTTAATAACCTTTTGTACTAAACTTGTAATTAATCCTATTCTTTTCATAAAGTTTTGTGTTTTTTATTGTTCTACATTATAATTTATTAATAACCAAACTTGATTACTGTCAATTAATTCTTTTTTTATTAAGCCTATACCCTGAGCATAGTAATGTGTTGTGGGTTGACTGTTTTCTATAGCATTATATTTATCAGCAACTTCTATTACATTAGAGTATTCTTTACTTAGTATTGTATAATTTAAATGGATGTTATCAATCCGTAGTATACTACTTGATGTAGGGTTTGGATACCCCCCCCCCATAATTATTAATGATATCTCCAACAATCGGGTAGTATATGCTTATAAAAGAAGTGCCAACATGATCTCCCGCCTTACTTTTAGATCGTTCAATATAAGCTACTTTATTTTTTTCAACTAAACCACAGTTTTTTGATGGTGTTAATAAATGTGTCCATCTTTCTCTATTGTAATCATCTAAACTGCTTTTAATGGTTAATCTAAATTTACAATCATTTTCCCAGTCTTGGCTTACCCATTGGGAGTCTAATTGGTGTGAGTTAACTTCTTGATATACCCACCAACTACCTGTTTTAAAATAGTAGTGGTCTTTAATTTTTTCCATGTCTACGCATTGCTCAGGAAACTCTTCACAAAAGGGAATAGGCTTGTCGGGTCTACAACTTATAAATATTAATAAAGTAAATAGGGTTAAGTAAGTTAAATTTTTGAAATTTTTCATAGCGCAGTATATATTCAAATATACAACATATTTACTTATAATTCAGTTGTATAGGGTCGTAATTCTAATGTCAATTTAATAACAAAAAAAAGTCACTCAACTTAATGAATGACTTTCAATGTCTATCTATTATTTAGTACTTAATTTACTGTAAATGTAGCGGTAGTAGTTGCCTTGTCTCCTAAAAGAGAAAATCTACTGAATGTATTTAATGTGATTGTGTAAGCACCTGCTACAGAGAATGGGATTATAATAACTCTGTCGCTCCAAACCATTTTATTTTCAGGTGCAGTTTCAGGTCCAACAATAGTCCAATTATAACTTAATTCACTTTCAGAACAAGATGTAAATGTAATGGATTGTCCTGTTGAAATTGTGTTATTATCTGACTCTATGCAAGATGTAAGTTCTTTTTTCTTACAAGATGATAATGTGATAATCGACAATAGGGTTATAAATAATACTGTTTTTTTCATAGTTTTCTTAAAATCAGATCAAATATAGGATAAATATGTGTTTCTATATCTCTTTTCTTCAATTTTGTATTAAATAAACTGAAAATGTTTTTAATCTCATTTTAAAAATCTATTTTTGTGTTGCAAAAAATTAAACTTAAAAACAAATGAAGTCAAAACAATTACCACTATTAAAAAGCTTACTGATTGTAGCTATTTTAGTAACAACTTTCATGTCTAAAGCAGATGAAGGAATGTATGTGCCCTCCAAATTAAAAGAGTATTACAGAGACATGAGAAAGTCTGGTCTTAGAATGTCTAAAAACAGCATTTATAATGTAAATAAGCCAAGTTTAAAGGATGCTATTGTATCATTAGGAGGATTTTGTACAGCTGAACTTATTTCTGATAAAGGTTTAATGTTAACTAATCATCATTGTGGTTATGATGCTATTGCTGAGCAATCGTCTCCAGAGCATGATTATTTAACAGATGGATTTTGGGCGTATAAGTATGGTGAAGAAAAACCTATTGAAGGATTAACTGCCTCAATGGTTGTTAGGATTGATGATGTGACTACATTAATTAACCAACAATTGTCAAATGATATGGATGCTGAAACCAGAGCAGCTAAAATCAAACAATTGTCTGATGAGTTATCAAAAAAAGCAGTAGAAGGAACACATTATTCTGCTTATGTAAAAGAATTTTATGAAGGAAATGAATTTTATTTATTCGTAAATGAAATATTCACTGATGTTAGATTAGTTGGTGCGCCACCTTCATCTATTGGGAAATATGGTGGAGATACTGATAACTGGATGTGGACAAGACATACTGGAGATTTTTCAATGTTTAGAATTTATGCAGGTCAAGATAATAAACCAGCAAAATTTGCTATGGATAACAAACCGTATGCACCTAAGCACCATTTACCAATTAACATTAAAGGTACCAAGGATGGTGATTATACTATGATAATGGGTTACCCAGGTTCTACTGATCGTTTTTTAACTTCTTATGGTGTAAAAATGGCCGTTGAAAATGATCAACCAACTCGTGTTGATATTAGAGCTGAGAAGTTAAGAATAATGAAGGAAGATATGAAAGCTTCTGCTGCTGTTCGTATTCAGTATGCTTCTACTTACGCACAAGTAAGTAATTATTGGAAATATTTTATTGGACAAAGTACACAACTACAAAAGAATAAAGTTTGGGATAAGAAAAAAGCAATTGAAAATGATTTTACTGCATGGGTAAATCAATCGGAAGAGCGTAAAAAGGAATACGGAATGGTATTAACTGATATGGACAAAGCTTATCAGGTTTTAACTAAAAACAATCCTACAAAAGTATATTTCTTTGAAGCAGTTTACTCTGTAGCTATTAATAAATTCATGATTTCTCATTCTCGTTTATATGCTGAATTGAGCAAAGAGGAGCAGGATGATGAAAAATTAACTAAGATGATGGGATATTTTAAATCTGCTTATGGTCAGTTTTTTGAAGCCTTTAATTATGGAACAGAAGAAAAAATGTTAACTAAGTTGTTTGAGATGTACATGAATAATGTACCAAAATCGCAACACTCTGAACAATTGAAATTGATTTCTAAAAACAATTCGGCTGATTTAAAAAACTTCATTAGCTCGCAAATGAGTCATTCAGTATTTACTGATAAAGTAAGATATGAAGCATTTTTAGAGAATCCAACTAAAAAAGCAATGGATGAAGATCAAATCTTTTTATTGAATAATGATTTATTAGGGTTCTATAGAACGCTAGTATATGGTTCTGATATGGGGAAAGCTCAAGAGAAACTAAATATAGCTAATAGGTTATTTGTAAAAGGATTAAGAGAAATGAATCCTGATAAAAAATACTATCCAAATGCAAACTCTACTTTAAGGTTAAGTTATGGTAATATTGGATCATATAGACCAAAAGATGGTGTTATTTATGATTACTATACAACTATTGACGGGTTAATGGCAAAAGAAGATCCAACAAATGATGAGTTTATTGTACCCGCAAAATTAAAGGAACTATACACTGCTAAAGATTATGGTAGATATGGTCAAGATGGGACGTTAAGAGTAAACTTTATATCTAACAATGATATTACAGGTGGAAACTCTGGAAGTCCAGTTATGAACAAAAAAGGGCATTTAATTGGATGTGCTTTTGATGGAAATTGGGAAGCTATGAGTGGTGATGTTGCTTTTGAAGATCAGTTACAAAGAACAATTAGTGTAGATATTCGTTACATTTTATTTGTAATCGATAAATATGCTGGAGCTACGAATTTAATTGATGAGATGACTATTATTGACTAATCAAGTAGTATGAATTTAACTAAAAACGCCATTAAAACTTATGTTTTAATGGCGTTTTTTAATGTCAAAAAAAAGCAAACCGATAAGCCGAGTTCTGTCAGTTCATTTTGCAATGAACCGCTTTGTCATTTATCTAGCCCTAAGTTCGCACTTAGGATCAAGCCATCTACCCTCCAAGATTAACCGATTAAGTCTCAAGCCTTGGTTTACATGATGTTTCAGCCCATAAGGTTTACACTGCCCTCAAATGTCACCACTGAGGCGGTGCGCTCTTACCGCACCTTTTCACCCTTACTCTGTAAACAGAGCGGTATATTTTCTGCTGCACTATCTGTCCACATTAATTAAAATATGTCCTTCCCGTTAGGAAGTATGGTAATCTGTGCTGCTCGGACTTTCCTCTCCTCAATAAATTGAGCAGCGACAAAGTGGTTTGCTTTCTGCAAAGATATAAGTTTAAAAGACAAAAAAGGAAATTGAAGATACAATTGCCGTTTTAATTTTATAAGAAAATAAGTACACTTCTGTTCGATATAATGAATCGTAAGTAAAACTTAAAAAAAATTCATAGTTTCTATTAAATTTCAGGAAGATTATGGAAACAACTTGACTAGCATTAAAGGAAATAACAATTTTCTCTATGCTTTTATGACACAATTAAGGTGTTGACTAAAAATGTTATTCAAATTTAATTTCTTTTAAGTCATTTTATTTAGTTGAACTTAGGTTACTAATTAACTATAAAAGTTTGAGTACTAATTGTTGTGCTATTTTTAATTTTAACAAAGTATAATCCTTTGGACCAATTAGAAACATTCAAAGTTTTAGTAGTTGTTAGAGTACTAGAGTAAATTAGCTTTCCATTTAAGTCTAATATTTCTATTTCATTAAGTGTAGAGTTTGGTACGTCAATAGTTAATTCTGTAGAAGTAGGATTTGGAAATAGTTTTACTTGAGTTGATTCTTCTTCGTGTATTGAAGCATAATCAGTCACTAAATGGTCTCTATATTCAATAGTAGTTGCAATCCCCAATTGAGTGGTTATTTTTAAAACAGGTACTTTATTGTTATTTGCCCACCAATTGTATTCTACTGTTTCTGGAGTGGGTAAGGCAAACCATGAACCGCCAAATCCAAATGGATCCGCAAATATTGAATCTTGATAGGTAAGTGTTGTTTTCACTCGTACGGCATCAAATGTTCCAAAAGGGGTAGTTATTTCTCCCCAACCGTCAACTATTACATCTCTTTGTTGATGTCTTTTAAATTGGGCATCATATATCGGGTTCATATCCATGTTGAAGTATGAACGAGAATACCAGCCGTCATTGTATGTCATTGGAAATTCATAAACAACATCTATTGTATCAGATTTAACTGGAACTTCAACACCATTTACTTCAACTCCAATGCCAACGATTTCGAATTTTGAAGATGAATTTTTTGAGAAAAATACTGGATTCTCAAGAGTAATTACTCCACCAGGTATTGCTGGTAAATTATTATTGATTAATTTGTTGTAATAATCAGAATTATAATCTGGATAGAATAGCCAGTTGTTAAATGATAATTGATAAAGTACACTTGAGCTATTTATATTGTAAAATGTATCAACTCTTTGATATGTAGCTTCCAAATTAGAAAAATTCCAAGTTTGGTTGGCACCGGTTGTGTTAAAGTCTATTGTTGTTAATTGACTTGAAATACTAATTAAGCAGGTGTCACCGCCGTTTGGCATGTCAGTGTCGTTAATTGAAATTTGTGCTGAAATTGTTTGTGTAAAGAATAATAGACCTAGTCCAATAAAGTGTTTCAAGTTTAATTTCTTTATTGTCATAATTATTAATTAGTTAATTTTAATATGAAAAATACCTTTCATATTAGTTAAGTTTAATGTTTTTGAATTATTAATTGTTTTTAATTCTGCATCAAAATTAACATTTAATTTAACAAAGCTAATTGTTTGTGTACCTGGATCTAATAAGTATTCAACATTTGTAATTTGAAATTCATTTAATAAATTTGCAGAATTATAAGCAGAAGTATAGGTTTCACCTTGATGAATAGCTTCAATGAGTATTGTTCCGTAATTATTTTCAATAACATCAGTTGAGCAATAACTTTGTGACATCTGCCAGATTAAATCGTCAAAATAGTTGATTAAAGTAGTATATGAGGCCGTGTTATTATATGAGTCAGTAACCTTGTGTGTTACATTGTGTATTCCGTTAGAAAGTGATGTCTCATGATTTGAATTAGTACTTATTTCAGTACCGTTTAACAACCATATACTGGACGCATCTAAGTTTTCAGATTCTAATACTATTTTATCATTTAGTGAAGTTACAGTAAAATAAGGATTCAATAATTCATCTTCGAAACCTATTTCTACAGGAATTGTATATACTTGAGGATTTAAGTTGCTAAATTGAAAATCAACATCATATCGTCCAAATTCATCTACTTCAATTTGATTTCCACTAAAACCTTCCCCATTTATTATTATTTTCATATAATCCTCTTGGTTTGAGTTGTTTGAAAAATCAAATGATTTACAAGTTGGTTGATGTACTATATAACTTGCATTAGCTTCCTTTATTAATTGTAAACCAGTCTCAGTTATGAACGTTTCGGGTTTTAATACTATCATTTTTAATTCAAAACCTGTTTCCAAGTTTGATATTGTTGAGCTGTAAGCTTCTATACCGTTCATATTATAAGGAGCGTCTGAAATAAAAACAGTAGTATCATTTACATAAAGGTTTAGACTGTCACCATTCATGATTCCTTCTAAGAGATAGATAGGATCATTAGCCTCATTTGGATCAATTGGAGGTTCTATCTTTTTACATGAGAAGATAAAAAGTAGTGAAGTAATTAAAAGTATTAGGTTAGTTTTTTTCATTAATGTGTGGCAAATATATTATATTTTAATCCAAATAATAAAGATAAATCTCTATTCATTTTAGTGTTTCTAAGGTAACTGTTATTTGTTTTATCTATGGTTCCAAATTTAGAATCAAACATAACTGAGAATTTTGTATTAATTACATATTCATAACCAATTCCAAATGTAAAATCAATTGTATTAATACCTTTGTTTAAACCCCATTCTCCATTATTATCTTGAACTGAATTTTCTGAATTAGCTTTGTACTTCATGTCAATTTTAGAAGTCATTAATTTATCAACTCCAAATCCAATTTTAACTTTATGTTGCTTATTTATGCTGTAAAATGTATTAATACTTGATGAAATGTAAACTAAATCTTTATAAGTCATTTTAGCCCAATAATGATCAACTCCACCATGATTTTGGTAAATAGAATAATTTTGTTCATACTCTAAATTATCTAAATTCATATGGTATAATCCAGTTTCGAATCCGAATTGAAATTGGCGTAATATTTTAATAGGTGTAAATCTGTAATCTAGATATAATGCATTACGTGAACTAAATGAAGTTTGATCATCAGTAAAAACATTTCCTATTCCTTTTTCAAATTTTATTCCAATTTCATGTATAGGCTTAATTATAATAGGTGTTAATTTTAATAACTGTGGTGATTTTTCTAAATTATTGATGGCAATATGACTGATTTTTTGCGCTTTAATTTTTGATAGTATTGTATGTTTAGAAGTTTCAGTATCATCATTATCATTACTGGCTACATTTTCTATTGTTGTTAAAAGAGGAGGTGTTGTTATGTAGTTGCTGTTATCTAAGATTTTATCAGTATTTAATGTCTCCACAATTGGTCTGTCCATTAGATTCATTTTGTCAATCGCTTGGTCTGTTTTTAATGTTGTTTCATTAGAACTAGAAACAGATGACTCTCTAATTTGATTCAAATTAGTTTTCAATTTATTTGATTCAATCAATTTAGTGTCAGGTTTTGATAACAAATGATTCGATTTAGTAATAGGTTCCTGTATTTTTTTTTGTACTTGTTTACTGCTTTTATTTTGAGTTTCGGTAATATTAGCTGAGCGGTTAGAAGAGTTTTGATTTAAACCAATAGCAGAAAATAGTAATAAGAGAGCTGCTACTGAGCTCCAAAGAAAGAAGAACCCTCTTCTTTTATCTTTAACTAAAAGTTTTTCTGCTTCTGCCCAATATTCGGCTTTATATTCATGATGTAATCCTTCATTTTGTAAGGCAATATTTGCTGCATTCCAATACTCATTTTGGTAATTTGAAGTTGTAGCTTTTGCTGCACTAACAAATATTTCATTTTGAAAAAGAGCATCTTCTTTACTTTTAAAATCATTAAAATAGTGAGAAGAGTAATTTGTTTTGGTGTTAGAGCTTGCTTCAACAAATGCATCATCTAAAAAAGCGTCATCAATTGCACTGAAGTCAATAATTGGGGCAGCCGCAACTTGTTCTGCAGCTTCAATAAATGAACTATCTAAAAAAGCATCATCTAACATTTTTTCAGCATACTGCCAAGAGTCATTAGAATAACTATAATCTAATTCATTTTCAATAGTATTGAAACGTTTGTCCATATTTTCAAAAAACTTATCCATTCATCCACACACTTTCATCCTCAGCCTTTTGAAGCTTAATTACCATTTCTCTCAATTGTTTTCTAGCATTAGAAAGATGCCATTTTGAAGTCCCATCAGAAAAGCTTAACATTTCTCCTATTTCTTTATGAGAATATCCATCAATTACAAACAAGTTAAATACTTTACGAGACACATCTGGTAAACGTTTTAACATTCCCATAATTAAATCAGTCTCTAATTTACTCCAAATCGAATTTTCTACTTTCGTAGATTTAATCTCTAATTCTCGATCTGTTTCTTTAATGTCAATTAATTGAGTATAATTTTTAGTTTTTCTAAATTCATCAATAATTGTATTCTTTATAATTCGTTTGACCCAAGCTTCAAAAGGGGCATCACCAATTTTGTCTAGGTTTTTACAAATTTTTACAAAACCAATATTCAAAATATGACGGGCATCTTCATCATTTCTATGATAACGAGCACACATAGGCATTAGTTTTACATAACACCATTCATAAAGCTTTTCTTGGGCTCTACGATCATTTTTTTTACATGCTTCTATTATTTTTTTATCTATCATTAATTACTTTCAAATATAGAATAAATAACTGACCTTACCAAAGATAAGGTCAGTTTGAATAAGTAGTTTTATTCACCATGTTGCTAATAAACCCAAAACAACAACATAGATTACATAATAACTAACGGTAATGATTATCTTTGGGTTGGAAAAAAATGAACTTTTTTATGAAATTATTTATTTTAAGACACGGAAGAGCTGAAAATGCTGAGCAAGGAGTAAAGGATTTTGATAGGAAATTAGCAGAAGAAGGAATATTACAAGCCGTTAAAATTGGTGATTTCTTAAAAGAATCACCAATTTTTCAAATCATTTGTTCAGCTGCCGTAAGAACTTCAGAAACTGAAGCAATTGTAAATGAATTTTTGAAAATTGATGATGTATCTTATGTTGATGAATTATATTTGGCGAGTAGTGAAGTGATTAAAAATACTATTTGTAATTTAGCAATTGGACAAAATGTGCTCTATATAGGTCATAATTTTGGAATTTCTGATTTTGCGAGTGAATTAAGCGGGCAAACCATAAATATGTCAACCTGTATGTTAGTAGAGCTAGATATACAGGTAGATTCTTGGACACTTTTGTCTGACGAAACGGGAGTTTTAAAACAAATAACAGAACCAAATCAATTATAATTGAAACCACTAACAGATAAAATAATTTTAGGCATTGATCCAGGAACTTCTGAAATGGGGTATGGATTGATTCAAGTTAAGGGTAAACAACTTAGCTTAATAAATTTTGGAATAATTCATTTAAGTAAGATAAAATCACATCCAGATAAATTAAAACGAATTTTAGAGCGTGTAGATCAATTGATTTTGGAATATAAACCGGATGAAATGGCTATTGAAGCTCCTTTTTTTGGCAAGAATGTACAATCTATGCTGAAGTTAGGTAGAGCGCAAGGGGTAGCGATTGCTGCTGCATTAAATAGAAATATTCCTTTTGAAGAGTATTCTCCAAAAAAAATAAAACAATCTATTACAGGAAGTGGAAATGCTTCAAAAGAACAAGTTGCTGCTATGTTACAACGTCTTTTGAATATCAAAGAGTTACCAAAATATTTAGATGCTACGGATGGTCTAGCTGCTGCAGTTTGTCATTACTTTCAAGGTGGTATTGGTTTACACAATAAATCAACTTCAGGTAGTTGGAAAGGATTTGTTGGTGCTAATCCCAAACGGATCAAATAAGTCAACTTTACCCAAATTAAAAGGTGTAAATTATAAAAAAATAGATGATTTGAATAGGAATATTTATAATCAATAGGATAGCAGTTAATAGCGTGTTTTGTCTATGATCAGAATTAGCTATGGCGTTCAATAATAAAACGGCTAACGTCCCTAAATTTAGAAATGTTGAAATAACAAAATACGCAAAACCTAATACGCCAATCAATATTGGACTATTGAAAATCAGGTATAATAAAAACAAAAATGTACCAAAACCAAAGCTAACAATAGCCATGAGTTTTCCAAACTTATTAATACTAGATGCTTTCATTAGTGCTAAAATACTAAAAATATTAGCATTTATGTTGGTTTTTTAATTTTTTTTGAAAATAAATAGAACTTAATATTACCCCGATAAATCCTGAGGAAATTGATGTTGCTATAAATTGGTGTCCATTTTGACATTGTCTAATGAAAATAACAGTTAATGAAACTGAGAGGGCAATTATCCAAAACTGTAAAAAATTTGATTTATTTTCAACCTGATTAACTGGCATTTTGTAGATGAAGTATAAAATGTATAATCCACCAATAATACTGCTCCATGTTTGTAAAAACTGAAATACAACCACATCTTTATTTAGGAAATGAAAAGACTCTAATAAGAAAGGTAGCTGTCCTTCAAAAAAACCTTCTTTATGCGTGAAACTATCCCATAATAAGTGTGAGAAATTGCCTATACCAGCAGATAATATTATGATTATTAAGTTTTTTAGAGATAACAGGTTTTGCTTTTGAGCTTTAAATCTATTAAAACGGTTATAAAAAAAGGAAGTTGAATTATTAATCAAGGGTGTTTTTACGATAAGTTGAAATATGAAATAAAGTAAAATGGTTATGGGGATATTGAAATAGAATATGGACCAAAAATCATGGCTATGTGTTCTAATCAAATCCATTCTTATAAAGTATTCAAAGTCCGGGGCAGTGCTACCTATAATTAAGGCAGAAGTTGACAAATTTTTAGATTTAGTTAAAGGTAATATAATCGCAGGGTGACAAAATGTAAAAGGCATATGTTAGTAGAGTTTAGAGTGTTATTTTTAATTTTTGTCTTAAGACTGTTAAATCGTAAGTAGCATAATCTTGTAATTGGACATGTTTGAGTATGGTGGCCGTTTTACCTTTATTATAATCTTTTTTTAACTTAATAATCATTTCAGGTACAATTAATAAACAGCTTAGTAAATAAATAATACCCATTAAATTATAACTTTTATTTCCAATTAAAAACGCATGTAACCTTAATTCATCTTCAATTTTCATCTCATAATTCAATAAAATATGTTTCATGTCATGACGAATGAGGTTAGGTTGAAATGTAAAATTGTTTTCAGATAAATACTTGAATAAAGAATGTCCCAAACTATTGGTTTTCATTTTTGAGCAATCGTCCATAGTATATTGCCATGTTCTTTCTTGTAATAGTAAATTTGATAAATTAGTCGCTTTTACGCTTAACCAATTAATAAATTGCCATCTATATTTTAATCGTACCATCTTGTGTTTATTTAAATTTCTTCTTTTGTTTAATTGATATGTTCAAACTATTTTATTTTGACTGTTGTAAAGTTGATGTTAAACCTAATTTTATCCATTTGTATTTAATTTAGAATTGAAAACCGCTCATCACTTCACTTAAAATAAAAGTTAAAATAATAAAAATGATAAAGACTATGAATACCATGATAGTAAGTCCTGTAAATAACATAAAGAGCAGATACTCTAGAGTATTAGCAGGTTGATTTATCTTTTTTTTCCATTTCATAGAGTACAAGAAAAATAGATAAGCCGCAAAAAATGTAGAAAATGAAAGATAAAATATGTTATTTTCACCCATATTCGTTGAAATTTTAAGGCTTGAAAAACTATCAAGGCAAAGCAATAGTATAGGTATGCATAGTATTGTACCTATAATTCTTGCAATGATTACTTTAAAAATAGTTTTCATAGTATTGTGTGGTTAACTATTCTGGAACTCTGAGACTAATTCGTTTTCTAGATGGAAGTTATAATTTTTAAAGGCTTTTTTTTGACACTAATAATTATTAAAATTGTAACTTAAGGGGATTGGTTAATTATTTTTAAACTAACCAATCAGCATTGATGCCTTTTAATGCTTTAGGTATATTTGTTGCCTTGGATTTGGACTAACTACTGGTTTATCTATTTTTAGCTTTTGTCTTGCTCTGTAGTCAAACCATTTTAAAGAGGGTAGATCTTTCCAATCTGTTTTCGAATTACTTCTAATGTCATTTATTTCAGAACTAATCCTTTCGTATAAAGATTTATTTGTCATTGGATGGTCTTTTAAGTAGGTAATTAGTTCTGGGTAAGTACTGTATCCTAGGCTGTAATTGTAGTATAAATCAATTTTTTGTTCACTGAAATTGCTATCGTTTAAATTGTAAGACACAATAATATGATTCCAGTTTATAATGCTGTATACTACTAAAAAAGATACAAAACTAAATGACACACGTCTAATTAAAAACACAAATGATTTGGTTTTTAAAACTTTATAAAGTGTAAGTGTTAAGCCAATAATACAAAGCCCTAAATAAATGAATACGCCAATTCTTTTATGTGTTAATCCCCATTCGCTGATATAATTAAAGTTTTTTAGACTATTAAAAATAGTCATGATTATATTTAAAAATAGCCATGATATAGTTAAATAGATATTAGTTTTATTTTTTGTAAAGTTTAATGACCCCCTATACATAAAACCTACGATTAGAATAACTAATAAAATGGATACAACCAATACATTAATTCCTTGGTGTACAGTTTGCGAATGAGTTAGTTCGGAGTCAACATTTTCAGAGAATAAAGTAATCCCATCAATACATAAAAATGCAACTATTAAAACATTGAGGGTAACTAGTAATATGGAAGCCATTTTTTGTTCCGTTTCAATTCCTATCTTACTTTGAAATGAATCAGTATAATTGCTGTTGATTGAATTTTTCTTACTGAAATCCCAATCTTCTGAAGGTTGATACGTATTATAAAGATAGAAACCGTAAAGTAAGAAACTTAGTAACCCATAAAATGTAATAAAAGGCCATTCAATAAATTCTAAACTTAGAAATTGAGTATATTCCTCAAATTTAGGGTTAGCTATCTGGTATAGCTTTAAGAAGATAATAACCAAGATTAAAGGTGTTCCATAAAGAAAAATTGGTTTCAAGTATTTATAACCAACATTTTCTTCATCAGCCTTTTGGGCTTGGATGTTGTTTTTACTTAGAGTGACATAACTTGCAATTCCTAAAATAAATGAGAAAAAAGTATGTGAAATGCTAAATGGGAAACTATAATTGGAATTATAGTTTACACTTATAAAATTGAACCCTGTTAGTAAGAAAAGAAGTCCTCCTAAGGAAGTATGTGATAAGAATAAACTTAGACCAGATCCAATCCACAACAAAGCACTAATCCACCAATTTTTATTTCTATTGGTTTTACTTGAATATGATAAATAGACTACACTTAACAGTGATATTGTAAACATGTTTAAGCCTGTTCTTTGTTCATAAAGTAGGCAGGTGAATACTAAAATTAATAGGAAATAGACAATTTTTTTATTTTTCATGTTTTTTGTTTTTTTAATTAAGTCCGATATATATGTATAAATAAGCTACAGGAATGTTTAATAACATTAGAAGGATACTTTTGAATATTTCAAATTGACCCTCTTTATAAAGTATCATTCTAATAAGAAGTACCAATAGTAGAATGAGATTATAAATTGATATTAGGATTAAATAAATAAACCCTAGTGCTTGTAAAGCTTCCTGTTGAAATATTAAATAGCTAAGTAGAATAAAAGTTCCAATGCCAAATGAAACGAGGGCTGTTCGCTTTGCAATTTGGGAATAATTAGTTGTCATCATAGTTTGTTATTTTAAAAGTGCTTTGAATTTCAAAGTAAATGATTAAAAAAAAGACTATAGTCCTTTTAGCAATTTTTCAAGTGCATTAATGTGTTGTTTAAACGTTTCTTTTCCTAATTCTGTAATTTTATAAGTTGTCATAGTTTTTTTACCAATAAAACCTTTGTTTATAACAATAAAGTTAATTTTTTCTAAACCATTTATGTGAGACGCTAAGTTACCATCTGTTAGGTTTAATTGTTCCTTCAGTGATTTGTAATCGACCCAATCGTTCACCATTAGAATAGACATTATGCCCAATCGAACTCTACTTTCAAATGCTTTATGTAATTGATCAATTTTCCCCACTGGTTTATTTTCTATCGTATTTGTAATACATTATTGAACCATATATAATATGTAATACACCAAATCCAAAGGCCCAAAAATACAAACTATATTCTAAAAATAATATGGATAATAATGACAAGCTCATTTGGCAAATAGCAAGATATTTAATTTCTGGGTGAACATATTTTGAAGCATTTAATAAAGATAAACCATAAAACATTAATGTTGAGGCACCAATAATACCATAAAATCCTTTAATGAATACTAATATTGTAAAAAGACCTCCAAAAGCCAAAGGAAGTCCTAAGCTCCAAGCTAGTTTGAATGAAATTGGAGTAAATAAGTTATGTTTCTTCTTTTTTGCTGATAAATAAGTGAATAAGAATCCAAAGCTAACGGCTAGAATTAAAATCATAAGAGCAACAAAAATAAGGCTATATTCTAAAGTTGTGCTTTTGTCGTGAATTGTTCCGATTGCAATGTAATGCATTGCCTTGTTAGAATAGGTGTCTATTAAATACCAAGCGTATGAAGATCCAATTAAGGCAATAATACCAGCACTTATTCCGGACAGTCCACTTAATGATAAAAACTTACTTGAAGTTTCCATCATTTTTCTTATTTCTTTTAAATCGTCTAAAGGATTATTTGTATTCATAAAAAGTACTTTGAAATTCAAAGTTAATTATTTTATTTTAATCAAATCATTATTTTAACATTTATTTTGAATATTATTAATTTTTGACAATAAAAAACCTCACTTAAATTAATAATTGAGGTTATTTAGAATAAGAAGGTTGTTGAGGAGAAATTTACTCCTTCTTTTTTCTATTCTTTTGAACTTTCAAAAAATATCTAAAGTCTAATGTTAAATAACTACCATTTATATAGTCTCTAACTACAGTATTTGCACCTTCTCTTTCCCATGCCATTGTAAATTGCATAGTATTTGTAAAAGGTTGATTGTAGGTGGCTCCTAAATAGAACGCACCTTTATCTTTAGTTCTGTATTCAAATCCAAAATTTGCGTTTGCACCAAACTGAATCCATTCGGTTCTAAAGCCTCTAAATTGAAATGAGTTTTCAATGTCAATCACTCCAGATTTGGATACTGCAGATGGATAAAAGTCAAAATTTACTCCACCAGATGCATTCATGTATAATTCATTAGATAATTTAATGAAGATTAATGCAGAAACAGGTATTTGATAATTAATGTAGCCTACACTTAAGTCTTGTACTTCACTAAACGCTCCTTCATTGGCTTCATAATGTAAATTAAAGTTACGTTTTGTAAAATTAATTCCCGTTTCTAAAGCTACATTATCCTTAAAGTAATGTCTCATTACCATACCAAATGAATAACCAATTTTTTGTTTGGCTTGTGAATGAAATACAGGTAAACTATCAAAATTTCGTTCGTATTCACCTATGAATTTATTTGGAACAATTGGTTTAAACTGAAAACCAAATATATTATCTCCTTTTTGAGCAATAGCTACTGAGGAAATTAAAAACAGTAAAATTGGAAGTATTATTTTTGTCATAAGTCTATGTTTGATACAAAGGTAATAAAGTAAGATTGAATTTTTATGCAGCATGCTAAATGGTGTCTACTTTAAAATCAATACTCCTACGATTAGCATTCTAAGTACAATAATTAGGTTAGTATTTGTCGCCCCATAAGTTTTTAATGGTAGTTTCAATAGCTTGTTCTCTTGCTGAACTTCCAGCCTTATAGAAGGAAGTTCCTTTTATTTCCTTTGGCATAAATTCTTGAGCTTCAAAATTATTTTCCCCATTATGTGAATATTTATATCCTTTTCCGTATCCCATCTCTTTCATTAATTTAGTTGGTGCATTTCTTAAAGATAAAGGAATTGACAGTCCTCCAGTCTCTTTTACCATCTCTTGTGCCAAATTAATAGCCATATAGGCTCCGTTTCCTTTTGGTGATGTCGCTAAATAGATCACGCATTGTGATAATATTATTCTACTTTCTGGAAAACCTATAATACTGACTGCATTAAAACAATTGTTTGCCATTATTAAAGCATTTGGATTTGCTAATCCAATATCCTCTGAAGATAAAATTAATAATCTACGGGCAATAAACTTAGGGTCCTCTCCACCTTCAATCATTCTTGCTAACCAATAGACAGCAGCATTTGGATCACTACCTCTAATAGATTTTATAAATGCAGATATGATATCATAATGTTGTTCACCATTTTTGTCATAAATAGGTAAGTTCTCTTGAATAATATGCATGACCTTATCATTCGTAATAACAATAGGATGGCCTTCAATTTGTTGAGCTACAATTTCTAAGGCATTCAATAGTTTTCTAGCATCTCCTCCAGATACCTTTATTAGAGCCTCTGTTTCTTTCAGTTCAATTGTTTTCTTTGAAAGTTCAACATCTTCTAATATTGCTCTATTCAATAATTGAGTTAATTCTGCTTTTGTGTGGTGTTGTAACGTATAAACCTGACTTCTTGATAATAAAGCTGAAATTACTTCAAATGACGGGTTTTCAGTAGTGGCACCTATTAACGTTAATGTACCTTGCTCAACTGCTCCCAATAAACTGTCCTGTTGGGATTTTGAGAATCTATGAATTTCATCTATAAATAAAATAGCATTTTGGTTTCCAAATAAACCTTGATTTTTTACTTTCTGAATGATTTCCCTAATGTCTTTTACACCAGAATTAATGGCACTTAAAGAATGAAAAGGCCTATCAACAGTGTTTGCTATAATTTGAGCAAGGGTTGTTTTACCAATTCCTGGAGGGCCCCAAAAAATCATAGAAGGAACATTTCCACTTTCTATAGCTCTACGCAATCCACTATTCTTACCTAAAATGTGAGTTTGACCAATGTAACCTTCAAGTGACTTTGGACGCATACGTTCTGCTAATGGAATGTGATTCATGGTAAATTATTTAGTACATTACAAAAATAATAACATTTGAATAACAAACATAAATCTGTTAATAGTTTATTGATAAATACTAAGGCATACGTCTAATAATCACTTATTTTTGAAGATTAAGCGTAAAAAGAATATTATGGCTAAAAAGTCAAGAGCAAAAGCAACAAAAAAAACAAGTACTAAATCAATTAGTAAGGTTAATTTATTAAAGCCTATAGTTGATTTATTTAAAGTGGGAAATAATAGATTGAGATTAAGTATTGGTTCAATTTTAGGGTTGATTTCAATTTATCAGTTATTATCTTTTTTATCTTATTTTTTTACTTGGAAAACAGATCAAGATAAAATTATTAATACAGGGTTCGTAGAATTTATTTTTTCAGGAAAAGAAGTTGAAATTAATAATGCACTTGGAAAGTTAGGTGCCTGGATATCGCACACATTCATTCATGAATGGTTTGGAATTGCCTCATTTATTTTTCCTTTTATATTTTTAGTTCTAAGTGTGTATTTATTGACTAAAATTAGAATTTTACCATTAAAGAAAACATTAGCTATATCTACTGTTTCTCTGGTTATAATTGCTTTAGTTTTAGGTTTTTTTACAACTGATAGTTCTTTCCCATATGGAGGTGAATTTGGTTTTCAATTTAATGGTTGGTTAAAAACAACAGTGGGAGTAATTGGGGCTTTTTTGTTTTTGATTGTTTTAGTTTTTATAGCGATAGTTGTTCTATTTAATCCTGATTTTAGTAAACTGTTAACGTTTTTTGACAATAAATCAGAAGAGGAAGATGGTCTTAACACTAGTGAGGATTTAAATCAGTCAGTACCTATTGGTGACTTTGTTACGGTTAATACTATCAAAGATGAAGATATTAAACGAGAAGAAATTAGTGAAACAATTGACTATTCAAAAGATTTGGAAAATTTTAAAGAAGAAGAGTCAAAATCTTCTTTAACTATTGAAATCGAGAATGAAGACAGTTTGGTAAGTGCATCATCAGAATTAGAAATTACTGCTTCGGTTGAAGAACCTGTTATTGAAGAAGATAATAAGGAATTGAAAATTGAAATAAAGGAAGAAACCATATTAGATGAATCTGATATTGATGATAGGGTAAAAGAATTTGGAGAATATGACCCAAAATTAGATTTGGCATCTTATCAATTACCTGGTCTTGATTTGCTAAATGATTATGGTGGACACACCTTAAGTATTAATAAGGAAGAATTAGAGAAAAATAAGAACAGAATTGTTGAAGTCTTAGGCCATTATAGCATTAAAATTGCTAAAATTAAGGCAACAGTTGGTCCTACTGTAACATTATATGAAATTGTTCCAGCTCCTGGGATTCGTATTTCAAAAATTAAAAACTTGTCTGATGATATTGCTTTAAGCTTGGCAGCACACGGAATTAGAATTATTGCTCCAATTCCAGGTAAAGGTACAATTGGTATTGAGGTGCCAAATGCAAACCCTGATATGGTGGCGATGCGTACAGTTATTGCTTCTGAGAAATTTCAAAATTCTGACATGGAGTTACCTGTAGTATTAGGTAAAACAATTTCAAATGAAACGTATATTTTTGATTTAGCAAAGGCTCCTCATTTATTGATGGCCGGAGCAACAGGTCAAGGTAAATCAGTAGGATTAAATGCTATCTTAGTTTCTATCTTATATAAGAAACATCCATCTCAAGTGAAGTTTGTAATGGTTGATCCAAAGAAGGTAGAGTTAACATTATATAATAAAATTGAACGTCATTTCTTAGCTAAGCTACCAGACACTGATGAAGCCATCATTACTGATACAACTAAGGTTGTAAATACAATGAATTCATTATGTATTGAAATGGATCAACGTTATGAATTATTGAAAAATGCGCAAGTTCGTAATTTAAAAGAGTATAATGCAAAGTTTGTTTCGCGTAAATTAAATCCAGAAAAAGGACACAAGTATTTGCCATATATTGTGGTTGTTATTGATGAGTTTGCAGATTTAATTATGACTGCAGGAAAAGAAATTGAACATCCAATTGCACGTTTAGCTCAGTTAGCGAGAGCGATTGGAATTCATTTAATTGTAGCTACTCAACGACCTTCTGTTAACGTAATTACAGGTATGATAAAAGCCAACTTCCCTGCTAGGGTAGCTTTTAAAGTATCATCAGGAATTGATTCTAAAACTATTCTAGATTCGACAGGTGCTGATCAATTAATAGGTCGTGGTGATATGTTGATTTCATTTGGTAATGAATTAACCCGTTTACAATGTGCATTTGTTGACACGCCAGAAGTGGAAGCAATTTGTAATTTTATTGGAGAACAAAGAGCGTATCCTTCAGCATTAGAATTGCCCGAATATGTGGCAGAAGGTGAAGAAAGTAATTTGTCATCACAAGATATGGATGAAAGAGATTCTTTATTTGAAGAAGCAGCTCAAATTCTAGTAACACATCAACAAGGTTCTGCTTCATTACTTCAAAGAAAACTGAAAATAGGATATAATAGGGCAGGTAGAATAGTAGATCAAATGGAAATGTTAGGTATTATTGGAGCTTCAAGAGGTAGTAAAGCAAGAGAGGTTCTAATTCCTGATTTAGTAGCATTAGAAAATTTTTTAAGAACACTTGACGAAAAGAAATTAAATTAATAAGTTTGGCACAATATTAGATAACCAGTTTACATCAAATTAAAAATTATAGATATGAAAGCAGTATTAGGAATATTATTTTTAGGATTAACAACATTTGGAGCAAGTGCTCAAGTGGATACTAAGGCGAAAGCAATTTTGGATAAAGTAAGTGCCCTTACAAAGACATATAAAACAATCTCTGTTGATTTTTCAATGATAATTACTTCTCCTGAAGGTAATCCAATTAAGCAAAAAGGAAAAGCATTAATGAAAGGTAATAAGTATTTTTTAACATTACCTGATCAAGATATCTATTGTGATGGAGTAACTGTTTCTACTTATGTCAAAGAAGATAATGAGTGCTACATGTCTGATGTTGAAGAAGACGGTTCTGATATGGTACAGCCTTCTGAATTGTTAACTATTTGGGAGAAAGGATTTACTTATAAATACTCAAAAGAATTAACATTTGCAGGGAAACAGGTACATGAAATTTTATTATATCCAAAAGATAAAAAGAATAGTAAATACCATACTATTGTCATCAGAATTGATAAAGCTAAGAATGAAGTAGTGTATGCACATATTAAAGGTAAAGATGGTACTCATATGAAATATACATTATCAAAATTGATTAAAAACATTAGTATTCCAGATGCAAAATTTGTGTTTAACAAAGCTAAACATCCGGGAGTAGAGATTACTGAAGAGTAAAATAGATTTTATTAATAATTCAATTAATTCCTTTAAGATTAAGTTCTCAAAGGAATTTTTTGTGCTTATAAGAATTATTTTGTAGTCGTCTCAGTTCTGTTTAGAGGATAGAGACTTTAAATTATTATCTAATGAGTTAACAAAGAGGTAATAAGTCACATTGACAAAGTATTTAAATCCTAAATAGAACTGTAAATAAACTGGCTTAAAATTGCTAGTTTACTATTTCTTATAATGTGTCTTAGTAGTAATTTGTTTTAGAATTTAGTAAATTATCTTTTGTGATGTTTCATTAATTTTTACAAAATATATTCCTTTTGATAAATTATTTCTTAATTCTATAGTAGCAGTTGTATTTCCGGCGGATAGAATATGTTGATCGACAACCTTTCCATTTAAGTCGTAAATGAACATATGTACATCATTCGCACTACTTAGACCGGAAATAGATAACTCATGTGATACTTGGGAGTATATTATTTCTAGGGATGGAACTTCTAATTCGTATTCAGTAAAACTTAATACTGAATTGACATGATACTCACTTTCAAAGACACATCCATTTGCATCTGTGACTACAACAGAATAAGTTCCTTCAGATAAGTTTGTTTGATTTGCTGTTTCTACACCATTACTCCAATTATAAAAATAAGGTAAAGTTCCGCCGTTTACACTTAACTGGAGTGAGCCATCATTCCCTAATGTTTCACTATCTATAACAACTGTGGCGGAGATTAAAGCCGGAGATGATACTACTACAGTAAAGTTAGTATTGTCACAGGTGTTTTGAAGACTTGGTACGGTAATTACATATGTGCCTGAAGTTAAGTCAGTTAGTAGTAATGGATTTCCATTTGAATTACCAGGGTATAGTGTAGAATTGGAGGTAATGATATAATCAATATCTGTATTTTCTTCTAACTCTATTGAAATTTCACCATTAGAATCACCATAGCATGATACATTTTCAGTCAATGTTTCATACTGTCTTCCAATATGTAAAATAAAACGTGGCCAAAGGGTAGTGTCTGACAATTCAAAATTAATAGGTTGGTCTTCTTCAATTACATAAAAAAGACCAGTATAGGTGTCTTCCAATTTTAGACAAGGTACATCAAGTTCTGATAAATTATCAAATGTTAGGTCATAAAATCCATTTTGATAAACAACTGTTCGAATAGGAATTTCAAATTCTTGATATTGTTGATCAAATGAATGGACTGCTAAATCTTCATTTGTTGTGTTAATTAAACTAATATGAGGATATGGACCTGCGTTTGCCCAAATTTTATGGGCATCAAATTCATAATCAAAAGCATCAACTGCACCGGTTACATGTCTAATTACACATTCGTCTGTCATTCCAAATCCACTTACACTAATATTTACACCAGGGCTTATAGTACTACTTTTAAAAAACGGTTGATCTACTGCCGACTTAACCCCTTCTGTGGCAGTCAAATTAGCCCCAGTTCCATTTGCGTAAACCCAAAAGGCCTGTTGTGAAGGGATAAATTGAGAACCTCCTAATGTAGATGCTCCGTTTACATAAGTTGCATATTGTTTGGTGTCTGGATTTAAAATTTGGATGGCACTGGCTATATTATTTTTTATCCAATTTGGTGAATTCCAATCAATTGTTGATGGATATGGATTACCAATTAGGTTCCAACCATCTTCATTTGGATTACCGGTATTAGTATAAGTGACCGGCATTATAATATTTCCCTGATTAGCGACTCCACTTATATCTACATCAAAAGGCTGAGTTCCTGTTATTGTATCTCCACTCCAAACCATAAACCCTTCACCTGGATTCATTGCTTGTGCTGTACTTGAAACGGGAATATATCCCAGACCAGTACCTTGAGTTTCGTCATAATTGTAAATTGAAGTCCAACCAAAATTGGGGAATAATGATCCAGTATAACCAGCTGTAACAAAATCACCTTCGTAATCACCAATTGTTGCACCTTGTACAGCTGATGAAAAGAAGCGCCAATAGGTCTCTCCGGCATCAATGTGACGTTGCATATGAATTTCTCCAGTGATTGGAGGTGTAAAGGCACATGAAGGGGTGGTGGCGAAAACTATTCCAGTTGTAGGACTAGTACCATCAGCAAATATTTGCGTACCCAAAGGGTCTATTAATTGATAAGTATTTTCATTTTCATATTGTCCTCCAGTGTATTGAAATTGAATATTAGATCCATTTGCCAAACTTAAGGTTACTGTGGTTGAAGCTGCATAAGCTTGATAGCTTCCAATAGCAATCCCATCTTCAAATACCGTAAGAGTTCCTCCATTCCAGCCGTCACCCCAAGAATCTTGCATATTTAAAGTATAAAAGCAATCTGTAATCAGTTCAGAAATTCGCGCTGTACTTGTTGCGGTAGATTCTATAATAACTAAATCATTCGTATTTAGGGTTGATTTATATACATTTAACTCCGTAGTTATTGTGATATTAGAACCTGTAATAACGCCTCCATTGTCAGAATTAAAAGTTAAATTTGAAATAGTTAATGAACCTGAGTTATTCACTATGTTTGGTCCGGTACCTGTTAGTATGGTTTGCCCTCCTAAATCAATATAAGTTCCCGTATTTGTAAAGTTTTGATATACATTTAAAACTCCAGAAGCTGACAAAGTCATTGTGCCTTCAAGAATCAAGTTATTACATTCTGTTGCACCGGTTAAATTAGGATTGTTTGGAACACCCGTGGGTATTATGGCATCCATAGTTATAATCGGAATATTTGCTGACCAATTAGAATTTGTGAACCAATCCGTACTTGTTGCACCAGTCCATACAGTTTCTGATTCAAAAATGAATCTTATTTGTGGTTTTACATTTTGTCTTGAGTTTGGGTTACTACCGCAGAGTGACCCACCATTATTATCAGTTCTAGACTTATAACCTCTATTTGAATTGAAAATTCTAAGTTGACCGGAAGGATCTCTGTCTGGAGTAACTGCAGACCAGCAAATTCTTACTACTATGTTTTGTGTTCCGTTCCAAAAAAATGGCGTATCGAAATCAATTATATCCCAATCTCCTTGTCCAGGTGCATAAGTGAACGCATTTTTGACAGTAGTATAACCTCCATTTAGATTTCCTCCAGCATTACCATTATTGGTGTGTTTCATTTGAATTGTGTAACCTGGAATATTATAAATTGGAATATTTGTAATAAAATAACCCATTTTTTTAATATCACCAGCCAAAGCACCTGCAGCATTTAATTCTGCGGCAGTATATACTGTTTGACTTACATTTCTTTTACGATTTATATTTACAGGGGAAGGTGTCGTTATACCATTTATAGCAGTACCAGTTCCTATGGTAATAGTTTGACTATAAGATTCAAAGACTAAAATAAAACTAAATAAAAGGGTAAGTATTTTTTTCATGTACAGATATTTCTTTCCTAATATACTACAAAAAAAATAGAATAATAACTAAAATACTAATTTTAGTCTTTTTATTGACAAAATTTAACAGAACTGTTATTAATGTTTAATGACATAGGTTCTACCTAAATTAAATATGGTTGGAAAGGTTATATTAAATGGCACTTTTCTTTAATGCAATTATCATTCAAAAGAGGAAAGGTTAGTCAAACTAAGTTTTTCAAAAGTTTAAAAAATTAATGTAATGATATTTTTTGGAGTACTTTCTAAGTTTATTCGTAGAGTAAATATGTAATCTCTAATTGGTTCATAAATTCAAGTTTCATCTATGATCTTATCACTTTTCCTGTTTTAGTTTCCCTGAATTTATTAATAAGCTCTATAGTTTTTGGTTGTTCTAATTTTGGCAATATCATCTCCAGTTTATTCTTTAATTTGTGGATGTTATATTGTGAATTAGTTTCAATTTTTAAGATTAACCTTTCGCCAAATAAATGATCTTTATTACTTGTAAAATAGAACCTATTATTTGGAAATAAATGTTCAATCTTTTTTTCTAATAGTTCTGGATGAAGTTTTATACCACCTGAATTTATAACAAAATCAGCTCTTCCTTTCCATATAAATTGTTTAGAATTTAATAATTCAATAACATCAGTAGTTTCTAAATCAATGATTGGACTTATTAATGGTGCATTGATTAACAAACAGTTTGTTGCGTTTATTTTAAAGTTTACATCAGGTAGGGCCGTATAGTGTTTTTCACCATTAGAGATATTTCGCAAAGCGATATGGCTTATAGTTTCAGTCATGCCAAATGTTGCAAAGTTGGAATTAGGTAGAGTTAAAATGTTTTTCTCTAAGTCCTGATTTATAACTCCTCCGCCAATGATAACTTGGTCAATTAATTCGTAATTTGCTTTACTGATTTTGTTAGCTAAAATGGTTTGAACTTGCAAAGGAACAAAGGCCGAGAAGTGAATTTTATGACCTAATGGTTTTAGTAAAGGGTTGGAACAGAGTGGGGCAACGATCAATGTCATATTATTTTCAATTGCCCTAACAATTAACATTTTTCCTGCAATGTATTCTGCAGATAAAGTCATTAAAATAGTTTGATTTGGCTTTAATTCAAAAAAATTAAGTGTCGCTTTTGCAGAGGCCTTCATTCTTGATTTAAGAATTTTTATTTGTTTTGGTTTACCAGTCGAACCAGAAGTATTTACACTAATATACTCAATTTTAGAATTCCAATTTTTAACAAAATTTAAAACATTTTGTCGTGTAGATTGCTTTACGTCTTCTAAAAAAATTATACCTTTATACATAGTTTGGAATAGATATTGCTTATTGAAATATATGTAACCAAAATTAAGAAAAAGTTTATATTAATTAAAGATAAAAAGACAAAAGATGAAAAAAATATTTTTAGGATTATTGGCTGTAGGATTGATAGGGCTAGCCTTTACAACTACAACTGAAAAAGAAATAGTAAAAACTGAAAGAGCTGAAGCTGATAAAACGGTTAACGGAATTCAATTTTTCAAAGGAACTTGGGAAAGTGCTTTAGAGAAAGCTAAAAATGAGAATAAATTAATATTTTTAGATGCTTATGCATCATGGTGTGGGCCTTGTAAAAGAATGGCCGCTACGACTTTCAAAAACAAAGAAGTAGGAGAGTTTTTTAATAAAAACTTTATTAGCTTTAAAATGGATATGGAAAAACATAAAGAGGGAAGAAGGTTAAGTTCTAAATATAGATTAACAGCCTACCCAAGTTTATATTTTGTTGATTCGAATGAAAATATTGCGCATAAAACTGTTGGTGGATTAAATAATTCACAAGCAATTGCTGAGGGAGAAAAAGCTTTAGCAAAATAATAAAGAGTTTTTAATTAAAGTCGTTTTCACTAATTTGGAAACGATTTTTTTGTATTTTAATAATACATATTATTTTCAAAACTGTTACATTAGCAAAAAAATCAAAAAATGGATTCAATACAATTTAACATACGAAATGGAGTGGGGATTATTAAACTAAATAGACCAAATGTGTTTAATAGTTTTAATCAAGAAATGGCTTTTTCACTACATAAAACATTAGATGAATGTGCGTCTAATGTTGAAGTTAGAGCAATATATATAACAGGAGAAGGTAAGGCGTTTTGTGCTGGCCAGGATTTACAAGAAGTTACTGATCCCAATGGACCAGAGTTAAGTTCTATAGTAACCGACCACTACAACCCAATAATTGAAAGATTAAGAAAAATTGAAAAACCAATCGTTTCAGCTGTGAATGGTGTTGCTGCTGGTGCTGGAGCTAACATTGCACTAGCTTGTGATATTTGTGTGGCTGATGAAAAGGCAAGTTTTATTCAGGCGTTTTCTAAAATAGGTTTAATACCTGATTCTGCTGGTACTTTCTTTTTACCGAGGTTAATAGGAATGCAAAAAGCAGCTGCTTTAATGATGTTAGGTGATAAAGTATCTGCTACAGAAGCTGAACAAATGGGAATGATTTATAAAGTGTTTCCAAGTGAAACGTTTGCTGATGATACTTTGAAGATGGCTGAGAAATTAGCTAAAATGCCAACAATGGGATTGGGATTAACAAAAAGAGCATTAAATAAATCATTAAATAATAATTTAACACAACAATTAAAAGTAGAGGGTGATTTACAAACTATCGCTGGACGATCTCATGATTATAATGAAGGTGTTGCTGCTTTTTTAGAAAAAAGAAAACCAGAATTTACAGGTAAGTAGAAGGAATTTATTACTAATTTTAATGAAAAATTTATGAAGTTATTTACAACAACAATATTAATCTTAACACTTGCTCAAAGTTTTGCTCAAGGTAGAGTGGATGGATACTACAAAGGACAAGGGAATTTAGATTTTGTAATAAGTGGTGGATATGAAAATAATAAAAATTATTTCGCTGGAACAAACAAAGTGACGTTAGGTAGAAAAATTGTAATCGCAAATGCTTACTTAGCCTATGGTATTACAAATAAACTTGATGTTAATTTTTCATTGCCCTATATTAGTGTGAATAATGTTGCAAAAGGTTTTCAAGATGCTAGTTTATTTCTTAAATATAGGTTAATTGACTTTAGTGACACCTCTAAATCATTAAAAGGTTCACTTAGTTTGGCAGGTGGAATGTCTTCAAATTTCACTAATTATTTAACTGAAGGTGGTAATGCACTAGGTCAACAGGCTAAAACTATTGATTTAAGGCCTGTACTTCAAATTCATTTACCTAAAGGTATATTTACAACACTCCAAGCTGGATATACGTATAAATTTGATCCTGTTCCAAACTCTTTTTCTCCTGCTGTGAAAGTTGGAATCGCAAAATCAAAAATTTATGCTGATGTTTGGTATGAATATCAGTATAGTTTTGGAGGATTAGATTATCAGGGCTCACCAGCTCCTTCTACTTTCCAAGAACTAGGAGTTAATTATCATAAGGTAGGTGGAACTTTTTATACTCCAATAAAAAATAAATTAGGAGTGTTTGTAGGTGCAACCTATATCCTTAGTGGCCGAAATACATCACAAGGGCTAGGTATAAATGCCGGAATCGTTTTAAAACATTTTAAAAAATAATAAATTGGAGTCTATGATTAAGACTCTAACAATTTAGAATCAAGAATATGATACAAGTAGGAATTTTAGGAGCTGGGTCAATGGGAGCTGGAATTGCACAAGTTGCAGCTCAATCAGGTCATAATGTAATATTATGTGACACTAAACAAGATCAATTAGATATAGCTAAAAGTAAATTGGCTAAAGTTATGGCAAGGCTAGTTGAAAAGGGTAAGTTTTCTGAAGAGAAATCGAGAACAACTCAATCTAATATTACGTATTCTCTAAAAATGGAGGATTTTTCTAAGTGTGGAATCGTTATTGAAGCAATTATTGAAAACATAGATATTAAAAAATCTGTTTTTTCTAAGTTGGAAAGTATAGTAAACAACGAGTGTATTTTAGCGTCTAATACATCTTCTTTATCTATTGCATCAATCGCTGCTGCTTGTGAAAATGCAAGTAGGGTTATAGGAATTCACTTTTTTAATCCTGCACCATTAATGCCATTAGTAGAAATTATACCTGCTGTTCAAACTTCAGAAAACATAATATCAACTTCTAGAAAACTAGTTGATTCATGGAAAAAAGTAACCGTGCTAGTAAAAGATACACCAGGTTTTATTGTAAATAGAGTAGCAAGACCATTTTATGGAGAAGCACTTAAAATCTATGAAGAGGGTATAGCTGACTTTGCAACTATTGATTGGGCAATGACAGAGCTAGGAGGGTTTAGAATGGGACCATTCACTTTGATGGATTACATAGGTAATGATATAAATTATACGGTAACAGAAACCGTTTTTGCTGCCTTTTATTATGACCCAAGATACAAACCTTCATTTACTCAAAAGCGTCATTCAGAAGCTGGTTGGTATGGAAGAAAGTCAGGTAGAGGGTATTTTGATTATTCAGAAAGTGCGATTAATCCAGCCCCAAATAAAGATAAAGTATTAGGACACGAAATCATGGAACGTATTTTAATGATGTTGATTAATGAAGCGATTGATGCTTTATTTTTAAATATTGCATCTAAAGAAGATATTGACTTAGCTATGACTAAAGGTGTGAACTATCCTAAAGGATTGTTAAAGTGGGCTGATGAATATGGTTTAGAGAAAGTATTGAAACAATTAGAGTACTTCCATTTTGAATATGGTGAAGACCGTTATAGACCATCTGTATTATTACGTAGAATGGTGTCAAAAGGTGAGCAGTTTTTTGGATAAAATAATGCTAAAAAATATAGGCTAATCCACATGTGTTTTTATAATGCATGTGGATTTTTTATGACTAACATAAACTCAAGTGACAAAAAAAGAGTTAGAACGAATTAAAAAAAGTAAAAAGTTAAATTTGTAATTTTTAGAGATTGAGATGCTATTATTTTTAGTTTATTCATAGTCTTTATTTATATGTTAATTCAAAATCCATCTGCCTTTCATCTATTTTCAACTTTCCTTTTTTTTCTAGCTAGATTATATGGAGCTTCAGCAATATGTAAAAAATTAATTATGATGTTTTTCTAAAAGAGATTGAAAGTCAAAATGGGATATTACACTAAAGAATGACTTTTTTGCTCAAATAAACACAGGTGTAAAACCATTTTTATGAGGTGAATCACTCACGAAAAATAATTAATATCTCGTTAATTGAATAATAACGATACTTAATAATGAGTTCAAAAAGTTTAGGGCATAAAAAAGCCCGATTACAACTAAAAACTAAAATGGTATAAATACCAACGTTAACCCTATGAAAAGAAAATGAATGTTTCGTGTAATCGGGTACAACAAAGATATATATTAAAATCTAATAAAAACGTATAAAAAAGAATAAAAAATAAAAATGATAGTGTAATGACTGAGTGGTAACAAATAACAGTCTGAGTCCAATCTATTAATTAGATAGTAATTGGTAGATCATTTTTTGCTAAGAAAAGTTTAGGACATAAAAAACTCGATTACGACTTTAAACTAAATGGTATAAATACCAACGTTAACCCTATGAAAAGAAAATTGTGTTTTGCGTAATCGAGCATAACAAAGGTACGTATATAAAACTAATAAAAAGGTGAAAATATGTCAAAATAATGCAAAAATCAACCGAATGACATTTTTATGACTTTGTAATGACAAACTGATGACAGTAAGGTGTTTATTTACAATTGTAAAAAGAATTTAAATAGATCTAAAGATTCTTCTGCGAAGAAACAGGACATAAAAAAACCCGATTACGACTTAAACTTAATGATATAAATATCAACGTTAACCCTATGAAAAGAAAATATGTGTTTCGCGTAATCGGGCACAACAAAGATATATATTAAAAGTGAATGGAAAACAAGAAGAAGTCCTAAATATCTTAAAAGTCAATTTAAAGACAAAAAGAAATAAGTTCTGTTCTTTTTGTAATTCATATTACTGTTTTACAAAATTTAAGAACATAAAAATACCTGATTACAACTTTTAAACGTTAACCCTATGAAAAGAAAATGTGTTTTGTTGTAATCAGGTTTAACAAATATAGATAATATATATTGATTAAGACTACATAAAACTGTTTAAAGTGACTTTAATTGAGTTTAATCGGTAAAATAGTAAGGTTTATGTGTATGTCGTAAGACGATTAAAGAATAATTAAATACTGATGAATATTTTTTAATAATTAATATAAACGGTATAAAAAACCCGATTACAACTTTAAAACGTTAACCCTATGAAAAGAAAATATATGTTTGTTGTAATCGGATGTACAAACGTAGTGAATAAAAAATGAAATATAATTTAATATGTGAGTTAAAGATAATTGTGTCTTAATATTGACAAAGAATGAACATAAAAAAATCGATTACTACTTAAAATTCAAAGGTATAAGTACCAACGTTAATCCTCTTAAAACTAAGATGCATGTGTCTTGTAATTAGGTTTAACAAAATAAATCTTAAGATTAATAAATAATTTTTTTCAAAAATAGTATATAAACCTACAGGACTAATTTTTTAAAAAGAAAGTATTTTTAAAAAAAGTTGGGTCTGTTAATTAAAAAAATTATCTTTGCTTAACTTCAATGACAATGGAAAAAAGAACTGTTTTAAATAGTAAGCATTTTGAAATAACCTTAAAAAGGTTAGCTAGTCAATTAAAAGAAAATCATCAATATTTTGAGAATACAGTATTAATTGGTTTGCAACCACGTGGTATACATGTACTGGAAAGATTAAAGTCAATCCTAGAAGAAGATTTAGGAAAACCCTTACAGTGTGGTCAACTAGATATTACATTTTATAGAGATGATTTTAGAAGAAGAGATACGCCATTAATTCCTTCTGTAACAAATATTGATTTTATGATTGAAAATAAAAACGTAGTTTTAATGGATGATGTATTATTTTCTGGTCGTACAATTAGAGCTGGTTTAGATGCACTTTTAGCATTTGGACGTCCAAATAAGGTGGAGTTATTAACATTTATTGACAGAAGATTTACTAGACATTTACCTATCCAAGCAGATTATGTTGGAAAAGTAGTTGACACATTAACAAATGAAAGAGTGTCTGTGGAGTGGAAAGAAGTTGAGGGAGAAGATAAAGTAGTTTTATTCAAACAAAAGAATGCAAATGGATAATTTAAGTGTAGATCATTTAATAGGAATTAAAGATTTAACAAAAGCTGATATTGAGCTTATTTTTAAAACTGCCGATTCGTTTAAGCAAGTAATTAATCGACCAATTAAAAAAGTACCTTCTTTAAGAGATATTACAATTGCAAATTTGTTTTTTGAAAATTCAACGCGAACAAGATTGTCGTTTGAATTAGCAGAAAAAAGATTATCAGCTGATGTAGTTAATTTTTCAGCTGCTAGTTCGTCTGTTAAAAAAGGAGAAACATTAACTGATACTGTGAATAACATTTTGGCTATGAAAGTTGATTTGGTTGTTATGAGACATCCAAATCCAGGTGCAGCCAAATTCTTGTCAGAAAGAATTGATGCAAAAGTGGTAAATGCTGGAGACGGTACACATGAACATCCGACACAAGCGTTATTAGATGCTTATTCAATTAGGGAAAAGCATGGTGAAGATTTTAATGGTAAAAAAGTAGTCATTGTTGGAGATATACTTCATTCAAGAGTTGCTTTATCCAATATATTTTGTTTACAAAAGTTAGGAGCTGAAGTCATGGTTTGTGGACCAACAACTTTAATTCCTAGAAATATTAGAGAATTAGGTGTTAAAGTGGAATATAACTTAAGAAAAGCATTGGAGTGGTGTGATGTAGCTAATATGCTTAGAATTCAGTTAGAAAGACAAGAAATGAAATTTTTCCCATCTCTGAGAGAATACTCTATGCTGTTTGGTTTAGACAAAGCGTTGTTAGATTCTCTAGATAAAAAAATTACAATAATGCATCCAGGTCCAATTAATCGTGGTGTTGAAATTACTTCTGATGTTGCAGATTCTGATCAGTCGATTATATTGCAACAAGTAGAAAATGGAGTAGCTATTAGAATGGCTGTAATCTATTTATTAGCTGGGAAAATAGGAGGTGAATAATTGACATTTAAATAAATAAATGAATAAATATATAGTTTTTATATTTCTATACATAGCTGCATATTCTTCTACGGGTTTTGCCCAAAATTACAATTTTCAACATTTATCAATTCAAAAAGGATTACCTCAATCTCAGGTCTATGCTATTTGTTTTGATAGTAATAACTATGCCTGGATTGGAACTCAGGGTGGTGGAGTTTGTATCTACAATGGAAATGAATTTATATACATTACCAAACAGGATTCGTTAATTTCTAATAGAGTGTACAGTATTTCACAGCTAAATGATGAAATATGGGTTGGCTGTAAAGGTGGTGTATCTCTTTTTAATTTAAAAGGTCAATTTGTAAAAAATTACAGATTCAAAGCCTCTTCCATTTTGGCGAAAAGCTGTGTAGAGTTTAGAAATGATAAATGGATTGGTACTAGTAGCGGTGTGTTTAAAATTGAAAAAGATAAACTTAAAAAATATACGTTAAATCCTAATGTCTCTGATATAAATATTCAATCAATTCTGGTAGAAAATGATTCTGAATTATGGTTGAATACGCCAAAGGGTATTTTTAATTTACTTACGATTCCGAATAAATTAAATAGTAATAGGGGACTTTCTAATACTAATATAACAGTTAGTGTTAATGTTAATAATCAATGGCTCATAGGTTCTTATGGTGGTGGAATTCAATTGTATGATAAGTCTAAAGGTATTGTGACTCCAAAACGTTTTGAAATCTTAAAAAACGAAATAATTTTGGATATCTTAGTGAATGAAGATGAAGTATGGATAGCAACTTTGAATAAAGGTGTTTTTGTGTGGAATATAAAATCAAATGAAGTAAAAAACTTTACTGTAAATAATGGATTATCAAATAATCATGTTAGAACTTTGAAAAAAGATAAATGGGGTAATATTTGGATTGGAACGTCTGGAGGTGGAATTTCGATTTATAATAACAGTCCTTTTTTGAAGTATAATAAAGCTAATGGATTAAATTCAAATTACATATATAATGTAATTAAGGATAAGAATCAAAACTTATGGGTGTCAACAGAGGGAACTGGAGTTGTTAGATTAAATGATACCTCTAATGTATTATTTGATGAAGAATATGGATATAAATCGGTAAAAACGAGAGCATTGTTTGAAGATAATCAGCAAAATATTTGGTTTGGTTCTGAAGGAGAAGGAATTGGAGTATGGCTGTCTAAGGATGATAAGGATACAATATATAGGTTTAAAAACAACAGTGGCCTGGAAAATTATTGGATAAAATCTTTCGCTCAACATCCAATAACACATAAATTATTTGTGGCGACTTCTGGTGGTATTCATGAATTAACTATTCAAAATAAATTTCCGATTAAAATTAAATTCAAAAAAATAATTAATCAAAAGATACCAAACAGAATAAGTCAAATTTGTTTTGATGAAAAGGGAGTACTATATTTCTCTTCAGATCATGGAGTAGGAAGGCTTATTTTAAATAAAGGTAAATTGAAAGAAATTAAGCTGTTTGAAGCTAATTCTAACTTTAGAAATGTAGTGGTTAAATCAACCATATTATTTGCTGGTTCTACAGATAAAGGCGTTTTGAAAATTGATTTAGAACAGGATACCGAACGTACTTGGATTACTACAAAAGAGTGGCTAAATTCCAATAATATTTATCAACTAACCTGGCATAATTCTGAGTTGTGGGTGGGTACAGAAAAAGGATTAATAAAACTGTTAATGAATGACCAAAATAGTATTATTTCTAATCAAGTCTATCAATATGAAGATGGATTTGAAGGGGTAGAAACAAATATAAACGCATCCAACATTGATCATCAGAATAACTTGTGGTTTGGGACTACGAATGGTTTGTTCTTGTTTAATGGAGAATCTACACAAAATCATAAAAAAATTGGACCTGCCTTTAGACTGTTAGATATTCAATTGTTTTATGAATCTATACTCAATACAAAATTTTCTCGCTATTTCTCAAACCCAAATAAAGATTCAATTTTAATCTTAAAACACGATAATAATCATATTGGATTTAATTTTGAAGCGATTCAATATGCATATTCTAAACAGATAAGATACCGTTGGAAATTAGAAGGTTTTGATGAGAAATGGACGCCCTCATCCAAAAATACATCTGCCACTTACGGTAATTTAAAAGCTGGTAAATACACGTTTTTAGCACAATCGTCAATAGATAATACTTGGGCATCAGAGCCGATACTATTTGAATTTGTAATTGAAGCTCCTTTTTGGGCAACACTATGGTTTAAAATTGGTTCTGTATTTACGATTTTACTTTTAATTGGTTTAATTATTTTGTTTATATATAAAAGATTCCAAAAAAAAAATATAGAACTAAGAGAAAAATTAGAGCTAGAAAAGTCTCTATTAGAATTAGAACAAAAGGCATTAAGATTACAGATGAATCCGCACTTTATGTTTAATGCATTAAATTCAATTCACAATTTGATTATTTTAAATGATTCGTCTAAAGCGAGGTATGCGCTTTCAAAGTTTACAAAGCTATTAAGACAAGTATTAGAGAATTCTAGGGAGAAATTTATTTCAATAGATGCTGAAGTAGAAACGTTGGCTCATTATGTACAATTAGAAAAAATAACTACACAAAATGAATTTGAATTTAATGTTGTCATTGATGAAAACTTAGATCCAAATGAAAAACTATTACCTCCTTTAATGATTCAACCATTTTTAGAGAATGCAATTATACATGGGTTTAAAAATATAATACATAAGGGGGTTATTAACGTCACTTTTGAACTGGTTGAGGATTCAATTTTAAAGTGTACGGTTGATGATAACGGGATTGGAAGAGTAAGTGCAAGTCAAATAAATTCACAAAAAGAAAGTTACCATAAATCTACTGCATTGCATGTTACACAAGAAAGATTGGCTAATTTAAACCCAATAATTTCGAATTCTAAGCAACTACTTTCTCCATTTCAGATTATTGATAAAACAAATTCTGAAGGTCACCCTTTGGGAACAACTATTATTATTCAATTAGAAATATAAAGAATAAAAAAAAATCTATTATCTTTCATATGGATTTTCATAAGATCGAACAGTAGGTTTTTCTTCTTTTTTATTTAACGACTTGCTTAATGAAAGAACAGATAGAAATAACAATAATGATAGTAGTGCAAAATATATAAAGGTAAATATTATTCCAACAAATAAGAAGAGTATAAAAGTTGTGTTTAATATTGCGAAAATAAAGATTACCCCAAGGATTATTAATGCCAAGTAGCTAAGGAAGTAAGTGATAATTGCAGGTAAAGTAAATATTTTAGACAAATGATTATATACCTTTGGATTTTTAGTTATTTGGGAATTTGCAACTAATGCAAATATAAATGCACCTAATAATAAAAAGGCTCCTATCACAATTAAGAACGGGTTAGTCAAAGTTATCAAGTGTATTAGAGCCATCAATACAAATAAAGCTATAGTTAGTGCAAGTGATATAATAGAGTATAGATTAGTAGGTTTTTCACTTGATTGTTCTTCTTTACTTTTTATTTGGATTAACTTGTCTATTGTGGTGTTTTTTAGTTGACTAATTAATTTGATTTTAGGAGTATCTATCTTGTGTTTTAAACTACTTTTCTTGTCTTTTGGATCAGCTGTTGTAGTACGTATGACCTCTGTTCTAAATTGAATACTGTCCTCTATAGATTCAAAACTATTGTCAATTGATTCTAATCTTGGGATTTCCTTTTCTTCTACAAAATCGTTTGATTTTTTATAGTTCTTATGCCATTCAACTTTGTAACCTACACTATGTCTTTTTTTTAAAAGAGTACAATTAGTTATAGATACTACTGTAAGGATAAATAAAATAATTGACGTTAGTAATTTCATTTGAATTTTTATTATTTTTTAAGTTTTTTCAAGTATGATTCCTTTATTCGGTTTATTGAAAAGATCAAAAATAATGTTAAAAGGAATAGAAATGAAACTATTAGGAAATTGGTAAGAATACCAAATGAAGATGTGAGTAACAATAGTTGTAAAACTCCAATTATACCAAGAAATAGTAAAACTAAAAAATAGAAAGTAATAGCCAATTTTGTAAATGAGGTTGATAGTTTGTTAAATTTATATGGATTATTAATTGTTTTACAATTAGAAACAATGATCAATATTAATATGATAAATAATAAATGAACAAGTAGGAATAAAATAATAAGGTAAAATGAAACAAAAAGATAGATCAAAATTAAGGCTATAGAACCTAGGCCAAGAGTAAATGCTAAAATAGAAAATATATTATTTGACTTTTTTCCAAAAGGTTTCAAAAGTTTACCTTTTTTCTTAATTGTAATTATTCTATCAGAAGAATTATTAAATTGCCTTTGGATTTTAGTTTTTTTAATAATGTCATCATATTCTATGATCAATTCTTCTTTTGACAAATTATCCTTTATTAAAGGAGTAGGTACTACGTTGTCTGTTTCGAATTGATAAGTTTCCGAATTAGTAGTTTTATCCAATTGTTTATTCTTCTCAATAAGGGCATTTGATTTTTTATAGTGCTTATGCCATTCAACTTTGTAACCTACACTATGTCTTTTTTTTAAAAGGGTACAATTAGTAGATAAGATTACTAAGATACTGAATAAAATAATTGACGTTACAAATTTCATAGAGGTTAATTCTCTACCAATTTACGAAATAATAATCAATCTATAAAATTTTAAGCTTCAATTAAGTTTCCGTTTGATTTTAACTTTTCCATGATTTGGTTAGCAACAGTTAACGCATTATAGCCATCATTAATTGATACAATAGGTGTTTCATTTGAATTGATAGAGTCTGCAAAGTTTTCTAATTCTTCTTTAATAGCATTAGATGACTTTAATTCAGGATTAAAAATTTCAATTTTCTTTTTCTTTTTACCTTCTCCCAAATCAAATACAATATCAAATGGATCCGGCTCGTTATCCAAAGTTGTCATTTTTACGACTTCCATTTTTTGTTCTAAAAAGTCTACACTGATGTAGGCATCTTTTTGAAAAAATCTAGATTTACGCATATTTTTTAATGAAATTCTTGAAGCCGTTAAATTGGCAACACATCCATTTTCAAATTCGATTCTTGCATTAGTAATATCAGGTGTATCACTTACAACAGCAACACCAGAAGCGCTAATTCTTTTAACAGGAGAATTTACAGTACTTAATATAATATCTAAATCATGAATCATTAAGTCTAACACAACAGGAACATCAGTACCTCTTGGGTTGTATTGGGCTAATCGGTGAGTTTCAATAAATAAAGGAGTGTCAATATGATTTTTTGCAGCTTTAAAAGCAGGATTAAATCGTTCAACATGTCCAACTTGAACCGTGATACCGGCTTCATTAGCTAAAGCTACTAATTTTTTAGCTTCTTCATTGGTCTGAGTGATTGGCTTTTCAATAAATACATGTTTAGTTTGTCTTAGCGCTTTTGACGCTATCTCAAAATGAGTTACAGTAGGTGTAACAATATCAATACAATCTACTTTAGCTAATAATGCATCAACTGTTAAAAATCGTTTTAAGTTGTATGTATCAATAGCTCTTTCAGCATTTTCATCAGAAGGATCAAAAAAACCAACAAATTCAAACTTATCATTCAATTCAGAAATTAATTTTGCATGAATTTTTCCTAAATGACCAACTCCAAATAAACCTATTTTTAACATGTAATTATATTTTTAACAAAGTTAAATACATCTCACTAGATAATTAGTACTTAATCATTTTGTTATTAACATAGTTTCGTGTAATGTTGAGCAAAGTTCATTGAGAATTGGATAATATTTGCAATAATTAAATTCAATCTTAGATGATTAACCAAATTGAGTTTTTCATAGTGATCAATCTCTTTAGTGTCAAGAAGATTCGAATTGTTTCATGAAACTTTTTGCATATTCATTAAAAAAATTATACTGCAAGTATAAAATTAAGCGTTAAGTACTATATGTAGTGCTTTTAGAGCTAAATAGAATAGACCACAGGGAAAGTGAATATTTTACCAAAGTAATTCAGGGACTCGTAAGTTTTGATTGGGTAAAAAGGCGTTGAACATACTCGCCTTAATATTAACTCTTAAGGCTAATATATAATTAGGTCTAGTCCAATCCAATTTATTTTGGACATCTTTACCCCAGATTCCAACTCCAGTTTGTTTCCAAGTTAAACCTGCTTCCCAGCAGTGTAAATCTCGCCATATTCCCAAGTTTAATCTACTGATACCTTTCCAAGGTGATACTATGGTAAATGCTTCAATATCATAATCAATTAAAAAATCAAATTTCCACATAGAATTAATATCAAGTTCACCATCTAATCTAATCGTTTGAGTTAATTTAAATGTATCTGGTTGTATCACTCCTGTTTGTAGTCTAGTGTAGTTAATATTGTAAGCTACATTAGCTGACCAAGGTAAAACTAGTTTTTTTGTAGTAGTATCGGTTTTTACTTTTGCTTTACTCTTAAAACGTCCAGAAATCGCCATGTTTGCGGCTGAAATTCGTCCAATTCCTTTTCCTACATTCCAAGCTAATTCATTTTGCTTATCACCTGTAGTTTCATCCCAATCATAGGGGTTTAATCGCCATCCAGCTTGCAAACCAATATTCTTATATGGTGTTGTTCTAAAGCTAAAAGTTAAATCAGAGAATTGTAAACTATCCTTAAGTATATCATAACGTCCAGTTATATTGAATGCATCAATTAGTCTTTTATTTTTGTACTCCTTATTTAATGAGTCTCTTTTCGATCTAGATTTTAATTCTAAGGTATTTCCTAAGCTAAAATTTATGATACCTGTCTCACCTCTAGCTGCCTCTTCATACAAACTAACGTCAAATGAGGAGTAATAGATTTCTTGATTTAAACTATCTAGGTAAAATTGATAATCACTAATATCTGGTCTATAGGTAAAACTTACATTAGGGGATGCGACATGTCGCAATTTTAAGTTTTGATTAGGTGACTTATAATACCCATATAAATTTGCACTTACTCCACCTGAAAAATTAATATTTCTTGTGGTCTGGAAACCTTTAGATGTTGTATCGATTTTTAATGTATTTGTGTTCCATTCCTTTTTATAAGTTTGAAAATTCCAAATTTCATCATAGTTTGTAGATAGGTTAAAATTATACCATCCACTTTTTGGTTTTAAGTTCGTTTGAATCGTAGCGTGTTGTTTAATTCCATTTTTTGCATACCCTCCAATCTGATTATATTCATCTTTAGTAAAAATACTATCCGGAGTATTAATTATATTTCCAGAATTTAAGTTATAGTTTACGTTTATGTTTTCGTACCATTTTTTACCAATTTTATCTTTTCTTAGTACACCTAAATCAAATCTAGTAATATTAAGGTTAAAGGTTGGTAAATCAATATTATAAGTTTTTGAACTTTTGTTTTGCCTTAAAGAAGTTTTTAAAGTCCAAGTCCCATTGAATTGGTTTAGTTTCCAACTTTTAGTTAGATTCATTGATGAATTCAATTGAGAATTAAAAAAATCATTAGAAATAACTTCTAAACTATTTTTAGGACTATTTGAAATGAAATTTATGTCACTATTAAATTTTAAAGTGGGGTGGGCTTTAGAATCTTGATTATGTTTCCATCTTACAGTGGTATTATTACTTATTTTTTTATCGTAAAAGTAGCCCCTTAAATTTTCATATTTTAAAGTAAAATTACCTCTGTATTTATACCTTTTATAATAGTTAGTTTGATTTCTTAATCCCCATCTTAAAGAAGTAAATACTGTTCCGTAAAAATAAGTTTCCCAGCTATTTCCTAATGGAATATAATATCCAAAATCCTCTAATCCTGAACCATAAATAGAGGCCAAAGCAATTTTAGGAATAATAATACCATGTTTTTTTGAATCTGTATTTGGTAAGAATGCAAATGGGAATGCAATTGGAGTAGGTACATTTAATATTCTCATGTGCATTGGACCTGTCACAATTCTTTTTTCAGGAACGATAATAGCTTTTGATAATTGAAAATGATAATGTGGTTTTTCTAAATCACAAGAGGTGTATTTTCCATTCTTCAAATGAATCTCTTTATTGGGATGTATTTTTGATTCAGCCATATGAATATAACCTTCTCCTTGTTGTGTTCTTACTTCCGTAATATATCCTTTTTTTGTATCAAAATTATATTTTATTTTATCGCATTTAATTAATTCACCACCCTGTGTAAACTCAGGTCTTCCAAATTTCTCTCCTATACTATCAATTCCATAATAGGCAGATATTTCATTAGTTTTTAAGTCTATTTCAATTATTTCAGAATTTAAGATAACGTCATCATAGGTTACATTGGCTTCACCATAAAGTCTAACTACCTGATTTGGAATATCAGCAACAATTGAATCCGTTGCATTATAATTAATTGGATTATCTAGCCCTAGGTTTTGATCTGTAGATTCTTGAGTATAGCCATTTATCTGCAGTAATACAGCCATTATCAACAAAGTGTAATGGATAAAATGAGTAGTATGTTTATTTTTTTTCAAACTTTGGTCTTACATTTGTAATCTACGAGTTTACAAATGTATAATTTTTATAAAATGAAAACCAATATAATTAACTTTTCAATCACATTTTTATTGTTAATAAGTGTTATTTTTTTTAGTAGCACTACTTTGGCTAATGGGTATGTGGGGATAAAAACCGTAGTTATTGATGCCGGTCATGGTGGGAAAGATCCTGGCTGTCACGGTCATAAGAATACTAAAGAAAAGGCAGTAACGCTTGCTATTGCGTTAAAACTAGGTGAATTTATTGAAAAAAAATTTCCATCTATAAATGTGATTTATACTAGAAAAACGGATGTGTTTGTAGAGTTGAATGAAAGAGCACAAATTGCCAATAGAAATAAAGCAGATTTATTTATTTGTATTCATGCTAATGCTGGTGGGGAAACAGCTTATGGTGCAGAGACTTATGTTTTGGGGTTGCATAAAACAGATGCGCAAAGAAAGATTGCAGAAAGAGAGAATTCGGCTATCCAATTAGAAGATGACGGAGGAGAGAAGTATAAAGATTTTGATATGTCAGTAGATGCTATTATTGGTAGACAATTACAGTTAAGTGTATTCCTAGACCACAGTATTGTATTTGCGTCAAAAATTCAAACTTCAATGAAAAAAATAGGCAGAAAAGATAGGGGGGTTAAACAGGCTGGTTTTTTGGTGTTATATAAAACAACAATGCCTAGCGTTTTAATTGAGACTGGCTTTTTATCAAATCATAAAGAAGAATTGTTTTTAAGAGATACAGCTAATCAAACCAAGATGGCGAATTCATTTTTTACTGCTTTTGTGGACTATAAAAAATATTATGAGAGTGGAGTGGTTTCTTCAGGAATTGATGATTCTATGGAAAAAGTTGTTAACAGTTCAGAGTATGGATTAAAGGTTAATGAATTAGATGATGAAAAAGTAGTTTTTAAAGTTCAAATTGAAACTAATTCTTCAAAAGTATCACTTGAAGATGCTAAGTTTAAAGGGATGCCAGTTTGGTTGTATGAAAATAAAGGACTTTTTAAATATACGGTTGGTGCATTTTATACTTTTAAATCAGCAAATGATTTAAAGAAAAAAATGAGAGAAGAGGGTTTTGAACATGCATTTGTTGTTGCTTTTCACAAAAAAGAGAGGATAAGTTTAGAAAAAGCTATTAAATTAGCAGAAAATTAATTTGAATGAAAGTATCTAAAGAGTTTAAAGTAGGGTTATTAGTATTATTAGCCGTGTTTTTCTTATATATTGGTGTTAATTTTCTTAAGGGAAATTCTATTTTTGGTCAAAATAGACAGTATTTTGCTGTGTTTGATGACGCCAACGGATTAGTATCCTCTAATTTAGTTGTTGTCAATGGAGTACAAGTAGGAACTGTTTCAAAGGTTAGTTTAAGTTTAATAAACCCCAAGGAGGTAATTGTTAAATTTACTGTTTCTAATGATGAAATTTTAATTCCTAAAGGTTCAATAATGAAATTAATTAGTTCAGATCTTTTAGGAACAAAAGCATTAGAGTTACAGTTAAATTTTGATCCTGTTGCCACTGCACAATATATTGAAGTAGGAGATACATTATCAGCTAGTGTTGAAAAAGGTATTTCTGATCAAATTAGTGAAGAATTATTACCTCTGAAACGAAAAACTGAAGAATTGATGCAATCTGTTGATAATATTGTTTTATCAATTAATTCATACTGGGATACTTCTGCAGCTTATGTTATTGATGAAAGTTTATATGAGTTTAGAGATGGAATTTCAAAATTCGGAGATTTAGCAAAAAGTTTAACTGTTTTAGTTGAAAATGAATCTAGAGTGATTGATGATGTTTTACATAATGCTAGTGATATCACTAAAAATTTAGCTAATAAGTCAGAACAAATTGAAAATGTAATTGATAATTTTTCTGCAATTTCTGATACATTAGCTGCGAGTGAAATTAATGCGGTAATAATGGAAGCCAAAACAACCTTAGCATCTCTGAATGAATTAATGATGAAGGTTAATAATGGAGAAGGAACTTTAGGAATGTTAATGCATTCTGATAGTTTACACAATGAATTAGTGAATACTAATGTATCTCTTCAGATTTTACTTAAGGATATGGAAGAGAATCCGAACAAATATGTTCATTTCTCTGTGTTTGGTCGTAAAACAAAAGAACCTAAATAAGATTTTTATATAATCAAACCCAAAATAATTACAAATGGAAATAAGTAACATTATATTTATATTATTAGCATTAGGTGGAGCGACATTCTTTGCTTTCAATGTGAAAAAAATTATAGCAAATATCAGACTTGGTAAAGCTATTGATAGAACGGATAATCCAAAGCAAAGAATTAAAAATACAATTCGTGTGGCGCTTGGTCAGTCAAAAATGACAAGAAGACCGATTGCAGGCGTTTTGCATATTTTTATTTATGTGGCATTTGTAATAACACAAATTGAATTAATAGAAATTTTTATAGACGGTATGACAGGTTCACACCGAATCTTCATGGATGCTTTGGGAGGATTTTATACCTTTATAATAAGTATGATTGAAATTTTATCTGTATTAGCCCTAGTAGCTACATTTGCTTTTTTATCGAGAAGGAATTTATTAAAATTACCAAGATTTCATAAGTCTGAAATGACAGGTTGGCCAAAATTAGACGGAAATATAATTTTATATATGGAGTTCGTTTTAGTGATGTGTATTTTTACAATGAATGGAGCTGATGAGGCATTAAGACTTGTTGGACAATCACATGCTGAAGGTATTGGTAGTTTCGGTTTTTCAGTTTCTTCCTTTTTAGGTGAGTATGTATTCGGAGGAATGGATGTTCATACTTTACACTTATTAGAGAGAATAGGGTGGTGGGGACATATAATTATGGTATTCTCTTTCCTAAATTATTTACCATATTCTAAACATTTACATATTTTATGGGCATTTCCAAATGTTTACTTTTCGGATTTAAATCCAGTGGGTAAATTGTCGAATATGCAATCGGTTACAAATGAGGTTAAATTGATGATGGATCCCAATGCTGATCCTTATGCTACCCCTGAACCGTTACCAGAAGGAACTGTTCCTGAAAAATTTGGAGCAAAGGATGTTCCTGATTTACACTGGATGAATATAATGAATGCCTATACATGTACCGAATGTGGAAGATGTACTGATTCTTGTCCAGCTAATGTGACAGGTAAATTATTATCACCACGTAAAATCATGATGGATGTGCGTGACCGTGCTGAAGAAATTGGTGCTGGAATTAGAAAAGAAGGAAAAGAGTTTAATGATGGTAAATCACTAATTGGAGATTATATTACTGAAGAAGAACTATGGGCATGTACATCATGTAATGCCTGTGTTCAAGAATGTCCTGTATTAATTAGTCCATTAGAAATTATTATTGATTTAAGAAGATATTTAGTGATGGAAGAATCTAAAATGCCTTCTGAAATCGCAGGAATGAGCACAAATATTGAAAATAATCAAGCTCCTTGGCAATTCCCTCCTGCTGATAGATTGAAGTGGAGAGATGAGTAAGTAAGTCCGCATTTTATAAAATTGAATTAAAAATTAGAGAATTATCTCGATAAAAGCATAAAGAATGAGCAATTTAAAAGTACCTACAATGGCAGAAATGCTTGCTTCAGGAGAACAACCAGATGTATTATTTTGGGTGGGATGCGCAGGAAGTTTTGATGATAGAGCTAAGAAAATAACAAAAGCAGTTGTTAAAATATTAAATCACTGTGATGTTAAATTCGCAGTTTTAGGAGCAGAAGAATCTTGTACTGGAGATCCAGCGAAAAGAGCAGGGAATGAATTTTTATTTCAAATGCAAGCCATGATGAATATTGAAGTTCTAAAAGGGTATGAAGTAAAGAAAATAGTTACTGCTTGTCCTCATTGCTTTAATACGCTTAAAAATGAATACCCAGAGTTAGGTGGTAAGTTTGAAGTCATTCATCATTCTCAATTATTACAAGAATTAATTGATTCAGGAAAACTAAAAATTGAAGGTGGTGGAGAATTCAAAGGAAAAAAAATCACATTCCATGATCCATGTTATTTAGGTAGAGCAAATGGAGAGTATTTAGCGCCACGTAAAGTAATCGAAAAATTGGATGCCGAAATGGTTGAGATGAAAAGATGTAAATCTAAAGGTTTATGTTGTGGGGCTGGTGGAGCTCAAATGTTCAAAGATGCTGAAAAAGGTGATAAAGAAATCAATGTAGAAAGAACTGAAGATGCATTAGAGGTTAAACCTGATATTATTGCTACAGGATGTCCTTTTTGTAATACAATGATGACTGACGGTGTTAAAAACTTTAATAAGGAAGAAGAAGTAGAAGTGTTAGATATTGCTGAAATGATTGCTACTGCTGCAGATTTGTAACCGGTAATATTTTAAACTAAAAGAGCCTGATAAAATTAATTTTATCAGGCTCTTTTAGTTTAATTATCTAATTTTTAAAGCTTAATTGTTTTCATAGTTTGAATAACAATTCCATTCTCTCTTATTTTTGTGAAATAAATTCCGGATGAAAGCGTATGAAAAATAGTAGATTTAAAAGTATTGTTTGTAGTTGTTGGTACACTTTCTGTTATAGATTTCCCATTGATATCTATATATTCAATGTGTAAATCTCCACTGTATAGGGTGTTGAATATAAAGTTTAATTCATTAGTTGATGGATTTGGATAACTGACTATATTGTTTAATTCTCTAGTCATTTTTAGTGTGCCAATCTCTTCAGTTGTACCATTAAAATCTACTTGTGTTAACCTATAATAGGCTAATGAAAAATTTATCTCAAAGTCGCTGAATGAGTAATCTATTTTTGATGTTGAGTTACCGTTACCTTGGACTGTTCCAATGTTATGATAGTCAACGCCGTTAAATGATTTTTCAATTATAAAATAATCATTGTTTAATTCTGAAGCTGTCGTCCATGTCAATTGATTTTTTTCTTCAAACGTATGTCCAAATAAACCAATCAATGATACGGGTAATATATTTGCACCACTCCAACCGGTAATAGTAAAGTCACAATTAGCTCCTCCATTACCGTCAATCATTAGGGTGTAATTTCTTCCAATGGTTAAACCAGTAGCAGTTACAATACCTAAACCTGTTGTACCAGGACTGTAACAGTTCGAAACAGAAGTAAAACCGGTACAACAACCATTTACATCATAAACTATGTCATACACCTCTGCTTGAATACCATTAGTACAACCTTGTACACTTGAAATATCAAACACATGAGTTGTTGCTAAAGCTTCAAACCTATACCAAGAATTATTCTCAATCGTTCCGCAAAATAGAGTCTCTACTGCAGCTGGATTGTCTTTTGTAAAAGTAGCAGCGGTAGTTGCAGAGAAAGATGCCCCTCCTATGGTTAGGGTCGCTGGCGTACTACAAAAATCATTAGTATTTAGATTGGTTCCAGATTCTCCACAAATATTAGGTGGAATTGGTTCATGGGCACAAATGTTAAAATCACCGAAATCATCATTTTGATAATCCCATACTCTTACGTAAATTGTAGTTCCTGGAGTAAGCCCAATTTCAGTTATTTCTGAAAACGTATTAGCTCCAAAATCATCATTACAATTTTCTAGAGTTAAAGCACCACATATTCCTGTATAAGTAGCAATACCCGTATCTGTAATTCCACTAGCAGAAGAAGTTGTAAATGTAATACTTCCTGAAGCTGGAACAATAGCAGAATACCAAACATCTCCACCGGAGTAATCACCACAACCGGGGGCAGGTACACCCGCTGATGCTGTTGCATCTACATTAGTTCCTGTTATGTTGGTACAAACACCAACAGCTCCAACGGTTAACGGTGTAGCTAAGCAAGGGTCATCATTGGAAACAACAGGAGGTATACCAAACACACAAATTGTTCCAGACATAAATGCATTACTATTATAAACTTGAATCCTTATTCTGTAAACTGTACCTATTGTAGTAGCGAATACAATTGTTTCAGGAACACCATTACCTATATTGTCAGAGCAAGCTAAACTTCCCATATTTGGATTACAGGAACCAGTTAAAAGTGTTAATATTGGGTCTTCTATGTCTGGGTTATAAGTGATAGTCGTGGATGTTGATGTCGCAACAAACCAAGCCCATCTGTCATCCCTGTCAGTTGCATTACAACCAGAAGCACCATTCCAATAATCATTGTTACTAGAGGTATTCATTGCTTGTGGTGTACAAGATGTTGCTACAGAAAGTTGTCCTCCTGCATTATTATTACATTGATTCGTTTGGGAATGAGTATTTAAAGTAATGATTAAACCAAATAGAAGTGTAACTCCTCTAAATAAAAAATTATAACTTAGTTTCATTATTCTGATATTTGTTGTATTTCTCTAACGTCTTCCAAACTAATAAAGCAATTATATTGAATCAATAGATTTTCAATAAATTGAACATTTAGAGCATCAATGTGATGAATGTGAACGTTGTTCTGATTAAATTCAACCTTATAAATATAATTATTTTCGTTATAAAGAAAATTAGCAAGTTCTAGTTGATCAGGATTGTTCAGACTTGATATTTCAAAAATGGCATTCAGATGTTGAACACTTTTTTTTGATTCAATAACTTTACAATGTTCTTGATTCTTACTTGCACTTTGACCATAGTTTATGGAAACAAAAATAAAAGAAAAAGCAATCAATAGTAGTTTTTTCATAAATTCAATTATTTAAAATTCACGGATTATTAACTTCATATACAACAATATGTAAAATAAAGTTAAAAGTAATATGAATTTATAGAAATGATAATAAATAGTGAGTTTATTAACGCTATTTGAGTGGGACACGACAAATTAATTGTAGTTTTGGTACCAAATCAGTAATAATATTTAGTCTTTCTTTTAGCTGTTGTACAAACATAATCATTTCATAAATGAGTTATGTAAATCTCTATTTTGAACTAATATTTTATTAGTTCATTTATTTTAAGAAAATTGTTCTCATCTAGTTACTCCATCTCAGGTCTATCAATTGAGTTTACTATGAAAGTAGCTTCTGCTTATTATTAATCTTAACGGTAAGTGAATTATTATAGTTCACGGTTGATTTTAAATTAATTTTATTAGAAATAGTAAGATTCAGTTGTAGTTATGAAATTCTAAAAGATTAATATAAATGAAGTAATCAAAAATTATAAAAATTGGAGGCTTTTTAATTTTAATAATTTAGGTAACGTTTATTTTTTTATAATTTTCATAGTTTCAATAATACTACCATTTTCAATTATCGTTATATAATATAGTCCGGACAAAAGGTCATGAAATAAAGATGATTTAAATGAATTATTTACATCCATTTCCACTTTTTCAGTTAGTATTTCACCTTGTGTATTTATATAGTTTATAATAATATTACCATCATACGTAGTATTGAAAGTAAAGTTTAATTCATCTTTTGATGGGTTAGGATGGCAAGTTACGTTACTAGCCTGTCTTTTCATTTCAATAGTACCAATTTCCATTTTAGTTCCATCAAAATTTATTTGAAATAATTTATAGTAGACTATGGCCAAATTGATATCAAAATCATTGAAGCTGTAAGTATGTCTTGACGTTGAATTTCCATTTCCTTTTACTGTTCCAATTGCTTTGAAATCGGAACCATTGGTAGATTTTTCAATTACAAAATAATCATTATTTTCTTCTGAAGCAGTGGACCAACTTAATTGGTTCATTTTTTCATAAGCATGTCCATACATATCTAACAATTGAATTGGTAAAAAGATTGGGTAAACCGCACAAATATTAAAGTTTCCAGGGTTAAGATTCGAAAATGACCAAACTCTTACATATATTGTAGATCCAGGTGTAAGTCCAGTCTCAATTATTTCTGAGAAAAGCCCTATAGCTCCATCATCACCACAAGTTAATGGGGCAGTAATTGTACCACATGTTCCTGAATACGTAGCAATACCAGTGTCTGTAATCCCTCCAGCATCTGATGTTGTAACAATGATATTACCAGAGGATGGTACTGTTAAAGAATACCAAACATCTCCTCCTTGATAGTTAGCACAACCAGGACCAACAATACCTGGGGCAGCAATTTCTGAAGCTGTAGCGTTTAGATTCGTCCCTGCGGTATTCGAACATGCTGCACCAACTGTTAATACAGTAGCATTACAAGGGTCATCATTCGCTGGTTGGGCCAAACATATTCCAAATGGTATTAATGCAAGAGTTAATAATAATTTTTTCATGAATTCAATTAGTTATACTATTACAACTGTTAATTTTAAGGAAAGATAAGTAAAATTACCCTTTATTATGAAATAATTAGAGAAATATAAAAAAAACGTTAATAGAAATTAACGTTTTTATATTAATTTATTTAACTCTATTTCCAATACTCATAGCTTTTAATAACCAATTTGGTAAACGTTTTTTAGGATCTTTCTTTTTTAAATTAATATACCATCCTAATTTTTTCATGATAGGTACTTTATGGGTTTCTACCATTTCAATTAAGTTTCCATCAGGATCTTCAATATAAGAAAAACGTCCTCCAGCTTCTCCCATGTCAAACGTATCACCAGAATCTACTGTAAAAGGAAAGCCTGCTTTTTCACACTCTGCTTTAATAGTATCCATTCCTCTGACATCAAAACATAAATGAATAAATCCCCAATCACCCCAAAGTCTATCTTTAAATATTTTTACGGGCACTCGTTCAATGGCTTGTACTAATTCAATTTGTGTTGGTCCAAATAATTTAGAAAATGGACCTTGTCTTTCACTTTTGTGTGACAATAATACACGCCTAAATTTCTGATTACCTGATGGTAAGCCGCTAAAGCAATCAAATATAGATGTTTCATCATATTCAATTACATCATAATCTAACACATCACGGTATAGTTTTAAAGAGTCTTCAATGTTGCTAACACCAACCATAGCACCAGCTACACCTCCACAAGCAGAAGAATGTTTAGTGTCAGATAACCAACCTTTACCCTCTACTACATTAAATATATTTCCATTTGGATCTTTTACGAAAAAGTTAGCTTCTCCAGATGGTGTTTTTGTAATTTCTCCTAAGACATCACCACCTTGTGATTTAATATGTTGAAATGATTTTTGAATGTTTCTAGATTTAATTCTACATACATAAGTTCCTAAATCACCTAATTGTATATCAAATGTGGCTTTGTTTGTTGGACGACTAGTGTATTGCCATATTTCAAATCCACCTCCGCCATCCATAGATATAGCAAGTGTTGCAGTTCTTTTATGAACTTTACCACCAGTATATTTTGTCATTAATGGTGCTTCTGCGGCATCTTCAAAAATTCTAACATCCATACCAAACATTTGTCTGTACCATTTCCAAACTTTTTCAACATCAGGAACGCCAATTCCCATTTGTTGAATACCACAGATTACTTTTTCCATTTTATTTATCTTAAATTTCAAATGCAAATATAATGTTTTATCTTTGGATTAATTATTGTTATGTTTTCTAAAAAATAAATAATGAAATTATTCTTAACACTTAGTTTAGCATTTTTTACGCTAACTTTAAATGCACAATCTATTAATTTGTACGCTGGTGATTCATCCACAGACTTTGATTTAGCTTATAGGATTGAAAATGGTTTCGTATATCATGGCGGATCAGGTTTTAATACCGTAATTAAATATACGATTGCAAATAATAAAATTTATAGTGGTAGATCTACTTCTTCTTTTAATTGCCTTTATACTATTGATGACAATAAAGTATATAGAGGTGATTCAAGGTTTAGTTCTGACTTAATTTATACTATTCAAGACGATAAAGTATATAGAGGCGATTTTCCATCTTCACCAAATTGTGTGTATTCTTATGAAGATTATAAATTGTATATGGGAGATTCAACCTTCCCTACAGATATTTTATTTACAATTAGTTCGAATAGTGTAATTTCTTTAGCTATTTTAGCAGCCATTATTGGACCTTATTAAATTATTTATGAAAAATATTATTTTAGTGCTGCTTACTTTTTTCGCCTTTTCAGCTAATGCGATAACAATACATTCAATTTCGAATTTAGAAACTGAAAGTGTTGAAAATTCAAAATATGTTAATTTTAGTAATTTAAGAGGTGTTTACTATGCTGATGAATTTGAGAACTTTATTTTAGATTTCGATTTTGATAAAGTAGATACTGTAATAGTAAATGATTCAACCTTTACGACTATAACAAATGAATTACTAGTAGTTTCAGGTTTAGGACTTGGTGATTATAGTATTGAAGTTAACGGTAAAAGTAAATCATTTAAGTATAAAGAGTCAGCGCCATTCTTTAAAAAAGATACTGTTGTGTTTGGATTACTATTAATTGTTTTAGTAGTAATTTTTAAAACTTCTGAAATGAAAGGGTTTAAACGTTTTTATAATATAGTTCCAGGTTTGTTACTTTGTTATTTTATTCCAGCTATATTAAATTCATTAAATATAATTGATTCTGATACTTCTAATTTATATTTTGTAGCTTCACGTTTCTTATTACCTGCGAGTATTGTTTTATTATGTTTAAGTATCGATATAAAAGCAATAAAGGGATTGGGAAGTAAAGCTATTATCATGTTCTTTGCGGCAACTATTGGAATTGTAATTGGTGGACCAATTGCACTTTACATTGTATCATTATTCGCACCAGAAGTATTAGATGGTGGTTTGTGGAAAGGATTATCAACTGTTGCAGGTAGCTGGATTGGTGGAGGTGCTAATCAGGTTGCTATGAAAGAAATTTATGGTGCTTCGGATAAACTATTTTCAGCTATGATTATTGTGGATGTGTTTGTGGCTAATATATTTATGTCCGTATTGTTATTTGGAATTGGTAAAAAAGATAGGATTAATAAGTTTTTTAAAGCGGATGATTCTGCAATTGAAGCCTTAAAAACAAAAATGGAAGACTTTCAAAAGAAAGTAGCAAAAATACCAACGTTTAATTCATTAATCTATATGTTTGGTATTGTATTTTTCGTTGTTAGTTTTGCTCATTTCCTCTCAGGAATTGTTGCACCAAGTTTATCCACATGGTTAGAGGTATTAAAAGAAACTAGCCCTTTATTAGGTGGATTATTAAATTCGTTAGGTAGTGGGTTTTTCTGGTTAATTGTTTTTGTAACAATTTTTGGTGTTATTATGTCATTCACTAGATTAAGAAATTTTGAAGGCGTTGGCGCGTCAAAGTTTGGTTCTATATTTTTATACATATTAGTAGCGACTATAGGAATGAAAATGAATATAGGTGAGTTGATTAGAGATTGGGGTGTATTTAAATACTTAATTACAATTGGTTTGATTTGGATTACGATTCATGCTATCTTTATTTTTATCATTGCAAAAATTATCAAAGCTCCATTTTTTTATGTGGCAGTTGGAAGTCAAGCTAATGTTGGTGGAGCAGCATCTGCTCCAGTTGTAGCAGGTGCATTTAGTCCATCTCTTGCTCCGGTTGGAGTCTTATTAGCAGTTTTAGGATACGCTGTTGGTACATTTGGAGCAATTATCTGTACATTATTAATGAAAGGGATTTCAGTCTAAGTTGATAAAATTAAGTTTCATATCATTTAGTTTTGTTTGGTCAATTTTTAGTTTTTCTCAAATAAGAATAGCTCATCCTGTTTATGAATTTGGAGATATATTTGAAGAGAATGGCTTTGTTTATGCTCAATTTGAATTAGAAAACCCGTATCTAAAGGATACCATTTTTATTAGTTCAATTCTTACAACTTGTGGTTGTACCATAGTTGAAACTAAAGATTCAATTATTTTTCCAAGAAATAAAATGATGTTGAAGGTGGCTTATGATCCAAATGGAAGAGTAGGTCGATTTCATAAATCAATACAGATTAATACGATTACAGGAGTTGATGAAGTAAATAAACTGTTTTTAAAAGTAGGAGGAAATGTTATTCCAAAAAATAAAGTGTTAGATAAAAACGCTCAATTGATAAATTTTGAAGTGGCACCTATGTATTTTTATCCAGTTACTGAATATGATACTTCATTTTTAGATTTTAATTTCATTAAAGATTTTGTAAATACGTTAACATACGAAATAGATTTTTATCAATTTACTAAAATAGGATTTGAAATTAATTTAAGAGATAGCTCTAAAATCAATGAGTTTGACTATTTATTGAGGTTTGTTAAGTATAAACTAATTAGAGAATTAAATAAAAGAGGTTATCCTAATTCATCATTATTTTTCAACGAACCTGTCTATTATACAGCAAATGCAATTCCAAAATGGGCAAGCGCTGAACTTAAAGTATTTTCAATAGCTTTTAATAATAATAGATTAAATGAAAGTAATGTTAAGATGACAGATCCCTTAAAAGAAGATGAACTATTTTTTATTTTGAATGAAAACTCTAGTTCTCCTGTAAATCTAAATAGTTTAATTCAAAAAATTGATTTTAACTTTCTGTCAAATATATTATTAAAAGATTCAATTTTATCGCTTCAGGTTGATTATAAAGTTCCAGAAAGTTTTAGTGCTAAGAAACAGCAAAAAATAATTAAAGCCTTTAAAAAAGAACTGTTTAAAGAATTAGAAGCATTGGTTGGAATAGATGATGCTGAATTGAAAATTGTATTTGATAATGAGTATTCTCATTCTTCAAGTCAGCATAAATTTAAAATGTGGGAACTAGAAGAAGTTGGTTCTCAAAATATTATAAGTTATCAACCTGAAGAAGAAAGTATAATTTCCCCACTACTTCCAAGTTATAAACATCAGTTTTTAGACTTGAACGAAAAAATTGACGAAAATTCACTTCAATTTCAACAATTTTGGAATACATTAATTTCGTACACAAAGTCCTCTAATAACGTAAAATTAGTTATTGAGTCTTCAACTTCTCATTTTCCGAAAGGTGATAATGCAGATGATATTTATACAGCAAGACAAAGAGGAACTGAGGTGAAAGTAAGTTTGGAAAAAAAATATTATGAAGAGACGGGTGATTCCATTGTGATTGAAATAATAAATGTTGTATTGGGGCCCAAATGGAGTGAGAAGATGAAGTATGTAAAATTCAGCCAGTCAGATTATTTCCAATATGAATATATCAAATTATTACCAGTGTTTACTAAAGATAGAAAATTAAATTTGAGCCCTGTTCCTACCCGTCCATATATGGTAAATTATGATTATTATTTTAAAGCTATCGATACTAATTCTTTCGTTTTTAAACGTTTTGCAAGCTATTTGATTTATGAAATTCAAAAAAATGGATACATTAGAATTACGACTGAATCTAGCAATTCAAAAATTCCATTTGAAAAAGATAAGTCTAATGAATACATTGCATATGAACACTTATTGGAAAGTAAAAAAGTTTTAAATGATTATCTAAAAAAACATTTAATAGACCCAAATAGGTTAATATTGGATAAAGAAAATATTATTGTACAAGGTATTCCGTATTCAAAGAAAACGCCAATTGTAAGGTATAAAAAATATCAATATGTTAGGTTTATCCCTTCACGTTATTTAACTAATTAACCTAAAATTATGATCTCAAAATTAATACTTTCTATTCTATTATCATTTGCTTCATTGTTTGCAAGTGCACATAAATCATTTATCTCTATTGCAGACATGGAGTATAATGAAAAAGAGAAACACATTGAGGTGTCTTTGAAATTAACAGCACATGATTTTGAACATGTACTTGAGAAGAAATTCGGAAAACAAATTCACATAGAAAATGTAAAGACTGGGTCAGAAATTGATCAATTTATTATTAATTACATCATTAAGAACTTTAATGTGGAATCAGGAGCTGAAAAAGCAGTAATTAATTATATTGGTAGAGAGGTGACTATAAAAGATGAGTTATTCTTTTATTTTACAATTAAAAATGTAAAAGAGCCTTCTAAAATTGTCGTTAAAAATACATTTTTATTTGAAATTTTTCAGCAGCAACAAAATATTGTCCATTATAAACTAAAAGGTAAAACAAAAAGTTTAACTTTGGTTTCATTAAAAAAAGAAGGAACCTTATTGTTTGATTAAAACTAAATTACATCATGAATTCTAAATTATTATTACTAAGTATCTTATCGATATTTACAATGGCAGTATATGGTCAAAATACGAATACCAATAAGTTTAAACAATTAAAGGAAGAATTGGCAACCCCAAATGTTTATAGAACGGCAAGTGGTGCGCCAGGTCATGAGTATTATCAGCAAAAAGCAAACTATAAAATTGATATAGTTTTAGATGATGATAAACAAACGATTAGTGGTGAAGAAACAATTACCTATTTTAATAATTCTCCTGATAGATTAGATTATCTATGGGTTCAATTAGATCAAAATATGCGTTCAAAAGATTCTGATACCAAGTTGATTTCAACAGGTACAATTGAATCGTTATCAAACAAAGGAGCATTAGAACGTCACTTTAATAAAGAAAATTTTGATGGTGGATTTAAAATTGAATATGTTAAGGATGGTTCTGGTAAGGATATAAGTCATGCGATTGTTAATACTATGATGAGAATTGATATGGCTAAACCTTTAACTTCTGATGGATCTTATACATTTAAAATCAAATGGAGTTATACGATCAACGATAGATTAGAAATTGGTGGTCGTTCTGGTTTAGAATATTTCAAAGAAGAAGATAATTACATTTATACAATTGCTCAATTCTATCCAAGAATGTGTGTTTATAATGATGTTGAAGGTTGGCAAAATAAACAATTTTTAGGAAATGGTGAGTTTACCTTAACATTTGGAGATTTTGATGTAAGCATTACGGTTCCTGCTGACCATGTTGTAGCTTCTACTGGTGTTTTACAAAATGCATCTAAAATATTGACAGCTGACCAAAGGAATAGATTGAAAAAAGCAGAAAATGCTGATGAACCTATTTTTATTATTACACCTGATGAAGCCTTAGAAGCTGAAAAGGAAAAAAAATCTGGTACTAAAACATGGCAATTTAAAGCTAAAAATGTACGTGATTTTGCATTTGCTTCATCTAGAAAATTTATTTGGGATGCACAAATTGTAAAACAAGAAACTAAAAATGTATTAGCTATGTCTTACTATCCTAAAGAAGGTAATCCATTATGGGAACGTTATTCTACACGATTAATAGCTCAAACTTTAAAAACATATTCTAAGCATACATTTGATTATCCTTATCCAGTAGCTATTTCTGTTCATACTAAATGGATTGGAATGGAATACCCAATGATTTGCTTTAATGGTGGTCGTCCAAATGCAGATGGAACATATTCAGAAAGAACTAAAACAGGAATGCATTCAGTTATTATTCATGAAGTTGGACATAACTATTTTCCAATGATTGTAAATTCTGACGAAAGGCAATGGACTTGGATGGATGAAGGTTTAAATACTTATTTACAATTCTTAACTGAACAAGAATGGCAGAGAGATTACCCATCATCAAGAGGCCCTGCTCACATGATTGTAGATTATATGAAAGGAAATAAAGAAAACATTTCTCCAATTATGACAAATTCAGAGTCACTTTTACAATTTGGTAATAATGCCTATGGTAAACCAGCAACGGCTTTAAATATATTAAGAGAGACTGTAGTTGGACGAGAATTATTTGATTACGCTTTTAAATCATATTCGCAAAGATGGATGTTTAAGCATCCAACGCCTGCTGATTTCTTTAGATCAATTGAAGATGCAAGTGGTGTTGATTTAGATTGGTTTTGGAGAGGATGGTTTATGACTACAGATCATTGTGATATTGCTTTAAACAATGTGTCATTTTATCAGTTAAACTCAATGAACCCTGAAAGAGAAGTTGAATTTAAGAAAATGAAAGCCAAAACGGAAACGAAAGGAATCAGTTCAATGAGAAATAAAGAGTCTATTGAAGAAACTGAGAATGAAAAACATCCCAAATTAGATGATCAATATGTAAATGTAGATCCTTATACAGTTTCAGAAACTAAGAAGGAAAGCTATGTTAAGTTTGAGGCTAATTTGACAGATAAACAAAAAGAATTATTAAATGGAGGATATAACTTTTATCAATTAGATTTCGAAAATGTAGGTGGATTAGTAATGCCAATCATTTTAGAATTTACATTTGGTGATAATACGAGAGTGATAGTAAGAATACCTGCTGAAATATGGAAGTCAAATAACTTTAATGTTTCAAAATTATTTATTTTCCAAAAAGCAGTGACGTCAGTTGTGATGGATCCATTTTTAGAAACAGCTGATACAGAACTAGACAATAATAGCTGGCCAGCAAAATCTGTTCCAAGTAGATTTAGTATCTTTAATGAAGGTGACTATGGAAGACATTAAAGTGGTTATATAAGTAAGATTTACTTATATAAGTATTTGAAGATAATAAGTATGAATATAAAACTTAGTTTTTGTTCATACTTTTTTTTTGCTTTAAAGTTGAACTCTATAGGGGTTTACTAATTCAATCATTTGGAATAGAACGAATTAGGTGAGTCATATTTAATACTGATTATTCTCATAAACGAATGTTTAATTTTTTATTAACTTTACTTAAAACAACAACTATGAACATTTTAATCGCTACTGATTTTTCTGCTAACGCTTTAAATACTTTTGAATATGCTATAGCTTGTTTTCCTAAAGCAAATTTTACTGCTTTACATTGCGTTAATATTAGACAAGCTGGAGCTACAATGATGGTTGATATTAATTCAGAAATTAAAATAGTTAAAGAAAAAAAACTTAATAGTTTGATGGTGGAAATGCGATCCAAATACCCTAGAGTTAGTTTTAATGGAAAGGTTGAAATTGGTTTATTTACACAAACTATTAATGAAGAAGTAGAAGCTTCTGCTATTGATATTGTGTGTGTTGGTACCAAGGGGACCACTGGATTAGAAGAAATATTAATTGGTAGTAATGCTTCAAATGCAGTTAGTCATGTGTCGGTTCCATTGATTGTTGTTCCTGAATATACAGAAGTTAAAATACCAGAAGCCATCTTTTTGGCGAGTGATTTTACGACAGAAAGCTATGAGAAAGAAAATCATATCATTGATAAAATCAGAACTTACTTTGACTCAAAATTAGATTTGTTGCATATTCAAAACGAGAATGACAATACAGATGGAATGAGTTATTCTAAAATTATTGAAACTAAGGATATTGATGTATTTGTTGAAAAATCTGAAAACATAGAAGATGCTATTTTAGACTTTGCACATGCAAATAGTTATGATATGATAGTTCTTGTACCAAAGGATAGGGGAATCATTATGAATTTATTTCATAGATCAATTACTAAGAAAATGAGTATGCACGCAGATTTACCTTTGTTTATTTGGAAATAATTAATCAACTTTTATTTACTTTCTAAGGCTTCCTCTACTTGTAAATTATCAATGATGAAGTCTTGTCTAGTTGGCGTGTTTTTCCCCATGTAGAAGCCTAGAATATCTTCAATGTTTGTATTCTTACCAATGTAAACAGGATCTAAGCGAATATCTTCACCAATAAAGTGTTTAAACTCATCTGGGGAGATCTCACCCAAACCTTTAAATCGAGTAATTTCAGCCTGTTTCCCACAAGCGGTCATGGCATCTGCTTTCTCTTGATCAGAGTAACAATAAAACGTTTGTTTTTTATTTCGAACTCTAAATAAAGGTGTTTGTAAAATGTACACGTGACCTTTTCGAATTAAATCGGGAAAAAACTGTAGGAAGAATGTTAGTAATAATAATCTAATGTGCATCCCATCAACATCTGCATCTGTAGCAATAATTACTTTATTATATCTTAAGCCTTCAATACCATCTTCTAAATTTAAAGCAGCTTGTGCTAAATTAAACTCTTCATTTTCGTAAACTACTTTTTTAGTTAAACCATAACAATTTAAGGGTTTACCTTTTAATGAGAATACAGCTTGTGTATTTACATCTCTTGATTTTGTAATTGAACCAGATGCAGAGTCTCCCTCTGTAATAAATATAGAAGACTCTTCACGTCTTTCGTTTTTTAAATCATTGAAATGAACGCGACAATCTCTTAATTTTTTGTTGTGAAGATTAGCCTTTTTAGCACGATCTCTGGCTAATTTTCTAATCCCAGTTAATTCTTTTCTCTCTTTTTCAGCTTGTTTAATTTTACGTTCTAAAACTTCAGCAACATCTGGATTTTTATGTAAAAAATTATCTAATCTTTCTTTTAAGAAATCATTAATAAAAGCCCGCATAGATTTACCACCTGGTTCAATTTCTAAAGATCCTAATTTAGTTTTAGTTTGTGACTCAAAAATAGGCTCCATTACTTTTACAGCAACAGCAGCCACAATAGATTGACGAATATCAACCGCTTCATATTTTTTACCGTAAAATTCACGAATTACTTTCGCTATAGCTTCTCTAAAAGCAGATTGATGCGTTCCCCCCTGTGTGGTGTGTTGACCATTAACAAATGATGAATAATCTTCACCATAAGTTCTCACATGTGTAAATGCAACTTCTATATCTTCACCTTCTAAATGGACAATAGGGTATAATGGTTCACCATCCATATTGTCTTCTAGTAAATCTTTTAATCCATTTTTGGAATGGTAGCGTTCACTATTAAAACTAATCGTTAATCCACGATTTAAATAACAGTAATTCCAAAATAATTTTTCCAAATATGGTTTACGGTAATTGAATTTTTTAAAAATAAGTTCATCTGCAATAAATTCAGCATACGTTCCATTTTTTTCCTTTGTTTTTTCTATGTTTGAATCTTCAACCAATTCACCTCTTACAAATGCAGCTTTCTTTGATTCACCTTCACGGTAAGCTTCTACCATAAAATGGCTTGATAGGGCATTTACAGCTTTAGTACCGACTCCATTTAAACCAACCGATTTTTTAAATGCTTTACTATCATACTTACCACCAGTATTCATTTTTGACACCACATCAACCACTTTTCCCAAAGGGATACCACGCCCATAATCACGAACAGATACTTTATTATCTTTTAGTTTAATCACAATTTGACGACCGTTACCCATGATAAACTCATCAATAGAATTATCCATAACTTCTTTTACTAAAACGTAAATTCCATCATCTGGAGCAGAACCATCACCTAATTTTCCAATATACATTCCTGGACGCAAGCGTATATGCTCTTTCCAGTCTAAGGATCTAATGTTATCTTCCGTATATTCTGATTCTTTTTCTGCCATAATGTGTGGTTGGTTTGTTGTAATTAACAAATATAAGCGATTAACAGGACGGTTTTACACGATATTCATGTAGAATATTAACAATGAGGCGTTAATTAGAGTGTTAGTTAATTTGTTCTTAATATATTTTAATGATTTCTAGTATCAGGTCGAGTGTGTATTTTACTATAAGGGTATCGAGAATATAGCCACTACTCACAGCAAAACAAGAATTGTTAATAACCTTTTGTACTAAACTTGGATAATTCGCGGAAATTATAGATATTTGAGCAAAGCTTTATTAAATGAAAATATATCCAATAAATACTGGTAACTTTAAACTGGATGGTGGTGCCATGTTTGGTGTTGTACCTAAGTCTTTATGGCAACGAACGAATCCTGCAGATGCAAACAATATGTGTGATTGGAGTATGCGTTGTATGTTAATTGAAGATGGTGACCGTTTAATGTTAATAGATACGGGGATTGGTGATAAGCAAACTGAAAAGTTTTTTAGTTATTATTATATGTTTGGTGACGACAATTTAAAGTCAAGTATTGAAACGTTAGGGTTTGGGTTAGACCAAATTACAGATGTGTTTTTAACACATTTACATTTTGATCATTGCGGTGGTGGAATTGTAAGACAAGGAGAAAAAGGCTTTAGACCATTTTTTAAAAATGCTACGTATTGGAGTAATGAAAAACATTGGAACTGGGCAACCGAGCCAAATGCAAGAGAAAAAGCGTCATTTTTAAGTGAAAATATTTTGCCAATTCAAGAAAGTGGTCAATTAAAATTTATTGATAGAATAGGGGATTATACACCAAATGTATTCGATAATATAGATGTCTTGTTTGTAGATGGTCACACTGAAAGTCAGATGATACCACATATTAAGTATAAAGGCAAAACGCTTGTATTTATGGCTGATTTATTACCAAGTACTGGTCATATTCCTATTCCTTATGTAATGGGCTATGATACAAGACCATTAATTACATTAGATGAAAAAGCTAAATTTTTAACTAAAGCAGCTAATGAAGATTTTATATTATTTTTAGAGCACGATTATCATAACGAATGTTGCACCTTAAAAATGACAGATAGAGGCGTTAAATTAGATGAAACCTTTTCATTTAATTCAATTATATAAGTTAACTAAGATTAAAAGCATGAATAAATATTTAATAGAAATTTTAAAATTAAGAACATCAGTAACTTTACCGGGTTTTGGTGCATTAATGATTGCAAATTCTAAAACAGGTAAAATTGTTTTAAATCAGTTGTTAAAATATGATGATAAAGTTTTAGCTAAATTTATAGCTGAAAAAGAGAATATTGATCTTCAAGAAGCTCAAAACAGAGTGTCTCGATTTGTTAAAGAAATTGATTCAGAATTGTCTAAAGGTGAAACGTATGCTATTTTTCAATTTGGAAAATTATCAAAAACGGAAAATGGATCTATTGTTTTTGTTATGGATGATTTAATGAAAAAGAAACAAGAATCACCGATAGTTTCAACTCCAAAAGTAGAAAAAAAATCTCTGGTTAAGCCGAAAGTAATAGCACCTAAGGTTGAAAATAAAAAGGAAGAGGTAAATGTACCTGTTAATGAAAAAGAAGCGCCTAAAAACGTATACACACCACCTGTAAAACCTAAAACGGAAATACTTAAAAAGACTGTTGAAAAACCTGTCGAAAAAGTAAAAGAAGTAGCTAAGGTAGTTGAAAAAACAGCAAAAAAAGTAGTTACTAAAGTTGTGCCAGTTGTAAAGACAAAAGCAGGAACTAAAATAGAGATAGAAAAGCCTAAACCTTTAAGTCAAAAAGAAAAACTGAAGCAAGAAAAGGAAGCTAATGATAAATGGAAAAAAACTAAATTAAGTCAGGATGATGAGAAGAAAAAACGTAAAGTTTGGCCTTGGATTTTATTACTCTTATTAATAGGGGTAGGAGTTGGCTTATTTATGTTCCAAGACAAAGTGAAAGCTATGTTAGGAATGTCTACTGAGGTTGAGCAAGTTGATGTAGTTCCGGCTGAAGAAATACCTGTTGAAGAGCATGTTATAGAAGATGCTATTGTTGATTCATTAAATGTTGAGAATGCTATAGGAGAAGAAGCTGGGGAAGTTTTTGAAGAGAACATTGAAGAAGAAACTGTAGAGATTGCTCCTATTGTTCAATCATCAACAAGCGGTAGTTATCACATTATTGGTGGAGCTTTTGGAGAAGAGTCTAATGCTGTTGCATTTGCCAGTAAAACGGGAGGAATTGTGTTGGGGAACTTTAGTGGGATGTACCAAGTAGCTGTACAATCGTATAATACTAGAGCAGAAGTGAATTCAGCATTTAAAAGTGTAAGTTCAGATTATAATGGAGCTTGGATTTTTAAATACCCAAAGTAAAAATAGCAACTATTTATAAAAAGCCTAACTAACTTTCTTAGTTAGGCTTTTTTGTTAAGTTAATTATAAATCCGGTATCAGAGTAATTTATAATAATTCAGTACATTTGTTAGACCGTCTTTTTGCTTACATATTTTAAGTTTACACTCTAAATAGGAGTAGAGTTTAACTATTCTAAGTACTTTAATTTATATTAAATAAATATAAAATGAAAAACAGAATATTACTACTTTTTATATCGGTTTTGAGTCTAACATCTGCTTATTCTCAAACTGTGAAATACAATTTGGACAAAAAATTTATAGCGGAAGGGTATGATGTCGTAAGTTACTTTGATAATAAAGCAATTGAAGGTAGTGACAACTATATTTATACTTACAATACTGTAATGTTAAAATTTTCAAATCAAGCTAATTTAAATTTGTTCAAGTCTAATCCAGAAAAATATTTCCCGCAATATGGTGGTTGGTGTGCTTATGCTATGGGATTAAATGGAGATAAGGTAACTATTGACCCAAAAACGTTTGAGATACGTGACGGAAAATTATATTTGTTTTACAATTCTTGGGGAACAAATACCTTAGAACTTTGGTTAGAGAATAATCCCGTTAAGCTAAACACTACGGCTAAAGTTAATTGGAATAAAACTAAGTACAAAAAGTAGTCTTTTAAGTTGATTAAAAACTATTATAATGCATAAAAAAAGCCTAATTAAGTTATTTAATTAGGCTTTTTTGATTAAATTTTGTGGTTATGAAATTACGCTTTCAACACGTTCTACTTTGTCATGTTTAGTTAACGTTAATCTAACAATACTATCTTTAGTTGCTTTCAAATCATGAGGTACTGCACCGTCTAATGCAATTATATCACCTTTCGTCAACGTTAATACTTCACCATTTACACCAAAATCAATTGCCCCGTCAAATATCTCTACTACAATAGGAAAGGGGGTTTGGTGCTTTTTCATTAAATTACCAGTTTTCATTGCAATTCTAATTTCTTTAGTGTTATTTGTCTCTAACAAAACGGTTATAGTTGGCTTTTCAGAATTGAATTCTAGATTGGCTAAAAGAGATGCTGTTTTATTCATGGTGTGTTGTTTTAGATAAGTTTATTTTGACAAATTTACATTAAACTAATTGCATATCGTGTGACTAAAGTCAGTATTGGGCACAAAAAAACTGCATACAATTAAATGTATGCAGTTTTCAATGTATTAAGAAAAGGACTTATTTAGTCTCTTCTGCTTTTTGAACAGTTTTTGTTGCATCCGCTTTTGCAGCAGGCTTAGCTTCACAGGATTTCTTTTTTGAACAACATTTTTTCTTTGAACAAGATTTTTTTGTTGTAGTCGTTGTTTTCTTTTTAGTATCGTCTTGAGCAAAAGTTGTTGATGCTCCTCCAATAAATGCTCCTAATGCTAATGTTAATAATATCTTTTTCATCTTATTTAATTTTTTTATGTTTACTAAGTTATGCATAAAAAGTGTGCCAAAATGTTAAATTATAATTTTTTAACAATTTTATTCACGATATGAATTAAGTTTATTCTGTATTTGAAATCAGTTTCAAAGGCTCTTTATAAATATATTTCTTTTGCATAGATTCGTAAGGTCTGTAAATGTAATAGACTACATTATCAATAATTTGAATATTTTCAACGTATTTATAAAACAATTTAAATGTTTTTATTATAGTACCTGTATTAGTGTCTAACAAACTTAAAAAGGTATATCCATTACGCATGAAAATAGCATAAATATCTTCTGTGTTTTGATCTTGAATCAATGGATGTTCCCAACCCGATTGCCTAGATTTAAAATGATAGTTAATATTGGTACTGTCTACTAGACCAAATTTAGGTGTGTGAGAATATAGTTTATTCTCATAATGATCAAATACTAAAACTGAATCATTTTTCACGAACAATGGAGCATAAAGTGGAGTGTAATATAAGGAGTGTGTAAATACAGTAGCACCTACCCATATTTCTTTGTCAATTCCGGTGTCAATTTCCTTTTGATGTGCCCATAATCTTGTTCTCACATTTGTATATTTATATTCAGCTCTATACTGTTCCATTAATGGTTTGTCTTGTACACCTAATAATGTTTTGTAAGTTGAATCTGTTTTATTAAATTCCATATAATTAAAAGCAGGGTAAATAGCAGAATAGTTAGAATAATAGATTCTATCAGCTAGCGTATCTAGTATAGGAGCTAAGTATTTGTAAAAATAAGTTTTATCCTCTTTATAGAGATACAGTCTATTGTTATCAATTACAATTTGATATACATTTGTTTTAGTTACTAAGTGAATATTATTTCTAAAATCAGTTGTTAATTCACCACATTCGTCTAATACAACATAAGAGTCCAATTCAGTCATTGCTGTATCAATAAGCTTAATTTTACCACCTTTTTTTAATGTTTTCTCATAACTTAATAAGACCATATTACCATTTGGAAGTGTTTCATAGTCAGCCACACTAAATAGTTTAGATTTAAAAACGACATGAGGCGTTTTAACCCCAACTTCAATAATTCCTAATTCAAAGTCATTTAACCTCACGTAAAGAGTAAGCGTGTCATTTTTTATTTTTTTCTTTAACCGTTTAGACACCGTAATTGATTTATCCTCAAATGCAACGTGCATAAAATCTATTACATTTAATTCAGTTAAATACCTTTTAAATTCAAAACTTCCGTCAATTTTAGATGTTGTATAATCTTCAGGACGGGTACCGTAACTTATTTTTACAGCCGATATAGGTTCTTTTTTATAATCGACTAATTTACCTATCACTGTAATCTGTTGATTAAAACCTAGTAAAGGAAAAATTAGGATTATTATTAATAGTAGTTTTCTCATATATAGTATAGATGCATAAGCAAGAATAATTCCATAAAATTAATTTAAAATTGTTTTTTACCAACCATTAGCTGAAAAAAAACGTTATTTATTATGAATTTGATTATGTCAAAAAAATCATTATATTTGTTTACATATGATTACAGCAGTTACATACGGAGTTAAAATTAGCGTTGAAAGTGTTTATCGTAAAGACTTGTCAAATCCTGAGAATTCTGTTTTCTTTTTTAACTATCGCGTTGAAGTAGAAAATACTAATTCTTTTGATGTACAATTGTTGAATAGACATTGGTTGATTTTTGATTCACTTAATCCTTCAAGAGAGGTTAAGGGAGATGGTGTCGTAGGAATTCAACCCATTATTAAAGCAGGCCACAAATATACATATGTAAGCGGATGTGATTTGCATAGTGAAATGGGTAGTATGAGAGGATTTTATTCATTTATGAAATTAGATACTAATGAAACATTTAAAGTTTCGATTCCAAATTTTAATATGATCACTGCTCCTAAATTAAACTAAATCAAGCGTATTATTCTAGTGCATTTTCTTAAGTTTTATTCGGTAAACTAAAACAAGTTTATAAACATTTTAAAACTCCATAAGTTTTAATTATATTTGTGTAAAATTTTTAAAAAATTAGAATTATGCCACACGCAATTTTCACATCACCAATACCAGTAAACGAACCAGTTACTGCGTTTGGGAAAAATAGTCCAGAAAGAGCAAGTTTAATTGCTGAATATAAAAATATGTATAACCAAGCACCAATTGATATACCAATGTATATTAATGGAGAAGAGGTTAGAACTGAAAATAAAGTATCTATTCATCCACCACACGATCACAAAAAAGTGGTCGGTCATTTCAATAGAGGAACAAAAAAACATGTTGAAGCTGCAATTGATACTGCATTAGCCGCTCGTGAAGAATGGGCTGCAACGTCATGGGAACATAGAGCAGCTATCTTTTTAAGAGCTGCCGAATTGTTAGCAGGACCTTTTAGAGATAGAATGAATGCATCTACAATGATTGCACAATCAAAAAACGTAATGCAAGCAGAAATTGATGCGGCATGTGAGTTGATTGACTTTTTGAAAATGAATGTAGCTTATATGGAGCAAATCTATAAAGCGCAACCAGGATCAAATGCAGGAATGTGGAATAGATTAGAATATAGACCTTTAGAAGGGTTTGTTTTTGCAATTACACCATTTAACTTTACATCTATTTGTGCAAATCTTTGTGCTGCACCAGCAATGATGGGGAATGTTGTAGTTTGGAAACCAGCAGATACGCAAGTATATTCAGCTAAAATTATTATGGACTTGTTTAGAGAAGCAGGCTTACCAGATGGTGTTATCAATATGGTAACCGTAGACGGACCAGATGCAGGAGATGTTGTATTTAGTCATAGAGACTTTGCAGGATTACACTTTACTGGATCTACAGGTGTATTTAAGCATTTATGGAAAGAAATTGGAATGAATATCGATAAATACCGTTCGTATCCAAGAATTGTTGGAGAAACAGGTGGGAAAGATTTCATTATCGCACACAAATCTGCAAATGCTATTGAAGTAGCAACGGGAATTGCAAGAGGAGCGTTTGAATATCAAGGACAAAAATGTTCAGCCGCATCAAGAGCTTACATTCCTTCTAATATGTCTGATGATGTGTTAGCAAGTGTAAAATCTCAGGTTGAATCATTTAAAATGGGAACACCAGAAGATACGTCAAACTTTATTAATGCAGTAATTTCAGAAGTTTCTTTTGATAAAATTGCAGGATATATTGACTTTATTAAAACGCAGGATGATGCTACAATTTTATGTGGTGGAAACTATGATAAATCAAAAGGATACTTTGTTGAACCAACGGTTGTGGTAACTACAAATCCTAAGTTCAGAACTATGTGTGAAGAAGTATTTGGTCCATTAATGACGATTTACATTTATGATGAAAACGAATTTGAAGCGACTTTAGAGTTGTTAGATGAAACTTCAGAATACGCCTTAACAGGAGCAATTTTCTCTACAGACAGATATGCTATTACATTAGCGTCTAAAAAGTTAGAAAATGCAGCAGGAAACTTCTACATTAATGATAAACCAACAGGAGCTGTTGTAGGACAACAACCATTTGGTGGAGCTAGAGGGTCAGGAACAAATGACAAAGCAGGATCTTACCTTAATTTATTAAGATGGGTGTCTCCTAGAACTATTAAAGAAACATTTGTACCAGCAACGGATTACAAATATGAATTTTTAGATTAATATATACTATTTAGTCTATTCAAATCGAGTAGAGTTAAATGTTAACACTAAAAACCTATATCATTCCCTTGATATAGGTTTTTTTATGGACGTACAAAGAATAAAAAAGTTCAATAAATGAGATGGGTTATGTCCGTTCGAGTGTTTTTAATATAAAAGCGTTGACGTTTATATTAAAAATGTATCGAGAACAGAATGACAATGTGAATTATAGTATTGAAGTGTTAATTATTTAGGCTGTTTAACGCGCTTTCCATTTAAGTAATTTCCTCAAAGTTATGTGTCTTCAATTTTAAAGTGCACTTTCGTTGGTCGTAATTTTAAAATCACATCACTATTGTTTTAGATTCGATTAACTGCCATTTCAAACTCTAACATAAAGTAATGTAATAGGAAACGTTTGCCCTTTTTTTCTATTTCTAAGAAAAATCAGTTCATTACAGCTTTTTATTTTTAAAATAAAGCCTATATTTAGATTAACCCCTATGAATTAAAGTATTTCCGTTGTAAACGTTTAGAAATTCGAATAGATCATATTTCATTGGAGTTATTTAAAAATAATAAACTAAATACATAACAAGAATATGTCAATACTAACAGATATTATAGAGTAGGTTGAAAACGAACCTGAATTTTGACAAATTGCAATTGATAGGTTAATTAGAAATAATAATCTTACTTTCACAGACATTACTGAACTAAAAAGAAATCTGAAAATTAAATATGGCTTATCAAAAGTAACATACATACCTGTTGACTTTGATAACTTGAAAATATTTGTAACAAATACAGATAGTCACGAAAGTATATTTGTTTCGAAAATAAACAATATTGAAAATGTTAGTGTATTATCAAAAACAAGTTCTTTAGGTTTTTGAATTTAAAGACTTGAATACCGTTTATGGAGATAATAGTTCTGGAAAATCAAGTTTTGTTAGTATTTTAAAACATGCTTGTAACACAAGAGGAAGAAAATCGTAAATCAATGTAAATCTTTTTAATAATAGTAGTTCCACTAAAGAAAAAAGCAGAAGTTGAATACACAATAGATAAATTGAAATTTGAAAAAGTATTACTTGAAAATTCACAAATAAATAATTCAAAATAAAAAAATATAGATGTTTTTGATACGTTTAGTGTAAACTATTATATTGAAGAAGAAGACGAAATTGCTTTTATACCAAGGGGATTATTTATAATAGAAAAACTTGCAAGTTGAAAATATAATAGAAGGATTGGTTGTCGTTCTGCAAAACATTTTTAGATGAATTGAATTCAACTGTACTTTTGATCATTTGAGAAATGATGGACAGTGGAGTACAACTAAATTAGACAGGATAACAGAATTAAGTAAACTCATTCCTAAACTAAAGCATCCGATCTTAAAATCATTTTAAAAAATAATCTAAAAACAATATCGAATTGATTTTCTAATAAGATTTAGTACTTAACATTACGCAAATATTATCCAACCTTTTTTGAAAATGCTACGTTAATATAAAAAAGAAGTCCTATGAAAAAAAAAATCAATTTTACGTTGGTACTTATAGTGCTAATTCCAGTTGCTTTTTCATGCCGTAAAGACGACTTAACCAATGAAGCAGATTCTACTGTTGGTGGGTTTATTGTAAGTCTTAATAGTAAATTATTATATTCTAGTTATTATGATGGAAGTGTGGATGGTAATTTATCATATTCTTTAGACTTGGATAATGATAATGTGTCTGACATTACAATTGTACAATATAATTCTGTGGGTGGATATTCAGGTGAATTATCTTATACAAAGCTTGTTTTAGGCAATGATTATGAAGTATTAACTAAAACTGATTCCATTCCTGCTTGGTATAAAGAAGCGCCTTCATATCAAGATACTGTGTATTATTGGGCTAAAAAAAGTATGCCTCTTGGCGTAGATAGTGGTGTAGAAATCAATTCTATGGATAATAGTTTTACCAATAGCGATAGTTATATTTCATATTCAGATGAACCAGGTAGTGAATCTGTTATTAGGAGTGATGAAATTTTCGACCAATTAATTAGTGAAGAAATCGTTACTTTTGTGTTAAAAAAAACGGTAAACAACTTAGTGTCCTTAGGTTGGCTTAGACTAAAAGTGTTGGATTATACCAAAATAAAATTGGTTAGCTATCATAAAATGATAAATTCAAACTCGATTATAATTAATTAAAAGTGTTTGTCAATAGTTATGTTGGTGTAATCTGTTTTTTTGAATCAATTATAATTATTATTTTCATAAAATAAAATACAAATCTAACCGTTGAGTTTATTACCCACTATGAATCGAATTTTACTTGTCATATTTACTATACTTCACTTATCGTTGATGTCTCAAAATGTCAAGATAAATGAATTTATGAGTTCAAATCATTCCGTTTGTCAGGATGAGGATGGGGATTACACAGATTGGATTGAATTGTATAATGCATCTAATGCACCAGTTAATTTGCAAGGGTTTAGTTTGAGTGATGAAGAAGATGAAAATCAAAAATGGACATTTCCTTCCGTTGTACTTAATGTAAATAGTTTTCTAATTGTATTTTGCTCGGGTAAAAACCGTATTAATTCCACTGAATTTCATGCTAATTTCCAAATTAATTCAATAGGTGAACATTTATTATTGTCTAATTCAGTCGGAGCTGTCATTGATCACCTTAACCCCATATCACTGGATGAGAATATGTCGTATGGTAGAGATGGGAATGGGATAGGAAGTAAAGGTTTCTTATCTTCACCAACACCAAATGCATCAAATGTTGGAGCTTATTTACTCAGTGAAATTACGTTTTCTAACCCTGCAGGGTTCTATGGAAATGACTTTTACTTAACTGTAAATTGTACAGATTCTGTTTACTATACTATGAATGGATCAACTCCGACTCAAAATTCGCAGTTGTATACTAATCCTATATTAGTTTCAGCTAATTCTGAGAATAATATATCTTTAATCCCTACTACGCATTTAACTTTTAATACAGAAATGTGGCCAAATAATGAGTTTGGTTTTCAAGTACCTAGTAGTTCAATAAACAAAGCTGCTGTATTAAAATTTCAAGCGTATCGTAATGGTTTGCCTACTGGTAAACCTTATAGTAACACTTATTTTACAAATGAAACGGAGTATAAGTTCCCAGTTCTATCTTTAATAACTGATAGTTTAAATTTATTTGACAAGGATACAGGGATATATATTCCAGGGATTCATTTAGATACGGTCAGTCCATCTTGGTCAGGTAATTATTATGAAGTTGGGAAACCTTGGGAAAGAAAAGGAACTATCGAGTATTTCAATTCAAAGGGTGAACCCAAATTTTCCGAAACTATTGGGTTTAGAATTACTGGGCAAGGTTCACGTGGTGCACCTCAAAAGTCATTAAGATTATTTTTTAGAGATGAATATGGTAAATCTAAAATAGAATACCCCTTTTTTGAATCAAGAGACTATACAGAATATAAGCGACTTGTTTTAAGGTCAACTTTTACCTATTGGTGGGGTAGGAACACCTTATTTCAAGACAGTTTTATTCAAAAAATTATAGCTAATAGTGATATGTCGCTAGATATTAAATTGTCAAGACCTTCCATTCTTTTCATCAATGGTGAATATTGGGGGATTCATAATATTAGGGAGAACCAAGACAAACATTATTTTAGTTCTATTTATGGAATTAATAAAGATAGCATAGACATTATAGGCGGTAACCTAAATAATGAAGGTGGTTTTGCCACTGATTTTATTGAATTGATAGATTTTGTAGAACACAATGATTTATCAATTACATCCAATTATGAACAGTTGAAAAATGAAATTGATATTGAAAACTATCAAGATTACTTTTGTGTAGAAACGTACTTTGGTAATATGGATTGGCCAGGAAATAATTTTAAAATTTGGAGGGAAAGAAAAGGAAATGCTAAATGGAAATTTATGGTATATGATTTAGATGCTGCTTTTGGAGAGGTTGACAAAGACCCTTTTGAACACATTGATTCTACAACTAATATTCAAGCTACTTTATTTATTAATTTAATGAAGAATGAAGAATTCAAAAAATCCTTTGTAAAACGCTATTTAACTCATTTAAAAACCACTTTTAAACCAGATAAAAGTATAGAGTTATTAGACCAAATGGAGTCCTATTATTCTAATGAGGTTTCAGAACACATGGATAGATGGAATAATCCTTCTGATTATACTACCTGGCAAACTGACTGCGAATATCTAAGAAAATACATTACAAATAGACCATGCTATATGAAGGATTATTTAAATAAACGATTTGATTCTGATGATTTAAATGAATTTGATTGTAATTATTTTAATTTTGAAGGATTAGATAATGAATTTGAAATAGCACCTAATCCAACGAATGGTTATGCATCAATTATAATTAAAAATGAATCATTTATTCCAGGTAGTCTTACTGTATATAACGCGTTTGGGCAAATTATGTATACTAAAAATGTAGTTGATAGAGTTTTGGGAATAGATTTAAGTTTTCTTGTAGATGGTGTATATATTGCAGTTTTAACTTCAGGGAATATGAGTGCTTCAAAAAAGATTGTTGTTTTGAAATAGCTATCCTATATGAGATTGGTAAGGAGGTTATAAAGTATATCTATGGTTTAATGGATATGGATTCATTTAGAATTATTAATTTTATAGTGTAATAGGTGTCGATCAACCTTATAAATTATGGGGGATATTTCAAACAGAGTTTAATTAGCCGACTAAACAGTTTAGTAGATCAACATTTAGAAAACGCTAATCTAATTATGATAGTGAAAACTGGTCAGAATGGTATCAAATTGTACAAGAGTTAAGTGGGGCTGAAAAAATGGTATATGTTATTGTTGAAATGAATAGAACTAGAACCAATGGTAGGTTTGCTAAACATTAAGAAACAAATTATGGTATATTTGTACTTGAAGTGATTCAAGTGTTAAATGAAATTAATGAGATGGGTACAGCTGATGTCGTATCCAACTGATTTCCAATCGTAACCCCAAAAGGACGTTGGATGATAAATTTAAAGCTAACGGAGTAATAACATATACAATTCTATTCAAACTATATTAGATATGATCAATTACATGACAAAGAAAACTTAGAAGATTTAATTGGTAATTACTTACAGAAAATAGTGAAAGACTTTGGTTAAAATTTAATTAAACTACTCTATGAAAACGATTTTTACTTTTTACGTACTTCTTTGGTCATATTCAATGACTTTTTCTCAAAATACATTCATAGTAAACGACAGTATTCATGGTGGCTATAGTATTTCGTTTATGGATACGTTGGTTAGTACGGGAGGGCAAGAAAGTAATACATATCAAATAGATTTAGATAATAATGGAAGTATTGACTTGAAGTTTAATATTAGTAATTACACAGGTAGCAATACAACAACGAGATCTACATCTATTTATTCATATGATAATTTTTCAATTGTATTAGATTCAAGTTATCAAGAAAATGGTACATTTACAAATGACAGTTGTGTACTTTATGCAGAGGATTATTTAACAACAGTTCCCAAGTTATTCAATGATAATGATAGTGTTTTCGTGAATGAATATGCTGATAGTACGGCTAGCAATAGCTATTATTTGAAATCAATATATAATTCTTTTTGTAATGTAACAGATGCTACTATTGCACCGTTTAATGGATTTGGAAATCTTGTTTTGTATAAGTTAAGAGATAGTGTAACTTATATATATACAATTGAATTACGTATCAGAGGTGAAGAATTAGTTTTAAAATCTGCTAGAACAAATGATCCGTTTGTAATAATTGCGTTTGATCCAATTCCAAATTATCAACAAAGGGTTTATCCAAATCCTTTTATCCAAGAAATTTTAATCGATGGAAATTTTAAGTTACTTGAAGTATTTTCATTAACTGGTGAATTGGTTGCTTCTAAGTTGGTAACAGGTACAAGTCATGTGTTGAATCTTAAGGAAATTTCAAGTGGGGTGTATTACTTAAAAATGAGTAACGGTGATTTATCAGTCGTTAAAAAAATTGTTAAGGAATAACCTTTATACTGAACTGTTTTTTACTCTAGAATATTTTGGATTAAATCTTAACTATTTTCTTTAAAATTAAATTGGTATATTTAACTTTTTAAGTAGAGTAGTTAATTGTTTCTAGTCTGAATAGAGTTTTAATTTTGAGAACTACATAATTCTACTAATAAATAGTGGATAAACCATGGAGATGATTTCTCGAAATTAGTAGTGAACGGATAGGTTTTGATAAAACGGTGAATAGAATAGTAAAATAAAAACAGATGACCGATTATAAAGTGTTTGAAACGGAAAGGTTAATACTTAAACCAACTTCTGAAGAGGATGTGGATTTTTATTTAGAGTTATGGAACTGTTCGTCATGGATTAAGTATATTGGAGATAGAAATATAAAAACGATTGAAAAGGTAAAAGAGTTTATACTGACAAAAATAAATCCACAACACGAAAGGTTAGGATATTCAAATTTTACGGTCATAAGAAAATTGGATCATAAGAAAATAGGGAGTTGTGGATTGTATGACAGAGAAGGGTTGGATGGAGTAGATATTGGTTTTGCATTTTTGCCTAAATTTGAAAAAAAAGGCTATGCATTTGAGGCCTCCAATAAAGTAATGAGTATTGCTAAAGATGAATTTGGAATAGATGAACTTATGGCCATAACTACGAAAGATAATTTTTCATCTCAAAATCTTTTAGAGCGATTGGGGTTAATATCAGAAGGAACGATAAGACTGCCAAATGAAAATAAAGATGTGCTATTGTATAAGGTTAGGTTAAATAAAAGCAAAAATAGATAAATATACTTTAGATTTAAAATAATAGATCAAAGTAACCAACAACAGAGAGCCTTTAAAATAGAATTTTAATTAACAGCTACAATGTTCAGTCAAATACCAATTGAATAAATTATTAAATAATGTCACTACTTCTAGAATATAGAGAAAAACTAAATTTGACTCAAGAGGAGTTAGCCACAAGGTCAGGTCTATCTGTAAGAACTATTCAAAGAATTGAATCTGGAATAATTCCAAAAGGTTATACTTTAGAGGCTTTATCTAAGGCTTTAGATATTAATAAAGATGATTTGTTAGTCGTAGAAAAAGAATCAATAGAATTTAATACCCAACTTATTAAGTACATTAATTTATCTTCCATATTATTATTAATAATTCCTTTGGGGAGTATTATTATGCCACTCATTATTATGCATTGGAAAAAGGAAGTAAATGTGATTACAAAAAAAATTGTTTCTATACAAATAATATGGACGATTGCATTTCCTATTGTTATGGTATTGGTTAATATTGTAGGAGACTGGTTTTCTGTTAATAATGAAATAGTACCGTTAGGTGTTTTCGCATTAATAGTAACAAATCTGTATATTATTCTTAGAAATACAATAGAAATAGATAAAAACAAGACACTCCGTTTTCAATTAAATTTCAATATTATGTGAACATGACATTGGATTGTCAGGTATTTGTCAGGTAGATTTAGGGGATTTGTTTATGTGAAATATTGAATTTTGTAATAAACAAAATAACTAACAATGAAAAAATATTTGGTATTACTTTACTTATCATTTCTGTCTACGATTTTAATGGCACAAGTGGAAAAAACAACTGAAATCTATAAGGATATACTAGAGAGAGATAGTCTTCTTTTTAATGTCGGATTTAACACCTGTGATATAATTCAATTTGAAAATATAGTAAGTAATGATTTTGAATTCTATCATGATAAAGGAGGTGCTGTAAAATCAAAATCAGACTTTCTTGATGATATCAAAAGTGGTATTTTTGATCTTGACTATAAGGCGATAAGAAAACTGGATAGGTCAAAAATAGAGATTTACCCTTTGTATACGAATGGGGTACTTTATGGCGCTATTCAAAATGGTATTCACCGATTTTATGCTCTGGAAGTTGGTAGTGAATTATATTTAACAAGTGTAGCTAAGTTTTGCCACCTTTGGTTATTAGAGAATGATGAATGGAAATTAAGTAATAGTTTAAGTTATGACCATAAAGCTTTTGAGAAACCAGTATTATTTAAAGATCAGATCGTAACAGAGAAATGGTTAAAAAAAATGCATATCCCTGCATTAGGAATTGGATTCATTGATGAAGGAGAGATCAAACAAATTAGTGTATTTGGAGAGTTAGAAAAAGGAATAAAAGCCCCAAGGAATACAATGTGGAATGTGGCTTCTTTAACAAAGCCAATTACTGCTTTAGTCGCCTTAAAATTAATTGATTCTGGAAAATTAAATTTAGACGAGCTTATTTATAGCTATTATGTCGATCCTGATATTAGTGATGATCCCAGAACAAAACAACTAACTGTAAGACTTATTTTAAGTCATCAGACTGGTTTACCAAATAACAGGGACAATAATGAAAACGGGAGATTGAGTTTTGAGTTTGAGCCAGGAACAAAATATCAGTATTCTGGTGAAGCATTTGATTATTTACGAAAAGTGATTGAAATTAAATGTAATACATCTATTCAGGAATTGGCTGATGAATTAATCTTTAAGCCACTGAAAATGGAAAATACAAATTTTATTTGGAGTGATGACTATGAATCAAAGTTTGCAAAATGGCATACTGAGAAAGGAGAGTTATACCCCACTTTAAAACGCGAAATAGCTTGTGGAGCTGATGATTTATTAACAACTATTGAAGATTATACACTATTTATAAATTATGTAATGAATGGAGCTGGATTATCTGATACATTATATAAAGAAATGATTTCTGAACATGTAAGATTGAGTGATTATAAATCCTGGGGGTTAAGTTGGTGGATTGATAAAAACATTAATTCAGACGGTGATTTTGCAATTGTTCATGGTGGGGATGATATAGGTGTACATACGATTGCTTTTATATTGCCCAAAACAAAACAAGGTCTTGTGATTTTTACTAATAGTGATAATGGAACTGAAGCTTATATAGAGGTGTTGTTATCCTATTTAGGTCAGAATGGACAAGGAATAATAGATGTAGAAATGAAATAAATGAGCTATAAATACTACTTGTATTTAATTCCTACTGAATTAAGGTTAAAGGAAGGACCTTGAAGTTTATTTGTTAATTTTGTACACGTTTTACGTACTAAATTAAATATACAAATAACTAACCATGGAAAATCTTTCAAATAGAGCTTTAATTAGTAGATTATATAGTTCAGCCGAACAACAATTAGAGGATGCTAAATATGATGCTGAAAATTGGTCACAATGGTATGGTGTAGTTCAAAAATTAACTGGACCTGAAAAAATGGTGTTTGTGATTGTAAAACTAAACCAAGCTGTAACAAATGGTGGTTTTTCAGAATTCTATGAAACAACTTATGGTATATTTTCACCAGAAATTATTCATGTACTTACTGAAATTAAAGCTCTTGCTACTGCTGAAATTGTATCTAACTCTTTACCAATTGTAAATCCAAAAGGACTATTAGATGATGACTACAAAGCATTAGTGTTTAATCTTAAATTGTCAGAGGAACAGCGTGCGCAATTGTATACGCATGATATTCGCTATGATCAATTACACGATAAAGAAAATTTAGAAGATTTATTAGGTGATTATTTACAAGAGGTTTCTAAAGACTTCTTCTAAAATAGGAATCATTTATGATGTTTTAGTATTCGCCTTAATTATTACTTGATATTACTAAAATGTGGTAAAAGTGAGTATGTTATTCATTTACTATTTTGTCCAAAATTTGTATATTTAGTTTTTAAGATAAACTAATCAATATAACTATGAAATTAATTAAACAATTTACATTTTTAATCACAATAGCTCTTTTTTCAAGCTGTACTCAAAACAATGAAGAAATAGTATTAGAATTAAAGTATAATATTGGAGATGAGCAAATAATAGTATCCTCAACAGAAACAAGTAACAACTCATCAATGAGTTTTAAAAGTGGTATGGAAATCAATTTTATAGTTTCTGACTATACGGAAAATGAGTATACATTTACTTCAGATGTTTTAAGAGTGAAGTCTGAAATCATAATGGGTGATGATATTGAAAAGTATGATTCTGATAAAGACGAAACACAAATGACTAGTGATGAAAAAAGTATGCATTTAGAATTTAAAGACGTCCTAGATTCAAAATTTAATATTTCTATTGATAATCTTGGTAATATCACAAAACCATTCAGATACATGGATGGAGAAATTGTAGAAAATACAATTATTGATATGAGTAACGTTCAATTAATATTTCCAGAATATAAAGTCAAAGTAGGTACTGAATGGAAAGGGGAGAGAATTAACTCTTTAACAGGTCAAAATATAAGTTCAACTTATAAAATTAAAAGTATTACAGCCAAAGAAATTGAAATTTCAGTTAACTCAATAGTTGCAGAAATGTCTGGAGTTTTAAGTGAAAATAGGGTAAGCGGAACTTACGTTTTAGATAAAACTAGTTGTACATTAATTAAAGGAACTCTTGAAATGAACTTACAAATGGGAGGGAGTTTAACAACTACTTATTATTTGAAGTAATGATGTGATTAAGGAGTATTGTATTGAATAGCTTTCGTTACGAATTGAAATAAGGACAGTTCGATTAGTGTTTAAATACTATTATATTGTAAAAAACAAATGTATGATGAAAATTCTAGGTGTAGTTATATTACTTGTCAATGGAATGTATTTGTTTGGGCAAACAAAATTGTCAATATCAGGAGAGTATACTTTGGTTCAAGAAATAGGAATACAATCAGAAGTTCTACCTACTGGTAATGGACAAAGTCAACTAGCGAAAATTAGTGTAGATACTACAATAACTCAAACTTTGATTTTTGACACATTGCATGTAGTTCACTTACTTATCGATACAATTTTTGGGTTCTACAGTGATATCCCTGTTACAAACATGAAGGGAGAATGGTATGTGAAAAACGATTCAATTCTTGTAAGGTTTGATAGTATTGCAATTATTTATGGATATTTTTTAGAAGTAAAGAGTAATACCTATTATAAGAAGATTAATAGTAGTATCATACTATGTTTTAAAGCGCTTGTTTATAATGGGTATCCTTCTTACGTTGATGAAGTATATGCCGTGATCTTATCCAATGAGGAGCGTGATTGGATGAAGTTTCGCAAGAAATAAATTACATTGAATGTAAAATCTACACTTAATAAAGGGTAATAGTTAATTAAATGCTTCATTATATTTAGTTGACATAATGTTCCTTAAATTAATGTAATACTAATCGCTCACAATTATTATAATCAATAAAAAAATAGAATACTATGATAGAAATTTTACTCAGTGTACTAATCATCCTTGTTATCATTAATATAGTTGTAGCATTAAAACAAAATAGTAGAGAAGCTATAGGGCCAAAATTAAGCGCTATTAAGACGTCCATTTTGAGTTTTGATACTACACTTGAGCGTAATGAAAAAGCGATCAAAGACGAGTTCCAGAGAAATAGAGCCGAAACTAATGAATTTTCAAAACATAACAGAGAAGAATTATCGAACTCAATCAAGCTGTTTGAGGATAACTTAACAGCCAATATTCAAAACTTAAATGCGTTATTAAGACAGAAGTTTGGAGATTTTAGCACCCAACAAATTAACTTGAATACAATAGCCACTGAGAATGTTAAAAACGTAGAAAAAACAATAGAGAAAAACCTAAAATCTATTAGGGAAGATAATACCATTCAGTTGAGTGAAATGAGAAAAACAGTGGACGAAAAATTACAAACCACTTTAGAAAAACGATTAGCTGAGTCATTCAAGCAAGTTAGTGACAGGTTGGAGCAGGTTCATAAAGGATTGGGAGAAATGCAAACCATTGCAACTGGCGTAGGAGATTTAAAACGTGTATTAACCAATGTTAAAACTAGAGGTGTATTAGGAGAGTATCAACTAGAAAATATATTAGAGCAACTATTAACGCCTGATCAATACGCCAAAAACGTAGCCACTAAAAAGGGAAGTCAAGCTAATGTTGAATTTGCTTTAAAGTTACCTGGAAAAGAGGCAGATAAAGAAGTATGGTTACCAATTGATTCTAAATTCCCTATTGAAGATTACGACAGACTGTTGACTGCATTTGACTTAGGAGATAAGGCGGGTATAGAAGTGGCTCAAAACATATTGATTAAAAAAATTGAAAGTTTTGCAAAAGACATTAGTGATAAATACATAGATCCACCGCATACCACTGATTTTGGGATTATGTTTTTACCTATTGAAAGTCTATATGGAGAAGTGTTAAGACATCCCGGTTTGTTTGAAACCCTACAACGCAAATATAAAATAACAATTACAGGACCTACCACTTTATCAGCTCTTTTAAACAGTTTACAAATGGGGTTTAGAACCCTTGCTGTTCAAAAAAGAAGTAGTGAAGTATGGGATATTCTAAAGGCCGTTAAGTATGAGTTTAAATCATTCTCAGGTGTATTAACCAAAGTACATAAGCAATTGACTACTGTAACTGGTACACTCGATAAGTTACGTACTACCAGAACAAACGTGATGGAACGTAAATTAAAAGACATAGATATTATTTATGAGACTGTTTTAAAGCTTACTGATGTTTTGATTAAAGGGTTGATAGCTAAAGATTATAGTGTAGTTACTTCAATTAGAAATAGAAGTGAACGAACAGCAATTGTTCATTTTAATACAGGTTCGTTTGATAAGACTAAATTACTATATGAAAAGCTTAAACGGCATAATGTAGTGGTTACTTTACAATCAGAAAATATTAGAGTAAGTCCAAATTTTTTTACGGTTGAAAAAGAGATTCAATTATTCCTTGAGTTAATATAATATCATTATTCTTAAAATGTATGTTTCACTTTGATAAAAATTTTGGAATCTTTGTAGGGAAGTTAAATGCTAATGCCTCACATAAACATTTTGCATTGCAAATTAGTGTTTCTGTAAATTCAAATATGCGCCTTACGATAAAAGATAACAAAGAAATTTGTAGTAATTCATTTATTTTAAATTCAAATATTGAACATAAATTGATTAGTGAATCTACCCAACTTTCCATACTTATTAACCCTTTAAGTACCATAGGTCATTATTTGTATTTAAAATATTCAAATGACGGTATGATAAAATTTAAGGGTGAATTGCCAGAACAGTTAGTTGAATTTATTAAGTCGTATGAGTGTCATGAAATTACATTTGAAAAATTATGTGATTTGGTGTCTCAGGTTTTGGTGTCCTATTCATCCAAATGTGAGTCAGAACTTTACTTAGGAGATGATAGAGTAGTTAAAGCTATTAACTATATGGCCGTTAATTATGAAAAAGTACTAAGCGCAGAAGAAGTTGCTGAACACTGTTTTTTATCTCCATCTCGATTTCTTCATCTATTCAAAGAAAAAACGAATATTAACTTTAGAAGATATCAACTGTGGAATAAGACAGTTAAATCACTTCCATTTTTAAGGATTAACACTATTATTGACACGGCTCATCACTTTGGTTTTACGGACAGTGCTCATTACTCTCATACTATCAAAGGAATGTTTGGTGTTACACCAAAATTTTTAGTTCAAAAAAAATAGCCAGTTTATACAATTTTAATATTTAAATATTTCACAAATTTGTGGTCGTATAAAACTATTGAATTGTTCTTGTTATAATCAATAAGTACATCTTAATAATTAACTTAAAAGTATGACTAATTACCTAAAAGAAACAGAGTTATTGAATTTTTCACATCCCTTAATTCAAGCTCTAGTAAAGAATGAGGATTGGATGAAATTGGATTTAGTAAATAGAGTTAAAGCCATTTATAATTATGTTAAGAATGACATTAAGTTTGGGTACAATTCGTTTGACAATATAAAGGCAACAAAAGTTCTAGAGGATGGATACGGACAATGTAATACAAAGTCTACGTTATTAATGGCACTATTACGAGCAACGGGTGTACCAAACAGAATTCATGGTTTCACTATAGATAAAGTGTTACAAAAAGGGGCAATCAATGGAGTATGGTATAGTTTATCACCTAAAAACATTTTGCATAGTTGGGTCGAAGTTTATGTAAATGACAAGTGGTATTTTCTGGAAGGTGTGATTCTTGATAAAGAGTACTATTCCAAATTACAAGAGAAATTTAAGGGGTGTAAAGCTACTTTTTGTGGATATGGTGTGTTTACAAGCGATTTTGAATCACCTCCGGTAGAATGGAATTTGAATAATACATTCATCCAGGATAAGGGGATAAATCAAGATTTTGGATTATTTGATTCACCTGATGAGTTTTACGTAAAACATAAACAAAAACTAGGATGGTTTAAGCGGTTTGCATTTAAAAGTTTCATAAGACAAAGAATGAATTACAATGTAAAGTCTATTAGATTAGGTGAGTGACTTTAGTTTAAAATGAGGCAAATACAATGAAATAGTATAAAAAAAATAGATTTAAAACTCACAACTTATAATATTAGAATTTGACTATAAGGTTTCAAATTTTTCCGCATTAAGTGCAAATAGTACATACTAAAAATAGTAAATTATATAATAATAATGAAAGTATTTAAAGATCAAATTTTACTCGTAAAAGATAAAACAGATAAACTAATCAGCGATTTTTCAACTGAAAATTGGTTAGAAATACCTGCCGTGTTAAATTCAAACCTAAACTGGCAAATAGGGCATATTATTCTAGCTAATTATTTGCATGGTATAGCGTCTATTTCGGGGATGAATAAAAAGTTTAGTCAAGCCGTTAATGTACCAGATTACATTAAATTTTATGGACCAAAGTCACAACCATCTGATTTTCTAAGTGAAAAACCGTCAACGGCTGAATTGATGGTCGTTTATGAATTAACGTTTTCAATTATTTTCAAAACTATAGAAAACATAGCATTGACAGACTTAGAGAATGATACCGCAATTCCAAACCCATCGGTGAAAACTAGATATGAAGCGTTATTATGGATGTCTCAGCATCAAAGCTGGCATAATGGACAAATCGCTATTTTGAAAAGAGTTTTAGTTTACTGATTAATATGTTTTTAAGTTATTTTTGGATTGAATTATAATTTATTGTAAATTTGCAAAAAAATTATAAAGAATGTTTAAATCAATAGTTGTTTTTTTGTGTGTTACTTTTTCTGTAAACTCTTATTGTCAAGTCGTTAATGGCTATGCAAAAGTAAATTCGATTACTGGATCTACGCTGTTATCAGTTAGTTCTGTTGATGAAGTAGGAGATACCTTTGAAGATGGAGAGTTTGTAATAATCATGCAAGTTCAAGATGATGTAATTGGAGGGAATATCAATGATAATTTATCTTTTGGTAATTTAGGGTCAATTAATTCTGCAGGATTATATGAAGTTGGAATTATAGCATCTCATACTGAGACGTCTGGTTTACCTACTACTATTACTTTAGTAAATACTTTAAATGAAACATATAATATTAATCCCAATTCCTCTGTTCAATTGATAACTTTTCCTACGCTTGGAAGTCCGGACTATACTACGACTACAAATATGTTGGCTAAAGGTTGGAATGGAAATGTTGGGGGAGTAATTGCATTTAATGTGAATGGTACGTTAACCATAGCCCATAGTATAACAGCAAGTGGTGCCGGCTTTAATGGAGCTGTTGCTAATGGGGGAAGTTCTACTGGCTGTGTGCCAAATTCAAATTATCGTGTTCCCTTTGGTGTCAATTCTGCTAATAAAGGTGAGGGGATTTACAAAATATCAAATGCTAATTATGCAGCAGGAAGAGCGAGAGTTTTGAACGGCGGAGGTGGCGGAAATAGCCATAACGCTGGAGGTGGTGGAGGAGGAAATTTTTCTGTTGGTGGAATTGGTGGACTAGGTTGGAACTGTAATCCAACTGCAGGTGGAATGGGAGGACTTGATTTAAGTGCCCATATTTCATCTAATCGTATTTTCTTTGGTGGAGGTGGAGGCGCCGGTGAAGGAAATAATGGCTTTGGACGTCAGGGTGAAAATGGTGGAGGTATAATTTTTATTAAGGCTATTGAATTAAAAACAACTATTTGTGGTTCTGGAGTTATGATTAGTGCAGATGGGAATTCTTCAACTTTAACAAGTAATAATGATGGAAATGGCGGAGGTGGAGCTGGTGGTTCTATAGTTTTTGAAGTTGATTCTTGGAACTTAGCTGCGGCTTGTCCTTTAACAGTTACTAATAATGGTGGAGATGGTGGAGATGTTGGTCATAGTGGTCAACATGGTGGTGGAGCTGGTGGAGGTTTAGGTGCAATTCTTTTTTCTTCAACAGTGCCTACTTCAAATATACTGATTGAAAATAGTCCTGGGGCAGGTGGTGCAAATTGTTTTACATGTACCAGTGCACCTAATGGTGGTGGTACAAATGGTAGTGGTATATTAACCTTAGGGCCAACACCATTACCTATTGAGTTAATTGATTTTAAAGCAATTTTGAATAGTAATTTACAAGTAGATATAAAATGGACAACTTTTACTGAAATTAATAATGACTTTTATTCAATTGAACGTTCTATAGATGCTAAATCGTGGGACGTATTAATCGAAAAAGAAGGTGCAGGAAACACAACTACTATTTTAGATTACCATACTCTAGATGTCCGTCCTTTATTTGGAGTGTCATATTATCGTTTAAAGCAAACAGATTTTGATGGTAGTTATACATATTCTGAAATTAGGTCAGTTAATTTGGATAGATTAAAAAGTAAGTCTAGTACCGTTTATCCAAATCCTGCAACTAATTTATTGATGATAGAAGGGGAAGGCTTGTCAAAAAAATCAATTACGATATTTAACAGTTTAGGTCAGAGTATGAACAATAACTTTAATTTTAATGAAGTGAGTTATTCACATTCAGTATTAAACATAGAAGGCTTACCAAGTGGTATTTATTATTTATCAATAAGTTCAGAAGTTATTAGATTTTGTAAATTGTAGTATAGCTTAATAGTATTCAAATTTTATTTGTCTAGTTAATTTTCTATGGTTAACTCAAAAATTAAATCTATGGAGCGTCAGTTATGAAAGGGACAGCTTATTTATTGCAAGCTACATTGATCTCAATTTGGTGGATTAGCTTATTAATTAGTCAACCGTTCTATGATGCCTTTCAGTTTCCTAACATTGGTAATACAGCTTTTAATTCTTTCTTGATTCCAGATGTAGTCATCATTGCCTTTTTCTCTGTTTTAAGAGCTTACACTAAAAATAGTAAGTTAGATTATGTTATTCTTGGAGGGTTTGGTTATGGGGCTTTATATTGTCTTAACGCAATGATTTTGACTAGAGGAGGAACATTATCCACTACAATTATGCTTCTGGGCTTATTTTATAATCTATTTCTAATTTTCGAAAAACGAATGTTTAAAAGTTCAACAACGACTAATTTTACTTTAAACTTATTAAAAACGGTGGTGCAAATTAGTTGTATTTGGACTATAACTTTGTGTATTATGCCACTGTTAATCTTGAAATCGTTTAGTAGTACTAGAATTGAATTAGGCTATTATTATATTGTAGGTATTGTGCTAATTATTATATTTAGTTTATTTGGATTAATCAGTGCATATGTTATGGTGAAAATTGGTCAGGGTACACCTTTGCCAATGGATCAAACTCAAAAACTAGTAACTAAAGGAGCGTATAAGTATGTCAGAAACCCAATGGCAGTTGCTGGGATAGGCCAAGGAATTGGAGTCAGTGTCCTGTTTTCTTCCTTTCATATATTTGTCTATGCCCTGCTTGGTGCAGTAGTTTGGCATGTCGTAGTTCGTCCACTTGAAGAGAAAGATATGGTATACAGATTCGGAAAGGACTATGAAGCGTATAGGAGTAAGGTCAAGTGTTGGATTCCGGTATTTAAATAATTCTTTGTAAGCTCTTGTGGTTGTAATAAAACTATATTGCATTAAAGATATCTAAGAATATTACCATCGATATAAATTATCTCTACTAATGTACCTTTGCAATAGTCATTAAATTAGAAGATTTCCAATGTTTTGATGTAATGAACTTATGTATGTCGTTAATACTTTAGGAATTGCTTTATAATGGAAAATGGTTTCTGTAGTTGAAAATTATAAGGAGGGCACCTTTTCTATATTTAGAGTTTGTTTAATAAACGTTTCCTAACATGATCTATAGCTTTCATGATTAGTTATTTAGCCATAATTATGATGTCGGTTACAAAATTAGAATGATATGATACGATATGGCGTTGTTTCCATAACTGCTTGTCCGATTTATACTTCACTAAAAAGTGAGGAATAATATAAAAAACAAAGTAAATTGTTCAAATTATTTTTTTATGTATAGTCTTACCTTTTTAAATACAGCTTTGTTAGCATTTTTTTGTCAGATTTTCCATTTTGGTTTAAAGGGATAGAATCTATAATTTTAATGTCTGCTGGTAACATATAAGGAGGTAATATTTTTGCCAAATCAAATATGATGATTGCTTTATCAGAATTGATGTTTGGTTTTAATTGAACTAAACTTACAATCTTTTTAACGACACCATTTCTTTTAAGTGCAATGGTTTCAGCTTGGCTGATATAATCTAAGTCGATTAGTGCAGATGTGATTTCATTTAATTCAATACGAAAGCCATGTAGTTTTACCAAATCATCATTACGGCCATTAAAGAACAATAGTCCATCTTCAAAATAACCATTGTCACCAGTTTTAAAGGCACGTTGATTAGATATTGTTACAAATTTCTCTTTATTTAAGGTATCGTTTTTAACATAGCCTTTGGATACATTTGGGCCTATGATTATGATTTCATTGTCTTCAATTAATAATTTACTTTCCATCTTTGCAACTCCAACAGGTAATGGATTATATGTTTCAATAATTTCAGGAGTAATCTCTACAATGGTTGTTGCTACTGTAGCTTCAGTTGGGCCGTAAGTATTAATAATTTTAGTTCGACTGAAATTATTTACTAAGGTTTTAGCAAGGGGATGTGGCAATATTTCTCCACAGAATAAAAAGGTATGTATAGAGTTTAATAAAGCCGTATCTTCAATTCTAGAATAGGTAATCGCAAATGATGGTGTAGATACCCAAATATTACCTTTATAGGTATTGATTCTATCCATTAAAATATTTGGGTCAGAGCATTGTACTTTACTGTTTAAGAGTATGGTTCCACCAATGTATCCAAATGTCATAACTTCAAATACAGATAAATCAAAACTCAAAAGAGCAGTATTAATAAATGTGTCATTAGCTGTAAAACCAAAATCAGAACTGCTCATCCATCTTCCAAATGATTGAACCGCTTCAGTACTGATTTGAACACCTTTAGGCTCTCCAGTACTTCCTGAAGTGAATATAATATAAACCAAAGGGTCAATTTTGATTTCATTTAACTTATATACAGTAACGATATCTTTAAATTTAAAATTGTTTTCAGTAATGACCAACTCACTGATATTGTCTATTTCTAAACTGTTAATAGTCGTGTTTATAATTAATTGACAGTCTGCAGTAGCTATAATTTTAAGGATACGGTCAGTAGGATAAATTAGATCAACTGGAATATAAGCAATATTTAATTTCATCATAGCATAAGCTGCTACCATCATATTAGCACTTTTATGCCCGTATATAATTACAGGACTAGCTAGATGTTCAAGGTTTTGTGTAATTAATGAATCTACAGTTTCATTAACTTTAGTTCTAAACTCTGCCCATGTTAATTCAAAATCATCACCTATTACGGCTAATTTGTTTGAGTTAGTATCTACTTCAATAAAATCTTTAGAATCAAAACAAAATTTCATAATCTCTTAAAATAATTTACCACTAAATATATAAATTGCAAATGCTACAGAATTTACCATTAAAAATATAGAAATAGCCTTTACTATATTGGGGTTCAAATTTCCGAAAATTACATCTTTTTTATTCTTTTTACATTTATAAAAATAATAATTATGTATCATAGAGTAGATACCGAATAAAAGACCACTTATTATATAATGTAATTTAAATCCATTCCAAAATCCCATTAATGTAAATGTTAAAAATAAGGCTGCATTCTGCCTTTGTATAGAAGTTCCTATTCTCTTTGTCGTAAAATATTTAAATATAGGTTTAAAAAAGTAATCGTTTAACCAATCGCCAAGTGATTTATGCCATTTCTTCCAAAACTCTTTAGGGTTAAGGGCTGTAAAAGGTTTGTCAAAGTTAATTGGGACATCTATTCCCATAAAATTACCAAAACTTATTGCTAATAATGAGTATCCAGCAAAATCAAAGAATAGGTAGAATAGATAAGTATACATATAACTTAAGTGGTATACGATTGAGCCGTCATCTACTAAATAAACTAAAATTAATCTTCTGATAGCTTCAGCGAATATGAATTTAAAGAGTAATCCCAAAATTAGATTATTAATGGCTTTATTTCCCATCTCTAGAGTCATATTTTTATACCCGTTTTCTGTATCGGTTTTAAATCGTTTATATCTATCCAAAGGACCAATAAGTAGAGTAGGTACAAAAGCGGTATAATTGAAAAAGTCAATAAATGAAATTTTTGTATCATCCCTTCTTGTGTCAATGTATAAGCTGATGACTTTAAATACCATATAAGATAATCCTGCTATTCTAATGATTTTTAATAAATCAGAACTTGGGTTGATAGGGATTACATTCGTGGTTTTCATTACAAATATGGGTAACGATAAAAGTAACATGGGAAAAATGATGTTGTCTTTTTTATAATATTTTCTGAGCAATAGTATTATACTATATAAAAAAAGTATTAAACCGATCAAATGAAAAGGTTTAGGAAATAATAATACAAGGTAAGCTATAGAGGCTATGGCAAGGGTAATCCTATAAGGAATAAATTTGCTTAACACATATTTTGTAATAATTACAAAGGCTATACATGCGAACATATATTGAAAGAACAAAGCGGAAGAAAAAGGAAGACTGTTTGGTAACATAGGACTTAAAATTGTTGATAAACAAAATCTATTTTAGATTTAACTGTATTTTCCTTATTAGGGTGTAATAAGTCATCTATGTCTACTACATAAAGAAAAATATAGCCAATTATTAATAGACTATAAATTAGTGTGTTTCTAATATTTATACTTTTTTTCATTTGTAATAAATTGAATCTATAAACTCATTTACCTTCATCCAACCGTAGTCTCCTAAATGCATAACATCTTTAAGGGTTCCTGGTTCATAGTTATTTGTGTCAGTTACATACATATTTAAACAAGGAAGATTATTCTTATCTAAAATTGTGGTTAACGAGTCTATCAATGGTAAGAATATTTCAGTGTTTCTATAATAATATGGGTTAAATGGAATTATCACAAAACTAGCTTTCATGTTTCTACTTTTTAAATACGATACTAATTTTTTAAAATCCCTAAATTCCTTGTTGATTTCAAAATTTACATCATTAAGTATCACAAATTTTTCTTCACCAGAATCATCAATTAGGTAGTTTTTATAGTAGTCATCATTTACATATAGTTTGTTATTGTGAATTTGACTTATAAAATTATCTTGGTAAGTTTTTAATATATTAGTGTAATTACCATCCCATTTTTTAGACTCAGTGTATGTTAATTCAGGAATGTATGTAATGTTTTTCGCTTTTGTATTTGAAAAATTTGGAGTAATTTTTTCTTTGATAAACTCATCAATCAAAGGGCTAATATTATTAGTTTCTTTTAATTTGTAAAGCGTGATAAACTGTTCCATTGTTTTTGATAACCCATTAAAATTGTTTGAGTTAGTATTGATATACTCTCCTATATAGGATTTGTATTCCAAAGGGGTATCATTATTATTTAAAATTTCGTCTAAAAAATTTGGACGTGCAAATTCAATGAAAGCGGATGAATTTGTTCCTCCCCCATGTTGAAACCAACCAGGACTAATTAAAATACATACTTCAGACGAGTCATTAAAAACATGTGCGGCTAATAATTCAATTAATATTGGTAAGGATTGGTGATAAGCATGACCTATTCCTAAACATTGTTTCCCTAAACTATCTGGAAAAAAGTTATAAGGTATTGAATTTAAATCACAAAATTCAGAAGAACCAAAAATGGTTAATTGACTCTTGTTTTTCATTGAAGCCATAAAATTTAATTCACCTTCATCACCATGATTCAAAATGGTTCCGTATCTTCCTTTTAATTTAGTTTGCTCACCTTCAATAATAATGTTTGTATCTTGAATCTTTGTAGAATTTAATTTGTCAAAAAAAAACAAGCCTATTAATACAATTGATATTGCTAGTACTATAGGAATAATATGATTTAAAAAAAAAGACTTCATTATTGCTTTGATTTGACAAAGTTGATTAGTCTTTCAACAGTTTCAAAATTCTCCACAATGATTTCATCAAATCCAATTTTGATACCGTATTCTGTTTCAATTTCAACCGCCAACTCAACTATAGTGATTGAATCTAATACTCTAGACTCCCAAAGACTATCCTCTTTTGTTACAGTTTCAAAAGCAATTTCTTCAATTTTCTCTAGCAAAAATTCTTCCATATGTAGCGTGTTGTTTTTTTGCAAATATATTACAATTTTTTGTAAAAATTAAACTTAATAGATAACTATTTACGCCTTCAAAAAATTGACTACAGAGGTGTAAAATAATTCAGGGTTTTCAGCGTGAACCCAATGTCCAGCATTTGGAACTGATATGATTTTTGAATTTGGAAACTTATGCTTGATTTCTTCAAAATCAGAATCTTCAATATAATTTGATTGTTCTCCTCTAATAAAAAGAGTTGGCACGTCAACTTCACCAAAGTATATTTCCTCAACAATCTGTTCTATTTCATTACTTAGAACAGGGATATTAATACGCCAACCTAATTGACCTTTACTTTCCCAATATAAATTTTTTAATAAAAACTGTTTAATGGATGGGTTTTCTATGTACTGACTTAACTGCCTGTCAGCAGCACCTCTTGACTTTATGATATCCAAATCAATTGATTTTAATCCTTTTATGATCTGATCGTGATGTAAGGGGTATTGTTTATGAGAAATATCAACAATAATTAAGTTATTCAATAATTCCGGATATTCAGCCGCGAAACCAATAGCCGTTTTACCACCCATAGAGTGACCTAATAAATTTATCCTATCTAATTCTAAGTCATCTATTAATTCCTCAAAGTCAGAGACCATTAGATCATAGTTGAATTCAATAGAGTGGGGCGAATGACCATGATTTCTTTGGTCAACTAAATACACTGAAAAATGTTCAGCAAAACGTTTGGCCAAAGTCTGCCAATTATCAGAGGATCCAAATAGGCCATGCAAAATGAATAATGGTTCACCGTTATCGCTCAATTTTCTATAATGTAATTTCATAGTATTAGTTTGAAAGTGTAAAGATAAAAAAAGCCTATTCAAATTAATGAATAGGCTTAGTATTTTTATTCTAAAAATTAGAAATTATCCCAATTCAGTGATAATTGTATCATTATCTTCACCTCTATTGATTAATGCAACAATGCTTTCAACATCAATATCTTCAAGGTCTCTATATCCGATTTGAACAGCAAATCTTTCTAATAAAACCATTTCTTTTTCATCAAAAATAGAATCAGCCATTACCATTCTGATTAGATCAATCATGTTCTCATATCTTTCATCTTTAGATACTGGAGGCATAACGTTATACCCTTTTGGGTTATCTAAAATATTTCCAATTTGAGTATACGTTAACCCTATTCTTTGACCAATTTTATTTAATAAAAGTAACTCAGAGTCATCAACAATTCCGTCAACCTGAGCTAATAGAACTAAATTTCTAAAGTGACCCATGTCTTGTTTTCTTTCTCCTGTTTGATATAAATCTGCTAATGACATATTTTAAATATTTTTTTGGCAAAAGTAAGTATTTTTTTAAATTTTCAACCACTATTTTTTGTCTATCTTTGCAAAATATGATTAAAACAACCGATTTACGAGTTCCGTACAAATATATTAATGATGAAGGGTTCATTAAAAATGCTGCTTCTAAAGACTTAAAGGTCGAATTGGAATCAATTAATCATATTGAACGCTTAAAGCAATCTTTAGATGCTAGAGGTAAAAATATCGTATATAATTTAAGATTAGAAGTTTATATAAATGAAGATTTTGTTGAAAAGCAATGTTTATTCTCTCCTCTAGATGTTTCTACTGCAAAAGAAATTGGAATTATTGGTGCTGGTCCTGCTGGCCTGTTTGCGGCACTAAATGCGATTGAAAAAGGGTTAAAACCTGTTATTTATGAACGTGGAAAAGATGTTAGAGAAAGAAGACGTGATTTAGCCAATATAAACAAAGAGCATATCATTAATGATGATTCTAATTATTGTTTTGGTGAAGGTGGTGCTGGAACTTACTCGGATGGTAAATTATATACACGTTCTAAAAAAAGAGGAAACGTAAAGAAAGTATTAGAGTGGTTAGTGTATTTTGGAGCTAATAAAAACATTTTAGTAGAAGCACATCCACACATTGGAACTAATAAATTACCTCAAATTATACAAACTATTCGTGAAGCGATTATTGCTAATGGCGGGGAAGTTCATTTTAATTCAAAAGTAACTGATTTTGTTGTAGAGGATAATAAACTTAAGGGGTTTGTTATTAACGATTCAGAAACCAAATTATTTGACAATACAATTTTAGCAACTGGTCATTCTGCAAGAGATATATTCTATCTTTTAGATAAACATAATATTGACATTGAAGCTAAACCATTTGCGTTAGGTGTAAGAATTGAGCATAAACAAGAAGTGATTGATAAAATTCAATATCATGGTAGAAAAAATGATGAATTTTTACCACCTGCTTCTTATTCATTAGTAACTCAAGTAGATGATACTGGTGTATTCTCGTTTTGTATGTGCCCAGGTGGAATTATAGCACCTTGTGCAACAACCCAAAATGAAGTAGTAACAAATGGTTGGAGTCCATCTAAAAGAGACAATCCTCATGCTAATTCTGGAATTGTAGTTCAAATCGAACCTAAAACATTACCAAATTATAAAGCGAATGATCCTTTTGTATGTTTAGACTTTCAAAAGGAAGTAGAGCATGCGTGTTGGGTTGCCGCTGGAGAAACACAAAAAGTACCTGCACAACGATTAATTGATTTCTTAGATAATAAGACTTCAGTTGACTTCCCAACATCTTCTTATATGCCTGGAATCACGTCTGTAAATTTAAATGATGTATTACCACAGTTTATTACTAAAAAATTAAAACAAGCATTTGATGATTTTGGTAAAAAGATGAAAGGGTTCTTAACAAATGAAGCTGTATTACATGCACCTGAATCTAGAACATCTTCTCCGGTGAAAATCCCTAGAGATAAAGAAACATTAGAACACATTACAACTAAAGGATTATATCCTTGTGCTGAAGGTGCAGGTTACGCTGGAGGAATTGTTTCTGCTGCTGTAGATGGAATGAGAATCATAGATATCTTAGCTGAGAGTTAGTAATATAAACTCTTTGCTTTAGTAGTACAGAAATTAAAAAAAATAACGATTTGGATGGTTATCTATATCGTTATTTTTTTAATTAAATTATCCCTTTTACGATTGACTCTTAATAAGAGATCGTTATTATAATCGAATAGGAGCATTTCGTTGAAACTCTTTACGAAATGAAAAAATAGTATTTGTACTTGCAACGCCATCAATCATATGAATTTTATCATAAATTATCATTCGTAAGTGTTCGTTATTGGTGGCGGCAATTTTAATAAAAATTGCATATTTTCCAGATACTAAGTCACACTCTATTATTTCTGGTATTTTTTTTAGTTTTTCGGTTACAAAATCTGAAAGTAGGGCTTCTTTTAAAACAATGCCCATATATACGCCAGTATTATAACCTAATGCGAGTTGGTTAATACGAATCCCAAACCTTTCAATTATACCTTTTGATTTTAATTTTGAAATTCTTTGGTGTACCAATGAATTAGAAATATCTAGATTTTCAGCAATTTTTGAGAATGAAATTCTTGAATCTTCTTCCAATAGAATTAAAATCTCTTGATCAATAAAATCAAGTTGATTATTTAAGGCCATAATGTTGTCTGTTAAAAATTAATTTCTATCAAATCTAGTAATATAAAATCAATATGACACAAAATTTACTACATAGTGATTAAATATAGTTTTTTTAGAAACAAATTAAGTTAATTAATCTAATTTTGAACCCAAAATAAAACATAATAATGGATACTACAGTATTAATTAATAATCTTTGGAATGAGTACTTGAAAATTACGCCTTCCGTCCAAAAAATTCATGATCTTTTTTCAGAAGATGGAGAATTTAAGAATGATCATATTGCATTACGAACTTTTAATGATTCACGTATTTGTTTAGATGTTGTGGCTAAAAGTTTTCTTGCTTGTGGCTATGAAGAAGTGGAGTCTTATCGTTTTCCAGAAAAAAAATTACGTGCAAAACACTATCGAAATTTTAAAAATGATAACGCACCTTTAGTTTTTATTAGTGAATTGTTATTAGAGGAATGTTCACCAGAGCTGGAACAGGTAATTAATACAGCGTTAAATTCTGTTGAGCCTTCAGTATTTAAAAAGGATATAGCAATTTTGGGGAGATTGTGGGAAGATGTATCATTTGAACTGTATCAGCAATTACGAACTGAATCTGAATATGCGGCGTGGACCTATGTTTATGGTGTGTGTGCAAATCATTTCACCGTTCTTGTTAATTCATTAAACCAGTTCGAAACAATTCAAGATGTAAATGGTTTCGTTAAAGATTCAGGATTTAAATTAAATATTTCTGGTGGAGAAATTAAAGGAACGCCTGAGGGATTACTTGAACAGTCTAGTACATTAGCAGATATGCAAGATATGAAGTTTAAAGAAGGTGTGTATTCTATACCTACCTGTTTTTATGAATTTGCTAGAAGGTATAAGTCAGAAACGGGAGAGTTATTTTTAGGTTTCCATGCGGATTCAGCCAATAAAATATTTGAAAGTACAGATCTGGAGTTACAATTAAATTAATAATTTATTTATATTGAGCTGATAGCATTTAAAAAGTTTATTTAAAAACAACAAAATGGAATTAAAGCGTAAAACATTTATTTTTGATTTTGATAGTACATTTATTCGTGTAGAAGCAATGGATGTGCTATGTGAAGTTATTTATGAAGACAGTGCAACAGGCGAACATGTTCTTGCTGAAGTTCAGCATTTGACTGATTTGGGAATGGAGGGTAAATTGTCATTAAAAGAATCATTGACACAACGAATCCAGCTATTGAAAGCAAATAGGGATCATCTTGAAGGTGTAATTGAGTTGTTAAGAAACAAGGTAACAGCATCAGTATTGAGAAACCGTGCCTTCTTTAAGTTGTATAAGGATGATATTTATATTATTTCAAATGGTTTTAAAGAAATTATAATTCCTATCGTACAAGCCTTTGGAATCAAACCCGAAAATGTATTAGCAAATACGTTTAAATTTGATCATGACGGGAATATAGTTGGTTTTGATGAGAAAGATGAGCTATGTGAAAACAAAGGAAAAGCTCATAAAATAAGATCTTTAAACTTGGAAGGTGATGTAATTATGATTGGTGACGGCTATACTGATTATGAAACGATAGAAGAGGGAGTAGTATCTAAATTTTATGCTTTTACAGAAAATGTAAGTCGTAAAATAGTCATTGACAAGGCTGATCAACACGCACCATCTTTAGATGAAATATTGTATGATTTGTCATATAAGGCCTCTGTTTCTTATCCAAAAAACAGAATGAAAGTACTCTTACTAGAGAATATTCATTCTGATGCTAAAAAAATATTTGAAAAAGAAGGGTATAATGTTGAAACCGTTAATGGAGCTTTAACGGAAGATGAATTATGTGTAAAAATTAAGGACGTTTCAATACTTGGTATACGTTCTAAAACACATGTTACGGAAAGAGTATTACAATACGCTAATAAGTTGCATGCAGTAGGTACCTTTTGTATTGGAACAAATCAAGTGAATTTGGATGATTGTTGCCAAAGGGGAATTGCTGTATTTAATGCGCCTTATAGTAATACAAGGTCTGTTGTTGAGTTAGCTATCGGTGAAATGATTATGTTAATGCGTAATATTTTTCCGAAAAGTGTAAAAATGCATTCAGGGCAGTGGGATAAATCAGCTAACAAGAGTGTTGAAATAAGAGGAAAGAAACTAGGTATAGTAGGTTATGGGAGTATAGGCTCTCAACTTTCAATTATTGCAGAATCTTTAGGTATGGAAGTTTATTTCTATGATGTAATTGATCGATTGGCGCTTGGAAATTCAAAAAAATGTTCTTCATTAAAAGAACTATTAGCCATTTCGGATATTGTTAGTTTACATGTAGATGGTCGAAAAGAAAACGCTAATATTATTGATGAACGTGCTTTTGATCAAATGAAGGATAACGTGGTTTTTCTGAATCTTTCAAGAGGACATGTTGTAGATATCCTGGCATTAATTAAGAATTTAAAAAGTGGAAAAATTCATGGTGCAGCTATTGATGTTTTCCCGGAAGAACCTGGCACCAACGCAGAAATGTTTATGTCAGAGTTAAAAGGATTTGAAAATGTAATTCTTACCCCTCATATTGGAGGGAGTACAGAAGAAGCTCAGCTAGATATTGGTAATAGTGTTGCAAATAAAATCATCCAATATATTAATACAGGAACTACACATGGAAGTGTTAATTTCCCTGAGATTCAACTCCCTGAAATAGAAAGTGCACACCGTATTATACATGTACATGAAAATGTAAAGGGGGTTTTAGCACAGATAAATAATATTTTGTTAGAATATGACAATAATATCTTAGTTCAATCCTTAAAAACTAATGAAAATATTGGGTATGTTATCACAGATATTGATAATTTGCATAATATTGAATTAGAAAGGAAATTAAAAGAAATACCAAATACTATGCGTTACCGTATTTTATATTAACTTACTACACTTTAATAGAAAAAAATGAATCTTGAACTGTTCTCGAAAACCTTAAAAGGTAAATTGTATTTTAATGATATGATGCGAACGCTATATGCTACTGATGCGAGTGCTTATCGTGAATTACCTTTAGCTGTTGCTATTCCCTCTTGCAAGGATGATCTTTTAAAGCTAATTGATTTTGCAAGAAATAATAAAACGAGCATTATCCCTAGGGCTGCAGGAACTTCATTAGCTGGACAAGTTGTTGGAGGTGGAATTGTTGTAGATATTTCAAAACATTTTACTAAGATTCTTTCTGTAGATAAAGAGAAGGCTACTGCTTGGGTTCAACCTGGCGTGATTAGAGATGAATTAAATCTTCATTTGAAACAATTTAATTTATTTTATGGACCTGAAACATCTACTTCTAATAGATGTATGATTGCAGGAATGGTTGGAAACAACTCATGTGGGGCCCGTTCTCTAATATTTGGTTCAGCCAGAGAACATTTGTTGGAAGTAAAAGTTATTTTAGCAGATGGTTCTGAAACCATATTTAAGAAAATTTCTACTACAGAGTTTAATGAAAAAGCAGAAGGAATTGGTACAGTGAGTGAGCTCGAAACACAGATTTATAAAGCCACAAAGGAAATTTTTAGTGATGAAAAGAATCTTAAAGAAATAGAGAATGAATTTCCGAAAAAATCTGTTCCAAGAAGAAATACAGGCTATGCTCTTGATTTAATTGGTAACACGGCTCCATTTACGGAGACAGAAGAAGAATTTAATTTTTGTAAATTGATTGCTGGTTCTGAAGGAACATTAGCTTTTATTACAGAGATAAAGCTTAATCTAGTTCCTGTATTACCTGAAGCTGTTGGTGTAGTTTGTATTCATTTTGACTCAATTAATGAAGCTCTAAGAGGAAATTTGGAGGCTTTAAAATTTGGACCAACAGCGTGTGAGTTGATGGATCATTACATCTTGGAATGTACTAAAGGTAATAGAGAACAAAATGCAAATCGTTTTTTTCTAAAAGGAGATCCAAAAGCAGTTTTGGTGGTTGAGTTTGTAGGAGAAACTGAAGAAGAGGTTCGTGCTGTGGCTGTGAAAATGGAAAAGGCAATGCGACAATTGAAGTTAGGGTATCACTTTCCATTTGTATATGGTGCAGATGTAGCTAAAGTTTGGACATTGCGTAAAGCAGGATTAGGGTTGTTGTCAAATATTCCAGGTGATGCTAAAGCGGTAGCTGTTATTGAAGATACAGCTGTAGATGTACAAGATTTACCTGATTTTATAGACGAATTTAATGTCATATTAAAAAAACGTGAGTTGTATTGTGTTCATTACGCACATGCCGCAACAGGAGAATTGCATTTAAGACCAATTATCGATTTAAAAACCGAAAAGGGAAATAAAATGTTTCGTACAATAGCAACAGACATTGCTCATTTGGTGAAAAAATATAAAGGTTCTTTAAGTGGAGAACATGGTGATGGTCGTTTACGTGGGGAGTTTATTCCGACAATGATAGGTGAGCATAATTATGAATTATGTAAGAAAATTAAAGCCAGTTGGGATCCATACCTTGTTTTTAATCCAGGGAAAATTGTTGATACACCACCAATGGATACTTCTTTGAGGTATATGCCAAGTTATGAAAATAGAGAGTTCGATACAGAGTTTAATTTTGATAATAATAACGGAATTTTACGTGCAGTTGAAAATTGTAATGGATCAGGTGATTGTAGAAAAACGGAATTAAGCGGTGGAACTATGTGTCCTTCCTATATGGTTACTAAAGAAGAGAAACACACTACACGTGCCAGAGCAAACATTCTACGTGAAGTTTTAGGTAGTAATCCTAAACTAAACAAATTTGACAGTGAAGAAGTTAAGGAAGTAATGGATCTTTGTGTGTCTTGCAAAGGATGTAAATCTGAATGTCCTTCTAATGTTGATATGTCAAAGTTGAAAGCAGAATTCATACATCAATATTATAAAACAAATAAGATTTCAATTAGAACAAAGAGTTTTGCATACGTTACAAAACTAAATAAAATGGCTTCAAAAATGCCAAGTGTTTATAATTTTGCCATGAAGAATCATTTTACTTCAAGGCTTATAAAAAATGTAATGGGCGTTGCCAAAGAACGTACATTACCATTGCTACATAAATATACATTAGATGCTTGGTTTAAAATGTATGATCAAGAAGGTGAATTTCAAAATGGAAAAGTACATTTATTTAATGATGAATTTACTAATTACAACGATACGCTAATCGGTATTACAACCGTTAAACTTTTAAATAAGTTGGGTTATGAAGTTATCATTCCAACACATAAAGAGAGTGGTAGAACTTATTTATCGAAAGGTTTATTAACTGAGGCAAAATTCTTAGCTATCGATAATGTTAACTCTTTATCGAAAGTAGTAACAAAAGAATGTCCAATTGTAGGTATAGAGCCTTCCGCAATTTTAACTTTGAGAGATGAGTACCTTGATTTAGTAGAAAAAGATAAACGTGTATTGGCAGAAAATTTGGCTTCTAATTCTTTCTTGATTGAAGAATTTATAGCTAATGAAATGGACAAAGGTAACATTGATGTTTCTCTTTTTACAGATGATGAAAAAGTAGTTCGTTTACATGGACATTGTCATCAAAAGGCACTTTCAACTTTAGTCGCTCCAAAAAAAATATTGTCTTTACCTAAAAACTACAAAGTCTTACTTATTCCAAGCGGTTGTTGTGGTATGGCTGGCTCTTTTGGCTATGAAAAGGAACATTATGATGTATCTATGAAAATAGGGGAATTAGTATTATTTAAGACCATTAGAAAAGAATCAAAAGATTCAATTATTGCAGCAGCGGGAACATCTTGTCGTCATCAAATTAAAGATGGAACAGATAGAGAGGCGAAACACCCTGTTGATATTCTTTGGGATGCATTAAAGTAAAAATAATATTTTTCCAATGTCTTCTTGTTTTCCTGAAATTTCATCTGTAATTTAAGTGATGTATTACCTCAAATTATTATAGCTGAGAAATAAAATAAAACACTTTTTTTTGTTTTATAGAATAGGTGTAATTACTCCTTTATTTTAATTTTGTTTCAATTTATGAATGAGAAGAATCGAAATAACACCACCTATAAAAGAGATAATACTATTCAGTGTAAATAAACCATAATTCATAGTACCTGTTTCTAGTATTGATTGTGGATTAAATCCTAATCTTCCAAAAAACTTAATTAAAAATATACTACCAAAAACACCAGCTATTGTATTACCAGTGAGTCCAAACGAATAATGTTTAAATAGGTATCCAGTTAGGTTAGCGCCAATTATTCCAATGAAAATACTGATTAGGGAAAGAAATGTAGTCGTCATAAGGAAGTGAGTTAATGACCATAATCCATTTCGTCCACTTTACCTGCTCTTAATCTTTTTTGAATGAGTAGATAAATGATAATAAGAATAATTCCAATAACACCCCAAACCGAGGCAGTTGATAATCCATATTCAGCAGCTGCTGAATTGTAAATTGTAAGTGATTCATTAATTGAATTCGTAGAAGGTAGTATAATCGGGAAAATTGAGGCTAGTGATGAGCTTATTCCACCAACAATTACTAAAGTTGATAAAATAAAACCATAGCTTTCTTTTTTTAGTGTCTTGATAAAGAATAAGCCTATTATTCCCGTAAGGTAAATAAGAGGGAATAGAATTAAGAAAGGATTATCTATAAAATTAGATAATGATTCTGGATTGATAATTTGCCAAACTGATAAAGAGAATAGGGTAAGTACTAAAAGAACTATGTTTAATCTAAAAATGACTATTTTCAGTTTGTCATTAATTGAGGAGTTAGTTTTTAGAATTATCCAATTGGCCCCGTGAATGGCTAGAGTAACTACTGAAATTAAACCAATGATTATCGTAAACCAGTCAATCACGCCAGGGTTTTCAGTCAAAGGACTAAAATTACTATTCCATAAGGGTAAGAAAAAGTAATGAGCTTCATAAACGGATACACCATTTTCAACACCACCTAAATTGACACCTCTAACTATATTACCTAGGGCCATACCAAAAAATAAGGCTAATAATAGACTAGAAACACCAAAAGCGGTATCCCACATGTCTTTCCACATTTGATATCTAAATTGACTTCTGAATTCTAAACCAATGGCTCTAAAAATAATTAACCACAAGACTAGAATTAAAGGTAGGTAAAATCCACTAAATACAGAAGCGTAGAACGTTGGGAAAGCCATAAAGAGCAATCCACCTCCAGCGACTAACCAAACCTCATTCGAGTCCCAAAATAAACCTGCTGCTTTAGCAATTACAACTTTGTCTTTTTCCTTTTTAGCAAAAAACAAATGAATGATTCCTGTTCCAAAATCATAACCATCTAAAATGAAAAATATTGCTAATACGAGTACAATAATTAAATACCAAAATAATTCCATAACTTAATGTTTTTTAGGTGTTGGTCCTTCATGAATAGTTTTACCTACTAAGATTAAAAATAATATACCTAGTAGCATGTATAAAGCGATAAAGCCCAATAATGTAAATAATGTATTACCAGATGAAACTGTAGGGGAAATGCCGTCTACGGTTTTTAATAGCCCATATACTAAATAAGGTTGTCTTCCTAGTTCTGCTACATACCAACCTGTGATATTGGCAATATAAGGAAAGGGAACTAGAAACATAATCGCCCAAAGTAGTGGTTTAAATGTATACAGTTTCTTACGCCACATAAAAAAGAGAGCTAATCCCATAATACCAATAAAAATAGTTCCTAAACCAACCATAATGTGATATGAGTAGTATAATGCTGGAATATTGTCTGGCAATTGGTCTTCTTCAAATTGATCCATTCCAGGTATTTGTTTGTCCCAATCTTGATAGGTTAAAAAGCTAAGTATATTAGGAACAGCAAGTTTGTTATCTAATTTTTTCTCCACCATGTTTGGTTGACCAACTAATACGATTTCAGCACCTTCTTTTTCGGTTTCAAATATGCCCTCCATAGCCGCAAATGAAGCGGGTTGATATTTTGCTACGTTTTTAGCGTTCCAATCTCCAGAAGGGAAGGCAAGAAGCATACTTGACACAAATCCAAAGACAACACCTACTTTTAGAAACAGTTTTCCGTATTCAGTTTGTTTGTTTCTTAAAATGTAGAATGCACCAATGCTTGCTACTACAAAAGAAGAAGTCACAACAGATGCTAATTGATTGTGTAAAAAAGCGGGAAACAACCATGGGTTACTAAAAATGGCTGAAAAATTTTGTAATACGTAGGTTCCGTTCTCTAAAATTTCATAACCAACAGGATGTTGCATCCAAGCATTTGTAGCCAATATGAACCATCCACTTGCCCAAGAGCCCAAAAAGACTAAGAAACCAGTTAAGAAATGTAGCCTTTGACCCATTAGTTTTTCACCAAAAATGAAAAGGGCTAGAAAGGAAGATTCTAAAAAGAAAGAGAACATACCTTCCATGGCTAAGGTTTGTCCAATTATTCCTCCAGTTAACTCAGAAAATTTGGCCCAATTGGTACCAAATTGAAATTCCATTGGAATTCCAGTAACCACACCCATTGTAAAGTTGATAGCGAAAATTTTCATTAAAAATTTAGCCGCATTATTGTACTTTTCAATCTTGTTACGTAAAAATTGCCATTTAAAATAAACTATCAGTAAGGATAGACCCATTGTTAACTGAGGGAATATGTAGTGAAATGTAATAGTAAATGCAAATTGCAGTCTATCGTAAAAAATCATATCTTCCATAATGAATCAATTTTATAAGGTAAAGTTAATCTGACTTTTAAAATAAGAGCATATTATTAGTTACCCATTTCAAATTAAATGTTTAATTTTTTAGATTTGTTAATATAGTAATACTGTATACTCTTTTTGTTACTATCCCATAAAGTAAATCCAATGGTTGAATGATACTATTAATTCATTAAGTTTTTTATTCATAATGGATTTATAATTAAGTATCTATTTTTTTAGTTAGTCTATAAAGCAAGCGTTCAGGAGATTGAGTAATTTTGTAACTTTAATAGAAGATGTTTTCAAATTTTCAAGTTTACAATGTTTATTAATTTCCAAAAGCTCAGCTATAATCGTGGAGTGCAATGTTTTACTTCCATACCAGTTAATAGCTTCTTCAGGGGTAGAGGTTAATTGATATTTTGGGATTGACGTATACATGGAAATTAAATAATAGATTTGGTCAAGGTCATCATATAGGTGATTAGATAATGAAAAAAGGTTATTTACAAAATGTATTGCAGCTGGTTCATATTTGATTTTATAGATTTTTTCCTCACTTATATTGAATCTGAGATAGAATTGATGGATGGAATGTGCTAATGTTGGATCAGTATCATAAATAGAAAGGTTAGATATTATTTTTTTTTCAACTAAAGATACTATATTATTTGTGTCACTGAAAGCAGTCATTTTAGCAAGACTTAAATCAAGTGATCTTTGATATGAATGCCAATTTCCAAAACCTGAATAATAGTGGTTTGGAAAAGTAGTAATATCTTTAATTATTTTCAATTCGGATTCCATAGAAAAGTAGTCAGACTGAAGTGTGGGACACATTTTTAAAAGATGACCGCTGTATGTACAATAATCTTGTAATCCGAGATTTTTAAAGGATTGAAAGTTAGTTGCGTATATTGTTTTGTCAGTGTTTGAAGATATAATGTCATATATTAAAACTTGATAAGAAAATGCATAGTCTTCTTTGTTTATTAGTATTGAATTTGATTCTAAATTGATTTCCCACCTTCCATCAATCCAAACATATTCATAATAATTTGCAGAACCTGGCTCTAATTTATTTGGCTTTGATTTAAATATTTCTAACCAATTATTAAAATCGATTGTGTCACTTTTACTGAATACAAACAGTTTTAATTGATTTTCACGTATTTCTTTTCTCGAAAAAGATGATTTCACTTGAGAACGATCCATAACATATTCTAAATACCATGAGGTTTGCGCAAGAGACATATTGATGATTGTAACATCTGTTCTGAAATTTAATTTGTCTTGTACATACCAAAGAGGGTAAGTATCCGAGTCACCTCCTGTTAGCAATATTCCATTAGGTTCGCATTCATTCAATTGGTTTTTAGCGTAGGTAATAAATGACGTTGAATAAACTACTTTATTTAGATATTCTTTTGCCAATTTTGGTTCGTTAATACAATTCATAGTAAAATACCCATGCATGTATTCATTACCAATTTTAAGGTCAATATCAGATATTATATTGGGTATAAACGTTGAGTCACGTTCTTTAATCTTTTCCCAAATTGATAAGTTTTTGTCATATGCTTTCTTGTATCCAAGTACTCTTTCGTGACTTATTTTTGAATAGCCAGCTTCTTTGTACTCCTTACCGCGAACTCCGCTAATACCATATTGTCCGGGATGAATGTAGTCATTTGCTTCAGCATAATATGATCTTGCTAATATTTCAAGCTCTCCTGTGGTTAATGTAGGTTTATTTTCAAGGTATAACTTTGTATCAACTGTCCATTCCGAGTATCCATAATAGAGTAATGAAGATAATTGCTTACGTTGAGGCCAGAGCATGTAAAACCTGGCTGCCATGTTGTGTTCTTCATTAACAACATAGTTTTGACTAGTCTCATAAATTGGTTTCATGAATTTTTCGGAAGATGAGTTCCAAATTTGTTGACAATCTATAAATTCATTGGATTGATTAGCGCCATATATTTTAGTGCAAATAAAGTAACCTTGTGGTTTTTTTAAAATTTCGAACGATCCAGCTTTTGGGTTAACATCAATAGTTTTATGTATAAAGGTCAGTACGGTTTCAAAAGAAGGTACTTGACCAGTAGAATTTAAATAAAGAGTTAAAAAAACTAAAAGTAAAATTCTATTTCTCATTGTTCTATGTTCTTAATGATTGTAAAACTAGGAGTGATATATCCAAAATGATGGTTGTTAAGTGACTTATTCGTTAGCTGAAGACGTCTTTTTAATACCATTTAAGAAATTTAATATGGCCTTCCAATATTCTGTATGGTTCTCATGTGATTTCCATAACGCTTTGGACCCATGTTTACCTTTAGCTAAGGGAGTAAATTGAATTTGATTTTCTTTTAATGTAATGTCAGTTAGGATATCTGATAATTCTACGGCTTCAGATTTAGATGACGTTATAAACATAGGTATATCTATTTTAGCTATCCTAGTTTTTAAATCATAAGCTTGTTCTACAAAATAATTACCAGGACTAAAGGCTATTACGGCTTCCAAATTGGTTTGGTTTCCTGCTATATATAACGCAAGTGATGATGAGTATGAGCTACCCCATAGTATTACTTTTCTATTATATTTAGAATAGGCAAAATCTAGAGCTGCATCAATATCTTGCTTGGCATCTAAGTAGGCTGTAGGAAGTCCTTCTTTTTCAGCTTCTATAAATGTTTCATTAAATGAATCCTCAAGTTGTCCTCCACTTCTTTGGTCGATTGCAATACAATTGTAGCCTTTATCGAATAACGTTTTCGCGATTTCATTATATTCAAACTTATTATAGCCAGCTTGGTGGCAAAGTAACACAATTGGAGATTCATCATTGTGATGGTATAAGTTCGCAGTAATCGTTAGGCCATCTAGAGATGGAAATTGTATTAGTTCTGGAATCAAAGTTGTAACCTTTTGTGATGCTTCTGTGTGTTTAGTAGTGGGTAAAGTAGGAGATGGAGTTATTTCGCTTTGTTGATGGTTTGAAGTGCAACTAAAAAATACAAGACCAAGAATTAGATTTAAAAATAAATGTTTCATATTATGTTTTAATTTACAGAATTTTGAATAATAGGGGAGAATAGAAAGTGTATTTAATAGTTTAATTAGTGTTACTAATAATAAAGGTGATGATTATTATTTTAATCATCACCTCTATAACCATTAGATACTTTCAACAAATTTTAAAAATATTTTTTTATGAAGTTCAAGGTCCATATCAGGAGAAAGTGCCACACGTGCAATGTAATCCTTATCTCCCTCTTTAGTTGTTCCTTGTGTAGATGTTGCAGGAATTGTCCAATAACAACCTTTTAACTGCCCATAACTTACACAGTATTTACTTTCGTTTGGAATCTCTGTAATCATTAAATTGATTAGCTTAAGATTCAATTCTCTTTTATAGATTTCTCTTTCTTCATCTGAATTACCTTTAGTAGGTAAGTCTAATGAAAACACAGAAGGCGTAAATCCTTCTTTCGCTAATTCTTCTGATACAAAATTGATTTTCGCTGTTGGCAACGTTTCATTGATGAACGTTACAAATTTACGTGTATTCAAGTAAGCATCCTGAATTCTTTGATTCATTGATGGTAATTGTTTAGCTAATATGTCTAATTGAAGTGCTGTCGCTTCATTATCACAAAGTCTTAAATGGAGTTCAATCTTATCCATTAATTCGATTGTCTTTTTATTCCCAATACAGTATCCGGCAGTACATTTTCCACCACTTGGAAATTTAGATCCACTTGCAAACGAAATTGTTCTAACAGTGGATAGTATTTCACCGTCACCTAAAAAGTGTACGTTGGGACAAAATGTTTGATCTAGTATGAAAACAGGGTCAACTGCAGTTTCACCAGTTGAAGTTTGACGTTCCTTAGTTAATACATTTTTTAATTGGAGGAGTTCAGGTACTTCAACTCTTGGATTTGTTGGTATTTCAGCTATGATGTAAGGGATAGCGTTTTCTTTAGCAATTTGGTTTAAAACAATATCAATACTTTGAACCATATCATTACCACCATCTACGGGTAAATCCATTACTTCAACATTATCAATACAAGCCGCAACTCGTCTAGCTTGATCGTTTGTTCCACCATAACAATTAGGAGGAACAATAATTTTAATTGCTTTTCCTTTATGGTTTTCTAGTGCATTGTCAACAAGTCCCATTAAAATGGCATACTGAATTGATAATCCACTTGAAGCTACTAATGCTTTAGTGTTTGAACCTGTAATGTCTTGAATTGAATGTACAACATCTGCTTTGTTAGCTTCATTTGATCTTAATTCAGTTTGACTTGAAGACATATCTACAAGAGATTCCAAAGCGGTAAGAGAATTAGCAGGTGTCATGGCAATAGTTTCTCTTCTTCTTACATGTTGAATATCTGAGATGTAAGTTTCGTTTTGTTCACCATTCACTACTAGTATACTTCCTGTTTGTGTATGAAGGTTAATTAAGAAATCAACATTTGGAATAAGGTCAAAATCACAAATATCTTCTTTTTGAGAAATATAAATCGTACTCCCATTAAACGCAGAAATAGATTCTCCTGGAGTTACTTTTTTTAATTCAAAAGTATAACCATAAATATTTTTAACTAATTCATTATCAAAATATTGAGGTAATTCACTTGAATAAAGAATTTGAGTGTTTTTATGGTCTAATAAATTTTTTCTAAGGATGGCTAAAACAGGAACTGTTTGTGAAGAAAAACTGATGACATTATTTGAATTCAAATTAGTTAAGTTCGCAATAGCCCATTCAAGTATACAAGATAAGGGATGTCCTAAACGAATATAATCAAAGGCAGTAGGTAGTTCACTTAATGCTAATGGTTCAGAATTATTAGCAGTATATAATGATTGAAACTGTTCTGTAAATTGAGTTTTCGCCAATTTTTCATCATAAATATCTAATCGGTGGGTTGTTAAGTTCAACCAGCCAGTTGGCATATTTTCTAATACATCTTTAATATAGTTTAGCATTTTATTGTCTTTCATAATTTTACCTTTTGATAGACCGCTAAGATACATTAATTATATTTATTTTAATAGTGTTACAATACGTTTTGTTAGTTATTCAAATTTTCAAATTTAAATATAACAGTGAAGGAATTATCAATGTGTCTTGTCCTGAAATAGCTATACAACTAAATTATAGTTGTAATGGATAAAAAGAAGAAAAAAAGAGTAGTATTACCTTTTGCTTTAAAGGAAAAAATCATATCCGATTTAGATAATGGG